>Ga0136846_1235975_pt1 | contig 11582 bp, 9 predicted proteins | sample HopSoiMetagenom2_FD_96841 | JGI IMG/M metagenome (GOLD analysis project Ga0136846, IMG submission 96841) | Grasslands soil microbial communities from Hopland, California, USA - 2 Assembly 2016 (version 4) | ecosystem: Environmental > Terrestrial > Soil > Grasslands | place: USA: Hopland... | reverse complement strand
TGTGCGGGGCAGGAGCAGCCTAGTTTCAACAGCATCCAGCGGCTGACCAATAGCGAAGTGAGTCTGCAGCTCAATGTCAGCTCGGGTAAAGGATATCGCCTGCAGGTTTCGAGTGACGCCAGGAATTGGAATGCGTTGAGCACGTTACTCAGCACCGGCGTCAATAATTTCATCGATTCCGGGGCGCCGTATCTTCCCGCGCGGCTTTACGCAGCGACGCAGTTGGCGGAAACGAATGTGTTCACCGGCGACCACCTGCAAACGACGGAAGGGGATGTGATTTTTCATCCAATCAATCACGCGAGTTTCGTCATGAACTGGAACGGCAAATGGATTTATAATGATCCAGTGGGCGGCAGCACGCCGTACCGGAATATACCGAAAGCGGACCTCATCCTCGTGAGCCACTCTCACACTGATCATTTCGATTCGACGACGCTGACGGCCGTGAAGGGGACGAACGTTATCATTATCGCGCCGCAGGCGGTTTATAATTCGCTCAGCACCGCGCTGAGGGCCTTGACGATTGTCATGACGAACGGCTCTTCGACCAATCTTCCTGGAATTTCGATCGACGCGATTCCCGCCTGGAATAGCAATCATCCCCAAGGGACGGGCAACGGGTATATCCTGACGATGGGCGGAAAACGGATTTACATGAGCGGAGATACGGGCGATATCGTCGAAATGAAAGCGCTCCAGAATATCGACGTGGCGTTCGTCTGCATGAATGTGCCTTACACGATGACAATTTCGCAGGCGGTGGGAGCGGTGCGCGCTTTCAAACCCGGGGCTGTTTATCCGTATCATTACCGCAATCAGGACAACACTCTGGCTGATCTGAATTCATTTAAGCGCCAGGTGGGAACGGATGTGGGCGTGGAAGTGCGGTTGAGGAAGTGGTACTGACCTCAGACGCTTGGTTCATTTAAGTTGAATGAAGTGAGCCGTCTTGATTTCCAGATTCATTTACTTACGGGCAGATCTACTCATTGAACGTTGGGCATCAGAAGCCGGTTTTTCTTTCCCGCGCGAAGGCAGCTATCTAAAGTCTGAAGCAGTATTTATGAAAAAAGTGCTGCTGTTGCTCATCTTTTTTGTCGCGCCAATTCTCGGGGTCGATTTTGTGAATCCCGTCATTCCGGGGGATTATCCCGATCCGTCGGTGATCCGGGTAAAGGGAGAGTACTACGCGACCGCGACAACGTCTGAATGGGCTCCGATTTTTCCAATTTTGCATTCGGGCGATCTGGTGAATTGGAAAACTGTCGGCGCGGTTTTCCGGAAACGGCCGGAGTGGTCTGTGGGGAGTTACTGGGCGCCGGAAATTCATGAGTATAAGGGGAGATACTTTGTTTATTATGTGGCGCGGAAATTGAATGGGCCACTCGCGATCGCTGTCGCGACGGCCGATAGCCCAACCGGTCCTTACACGGACCATGGTCCAATGATTGCGCAGGAGGCCGGTTCGATCGATCCGTTCCCGGTCGAAGATGAAAACGGGAAGCGTTATCTGATCTGGAAAGAGGATGGGAACAGCCGGAAGCTGCCGACGCCGCTCTGGATTCAGCCGCTTTCGCCGGATGGCCTGCGGCTCGAAGGCGAAATGAAAGAAATCCTGCGGAATGATCTGCCATGGGAAGGCAACGTGGTCGAAGGACCGTTCGTGATTCGAAAGAACGGATATTTTTATTTGCTCTACGCGGCCAATGCCTGCTGCGGGAGCGCCTGCCATTATGGCGTGGGGGTCGCCCGGGCGAAAAATCTCCTCGGGCCGTGGGAAAAGTCTCCTCAGAATCCGCTGATTCACGAAAATGCGATTTGGAAATGCCCCGGACACGGCAGCGCCGTTCAGGATGCGAAAGGGGATTATTATTTCATGTATCACGCCTACCACGTGAAAGATTCGGTGTTTGTGGGACGGCAGGCGGTTCTTGCAAAAATCGATTGGAACGGCGACAGCTGGCCGGTGATCAATTCCGGGGAAGGGACGCCGTTCAACGCGATATCGCCGAGCGGCCACTCCGCGGAGCACCAGCAGTTCCATTTTGCGGACGATTTCAAAGCGCAAACTCTCGATCCGAACTGGCAATGGCCACAAAATAACGAACCGGGAATCTCCCTATACCCGGAAAAATACGGGCTGCTTGAACTGAAAGCGAATCCATCACGGGGCGAGGACATTATCGGGGGAATTCTGGCGCTGAAGAGTGCATCCGGAGAGTACCAGGCTTCCGCGGTCCTTCTTCGTCATCAACTCGAGCAGAATGTGACTGCCGGGCTGTGCGCTTTTGGCGATCTGGACAATGCGCTTGGTCTCTCGTTAAAAGGAAATCAGGTGCAGCTCTGGAGAAAAAGCCGGAAGAAAATTGAACAGCTCGCGACTCAGCCCGCACCAGCCGGCGCCGCGCTTCACCTGCGCTTGAGCGCGCGGGAGGGCCACAAGTTCAGGTTCTCGATGAGCGCTGATGGAAAAGACTGGACGGAAGTTGCTCAGGACCTTGCGCTGGAGGGGAATTATCTCCCTCCGTGGGATCGCGGTATCCGAATCGCTTTGCAGGTGGGGAGTTCGCCGGGGGCGACGGCGCAGTTCGATTCATTCCAGGCGGAATTTGTCCCGCCCCGGCTTGAGCCGTAAGCTAGTTTAGCATGAGCCATATAGGTTAAGTTTGGATCAGAATTGGCCGATGTGATTTGTGGTAAAAGCTGCTTAAAGCTTTGGAATAGCAGCAGACTCACGTTTGATTGCTATGAAGGATGCAACCTCGTCGAAAGCTGTCATCGTTTTTGACCATTTGCGGGTGAGCTACCCGGCGCGTTCGCGTTCCGCGGAACCGAAAGTCGCGGTCAAAGGACTCAATCTGACGATCAATGAAGGTGAGGTGTTTGGCTTTCTCGGGCCCAATGGCGCGGGCAAAACGAGCACGATGAATGTGCTGCTTGGTTTTCTTCGTCCCACGAGCGGGACCGCGCGCATCAACGGAATCGATATCTCCGATCCGCGTTCCAGGCAGGCGCTCGGCTACCTCCCGGAATTAACCTATTATTACAAATTTCTCAATGCGATCGAACTTCTCCACTTTTACGGAACACTCTTCGGCATGGATTCGGCAGCACGCGAAAAAAGAATCGACGAATTGCTCAAGTTGGTCGAGTTGAGCGAGGCTGCGAAGCGCCCCATCCGCACCTACTCCAAAGGCATGCAGCAGCGGGTGGGAATTGCGCAGGCTTTAATCAACGATCCGAAGGTGCTGATCATGGACGAGCCTACCAGCGGATTAGACCCGCTCGGGCGGAACAAAGTCCGCAGCATCATTGAGCGGCTGAAGGACCAGGGCAAGACTGTCTTCTTTTCTTCTCACGAGCTAGGTGAGGTGGAAACCGTTTGCGACCGCGTCTCGATTCTTTCGGGGGGGGAGATGAAAGTGCTCGGCACGGTAGATGAACTGATGAGCGAACATCAGTGCACTCTCGAACAACTCTTTATCAAAGTCGTCGCCGACGACATGGCGCCGGCCTGATTATGTTTTCACGAATCAATGCTATCGCGGGAGTCACGATCAAGGAGCTGTACCGGCGGAAAGATTTTTACGTCATATTCGTTTTCACGGTCCTCATCGCGCTGATTTTCGCCAGCATTAACTTTTTTAACGACACGAACATCGTGCGGTATTTGAAAGAGATCACCCTGCTGCTCATCTGGATCGCGTCTCTCACCATTGCGATCAGCACCGCCGCGCGGCAGATCCCCGCCGAAAAAGAAAGTCGAACGATTTTCCCCCTGCTGGCAAAACCGATCACTCGAACGGAGTTTCTGCTCGGCAAATTTCTCGGTTCATGGCTCGCCTGCGGCATCGCGCTGCTTGTGTTGTATGGATTTCTCGCGCTCCTCGCCAGAACACGCGATGATTCCTGGCACCTGCTGAATTATTTCCAGGCGGCGTCGCTTCACTGGGTGATGCTCGGGATCATTGTTGCCTTCGTGATATTTGGTTCATTGGTATTCGCCGCGCCGTCCAGCAATGGAACGATCACGTTCATCCTGGCGGTCGGAATTCTTCTTCTCGGGCGGCATCTGAATTCGGTCGCGCTCGGCTTGAGCGAACCCGGCCGAACGATTGTTTACACGATCTACTATCTCATTCCTCATCTGGAGTTTTTCGATCTGCGCGATTTGTTGGTGCACAGTTGGCCGCTCGTGGCCTGGGGCACGTGGGCGCTGGCGATTGTTTATGCGGCCCTTTATGTCGCTGTTTTTTTAACGGCGGCGAGTTTAGTTTTTCGGAAGAAGCCTTTGATCTGATGCGCCGAAGCGTTCTCATTCTGGGTCTGCTGCTCGCGAGCTGTTTCAGCGTCGCGCTTCGGCTCGATCACTTGCTCCAGATCTGGGCCAAAGACATGCCGAAGAAAGGCAGCCTGATGGAAGTAATCATGGGCGATTCCCGCCGGCTGCTGGGTGATTATTTTTTCGCCAAGGCGGATATTTATTTTCACAGCGGCTACTACATTTCACGTTTCGGCGGAGCAAAAGAGCATCACGAAGGTTCCGGCCATATGGCCGGCGCAACCGAGGAGCATGAGCATGAAGATCACGCCGGCCACACCGATCACGAGGAGGAAGAGCATGCCGCGCCCGACGCGCCGAAAGACTGGATTGAAGCGTTCGGCCGCAAATTTTATCCGTCCGAGCATACTCACCTCGATGAAGGCGGCCCCAACAAACACGACGCGGTGCAGGAGATTCTTCCCTGGTTGAAATTTTCGGCCGACCTCGACCCGAATCGAATCGAGACTTACACCGTTTCCGCTTATTGGCTTAGCCAGCGGCTGCATAAACCGAAAGAGGCGGAAGCATTTCTGCGCGAAGGGCTCGGGGCCAATCCGGGGAATCCCTCGATCCTCTTCGAACTAAGCCGGATCGCCGCCAGCAATGACAAGGATTTGGATCACGCGGTGAACCTTTTGGAATTAGCGTTAGCGAAATGGAAGGAGCAGGAGGGGCCCAAAAAAGAGCCGAATACTTTTCTGCTCGAACAGATTTACGGAAACCTCGCGAAACTCGAAACAGAAAGAGGAAAGTCCGAGAAGGCGATTGAATATCTCAAACAATTAAAGAGCCTTTCTCCACATCCCGAAGCAGTCGAAAAGCAGATCGAAGATCTGGAACAGAAAAAGAAATGATCAGTTTCGCTTCGAAGCGGCAAGCATCCTGGGGCGCTCGGTGTAATCATTTTTAATCGACTCAACCGTCCACCCGCTCGTCCGAAAAATTTCCGACAGCGATGTTTCCTGGCCATCGCCGAATTCTACAATGAGTTTTCCGCCCTGCTCGAGAAAGGCCGGCGCTTCAGCGGCGAGAAACCGGTAAAATTCGAGCCCATCGGGGCTGCCATCCAGCGCCGCATGCGGATCGTACTTTCGCACCTCTTCCTGAAGCGTCGCTATTTCTTCGGCCGGAATATAGGGTGGATTCGAAATAATCAGGTGAAAGGGGCAGGATGCATTTAGTCCGGAAAACCCGTCGCTCTGCACAAAATCGATACGGTGGTGAACCTCGTTTATCGTCGCATTCTCTTTCGCCACTGCAAGAGCGTCGCTCGATTTGTCCAAGGCCCAGCCGCGACTTTTCGGCGCAAAATGAGCCAATGCAATCGCGATACAACCGGAACCAGTTCCGAAATCGAGAAAACGGGGCTCGCTGACCTCCAGAGTGTTTAAAAAGTTCCACCCTTCTTCGGCGAGCAATTCCGTTTCAGGCCGGGGAACGAGCACATGGTAATTCACCTTTGTTTCCAGGCCGCAGAAGGAAGTGGATCCCAGAATATGCTGAAGCGGCTCGCGGTTGCCCCGGCGCTTCACCAAATCCCGAAGTGCGTCTGTCTCGGAGTCAGCGAGCTTGCGCTCGAAATCCAAATAAAGTTTCAGCCGCTGCGTTTTCAGAACATGGGCGAGGAGCAACTCGCTTTGCAGACGTGATGAATCCACCCCTTTTTTTGCCAGAAAATCGCTGCTGCGCTGTATTGCCTCAAGAACGGTCATCAAGCCGGCTTGCTGTACACTTCCGCACCGTGAGAGAGGAACTCGCGACTTTTTTCTTCCATTCCTTTCTCAATCGCTTCTCCCTCGCTCACGCCCTGCTCACGGGCGAATTTCCGGACGTCCTCCGTGATCTTCATTGAGCAAAAATGCGGCCCGCACATGCTGCAGAAGTGAGCTGATTTTGCGCCTTCCTGTGGCAGGGTTTCGTCATGGAACTCGCGAGCCCGTTCCGGATCCAGGCTAAGATTAAACTGGTCTTCCCACCGGAATTCGAAGCGCGCTTTGCTCAGAGCATTATCGCGAAGCTGCGCGCCGGGATGACCCTTCGCCAAATCGGCCGCATGCGCCGCAATCCTGTATGTAATGACACCTTCCTTCACATCCTGCTTGTTTGGAAGACCGAGATGTTCCTTTGGCGTGACGTAACAAAGCATCGCGCAACCGAACCAGCCAATCATCGCGGCGCCGATGCCGCTGGTAATATGATCATAGCCGGGAGCGACATCGGTGGTTAAAGGGCCGAGTGTATAAAACGGCGCTTCATCGCAATACTTGAGTTGCAGGTCCATGTTCTCCTTGATGAGATGCATGGGCACATGCCCGGGACCCTCGATCATCGTTTGGACATCGTGCTTCCAGGCAATTTTGGTGAGTTCACCGAGTGTTTCGAGCTCAGCTAATTGCGCTTCATCATTAGCGTCTGCGACCGCGCCCGGCCTAAGACCATCCCCAAGGCTGAAGCTGACGTCGTATGCCTTCATGATCTCGCAAATCTCTTCGAAGTGGGTGTAAAGAAAACTTTCCCGATGATGGGCAAGGCACCATTTTGCCATGATGCTGCCGCCCCGGCTGACAATGCCGCACATCCGGCGGGCAGTCAGCGGGATATAGCGCAAGAGAACGCCCGCATGGATCGTAAAATAATCAACGCCTTGTTCCGCCTGTTCAATCAAAGTGTCACGGTAAATTTCCCAGGTGAGTTCTTCCGCTTTGCCGGCGACCTTTTCGAGCGCCTGGTAAATGGGAACGGTTCCAATCGGGACCGGTGAATTTCGAATGATCCATTCCCGCGTCTCATGAATATTTTTGCCCGTGGAAAGATCCATTACAGTGTCCCCGCCCCACTTGGTGGCCCAGCGCATCTTCTCGACTTCTTCTTCGATGCTCGAAGCAATAGCCGAGTTGCCGATATTCGCGTTAATCTTCACCAGGAAATTCCGGCCAATGATCATGGGCTCCGTCTCGGGATGATTGATATTCGCCGGAATAATCGCCCGGCCCATCGCCACCTCATCCCGCACAAATTCGGGTGTGATTACTCGCGGAACACGCGCGCCCCAGGTTTGGCCGGGATGCTGATGCTTTAAAATATTTGTCGCCCCGCCCTGCGCATAGGCGCGAACGCCATGCGAAGCGCGAGCTTTTTCAAAGGCGGTTTCGAATGCCTCCTGCCGCCCCATATTCTCACGCAGCGCGATGAATTCCATCTCCGGCGTGATCACACCCTTGCGCGCATAATGCATCTGCGTGACATTCCGGCCCGCGCGCGCCCGCAGCGGCTTTCGCTTCAATCCCGGAAAATATTCCAGGCGCCCCACCCGCTCAGAGCGAACAGCACTCTCCGCGTGAACGCCCGATAAATAGCCATTGTCCTGCGGTTTGACCGCGCGCCCATGATATTCCTCCACGTCTTCCCGACTCAAAATCCATGCCTGGCGAACGCCCGGAAGACCTTGCCTCACATCACAGAAGATGTCCGGATCGCTCCAGGGCCCGCTTGTGTCATAAACCCGCACCGGCTCATTGTTTTCGTAACTGCCATCGAAAAGTTTCGTCCGATTCAGTTCGATTTCGCGGAATGGAACTCGGACACCCGGATGGATTTGCCCCGGCACATAAACTTTTCGGGACGCAGGAAAAGCATCTGAACTCTTCGGTTCGAAACTCTCTTTGGAGGCAATCATATTTCCTTTCAGATGTTCCAGGAAATTCGAAGAAGGTTTGACTCCCTTCGCCAGCATTACCTGGAGCAGGTTCAAAGGGTCTTCCGCGCACCACCGCGAAACTCTCAGCCTTTCCCCGCCTCAGCGGGACTGGTCAGCTCCCCTAAAACAGGGACCATGGGGCGAATCTGCCCCCCTGTCAAGAAGGGCAGAAGTTTTTACGCGGGCTTTAAGGGCTACAGTAAATTTGCGGCCAACTCCGCCAACTCCGAACGCTCGCCCTTTTGCAATTCGATATGGGCCGCAATCGCCTGCTCGCGAAACTTGCTGACGATGTAATTAAAGCCGTTCGAAGATGAATCGACGTAAGGATTGTCAATCTGGTAAGGATCGCCGGTGAAAATAATCTTCGTGCCTTCGCCGACGCGGGTCAGAATGGTCTTCACTTCAAGAGGTGTAAGATTCTGCGCCTCATCAATCACCATGTATTGATTGGCGATGCTGCGGCCGCGGATGTAGCTCAGCGCTTCGACCACAACTAATCCGGAGCGGATCAGATCGTTGCTCCGCCGATGCTCATGGCCCATGTTCAAATCGCCCAACAATTCCAAAGCGTCGTGGATCGGCTGCATCCAGGGGGTCAGCTTTTCCTCCAGCGTGCCTGGCAAAAACCCAAGCTCCCGTCCCATCGCGACGGTCGGCCTCGCCACCACCAGCCTCCGAAACTCGCGGTCCAGGACTGTTTTCTTGAGCCCGGCGGCCATCGCCATCAAAGTTTTTCCAGTGCCGGCCTTGCCCATCAGAGTCACCAGTTTGATTCGGTCATCCAATAAAGAATCAAAAGCAAAATGTTGCTCTCGGTTGCGGGGCTTGATCCCCCAAACGCCTTCGCGGCAGTCGATGATCGGAATGAGTTTCGTCCCGGTCGCGTCGATTTTCGTGAGGGCCGTACGCTTGGGATTGGTCTCATCGGTCAGCGTGCAGTACTCGTTCGGATAATTGACCCGTCCGTTTGAAATATCGAGTTCGCCATTGGCGCGAAATGCCGTCATTTTCTCCGGCGGGACCATCTTCTCGCACATCCCGCTGTAGAGGTCCTTGAGAAAAACGCGGTCCGTTTCGTAATCCTCCGCTTCCAACCCGAGCGTGTCCGCCTTCAGCCGAAGATTAATATCTTTCGTGACGAGGATGGTCGGTTCCGGCTTGCGTTGTTTCTGGATTCGCAGGGCCTGCGCCACGATCCGGCTGTCCACGCTGTTATTTCCAATGAAAGTTGAGTCGCCAAGACTTCCGTCAATAAAAGCGATCTGCAGCGTGCCGCCGTTCGGCAATCGGACTCCCTCGCTTAATCTACCCTGAGCCCGGAAGGCATCCAGCATACGCGAGACGCTGCGCGCGTTCTGACCCAGCTCGCTGCTTTCGCGCTTGAACCGGTCTATTTCTTCGAGCACCTCGATGGGTATGATGACTGCGTTATCCTGAAAATTGAGAAGGGAGTTTGGGTCGTGGAGTAATACGTTGGTATCAAGTATGTAATTTTTCACGGGCAGCTTTGTTCATTTTTACCGCAGCCATTCGATCGTACCACAACGCCAGCCTTTTATGACGCGCGGGCAATTTATAATGGCCGCTATAAAGGAAATTCCCTAACATCCCAAAAAGGTCGAAATCGACAAACCGAGGGCGATCCTCCAGCAGATAATCGCGCTCCAGGAGCATTTCTTCACAAGGGAGCAACTTCTTCTCCAACTCCGCGAGCAACGGTTCCTGCTGCTCGGCCCATTGTTCCAGGCAGCCACGCCCGAATTTTCTCTCCTTGTGCCGAACGAAGCGCAAACTGTCATTTTCCGGAACGACTTCTTTCCAATGAACATCGTTCAATCTGAACGTCAGCGCCTCAAGTTCATTTTCGAAATAACGCCAGAGAATATCCTGCAAACCCTCCCATTTGTGGGGAAACAATCCCAGCCCCAGCTTTTGATCGAGGTATTTTGCGATGACTTGTGAATTTTCCTCCGTCTCGAAAATGACTTCTTTGCCGTCTTTGAGGATGGGCACCTCGTAATAGCGCTGCTTTGTCAGCTTCCAAATTAGCAAGCGGTCTCCATTAGGGATATTGACGGTTTTGAATTTGACCCCGGAGTATTCGAGGATTCGCCTTTGAACGATGCAGAATGGGCTATACGGAATTTGTATCAGTTCCAGCATCTAAGCTAAACTCACACGCATGTTAATCGGGGCTTCTCCTGTGACAAGTGAAATCAAAGAATATCTTTAAAAATCGATAGCGCCCGAGCGTCCTCATCATTTCGAAGCCAATTCGCGGATTTTGATGTTCCGATATTCGACTGAATCGTTGTGATAGGTCAGCAGGATATGGCCGCGAATTTTGGTGCCGAACCCTTCCACGGATTTAAACTTGCTGTTCGCCATCCCTTTCATGACTTCTACGCTTCCCAATTCGTACTCAAGGACCTTCTTCCCATTCAACCAGTGCTCGACGTGATTTCCCCGCACCAGGACTTCCGATTCGTTCCATTCCCCCGGAGGGCGCGTCGCGTCGATTTTTGGCGGAAGCACATCGTAAAATGAGGCAGTTTTTTGCCGAGGATCTTTGACGGTAGCATCATCAATCATTTGATATTCATGCCCGATGGCTTCGCGCCGCTTTTCCGTAATGAAATACTTCACTCCGTTATTCGCCCCTTTTGGGATTCTCCACTCCCAGCGGAGATCGAAATCGTTGAATTCCTGGTCGGTGATGATGTCCCCCGCTTTGCTTCTGGCTTCCAATTGCAGGATGCCGTCCTTCACGACCCAGCCTTTTTCCGGGAAAGTGCTTTTCCCAAAACTGCGCCACCCCCTGGTGCTCACGCCATCGAAGAGCAATTTCCAGCCTTCCTTCTTTTCTTCCGGTGTGAGCTGGTTTTCCGCCGCTTGCGAAAAACCGAGTCCAATTAGTATCGCCAATGCCAAAATCTTTTTCATAGAAAATCCCGAGGGAATGATTTTAATTCTTTGCCTTTTTGACGGCTGAAAGCCGCCGCACCTTCACATTGCGATAAGCGACTTCATCGTGATGATGCTGCAATGCGATATGGCCCGTCTCCAGCTTCGCGAACTTTGGCATGCTGGCAAATTTGCTCTTGCTGATCAACGCCTCCAGTGCCGGGCTGCCGAGATCATATTCGACCACTTTTTTCCCGTTCAAATAATGTTCCACGTGTTTGTCCTGCACCAGAATCCGGCCCTGGTTCCATTCCCCGACCGGTTTCAGTTCCTTGTCCCGGGGCGCGATCAAAGCGTAAAGCGCGGCCGCTGATGTCTTGGGATTTTTGCCATCCGCATGCTTCTCATCATCGAGTATCTGGTACTCCGGGCCCGTATTCCATGCTTCGTCAAAGTCTTCGTTCATTAGATAGATGACGCCGCTGTTCGCTCCCGGGGTGACTCTCCATTCAAATTGCAAATCGAAATTGTCGTAACTCTCTTTCGTCACGATATCGACCGGGTCGGCCTTGGGATTTGTTTTCAAAGCGCCGTCTTCCACTGCCCATGCCATGGCGGGGAAATCCTGGCGCTTATAGCCGCGCCATTTGT
>Ga0136846_1239622_pt1 | contig 11583 bp, 11 predicted proteins | sample HopSoiMetagenom2_FD_96841 | JGI IMG/M metagenome (GOLD analysis project Ga0136846, IMG submission 96841) | Grasslands soil microbial communities from Hopland, California, USA - 2 Assembly 2016 (version 4) | ecosystem: Environmental > Terrestrial > Soil > Grasslands | place: USA: Hopland... | reverse complement strand
GATGAACGTCGGGCCGGGGGCGCTCGGGGGTACGGCGGTATCGGCTGCGCGCAAAATCGCGGAGTGGGGCTTCATGGTCACCCCCGAGCAGCTGCAGGCGCTGGCGGCGCAGATGGGCGAAACGAGCCTGCTGTCGCGCACCGGAGGCGCGCCGAGCCTCGCGGTGGGCATGGCCAGCGTGCTCGGCAACGTCTTCACGGGCCCGGGTACGGCGCTGTGGTACCACTTCGCGATCCTGTTCGAGGCGCTTTTCATTCTCACGACGGTCGACGCGGGGACGCGGGTCGGACGCTTCATGTTCCAGGAGCTCGCCGGATACGTCTGGAAGCCGCTTGGGCGGCTGTCGTGGTACCCGAGCATTCTTTTTTCGTCCGCCGTCGTTGTCGCCGGTTGGGGCTACTTCACGTATCAGGGCGTGATCGATCCGCTCGGCGGCATCAACTCGCTCTGGCCTCTCTTCGGGATCGCGAACCAGCTGCTCGCCGCCATCGCGTTGTGCGTGAGCAGCACGATCATCATCAAGATGGGGAAGATGCGCTACGCCTGGATCACGCTCGTGCCGCTCGTGTGGCTGGCAGCCGCCACGCTCACGGCGGGATGGCAGAAGGTGTTTTCACCCGATCCCGCGCTGGGGTTCCTGTCACACGCGCAGTCGCTCGTCAACTCGGCGAACCCGGATGCGGCGCGGCTGATCTTCAACGACCGCCTGGACGCCGCGCTGTCGATCTTCTTCATGCTCATTGTCGTGGTCGTGATCCTGGCATCCGCACGGGAATGGTATCTCGTGGCCGCCAGGCGCAAAGCGCCGAGGGTCCACGAAGCGCCGTTCGTCCAGACCGCGCTCGCGCCGTAGGCGCGTCGAACGTGAACGTAGAACGTAGAACGAAAAAACTAGTTCGCGCCTCGTCCCGGAGCGAACCCTGGCGTGGTCAGCGTCGAGCCCTTTTTTGCGAAGATCATCGCGAGCAGCCGCGCCGGCCGCGTGGCGCTCGCGTTCTTCGACACTTCGTGTGTGGCACCCGGCTGCTCGTAGAACATCTCGCCCGCGTTATAGGTCTTCTCCTCGCCTTGTCCCGAAATCTTCGTGATCACCGCGCCCTCGAGGACGTACGCGAGCACGAAACCGGCGTGGTGATGCGCGGCGCCCACACGGCCGGGCGGGTAGTCCACGTAGCTGACCGTCACCTCCCAATCCTCCATCGTCAGGTTCGGCAGGTCATGTGTGAATACCGGCGCGGGCGGCCTCGGCGGAGCGGCCGGCGTCTGCGCACCCGCGCCTTCGGCGCTGGCGACGAGCTCGCTGAACAATGCGATCAGGGCAACGGCGTCACGGCGGGTCACCATCATGGCGTCACCTGCGGCACGGCGGGGGTGGGCCCGAACAAATCCTCGTACACGAACATCGCGGCGGCAGATACCACCGGCACGGCGATGACGAGCCCCAAACCGAACGCCAGCGCCCCCAGACAGACGATCAGCACGAGGACAATCGCGAACAGGAATACGGACCACCAGTGCTTGTTGACCACCTGTCGGCTCACTTCCATGGCCGGCCAGAAATCGAGTTTCTTGTCGATCACGAGGGGAAGGACGAAGAGGTATGCGACGGCGAGGTAAACGCCCGGAGCGATGCACAGCACGAACCCAATCGCTGTGAGCACGCCGACGAGAAGTCCGGCCAGCAGCAGCGGCACTGGCGCGATATTGAAGCCGTCGAACATGTCGCCAAGCTGGACGTCCTCGCCGCGGATGCGGCGGAGGAACATGTAAAGCACGCCTGCGTGGAGAATCGACCCTATCAGCACACCGGCCACCCATCCGATGATTAGCAGGAAGCCGAGGCCGACGCCGATCGCCCAGGCCAGGAGCGTCGCCCCGGCCAGTACCGGTAAGTTCGCCATCACCAGCGCCCATCCACGTGAAATCGCCGATCCGATGTCAATCTCGACATCGCGGCGCCGATACTCCGCGGCAATGAGGTCGGGTGTCTCCATAAGGTGTGCTTCGCTCCTTCATGTCGGTTCAGTTGAACCACGAAATATTGCGCAGGACGCCGAAGACGGCAGCCAGCGCGATGGCCGGGGCACTCGCGCCGCGCGACACGAGCCGAACGAAGGCGGTACCGCCTGGCCGCACGGCGTCGTGGGAGAAGGCGAGGACGCCAGCTGCGACGCCCGCCGTCGTGATGGGATTCAGGCGCAATGCGGCCGCGATGTGTCCGTGCATGAGCGCATGGAGCGCGCGCAGTGATCCGCAGAATGGGCAAAGCCAGCCGGTCAGGGCGTAGAACGGGCATGAGGGGAACCCCCACGTGACCGCAGGATCGAAGATGAACAGCGCTCCCGCCGCGGTGAGCGTGACGCCGGCAAGCGCCGCAGGAATCGTGCGGACGGGCATATCTGTCGTTGAAGCGTCGAGATTATACCGCCAGGGAGATCGCAGAGACGATATCAATGCCGGGATCGCAGAGATCGCGGAGAAACCCGGTCGCTCCTGAACGATCTCCCGATTGACTCCACGCCTCCGCGGGCAGACACTACCCGGCATGAGGGCTGGCCTTGCCATTTGCGTGGCGCTGATCCTTGCAGGATTTGTCGTGAGGTCCTCGACGCACGCACAGACGGCCGCGCCACGCGCCCGCGGGGCGGCGTGGGCGCCGCACCGGACACCATGGGGCGATCCCGACTTCCAGGGCGTGTTCTCCAACGGCGACGAGTACACGACGCCGCTCGAGCGCCCCGACGCTCTCGCCGGCCGCCGGCTCGAAGACATCACGGGCCAGGAACTCCTCGACGTTCGGCGCGCGCAACTTGCGGCCGTCATCGACGCCCTGCCCGGCGGCCGCGTCCGAGGCCCGGATGCGTGGTGGGTGCAGAACCTCAACGTCGCCAACAGCCGCCAGGCCTGGCTCGTGGTGGACCCGGCCGACGGAAAGATTCCCGCGCTCACGCCGGACGGCCAGCGCCGTGCGGCGCGGCGGGTCCGCAGCAGCTTCGTGGGCGGGCCGTTCGACGGCCCCGAGGATTTCAGCCTGCTTGATCGCTGCATCTCGCGAAGCGTCCCGGGATCTATGATTCCGGTCATGTACGGCAACACGTATCAGATCATGCAGGCACCCGGCCTGGTGGTGATCACGTACGAGATCATCCACGAGGCCCGCGTCATCACGCTTGACGGGCGGCCGCACGTCGGACGGGGCATCCGTCAGCACATGGGCGATGCGCGCGGCCGCTGGGAAGGCACCACCCTCGTCGTCGACACGACGAACTTCAGCGACGCCGCGGCCTACCGCGGCGCCAATGCCGCCACGCTGCATATCGTCGAGCGGTTCACGCGTCCCGCGCCAGAGCGGCTGGCCTGGACGGCCACGATCGAGGATCCGGCGACGTGGACGACGCCCTGGACCATCGGCATGACGCTGACGGCGGATCCGCAGCCCGTCCTGGCATACGACTGTCACGAAGGCAATTACGGCCTGAAGAACATCCTCAGCGCGGCCAGGGCCGCCGATCGGTAACGCGATCGCATCCCTTGACACGCGCGGGCCTACGCGAATATATTCGCGATGCGCGAAAAAATTCGCCTTAGCCCGGAGCGCCGTGGTGAAGAAATCCAGAACGGTCGACCTGACCCGCCGTGAAAGCCAGATCATGGCGATCGTGCACCGGCGGCAGCGCGCGACCGTCGAGGAGATCCGCGCCGAGCTGCCCGACGCCCCCAGTCCCTCGAGCGTGCGCAAGCTGCTCGAAATCATGATCGAGCGCGGCCTCCTCGGCCGCGAGTACGAAGGCCCGCGGCACGCATATTTTCCGACGGCCAGGCCTGAAGACGCGAGCCGCTCGGCGCTGAAACAGCTCGTTCGGACGTTCTTCAACGACTCGCACAGCTCGGCGATGGCGGCGCTGCTCGACCTGTCGGAGAAGCCGTTGTCGGATGACGAATACAAACGGTTGGCGGCCCTGCTCAAACGGGTTCGCGAACATGGAGACAAGCGATCATGACGCCGGTCCTCGATATCGCCGTCAAAGCGACGTGCGTGCTGGCATCAGCGTCTGCAGTCAACGCCGCGCGCCGCCGCGCGTCTGCTGCGTCGCGACATTTCGTCTGGACGCTGGCCGTCGCCGCGTTGCTCGTCCTGCCGGTGCTGTCGGCGGTGCTGCCGCGGTGGAATGTCGAGATTCCGGGGGCGACGACAGGGCACGACGCCAACAACTCCGCGCTCGTCGGCAATCGTGTCCTCGACATCGGATCTTCCGAAGCCGCGCGGGCCAGCGATGACATGCAGAGCGTGATTCCCGTGAGCAACCCATGGTCATTCGCGGCAACGGCCGCGGGATTGTACCTGGCGGGATTGTGTGTGCTCGTGCTTCGCCTGGGTCTTGAACGATGCCGCGCGCAGCGGCTCGGCCGTCGTGCGGCCGAAGTAACCGACCCGGCCTGGGACCGGCTCCTGCTCGATTGCGCCAGGTGCCTCGACGTTCGCCAGCCGGTGCGGCTGCTTCGCAGCCTCGATCGGAGCATGCCGATGGCGTTCGGCACGCGACGGCCTGCGATCGTGATTCCTTCAGTGTCCGAGACCTGGTCGGAGGCCAGGCGTCGCGCCGTCCTCCTTCACGAGCTGGCCCACATCGCCCGCCACGATTGCCTGAGTCAGCTCCTGACCGCCCTTGCCTGCGCCGTGTACTGGCCGCACCCCGGCGTGTGGTGGGTCGCGCGCCGTCTCCGCGTCGAGCGCGAGCTGGCCTGCGATGACCGCGTGCTGCAGGCCGGCGGACCGGCCCAGGAGTACGCCGAACACCTCCTGGAACTGGCCTACGCGCTGGGTGGCTACCGGGCTCCGGCGCTCGTGGTCAGCATGGCGCGACGGGGACAGGTGGAAGGCCGCATGCTCGCGGCACTCGATACGGCGCGCAACCGCACCGCACCTTCATTCCGCGTGCGCCTGGCGGCAACCGTCATGGCCGCGGCGCTCCTTGTCCCGCTCGCCATCTTGGGAGCGGCATTGGTGCCTGCGGACGCCCCAAAACAGGGCCCCGGCCCGACGCCGGCTACGACGCCGGCCCCGAGCTCACCCGGACCGATGTCGCCGGGCACGTGGACGATCTGGCCGGCCGAAGCAGGGAGAATCCACCTGAGGCTCAACGAGGGTGCGGACTCGTCGAACAGCTCGACGATCAGGATCGCGCGACTCGAGGGGCTGCCGCCCGCGGCTTTATCCGGCACCAACGGACTGACGCAGTTCAGCATCCGTCGGGATGCGGGTACGCTGATCTTCGAGGGCACGTTCCGATCGGGCATCGGCGCTGGCACGTACGCGTTTGTGCCAAATCCGAGCTTTCCCGCCGAGTTCGCGAAGCGCGGAATGGCGAGGCCTACAGCCGACGAGCAGTACCTGTTGGCCCGCGCCGATATCGGGTACGCCTTCCTCGACGAACTGGGTGCGCAGCGATACGCACAGCCGGACCTGCCCGCTCTGGTGCGGGGCGCCGAGCACGGCGTGACCCTCGACTTCGTGCGGGAGATGGGCGCGCTCGGATATCACCTGCGACAACTCGAGGCGTTGGGCGGGCTGAGGGATCACGGCGTCTCCCCGTCGTTCATCCGCGACCTGGCTGCGCAGGGATTGCCGCGGCTTGCGCCCGTCGATCTGATCCGCGCTCGAGATCACGGCATCAGCGCGCAATACGTCGCCGACCTGAAATCCCTTGGTTACAACGGCTTGTCGCTCGACGACCTGATCGCCGCCCGGAACCACGGCGTCTCCCCGGATTACGTCCGGGCGATGCGTCAGCAGGGTTACAGCCTGACGCTCGCGGAGCTCACGACCGCGCGCGACCACGGCGTCAGCCCGGAATACATCGGCGGGCTCACCGCCCTCGGGTACACAGCCTTGCAGCTGGACGCACTCGTCAAAGCAAGAGACCACGGACTGTCTCCGGAGTATGTCCGCGATCTGCGCGCATCGGGCTACACACTCACGCTCGACGAGCTCCTCAAGGCCCGCGATCACGGCGTGAATGCGCAGTGGGTGAGCGGGCTCACGACTCACAGCACGACTCACAGCACGGCTCACCTGAGCTTCGACGAGCTCATCGCGTTGAGAGATCGCGGCGTGACAACCCCGGGATACCCTAATACCCGTCTGATGTATTTCGCGCATGCGCACGTGCGCGCGGTCGAACGCTGGTACAGGGAATTGCTCGCGCGCTGGACCAGCTAGCCGGCTCCTGAAAAACGGAGCCGCAAGGTAAATCCTAGAACGCAAAACGTAGAACGCCGGAATTGTTCGTTTTCCGTTTTCCGTTCTGCGTTCTGCGTTCCGGCCGCGCGAGCAGCCGGCTAGCGGCCGGTGTCTTCGTTCCACAAATCAGGATAAACGCGGATGAATTCCGACATCAGGCGTACGCACGTGGCGTCCTGAACCACGGTCACTGACACGCCCCTCGCCCGAAGCAGCGCTTCTTCTCCCAGGAACGTGTGGTTCTCGCCGACGATGACCGCCGGGATGCCGTAGAGGAGAATTGCGCCGCTGCACATCGCGCACGGCGAGAGCGTCGTGTAGAGCACGGATTCGCGATATACCTGTGCGGGCAGCCGGCCGGCGTTCTCGAGCGCATCCATTTCGCCGTGCAGAACCACGCTGCCGCGCTGGACGCGACGATTGTGCCCGCGACCGAGAATGCGGCCTCGATGCACCAGCACCGAGCCAATCGGGATGCCGCCCTCGCGCATCCCGAGCTCGGCTTCCTCGATCGCCGCGTGCATGTAAGGGTCGGCCGTCACCCGGCAACAACCGTCTGGCGTTTATGCCGCATTCGGCGCATCATATCGCGTCATGCATGCGGCAGGACCGGCCCTGGTGGGCCTTCTCGTGGCGGGCCTCGGTGTGGCCGCGCCCCTCGCGCAAGGTACCCGCGTGTGGACGCCCGACGAGCTCTTTCGCCGCAATATCGGAACGCGCGAGGACCAGGACACCGCGTTTCCGCCACACAAGATCATCGGCAACCTCTATTACGTCGGCACCCGGACCCTCGCCTCGTTCCTCGTCACGACGCCCCAGGGACACATCCTGATCAACAGCGACTACGAACGAAATGTCCCGACCGTTCGCGCCTCGATCGAGCAGCTGGGCTTCAAGTATTCGGACATCAAGATTCTCCTCGGCAGCCACGCCCACGCAGACCACATGGAAGGCGACGCGCTGGTGAAGCAGCTGTCCGGCGCAACCGTCATGGCCATGGCCGAAGACGTGCCCGCGCTCGAGAAGATGGTGCCCGGCGGCAAGCCGCATCCGGTTGACCGCGTGCTGCACGACGGCGACGAGGTCAAGCTCGGCGGAATGACGCTCGTCGCGCACCTCACGCCGGGGCACACGCGTGGCTGCACGACCTGGACGTTCAAGGAACAGGAAGGCGGCAAGGCCTATGACGTGCTGATCATCGGCAGCGTCGGCGTGAACCCGGGTATGAAGCTCGTGAACAACCCGGACGCGCCTCAGATCGTCGATGAATTCAATCGCAGCTTCGCCACGTTGAGAAGGTTCCACCCGGACGTTCCCCTCGGCTCGCACCCGGGGATGTACAACATGGCCGAGAAATATGCGAAGGCGGGCACGGGCCCGAATCCGTACATCGATCCGGCTGGCTACACCGCGGAACTCGACATCGTCGAGGGTGTCTTCAAGTCCGTGCTCGCGCAACAGCAGAAGCAACCGTAGCGTCCGGCGTGTGCCGAACGTTCGCAACGAACGCGAACGCGACGGCAGCAGGAGCGGTGATGATGAAGCGATGGTGGATGGTCGTGACGGTCGCGCTGCTGACGGCCCCGGTGTCACTGGGTGCACAAAGCAAGGCTGACGTTGATGGCGGGAAGTTGCTCTTCCAGGGAATGTGCACCGAGTGCCACGGCGCGGGCGGCGCCGGCGGCGATGCGCCGAGCCTGAACCGGCCCAGGCTGCTGCATGCCCCGACCGATGTGGCGCTCGTCAACATCATCCAGAATGGGATCCCGAATACGGCGATGCCGCGCGTGCGCCGTTTCAGCGAGGCGGAGACGCGACAGCTTGCGGCGTACATCCGGTCGCTCGGTAAGCTGGCCGATGCGAAGATTCCCGGCGACGCCAGAAAAGGCGCCGAGATTTACAGGAGCCTCGGCTGCGCCGGCTGTCATATCGTCGGCGGACAGGGCGGCAACCTCGGCCCGGACCTGTCCGACATCGGCTTCATGCGCGGACCGTCGTATCTCCGCCAGGCGATCGTCGATCCTGGCGCCGCCCTCCCGAAGGGCGTTCTCCAGGTTCCGTCGCGCGGGTACGCCGAATATCTTCCGCTTCGCATTGTCACCAAGGAGGGTGGGGAAGTGCGGGGCATTCGCGTGAACGAAGACTCGTTCACGATCCAGGTTCGCGATCAGGCCGGCAGGTTCTACTCGCTGCGGAAGACCGATCTGGAACTGCTCGAGAAGCAGACCGGGAAGAGTCTGATGCCGAGTTTCTCGACACGCCTGACGCAGCCTGAGCTCACCGATCTCGTCGCATACCTGGCCAGCCTGCAGGGTGAACAATGAAAACGTCGATTCCCGCGATTCTGCTCGCCAGCCTGCTTCCGGCTGCCGTGTTTGCGCAGGTCCCGTACGATCGCATCGTCAAGGCCGACAGCGAGCCGTCCAACTGGCTGACGTACGCAGGCGGATACAAGTCGCAGCGCTACACGCAGCTGGACCAGATCAACAAGCAGAACGTCACGCAGTTGAAGCCGGCGTGGGTCTATCAGCTTCGCACCGGCGGTGTGTTCGAAACGTCGCCGGTCGTCGTCGACGGCGTGATGTACATGACCGAGCCGCCGAGCACGGTGACGGCCCTCGACACGCGCACCGGGCGTCCACTCTGGAGCTGGACGCCGAAGATACCCGATGACGTGATCGTGATTGGATCGCCGCCCGTCAATCGTGGCGTGGCTGTGCTGGACAACATGGTGTACGCCGGATCAATCGCCGGCCATCTCGCTGCGCTCGACGCCAAGTCAGGCGCGCTCCGATGGGACGTCGCGGTGGACGACAACAAGATCGGCTACTACCTCACGCTGGCGCCGCTCGCGATCGATGGCAAGATCATTGTCGGGGTCTCGGGCGCCGAAAACGGCATCCGCGGTTTCGTGGACGCGTACGACGCCAAGACCGGCAAGCGCGTCGGGCGGCGGCACACGATTCCCGCTCCCGGCGAGCCGGGCAATGAAACCTGGGGCGGCAAGGACAGCTGGAAGACGGGCGGCGGATCGACGTGGCTCACCGGCTCGTACGATCCGGAGTTGAAGCTCCTGTACTGGCAGGTGGGAAATCCCGGACCCGACTGGAACGGCGACTTCCGTCCCGGCGACAACCTGTATACGTGTTCCGTCCTGGCGATCAACCCGGACGATGGCAGCCTGAAGTGGCACTTTCAATTCACGCCGCATGACACACACGACTGGGACGCGAACGAAACGGTGGTCCTGTTCGATGCCACCGTGAACGGCCGCGAGCGAAAGCTGCTCGCGCAAGCAAACCGCAACGGGTTTTACTACGTGCTGGATCGCGCGACCGGCGAGTTCATCACAGGCACGCCCTTCGTGAAACAGACGTGGGCTGAACGTCTGGATGCCAAGGGCCGTCCCGTGACGAAGCCCGGTCTCGACCCGAATCCCGAGGGGATCCTCGTCTACCCGAGCATACAGGGCGCGGCGAACTGGCACGCGCCGAGCTACAGCCCGAAGACGAACCTCTTCTACCAGACCGCCGTGGAGATGGGCACCATCTATTACAAAGGCGAGGCGGTGTACAAGCCGGGCATCGGCTTCACCGCCGGCGGCGGCCGGACGATCAACGGCGACGACGCGTGGAGCGCCGTGCGTGCGCTCGATGCGACCACCGGCAAGCTGAAGTGGGAGTTCAAGCTGCTGTCGGCGGGCAGGAGCAGCCTGTTGTCCACGGCCGGAGGACTCGTGTTCGGCGGTACGGAGGAGGGCAACTTCTTCGCCCTCGACGCGGACACGGGCAAGCCGCTGTGGGACACGCAGCTCGGCGCGAACATTCGCGGCATCCCGGTGTCGTTTGCCGTGGACGGCAAGCAGTACGTCGCGATTGCCGCCGGGTTTGCGCTATTCGTCTATGGATTACCCTGATATGACGACACTTCTCCCGTTGATTCTTGCCACCGCCCTGGGAGTACAGGCGCCGCTGCCGCCGCCTTCACCCCGACTCGAAGAAGGCGTGTCGCTGGACTACGAGTTCTTCAAGGCCAACGTGCAGCCCGTCTTTTTGAAGAAGCGCCCGGGTAACGCCCGATGCCTCGTGTGCCATCGCGGCGGGGGCGGCGTCAGCTACCTGCAGCCCCTGTCTCCCGGGGCGACGACGTGGGACGAGGAGCAGTCGCGCAAGAACTTCGATGCCGTGCGGCGGCTCGTCGCTCCAGGCCGTCCGCTCAAGAGTAAGCTGCTCATGCATCCGCTCGCTGAAGAAGCTGGAGGGGACGATTTTCACGGCGGCGGTCATCACTGGAAATCACAGGACGATCCGGAATGGCAAACGCTGGCCGCGTGGGTGCGTGGCGAGAAATTAGCGAGATGAGATCGATGGTCTGCAAACTGTGGAGGCTGGATCGATGACCTCGAAACAACGACTGCGTTACCTGATGCCAATCGGCGTGCTGCTGCTGGCGGCGCCGCTCACCGGAGCCGGCTCGAAAGTTCGGATTGTCCAGACCAACAGCGCGGGCGACAGCGTCTCCCTGATCGATCCGGCCACGAACAAGGTAGTGGGAGAGATCAAGGACATCGAGGTCAACCACGGGGCCGCGGCGGCCCCTGATGGCAGCCACCTGTACATCAGCAACGAAGCCGAGAGCTCGCTCGACGTCGTCGATGCCAGAACGCTGAAGGTCACGAAACGAATTCCGCTCAGCGGCCATCCCAACAACCTGTCGATCTCGCGGGACGGACGCCGCGTCTACGTCGCGATCGCGCAGGCGCCCGGCGCCGTGGACGTGGTGGACACCTCGTCCCAGACCAGAGTCAAGAGCATCCCGATCGAAGGCGCAGGGCACAACACGTTCGTGACGCCTGACGGCAAGTTCATCGTCGCCGGTTCGGTGGCTGGAAAGACGCTGACCGTGATCGACGGCGCAACCGAAGAGAAGGCCTGGGTGATGCGGTTCGATGGCGGCGTCCGCCCGATGACGTTCGACACGAATCCGGACGGCTCGACGAAACACATTTTCGTCCAGATTTCAGAGTTTCACGGCTTCGCGGTCGTGGATTTCGCAACTCACAAGGAGCTGCAGCGCATCACGCTCCCCGATGTGCCCGGGGCCAGGAAGAACCTCATGACGCAAGGCTCGCCCTCGCACGGCATCGGCATCACGCCCGATGGCAAGACGCTGTGGGCGACGAGCAAGTGGTACCACTTCGTGGCGGCGTATTCGATGCCCGACCTGAAATTCCTCGGGATGGTGCCGACGGGACACGATCCGGACTGGCTCACGTTCAGCCCCGACAGCAAGACGGTCTACGTCGCCTGTGCCGGTTCGGATTTCGTCAGCGCGATCGATGT
>Ga0136846_1219415_pt1 | contig 11584 bp, 13 predicted proteins | sample HopSoiMetagenom2_FD_96841 | JGI IMG/M metagenome (GOLD analysis project Ga0136846, IMG submission 96841) | Grasslands soil microbial communities from Hopland, California, USA - 2 Assembly 2016 (version 4) | ecosystem: Environmental > Terrestrial > Soil > Grasslands | place: USA: Hopland... | reverse complement strand
GTAACTATTATCTGTGGCTGGGCATGGGGCGCATTCCCGGCGCGGAACGCTACCGGCCGTACACCAAATGGCTGCTCGTCGTGCTGGTGGTGGGCGCGCTGGTCTGGGGCACGCCGCATACGATGATCGCTGACTCGCAGGAGCTCGCCGCGATGGGCGGGTCGCACCACCCATTCCTCGGCGCCCTGGGCGTGATGAGCGCGAAGAACACGGCCGTCAATCTGATGATCCTGGCGACCTTCCTCTCCTTCCTTCTGTATCGCCGCGCGAACATCCGTCCCGTGGTGCCGTGGGCGAAAACGGGCACCCGGATCCAGGCGGCGATGTTCGCGATCGCCGCGCTGATCGTACTGTTCTTCGGCATCCGCGGCTATTTCGTCGAGGCGATCGTGCGCATCGGCTACTCGGTATACCAGGTCGGCGCCGTGCTCGCGTGCATTGTGTTCGTGACCGTGATCGACGTGCTCATGGCCCGGGGCGCGGAATCACTCGGCGCGATCCAGTGGGGCAAGATGCCGCCGCGCTCGCAGTACGCCCTCTTCATCCTCGCGGTCACGTTCACCTGGCTCATGGGCCTGATGGGGTTCGCGCGCAGCGGCATTCGCCAGCACTGGCATGTCTGGCAAGTGATGCAGGACAATACGGCATACGCCGCGACGCCGGCACTCGGCTACGCCGCGATCATGATCAGTATCTGCGTCCTGATTTTCCTTTCGCTCGTCGGCTTCATCTTCTGGCTCGGCGGGCTTGCCGAGAAGTCGACGTTCGTACCGTCCCCCTCGACGGTGGAGGCGCCCCATGTGGGCCACTAACCTCCGCATCGTCGGTATCGTGCTCGCCACGCTCGCGCTCTACACGCTGATCGCGAACAAGATTCCGCAGGTGCAGTCGGAGGTGCCACGCGCGCTGGCGCTCGGCTCGAACGTGACGCCCGAGCAGCTCACCACCGCCGGGGACGAGCTGTTCCACGGCGCGGGTGGGTGCACGGCCTGCCACGGGTTGGGAACGCGCGCGCCGAATCTGCTCACCGACGAAAAAGGCCAGGGCCCGATCGGCGCCCGCTGCGGCAAGCGCGAATCCGGCAAGGACTGCAAAGCCTATCTGTACGAATCGCTCACGAGCCCGCGCGCCTACGTCGTGAGCGGGTATGAGCCGATCATGCCCGACATGGGTCGCACGTTGTCGCCGCAGCAGCTGTGGGCGCTCGTCGCGTTCCTCGAATCGCAAGGCGGCACGGTAGACGTCTCGGGGACCGACATTCCCCCTGCCGCCTCCGGCGCGTCTGCCGCCAGTTCTGGAACGGCGGGCGCGGCAGGGGCGGCAGGGGCGGCACGGATTGCAAATGGCAGCACCGATCCGACGGCGATCATTCGCGGCGCAGGTTGCCTGGGCTGTCATAAGGTCGGCACCGAAGGCGGCGCGATCGCTCCTGACTTGAGCCACGTGGGCTCTCGTCTTTCGGCCGCGCTGATTCGGGAATCGATCCTCAAGCCCGACGCGAAGGTCGCAAAGGGCTACGAGAAGTTCGCCGGCGTCATGCCGAAGACCTTTGGCGATCAGCTCACGGGGGCGCAGCTCGAGGCGCTCGTCCAATTTCTGACGAGCCACAAGTGAGACAGTATCTCCGGCATCCGTTCTGGCAGGCCGTCGGGCTGCTGCTGGTTGCTTATATCGTGGTCGTATTCGTCATCCCGATCCTCCCCGGCAGCGCGGTCGTCCCGAAGAGCGTCGTGCTGCAGTATATGGCGACGGTGCTGGTCGGGGTCTTGATCTGGGTGAGCGACGACGAGGCTCGGTGGACCACGTTCAAGGAGCCGCTGCAAGACCTGGTCGTGCAGCCGCGGCTGAGAGTGGCCCGCACCGTGGTCCTCGCAGCAGTGACGCTGGTCGTCGGATGCTTCACGTATGGGCAGGTCAAGGCGAGCGTCGCGGCGCCGCCCAATCTTCGCTCGATCCATCCCGCGCCACCGTCGCAGATCACCTTCCGCGGCAAGGCGATCACGCTGGTCGGGCTCGATAATCCGCTGCGCCGCACCGGTGACATGGCGGCACACCTCGCCGTCGGCCACAGGATCTACTATCAGAATTGCGTGCCCTGCCACGGCGACCACCTCGACGGCCTGGGCCACTTCGCCACCGGATTGAATCCGTTGCCGGCCAACTTCCAGGACAACGGCACCATCGCGCAGCTCACCGAGAGCTTCGTGTTCTGGCGCATCGCCAAAGGTGGTCCAGGCCTGCCGCGCGAAGGCACGCCGTGGAACTCCGCGATGCCGGCGTGGGAGGAGTTCCTGACGGAGGACGAGATCTGGTCGGTGGTGCTCTTCCTCTACGATCAGACGGGATGGAAGCCGAGGACCTGGGAAGTAGGTGCGGAACAAGGAGCGGCGAAGTGAAGGCGGTTTGGCGGTTTGGCGGTTTGGCGGTTGGTTGTGCGGTTCTTCTAACCGCTCAACCGCTCAACCGCCTAACCGCTCAAGACACGACCGCCGGGAAGCAAGTGTACCAGAAGTGGTGTGCCGGCTGCCACGGAGAGAGCGGCGCCGGCGACGGCGTGGCCTCGAAGCGTATGATCCCGCCGCCGCGCGACTTCACGGGCGCGGTGTATCAGATCCGCACCACGCCGAGCGGCCAGCTGCCGACAGACGCCGATCTGCTCCGCTCGGTCGACGAAGGGCTGCCCGGAACGGCGATGCCCGGATGGAAGATGCGGCTGTCGGATCGCGATCGACGCGACGTGGTCGCGTATATCAAGACGTTCTCGACGTTCTTCGGGGACACGGCGCAGCGACCCCAGGTCCTGCAATTCGGCAAGGAGCCGGGCGGCGGAACGGGCGATGAGGCGTTGCGCGTCGGCCGCCAGTTCTACGATTCGATCGGCTGCCGCAAATGCCACGGCGATATGGGTCGTGGCGACGGTCCGTCCGCCCCGACGCTGAAGGACGACGCCGGACATCCGATCTTCGCCGCCGACCTGCACCAAAACTGGCGGTTCAACGGCGGACCGACGACGAGCGATATCTATCAACGTTTGCGGACCGGCCTCGACGGCACGCCGATGCCGTCATTCAGCGACTTGCTCGAGCAGAAGTTCCTCACGGAGACCGAGCTGTGGCGTGTCGCCGAGTACGTCCGTAGCCTGTCGCCGAACGAGGCGCCGGTGGTGCGGGATGTGATTCATGCGCCGCTCGTTACGCGCGGGCTGCCGCGCGCGCCGGATGACTCCTCCTGGAAAGGCGCCGACACCTACTGGTTCCCACTCGTCGGCCAGGTAATTCGGAAGAGCCGCTGGTTTGCTCCGGCGGTCAACGGTGTCTGGGTGTCAGCCGTGCACACGGCGGACTCGATCGCCCTCCGCGTGACCTGGGACGATCGCTCGCAGAGTCCGACCCCCGACTGGTTAGGACATGTCGGCCGGGTGCTCGCGACCCTGCAGGCCGACGATTCGACGGCGGAGGCGCCGGCGCTTTGGCCGGACCAGGTGGCCGTACAGTTCCCGGTCGCGATTCCCGTCGGCATGGAGCGGCCCTATTTCCTGATGGGCAGTCCCAGCAATCCCGTCTATCAATGGCGCTGGACGAGCAGCTCCCGCGATGCCGCGGTCGCGGGGCTCGCGCGCGGAATCGAGCGTTTCGATTCGCTGCCCCGCAGCGGGGTAGCCGCCCGGGCCGTGTACGACCACGGGCAGTGGCGCGTCGTCTTCACGCGTGCACTTGCCTCGTCCGATACAGCTAGCCAGCTTCCGTTCCGGAATGGCCGTGCGATTCCCGTTGCGTTCTTCGCGTGGGACGGGTCCAACGGCGAGCACGGGACACGCATGGCCATCAGTACGTGGTATTTCCTCGCCCTCGACCAACCGGTACCGGCCCGGGTGTTCATCTCGCCGGTGCTCGCCATGATGCTCACGCTCGGCCTAGGGCTCGTGGTTATCTGGCGTGCGCAGCGAAAGACTTCATACCGGAGGCAGCAATGAAAGGCAGAATTTTCAGCGTGGTGGGTGGAATGCTTCTGCTCACCGTCTGCAGCAAAGGCGCCGCTCCCGCGCGGGAGCCCAGCGCCGGACCCACCCCACCAGCGTCGACGAATCCCCCGTCCGCCGCTCCCGCTCCCGCGTCCGCAAGCGGCTCGGCCGCCGGCGGCACGATCACGGGCAAAGTCAAATTCACCGGCACGCCGCCGCGCATGGCCACGATCGATATGAGTGAAGAGGCGGCCTGCAAGGCGAAGTATCCCAGCCCGCCCAAGGACGAAGCGGTGGTCGCGGGCGCCGGCAACACGCTCGCCGACGTGTTCGTCTATGTGAGTGCGGGGTTGCCCGCCAACGCCAAGTATCAGGCGCCCGCTGAGGCGGTGGTGCTCGACCAGAACGGCTGCCGCTATCATCCCCACGTGCTGGGCATCATGGTCGGTCAGAAGCTCGAGATCAAAAACTCCGATCCTCTCCTGCACAACATCACAGCGGTCGCCAAGAAGAATCGCGGTTTCAACGTCAGCCAGCCGAATGCCGGGATGACGCGCGACGTGACGTTTTCGGCGCCCGAGGTGATGGTCAACCTCGAGTGCAACGTGCACGGCTGGATGAAGGCCTATGCCGGCGTCCGGCCCGATCCGTTCTACGCGGTGAGCGGCCCGGATGGCAGCTTCACGATCAAGGGTCTGCCGCCGGGGACGTATACGATCGAAGCATGGCACGAGAAGTTCGGCACGCAGACGGCTACGGTCACGATCGCGGGGACCGAGAGCAAGACGGCCAACTTCACCTTCGCCGCGCACTAGCGCGAGGAGAGCCCGAATGCGTTGGTGGCTTCCCGACGCAGGATCGACGTTCGCCGGTCCGATCGACACGATGTTTCTCGTGATTCTCATTCTCACGGGAATCGCGCTCGTGGTGGTGGAGGTCGGCGTGGTGACGTTCGCGATTCGCTACCGCGGGCGCCCGGGACGAAAGGCGTTCTACACGCACGGCTCGACGCGCGCGGAAGTGATCTGGACCGCGATCCCGGCCGTGACGATGGTGGCGCTCGGGCTCGTCAGCAATCACTACTGGGTGTGGATGAAGAACAAGAAGAGCATCCCGCCCAACGCCTATCACGTGGGCGTCCACGCGAAGCAGTTCGAATGGCAGGTCACCTACCCCGGCGCGGACGGCAAGCTCGGCACTGACGACGACATGGTCGTGCGCAACCAGCTCCACATACCGGTGAATCAGCCGGTCGCTGTCGAGCTGTCGTCCGAAGACGTGATCCACTCCTTCTTCGTTCCCGAGTTCCGCGTCAAGCAGGACGCGGTGCCGGGCATGCACATCACGGCCTGGTTCCAGGCGACGAAGACGGGTGAATTCGAGATCGGCTGCGCCGAGCTGTGCGGGATGGGGCACTACAAAATGCGGGCGCGCGTGTTCGTGCAGACGCCCGAAGACTTCAAGGCCTGGACGGCTCAACAGGCTGCCGGAGGAACCGAATGACGAGCGTCGCGCACGCGAAGCCAGCCGCCCACGGGGACGCGCACCACGGACCGACGAGCTTCTGGCAGAAATACATCTTCTCGACCGACCACAAGATCATCGGCATTCAGTTCCTGTTCGTCAGCCTGTTCTTCCTGCTGGTGGGAGGGCTGCTGGCGATGCAGATCCGCTGGCAGCTGGGATTCCCGGGCAAGCCGATGCCGGGCGGCGGCATCCTGCCGGAGTCGATGGTCTCGGGGGGCGTGATCCTGCCGGAGTACTACATCCAGCTCGTCACGATGCACGGCACGTTCATGGTCTTCTTCGCGATCATGCCGCTGCTCGTCGGGGTGTACGCGAACTTCCTGATTCCCCTGAAGATCGGCGCGCATGACATGGCGTTTCCGCGGATCAACATGTGGTCGTTCTGGCTCGCGCTGCTCGCCGGCATGATCATGCTGTCGGGCTTCTTCGTGCCCGACGGCGCGCCGCGCGCCGGTTGGACGATGTACGCGCCACTCTCCGCGCGCCCGGACCTCTCCGGCGCGACGATCAGCCAGAAACTGTGGAGCATTTCGATCGTCGTACTCGGCCTGTCCTCGGTCATGGGCTCGGTGAACTACATCACCACGATCATCAACCACCGCGCCCCCGGCATGCATTGGTTCCGCATGCCGCTCTCGATCTGGGCGCTGTTCATCACGGCGATTCTGGCGGTGCTGGCGCTGCCGGTGCTCCAGGGCGCGGCGATCATGCTGCTGTTCGATCAGACGCTCGGCACGCACTTCTTCGATCCGGTGGCGGGTGGCCAGGCGCTGCTCTGGCAGCACCTGTTCTGGTTCTTCGGCCATCCCGAGGTCTACATCCTGATTCTGCCGGCGATGGGCATGGTGTCGGACATCATCGCCAACGGGAGCCGTAAGCCGATCTTCGGCTACCACTCGATGGTGTTCGCCATCATCGGGATCGCGTTCCTGGGCTGGATCGTGTGGGGCCATCACATGTTCATGAGCGGCATGAACCCCACGCTCGGCTCGACGTTCATGGTGTCCACGCTCCTCATCGCGGTGCCGTCGGCGGTCAAAGTGTTCAACTGGCTGGGCACGATGTGGCGCGGCAATATTCGCTTCCACGTGCCGATGCTGAACGCCATCGGGTTCGTGTCGATGTTCACGATCGGCGGTCTTTCCGGAATTTTCATGGCCGCGACGCCGGTCGACATTCCGCTGCACGACACGCAGTTCATCGTCGCGCACATCCATTACGTCCTGTTCGGCGGCTCGCTGTTCGCGTTGTTCGCCGCGATGACCTACTGGTATCCCAAGATGTTCGGCCGGATGATGAGCGAGCGGCTGGGGAAGGCGCATTTCTGGCTCACCATTCTCTTCTATAATCTGACGTTCTTCCCGATGCATATCATCGGGATGGGCGGCCAGATGCGGCGCATCTACGATCCCACGACGTATGACTTCCTGAAGCCGCAGCAGCCGCTCAACGAGTTCATTTCATACGCCGCGTTCGCGCTGTTCGCGGTCCAGTTCCTGTTCGCGTTCAATTTCCTGTGGAGCCTCAAGTTCGGAAAAAAGGCGCCGATGAATCCGTGGGAAGACAATGGCATGGAATGGTCGCTCCCCAACCCTGCGGGGCACGGGAACTGGGAGCGCACGCCCAACGTGTACCGCGGGCCATATGAATTCAGCTCACCCGAGGCCGGCGACAAGGACTACCTGCCGCAGTACGTGAAGCTGCCCACCGACCGCGATCCGGTTCCGGCTCCGTTGCCGGCCGGACACTGACCGGAGAGCGCGATGACGCACGCGACACAGACCCTCGACCAGATGCGGCCGCCGACCCTGGCCGAGCCGGGGTCGGGAGTCTACAGCAACAAGCTGGGGATGTGGATCTTCCTCGCCAGCGACGTGATGTTCTTCACGGCGCTCATCGGCTCGTACATCATCCTGCGCTTCGGGATGACGGACGCCTGGGCGCAGCCGGGCGCCGTCCTGAACGTGCCCCTCACGGGCTTCAACACCTTTCTGCTGATCTGCTCATCCGTATCCATGGTCAAGGCGTACGCGGCGATCGCGGATGGCAAGAAGTACTTCCTGCGCAAGGTGCCCGGCAAAAGGCTCCAGGATGGCGGCCTCAAGTTCTGGCTGCTCGTGACGATCATTTGCGGCGCCGGGTTCGTCGGTGTCCAGTTGATCGAATACTTCAAACTGGTACACGAAGGCTTTACGCCTGCGGGCTACCGCGAAGGCTCGCTGCTCGCCGAGCATGCAGCCGCCAATGGCCTCAAATACGGCGCCGGCGTCGCGGGAATGTACGGATCGACGTTCTTCACGATGACCGGCTTTCACGGCTTTCACGTCACCTGCGGCGTGATCAGCATGCTATACCTGTACTTCACCAAGGTGCTGCCGGAAAAGTATTCGGCCTCGGACTATCGCGGCATCGAGGTGATCGGATTGTACTGGCACTTCGTCGACCTGGTCTGGATCATCCTGTTCACGATCGTCTACCTGATCTGAGGACGCGCACACGATGACAACTCCGACCGCGCAGACGGGGCATGTCCGGCCGAACTACATGCTGATCTGGCTGTGGCTGTTCATCATGACGATCGGCGAGGTGCTGCTGGCGTTCGAGCTGCCGGTGTCGCGCAATCTGAAGCTGATTCTGCTGCTCATCCTCGCGATCTGGAAAGCGATGCTGGTCGCGATGTTTTTCATGCATCTCAAGTTCGAGCGCTGGCGCCTGCGTCTCATCTTCATCGTGCCGATCCCGTTGGCGATCATCCTCGTGACCACGGTGATCATGGAGAAGCTACGGTAGCGCTCTTCGAGCTCACCAAGCCGCGTATCACGCAGCTGGTCCTCATCACGGCGGCGGCGGGTTTCTATCTGGGCGCCCGGGATCATGTGAACCTCTGGCTGCTGCTCAATACGCTCGTGGGCACGGCCCTCGTCGCCGGCGGGACGAACGCGTGGAACCAGATCCGCGAGCGCGACGTCGACGCGCGCATGGCGCGTACGCGGCGGCGGCCGTTGCCGTCGGGACGGCTCACGCCTGCCGCGGCCATCTGGTTCGCGACCGCGATCACCATCCTCGGCGTCGCCTATCTCGCCGTGACGGTCAATCGGCTGACGGCGCTGCTCGCGGCCCTGACGTTCGCGAGCTACGTCCTGTTGTACACGCCTCTCAAGCGTAAGACGTCGCTCAACACGCTGGTGGGAGCCGTTCCCGGCGCGCTGCCGATCGTCGGAGGCTGGACCGCCGCCGGCGGCAGTCTCGGGGTAGCCGTCGCGACGCTGTTCTGGATCCTCTTTCTCTGGCAACTGCCGCACTTCCTGGCGCTCGCCTGGCTGTACCGCGAGGACTACCGTGCCGGTGGCTTGCGCATGCTGAGCTACGCGGATGAGGAAGGACGAGACACCGGTCGGATGGCGTTGCTCTACGCGGTCGCCCTGCTGCCCATCAGCCTCCTGCCGACGCTCGTCGGTGTGACGGGGGCCTGGTATTTCTTCGGCGCTGTCGTGCTCGGCCTCGCCTACGTGGCCGCGGGTACGGGGCTGCTCGCCGGCGCCACGCCCGCGCGCGCCTGGCGCCTGTTCTTTGTTTCGATCCTCTATCTGCCCGCCTTGTTGACGCTCATGGTGATCGACAAGGTCGTCTAATCCGAATCCCAATATCTAGTCCCCAGCCATGATCGCGTTTCATCGCGTCCTGATCACCACCGGCATCATCTTCTGTGCGCTGTTCGCGCTCTGGGCGCTGTGGCGCGGGCAAATGGCGCTTGGTCTGGGGTTTGGGGCCTTGGGCCTGGGACTCGGATACTACCTGCGCCATCTGCGCCGCTTCATCGGCCGATGATTCCTCTGCTCGCGGTCCTGCTGCATGGCGATGGGATGGACATCATCTACTTCTGGGCCTCCATCCTGATGGTATTGCTGCCGATCGCCGCGTTCTCGTGGCTCACATATTTCGTCATCAAGATCTATCGACGGGAGCGCGGGCAACACCAACCGCGTTAGATTGCTCGCCATGGCAGCTCCATTCGAAAAACGCCAGGTCGTCCGCTACGCCTTCTACAAACTCGATCCCGCGTGGCGGCGTTTGACCGCCGAGCGCCAGGCTTCAGCGAAGCTCGAGTTCGGCGAAACGCTGGAGCGCTATCACGGCCGCCTGCTGCTGCGGCCGTACGGGCTGGTGGGGATTCGAGGAGACACCGACTTCCTCCTGTGGCAGGTCGCCGAGGATCTGGACGCGCTGGTGGAATTGCAGACCGCCCTCAACCGCACCGACCTGGGCGCCTACCTGTCGATTCCCTACAGCTATCTCGCGATGACCCGGCGTTCGATTTATGAATTCCCTGCGGATCCCGGACACGAGCAGCGCCTCGTCATTCAGCCCAGCGCCGCCAAGTACCTCTTTGTCTATCCGTTCATCAAGACGCGCGCGTGGTACGCACTGGCAAAGCCGGAACGCCAGCGCATGATGGACGAGCACGTGCGGGTCGGCCGGCAGCATCCGACCATCCGGCTCAACACGACGTACTCGTACGGTCTGGATGATCAGGAGTTCATCGTCGCCTTCGAAGGCGACAATCCCGGCGAATTCCTCGACCTCGTCATGGAGCTGCGCGAGAGCGAAGCATCGTCCTATACGCTGCGGGATACGCCGACGTTCACCTGCGTCCAGATGTCGCTCTGGGATATGCTCGACACGTTGGGTGGCGCGGGGGCAGCGCAAGCGGTGTCCCGGCGTCCGGCGCGTGCCGACGGCTTTACGCCCGTCGCGACGCTGGGCGAGCTGCCTCCCGGCACTGCGCGGCGCGTCTACGCGGCGAACGAGGCCGTGGCGCTCTTCAATGTGAACGGCACCGTCTACGCGATTGCGAACCGATGCACGCATGCCCGCGCAAGTTTGTCCGAAGGGGTCGTCGACACCACGCGCTGCGCCGTCACCTGCCCGTGGCACGAAGGGGTGTTCTCGCTGGAAACCGGTCGCGTGCTGGGCGGACCGCCGGTTCATCCGGTCGCGACCTACCAGGTGAAGCTGGACGGCGACACCATCCTCATCGCTCTCGAGGGAGGGGCGCGCGAGCCTGCGGTTTCTTAACGCGTGCCGGCGGGAGCGCACCGACGTCACCCCCGTCTGGTTCATGCGGCAGGCCGGTCGCTACATGCCCGCCTACCGGAAGCTGCGGGAGCGTCACTCCATCCTCGATCTCTGCCATCATCAGGAGCTCGCCGCGACGGTGACACTCCAGCCGGTCGAGCGCCTCGGGGTCGACGCCGCCATCCTGTTCGCGGACATTCTGCTTCCCTTCGAGCCGCTGCGCCTCGGGTTGAGCTTCGCAGCCGGGGAAGGCCCAAAGATCGCCCGCCCGATACGGGACGCCGCGGATGTCGAAGATCTACCCGCGTTCAATCTGGAAGCGGAGCTCGGCTACGTATTTGACGCCGTGCGGCTCGCCCGCCGCGCACTTCCGGCGGCGGTGCCCCTCATCGGGTTTGCCGGCGCGCCGTTTACGCTCGCGAGCTACGCGATCGAGGGAGGCGCGAGCCGCACGTTCACCAGGACCAAGGCCTTCATGTACGGCGCGCCCGAGGCATGGAACAAGCTGATGGGGAAGCTGGCGGCATTGGTGGGCGAGTACCTCGCCATGCAGGCGCGCGCGGGCGCGCAGGCGCTGCAGTTGTTCGACAGCTGGGTGGGATGTCTGTCCCCGCACGACTATCGGACATATGTGCAGCCGCACAGCACGCGCGCGCTGCAGCTCGCCGGCGCGGCGGGCGTTCCGCTCATTCATTTCGGGACGGGGACGGCCACTTTCCTCGAGGATTTCGCAGCTGCCGGCGGAGACGTCATCAGCGTGGATTGGCGCATTCCCCTCGATGCCGCCTGGACGCGCATTGGAGCGCGCGCGATTCAGGGAAACCTCGAGCCGGCGGCGCTGCTGGCGCCCGCCGCCGAACGCAACCGTCAAGTCCGGGACATTCTCCAGCGGGCCGGCGGCCGGCCCGGCCACATCTTCAATCTCGGCCACGGCATCCTTCCGGAAACGGATGTCGCGGCGGTGCGGGCGGTGGTGGATCTGGTGCATGGCGCGTGAGCAGATCGCCGTCCTCGTCATGG
>Ga0136846_1223887_pt1 | contig 11585 bp, 6 predicted proteins | sample HopSoiMetagenom2_FD_96841 | JGI IMG/M metagenome (GOLD analysis project Ga0136846, IMG submission 96841) | Grasslands soil microbial communities from Hopland, California, USA - 2 Assembly 2016 (version 4) | ecosystem: Environmental > Terrestrial > Soil > Grasslands | place: USA: Hopland... | reverse complement strand
CTGAAAGCGATCGAGGTTGCGGCCGACGAAGTGAAGCTCGGCGAGCTTTACAGCGAGCTCGCCTTCGAATCGACCATGCGGGGCGCGATGTGGAAGGTCGCCCCGGATGACGCGCTCGTCTCGAGCTGGATCACTGAGTCGCTCGAACTCGCGCGTCCCGACAGCCGGGCGTACGCATACGGCCTGGCTGCGAAGGCACTGATGGAGGACGATGTCGCCGCGGCTGACCTTGCGATCGCGATCGCTGAACGTCTCGACGACGTGGAGCTGCTCTCCTTCGGTCTCCACGCGAGGTCCGCGATCGCCCAATTCGTAGCGGACATCGCCGGCGCTTCCGAATGGGCGGAGCGGAGGCTCGCCCTGGCCGGGCGACTCAACGATCCCGACCACCTCGCGCTGATCCACTGGAGCTCCTCTAGCGCAGAGCTCGCAGCCGGCCGTTTAGAGGCAGCTCAGTCGCACGCGCTCCGCCACGAAGAGATCGCCGCCCGGCTGACGCCGCATCACGAGGTGCACGCGCTTGGAAACCTCCTCTTGCTCGACGAGGCAGCCGGCCGTTGGGACCGCTTGCGGGAGCGCAGTGAATGGGCGGCGCGAGTCGTCGCGGCGAACCGCGAAACGCCGTGTGCGTATAACGCGCGCTGCCTGCTTGCTTGCGCAGTCGCGTGCGCGGCGCTCGGCCTGGACGAGGCAGCGCGTCGGCTCGAGGTGGAAGTGGAGGCGCTTGGCTTCGAGGGATACGCGTTGTTGCTCGACGGACCGCGCGCGCGCCTGGCGATGATCCGCGGCGACCTCGCGCGAGTCGAGGCGCTGCTCGACGGATCAGAGAAGTGGCACTGGCACATCTACAACTATGTCAACGGCGTTGCGACTCGACTCGACGCGTTCGTTGCGGTGGGCCGAGCCGACGACGTCGTGGAGGACGCGGAGCGTCACTTACAACGCGGCACGTACCTCGAGCCGTTCGCTCTCCGGACGCTCGGCCTCGCTCGAGGCGACCCCAGGCTCGTCGCGCAGGGGCAGGAACGCTTCCGTGCGTTGGGCCTCGACTGGTACGCCGCGCAGACGCATGAGTCGGCGTCCGCGTAGGCGGCTCGTCATGAACGAAGTCACAGAGGTTGTGCCGCAGGCGAAGAAGATCGGGACGTTCTCGTAACGGCCACCACGGAATACGATCTGATCAGGCTGCCGGAGGAGGGCTGATGTCGCCGGCGTTGGAGGTCGTAGGGCGCGAGTCGGAAATCGATTCGGTTCGCGCGTTCCTGGAGGCAGTTCCTGCGGGACCGATCGCGTTGCTGATCGAGGGTGCGATCGGGATCGGGAAGACGATGCTCTGGAGGGAGGGCATCGCCGATGCCGGTGAGCGGGGACTGCAGGTGCTCACGAGCAGGCCGGTGGAGGCCGAGATCGCGCTGCCGTTCGCCGCGCTCGGTGATCTCCTCGGAGACGTGCCAGACGCTGCGCTCGGGCGGCTTCCCGATCCGCAACGCGAGGCCCTCGAAGTTGCGCTGCTGCGAGCTGGAACGAAGCCCGGAGGATTGCAGCGCCGAGCGGTCGCGCTCGGCGTCCTCGGTGCTCTTCGAGTGCTCGCCGAGGACACGCCGCTCGTTCTCGCGATCGACGACGTGCAGTGGCTCGACCCACCTTCGGCCGATGCCCTCGCATTCGCGGCCAGGCGCTTGCGCGACGAACCGGTCGGCCTCCTCCTCGCCCGACGCGCGGATTCGAGCGACGAATCTCGCCTTGAGCTCGAGACCGCTCTGGACCCTGACCGCCTGACACGACTCGTCATCGGCCCGCTCGATGTCAGGTCGCTCGATCGTCTTCTGCGGGCGCAGCTCGGGAGGCAGTTTCTCCGCCCGGCGCTCCTCGAGCTGGAGCGGGTGTCAGGAGGCAATCCATTCTTCGCGCTCGAGCTCGGCAGGGCGTTGCTCGCGCGCCATGTGTCCGTCGCGCCGGGGGAGCCGCTCCCGGTGCCGGCGACTCTCAACGAGCTCGTTCGCGACCGGCTGGCCGGAATCCCGGCCCGGGCGAGGGAGGCGGCGCTCGGTGTCTCGGCGCTCTCGCGGCCGACCGTGGAGCTCGTGGCCGCCGCCGCCACCGGTGGTGCGGCCGCGCTCGAGCAGGCGGCAGCCGCCGGAGTCCTGGAGGTCGACGAGGGCCGCGTTCGGTTCTCACATCCGCTGCTCGCCTCGGTCGTGTACGCGCAGACGCCGCCGGCTCGGAGACGCGAGTTGCACGCCCGCCTGGCGGAGGTCGTCGACGATCCGGACGAGCAGGCGCTCCATCTCGCCCTCGCTGCGAGCGGCCCCGATGCCCGCGTGGCCGCGACGGTCGAGGATGCCGCCCGGCGGGCAAGAGCACGTGGCGCTCCGCAAGCCGCAGCGGAGCTCTGGGACCGGGCACGAACGCTCACGCTGCCGGATGACGCCGATGCCTGGAGGCGGGCCATCGAAGCCGCCGAGTGCCATCTCGAGGCCGGGGACACCGACCGGGCGCGACTTCTTCTCGAAGAAGTCGTGGCGCGCGTTCCTGAGGGTCGCGAGCGCGCCTTCGCGCTCACGCGCCTCGCTTGGGTCACGTCGTTCCGGCATGGCTTCCACGACTCCGCCGATCTCTTCCGCGCTGCTCTCGCAGAGGTCGGAGACGATCCTGCGGCGCGCATCGAGATCGAGCGGGGACTCGCGTGGAGCATCCACGAGACCGGTGACGTCGCGGCGGCGGAGTCTCATGCGCATGCGGCGCTCGAGCTCGCCGAGCGTCTCGGGGAGCCCGGCGTGCTCGCAAGCGCACTGGCGGACATGGCCTTCTTTCAAACCATTCGCGGGCGAGGCATTCCGACTGCGCTCATCGAGCGCGCCCTCGAGCTCGAAGACACGGAAGATGAGTGGAGGTCGATCCTCGGACGCATCCGACCCGCCTGGGTTCACGGGATGTTGCTCCAGTGGGGAGGCGATCTCGATGCTGCTCGTTCGACGCTGACCGCGCTTCGCGACACCGTGCTCGCGCACGGCGACGAGCACAGCTTGGGCTACGTGGTAATGCAGCTCGGTCGCGCGGAGTGCCTGGCCGGAAACTGGGAGCTCGCGTCGCACTACGCCGCCGAATCCTTCGAGATTTCCGTGCAGACCGCCCAGGAAGAGCAACGCCCGTTCACACTGGCGCTCAGGGCACTCGTCGATTCCCACCTCGGACGCGTGGCCGAAACGCGTGCCACCACTGACGAAGGGCTGCCGCTCGCGCTCCAAGTCGGAGTCCTACCTGCGCATCTCGAGATGCTCGCAATCCGCGGGTTCCTCGAGCACTCGCTGGGCGACGCTCGCGAAGCCCATCGCTTTCTCGGCCCGCTTCCCTGCGCGGTTGCCGAAGCGGGGTTCGGCGAGCCGGCGCTGTTTCGCTTCCACGGCGATGCGATCGAGACCCTGCTGGCACTTGGTGAGCACGACGCCGCGACGGCGCTCCTCGCCGAGTTGGACGAACAGGCCCGTGCAACGGGCGGCGTGTGGGCGTTGACGATCGCGAGCCGCTGCCGCGCGCTGCTCAGCGCCGCGGCCGGCGACACCGACGCTGCGTATGCGGCCGTCGACCGGGCGGTCGAGCTACACGAACACCTCCAAGAGCCGTTCGAGCGCGGGCGCACCCTTCTCGTACGCGGGACGTTGCAACGCCGGAATCGCAAGAAGCGCCCGGCTAGAGAATCGCTGACGCAAGCGCTCGCGGTGTTCGACGAGCTCGGCGCGACGCTGTGGTCCGAGAGGGCTCGGGCCGAGTTGAGGCGGATCGGGGGACGGGCACCCGCAACACCCGGCGCGCTTACGCCGACCGAGGAACGAGTCGCTGCCCTCGTCACTGCCGGACGCACGTACCGCGAGGTCGCGGACGTCTTGTTCATCAGCCCCAAGACGGTTCAGTGGAACCTCTCGAAGATCTACCGGAAGCTCGGCGTTCGCTCCCGCGCCGAACTCACCGCGAAGCTGGCCGCCGATCAAACTCCAGCCGTTCCGCCGGTTCCCGACTAGGTCGTCGCCTCTCAAAACCGGCGGCTCCGCCGATTTCGCGCCGCCTCGACCCGGCCTACGGTCACGTCAGATGGATCCGCACGGGAAAGGAGGAGACGTGAACGGTGGAAGCACGATCGGTCGGATCGCAGCGGTACTCGCGACGGTGAGCACGCTGACGGCGCTCACGGGAGTCGCTCAGGCGGGAACGTCGAGGCCGCCGAGCATGTCCATGGCCGAGTACCGCGCGCTCATGCTGCGCAGCGAGGCGCTCAATCAGAAGTACCCGCTCGGCCAGCAGGCGGTGCCGCACCGCATGACCGCAGCCGCGTACCGGGCGCTGATGCTCCGCGGCGAGGCGCTCAACCAGAAGTACGAGGTCGGCACGCACAAGGCAGCCGTCGTTACATCGCAACCAGCGAACCCGACTCCGGGCTTCGCGTGGGGAGCTGCCGGAATCGGCGCCGCCGTCATGTTCGGTCTCGCCCTGCTCGCCGGCGGCTTCTTCGTCCGCCACCGGCTTCTCGCCACACGCCGCGGGCTCACCCCCTATCGAACGACCTGAACGATTCGCACCGCGCGGCAACGACACCGTCACGACAGCTCGAAAGGACCAGTCATGAAAGACAGACCAAAGGAGCACGAGATGTCGAATGCGAGCAAGCGCCTACGGACGATCGGTGCGCTTGTCACTCTGGGAGTGGTGGCCGTACTCGTGAGCGTGGCCACGCCGGCGCAAGCCGAAGGCGTGACGCCTGAAACACTCGCCGCAGCCGGCTGGGACTGCTTTCTCACCCCTCCGTTCATCGTTCCACCGAGGATCAGCTGCGCCAATCCCGGCCTCGGTCGCCCGTTCCCGGGGAACCCGAATCCGCCGCCGGCCTACACGCTCCCGACGTTCGATCTCGGCGGGAACTACCTCGGCAAGGTGCACCTCGTCCGCGTCGACCTCTATAGCGGCCAGCCCTGCGGGCCGTCTGGAGTTCCGTACGTGTTCCGCGCGGCGATCGGCTACTACGAGTGCCTGCGAATCTGATCGACCCGGGGCTCTCATAGACGTTGGAAGCGCGCGCGGCCGGTTGGATTTGCCGGCCGCGCGCGTGCTCGACGGCGGTGCCGATTGTCGCCGCCCGTCGATCGACAACTTTCGATGGCCGCTTGAGCGCTTGCGGCGAGGGCGCGGAATTGCGGCTCAGCACGGCCGACGGCGTCGCGACCTCGGCGCTTGCTCCCTTGTGCGATACATACCGGGTGACGGCGTTGGATGTTCCCTTCGAGCTTGTCGAGAATCAAGTTGTCGCTGGGTTCACCATCGGCGGCCGCGGACCCTATGTTTGCTTGCTTGATACGGCGGTGGATCCATCGGTTGTCGACTTGGCGCTTGCGCGCGAGCTCGGCCTGGACGTCCGCGATGACGCACCGGGTGAGGCAGCTGGCCAGGGAAGCGAACCCACCGCCTTCTACCCCTCGGAGCTCCCGGACGTTCGGCTCGGCGAGTTCGAGGTGGGAGACGTCGAGGCTGTCGCGGCCGATCTCTCAGGACTCGGGTCGAAGCTGAACCGGCCGCTGCACGCGATCCTCGGGCAGAGCTTTTTCGACGGGCACGTGGTGCAGTTCGACTACCGGAACCGGCGGGTTCGCTTCAACGCTCACTCGTTCGAACGCGGTGTGCGTGCTGACATCGAGGGCGCGGCCGACCTCACTCCCATCGTCACTGTGCACGTGAACGCTGCGACCGTGCCGGTCGTGCTCGACACCGGCTCGAGTCTTACGCTGGGGATCTATCTGGAATCAGTCGAGAAACTTGGGCTCGGTGAGGCGTTCGCCAGCGCGACGCCGAGGGCATCGATGGGTGCGCGTGGCCACATAGACGCGTACGAAGGTGCGGTGCACTCGCTTGCGCTCGGAGACGTTCACCTGAGTCCGGCGGCTGTGGTGTTCCTGCCTCGGGCGCACGTGGATCCGACCCCGCGCGCGCTCGGCAATCTTGGCAACGGATTTCTGCAGCACACCGTGCTCACACTGGACTACCCGCGGCGCGAGCTCTACATCGCGGCCGCGACCTAGCCGCACGACGAATCCTGACTGGTCGACGTTCGATGAACTCGCCGCTTGCGAACCGCTTGCGTTTCGAGTCTCTCCATCGCCTAGGTGGGCAAGAAGACGGGTTGGAATAGGAGCGGGAGCGACGGGAACGAACCCGAGCTTTACCCCCCGCCATTTGGCTGAAGCGCGGACGCTCCGGAAGCTGAGATGCTGAGCACGTTGGGCGATCGCCGCGTCCGCGGCTCGAGGCTTGCCGAAGTAGGGGCCAGCGGCGGCACGTCGTGAAGTCGGGGCTCTGGAGCGACCACATCGACGGTCGCGGCGCGCGATAGTTGCATAGTGGTACGGCAGCCGACCGGAACGGTGACGATGCTCTTCACCGACATCGAGGGGTCCACCCGACTGCTCGACCGGCTCGGGCCGACACGCTACGGCGACGCCTTGGAGCTGCATCGGCGACTGTTGCGGCAGGCGTTTCAGCGGCACGCGGGCTACGAGGTCGATACCGAGGGTGACGCGTTCTTCGTCTCGTTCGCGAGCGCCGGGGAGGCCGTCGCGGCTGCTGCAGAGGCGCAGCAGGCGCTGGTTCATGTGGACTGGCCGGAGGGGCTGCCGATCCGGGTACGCATGGGGCTGCACACTGGCGAGCCGGTGGCGGCGCCGCCAAAGTACGTGGGGCTCGACGTGCACAAGGCGGCGCGGATCATGGCGGCTGGGCACGGCGGGCAGGTGCTGATGTCGGCAGCCACCCGTCGAGCGGCCGAGAATGTCCCGGTGGTGCCGCTGGGCGAGCATCGACTGAAGGATCTGATGCAGCCGGAGGCGCTCTACCAGCTCGAGATTGTGGGGTTGCCGTCGGAGTTCCCGGCGTTGAAGACGCTGGGGAACCGCCCGACGAATCTACCGGTGCAGCCGAACGAGTTGATCGGTCGCGAGCGCGAGGTCGCGGAGGTGACTGAGCTGTTACGCGACGCGCGCGTCCGCGTGGTCACGCTGACAGGTCCTGGTGGGACAGGAAAAACGCGTTTGGCAATGCAGGCCGGAGCGGAGCTCTTGGAGGAGTTCGGCAGCGGCGTCTTCGTCGTGTCGCTCGCGCCGATCCGCGAACGCGACCTGGTGATTCCGGCGCTCGCGCAGGCGCTCGCGGTACGCGAGGTCCCGGGCGAGGAGCTGGCGGAAACGGTCGCCTCGTATCTGGAACGCAAGCAGATGCTGCTCGTGTTGGACAACTTCGAGCAGGTGATCGACGCGGCCGTCGATGTTGCCGCGCTTCTCGATCGATGCGCTGCGATCAAAGTCCTGCTGACGAGCCGCGAGCGGCTGCGGCTTCGCGCAGAGAGGGTTTATGAGGTTCCGGCGCTGACGGTGCCCGATCAACCGGACGATGTGGATGGTGTGCTTGTGAACGCGGCTGCGGCGCTCTTCGTGGCCCGTGCAGCGGCAGCAAGCCCGGCGTTCGCGCTTGATCGCGGGAACGCTTCGGTTGTCGCCGCGATCTGCAAACGCCTCGAGGGATTGCCGTTGGCGATCGAATTGGCCGCCGCGCGAATGGTCTCGTTGACGCCGGAGACGCTGCTTCGTCGGCTTGACCAGCGCTTATCGATTCTGACGATTGGGCCGCGCGATGTGGATTCGCGGCAGCGAACGTTGCGACAGACGATCGACTGGAGCTACGACCTGCTGACGGAGGCGGAGCGCTCGTTGTTCGCCGAACTCGGCGTTTTCACCGGTGGTGGCCGTCCCGACGCGGTTGAGGCCATCTGCGGCGGCGCATCGGGGGAGTGGTTGGATCTGGTGGATTCGCTTGTGGCGAAGAGCCTTGTCGTGCAGAGCGCTGACATGGACGGCGAGCCACGATTCGCGATGCTCGACACCTTGCGTGAATACGCATTGGAGCGGCTCGGCGACCGACGAGAGCCGTCCGCACGTTTGCACGCTCAGTACTACGGCTCGGAGGTCGCCGTTGCGCGCGAGAAGCTCGAGTCGTGGGATCTGCCGCACACGGCGGCGTTATTGGCTGTCGACGAAGCGAACATCCGCGCGGCGTTCGACTACTTCATCAGGGCACGCGATGGTGATGCCGCGTTACACCTTGCAAACGGCTTGCTTCTCTACTGGTACATTCGCGGCAGGCCGAGCGAGGCGATTGCGCAGTTGCGTGTCGCGCTCGCACAGGGTGGGCGCGATCGACGACAGTGCGTTCGCGCGCTGAACAACATCGCGCTCGCACTCGCGATGATCCGCGCCGACTCCAGCGAGATCGAAACCGCAGCAACCGATGCGGAGAGGGCCGCCTGCGAGATTGGAGACGAGTGCGAAATTGCATACGCGCGAAACAACCGCGCTCTTGCCGCAGCCGCGGTCAAAAACGGTGCGGCGCTCGACTTGCTGAAAGACGCATTCGCGCGAGCAGAGCGCGCGAACTCCCCATGGGTTGCGACCATGGCACTGCTGAATCTTGGCTGGGCTCAGCTCCTCGCGGGCGATCGGGAGAACGCGCGCGCGACGCTCGTCCAAGTCCGGGATGTCTGCGCAGCTCGACGGATCAACCCGACGATGTACGCGATGGCAGCAGAGAACCTCGGCATGCTTGCACTCGAAGAACAGCGATACGGGGACGCAATTCACCACTTCGAACAAAGCATCGCCTTCGCCCGGGAGATCGGCATGGTCGAAGTCGTCGCGGCGTCGCTTGAAGGACTCGTCGCAACATTGGCGCAACAGCAACGGCACGAGGACGCAGCCGTGATAGCAGGAGCGGCGGATCGCGCAAGGTCGACGAATGAGGTCACTCCGCTGCAGGACTACGAGCATCAAATCGCCGCGCGGACACGCGAAACGCTGCGAAAGGCGCTCGGCGACGAGCGATTCGAAACGCTCAGCCTGACCGGATCGCAGCTAACGATCGAAGAATCAGTTACACGGGTGCGGGCGACGGAAGCCTCCCCAGAAGGGGTACAGCGGCCACATGAACCAACCCCGTTAGCAGGTGGTTCGTAAGCGGGAGCGACGGGACTCGAACCCGCGACCTCCGGCGTGACAGGCCGGCGTTCTAACCAACTGAACTACGCCCCCGCGGTGCGGGCAGTCTAGCCGCGGTAGCCTGAGACCGGTGACGGCGGTGGACATGATCGCCCTCGTCCTCGTGGCGTTTGCCGCGCTCGCCGGATACCGGAAGGGGCTCGTCGCGGGCGCGCTGTCGACGGCGGGGATCGTGATCGGCGCGTGGATCGGTGCCCAGATCGGGCCGGAGTTGCTGCGTGGCGGTCAGGCGTCGCCGTACCAGCCGCTTGCGGCGCTCGCCGGCGCCGCCGTCGGCGCGATCCTGCTCGAGACGCTCGGGACGATCGTCGGCTCCGCACTCCGCGGCGGCGTGCGTTTCTCGCCGCTCCGGCCGTTCGACTCCGCGGGCGGCCTCGTCCTCGGTGCGCTTTCGGGCCTCGTCGTCGTCTGGGTCATCGGCGCGGTCGCGCTGCTCGTTCCGGGTGAGCCCGGGATCCGCCGCGCTGCGCTTCGGTCGTCCGTTCTGCGCCAATTGAACGACGTCGTCGCGCCGCGTGACGTGCTTGGTGTGCTCGCGCGGATCGACCCGTTCCCGTCGCTGACCGGGCAGGTGCCGCACGTCCGCCCGCCCGACCCGCGGCTCGCGCGATCGGACGCGGTCGTGCGCGCGCGCGGGAGCGTGTTGCGTGTGATCGGTACTGCGTGCGGCCTCGGCGTCGAGGGCACGGGCTGGGTCGGCGCGCCCGGACTCGTCGTGACCGCCGCGCACGTCGTCGCCGGTCAGCACGACACGCTCGTCGAGCTCGAGGACGGCGAACGGCTGCGCGGGACGCCGGCGGTCTTCGACCGCAAGAACGACGTCGCGGTTCTGCGCGTCGACGGTCTCGACGCGCCGGCCCTCGCGCTCGCTTCGCCGCGCGTCGGGGCGTCAGTCGCGGTTCTCGGATATCCGGAGAACGGGCCGTTCGCCGCTGTCCCGGCGCGGATCGGCCCGACGCAGGTCCGGCTGACGCAGGACGCCTACGGCACCGGGCATGTCTTCCGCGAGCTCACGAGCCTGCGTGGGCGCGTGCGGCACGGGAACTCCGGCAGTCCCGCGATCGACTCGGCCGGGAATGTCGAAACGACGGTGTTCGCGTCGCTCCTCAACGCGCGCGGCGGCCTCGGCGTCCCGTCGAAGATCGTCGAGCGCGCGCTCGCCGCAGCCCAGCAGGGCGCGACCGCATCGTCGAGCGGCTGCGCTCCCTAGGAGAGCAGCTCCAGCACCCGCAGCGGCCGTCGAAACGGCGCGACGAGGCAGACGCCGGCGAACCGCCGTGCCTCGTCGACGAGCCGGCGTGCGTGCGCGAAACCGAGCTCGGCCGCGTCGGCGCCCGCGGCCTGCAGCGCGTGTTGCAGCGGTTCCGGCACGACAATTCCCGGCACCTCGTTGTGCAGGCGCAGCGCGAGCCGGTGGCTCGTGAGCGGAAACACCTCGACGAGGATCGGGATCGGCCAGTCACCGCCGAGCCTGTCCGCGAAGCGGTCGAGCGGCTCGAGGTCGAACACGATCTGCGTGATCGCGAACTTGGCGCCGGCCTCGACTTTCCGCTGGAACCGCTCGACCTCGAGACCGAGGTCGTCGGGCGTCGGGTTCACGGCGACCCCCGGGAAGAACGACGTCGGCGCGTCGATCGGACGGCCGTTGAAGTCCTCGGCGCGGTTGAGGTTCGTCATGAGCTGCGTCAGCCCGACTGAGTCGACTTCGTACACGCCGCGCGAGCCGGGATAGTCGCCGACCTCCGGCGGGTCGCCTGTGATCGCAAGGATGTTGCGCACGCCTTCGGCGTGGGCCCCGAGCAAGAGCGACTCCATCCCCATCACCGACCAGTCGCGCGTCGTCAGGTGCGGGATCGTCTCGAGGCCGCACTCGCGCTCGATCGTCGCCGACACCATGAGCGAATTCATCCCTGCACGTGCGGTGGCGTTGTCGTTGATGTCGACGAAGCCGACGACACCGGAATCCTTGAGCGCGCGCGCCACGTCCACGAGACCGGCGCTCGAGCCGCCGAGCGGCGGGTCGAGTTGCACCGACACGACCCATTCGTGTTCGCGGAGCGCGCGCGACAGCCCGGTCTCGCGCTGTTCCTCGCCGAGCGAGACGACGAGCTCGCGCTCGTCGAACTGAAGGGGTGCGCTCGGCTTGCGCTCATCCTCGACGGCCGCGCGGATGGCGGCGATCTCTGCGGGCGTCGTCCCGCAGCAGCCGCCGATCACGCGCGCGCCGAGGTCGCGTGCGTGCGCGGCGAACTCCGCGAAGTACTCGGGCGCGGCGTGCGGGTAGATCACGCGTCCGCCCGAGAGACTCGCGAGACCGACGTTCGGGAGTGCGGCGAGCGGCTTGCCGTCCTTTCCCATCTGCTCGAGCGCGGAAAGCGCCGCGAGCAGGCCGGCGCCGTGGTTCGCGCCGAACGCAGCGACGTCGAGGTCGGCGAGTCGGTGCGCCGCTTCGTCCGCGGTGATGCCTGCGATCGTCTCGGCACCCTCGTCGAACGTGAG
>Ga0136846_1226356_pt1 | contig 11587 bp, 14 predicted proteins | sample HopSoiMetagenom2_FD_96841 | JGI IMG/M metagenome (GOLD analysis project Ga0136846, IMG submission 96841) | Grasslands soil microbial communities from Hopland, California, USA - 2 Assembly 2016 (version 4) | ecosystem: Environmental > Terrestrial > Soil > Grasslands | place: USA: Hopland... | reverse complement strand
CGGTCGCGGAAGCGCTCGGGCTCTCGCCGCAACGGCTCTTCAAGACACTTGTCGCCTCGGTGGACGGCACGCTGTCCGTGTTCGTCGTCCCCGCCGACAGGCAGCTCGACCTGCGCGCCGCCGGGAAGCGCGCCGAGCTCGCGGGCAAGGCGGACGCGGAGCGCGCAACCGGCTACGTGGTCGGGGGAATCAGCCCGCTCGGTCAGCGCAGGCGGCTGCCGGCGACGATCGACGCGTCGGTCTACGACTGGGAGACGGTGCTCGTGAGCGCCGGTCGCCGCGGGCTGCAGATCGAGCTCGCGCCCTCCGACCTGATCGCGCTCACCGGCGCGAGCGTCGCCGAGATCGCACGCTAGGTGCCCCACCAGAAGCTCGCCGCGATCACGACGTAGAAGCCGACGAGCACGACGCCCTCGTGCCACGTCGACTCGCCGTCGTTGACGATCAGCGCGCCGAGCACCGTGGAGACGACCAGGATGAGCGCGAGCAGCGTCGGGAAGACGAGCGTCATGTGAGCGGCGAACAAGAGCGACGCGAACACGATCACCGGTGTCAGCGCGAGCGCGACCTGCAGTGACGAGTTGAGGATGATCGAGATGGCGAAGTCGGGCTTGTTGCGGATCGCAAGCTGCACCCCGACGACGTTCTCGACAGCGTTGCCGGCGATCGCGACGATCACGAGGCCGGCGAACTCCTCGCTCATGTGCAGCGTCGCGATCGCCGGCGTGAGCGCAGTCACGAACCAGTCGGAGGTCAACGCGGCAAGCACGCCGGCGCCCGCAAGCACCACCGCAGTCACCGGCGTCGACCAGCGGGGCGGTACGTGCTCCTCCTCGCCGGCCGCGCCGAGGAAGAGCGGCAGGGTGGCGAGGAAGATCACGACGAGGACGCCCGCGCAGATCAGCGAGAGCGCCTCTGCGTGCTCGGCGGCCGGCGTGTGGAACTCGTTCGCGAGCGACGGCACCGCCATCGTCGCCGCGGCCAGGAGGAGCAGCGTGGAGATGAGACGCGCGCGGCTCGAGTTGAAGCGCTGCAGCCCGTTCCGCAGCCCGCCGCAGAAGAACGCGATCCCGAGCACGAGGATGCTGTTCGCGAGGATCGAGCCGACGAGCGCCGACTGCACGACCGTCACGAGCCCGTCGCTGAGCGCAAAGAGCGCGATGAAGAGCTCGGGCAGGTTGCCGAGCGCGGACTGCACGACGGCGGCGCCGCCGGAGCCGAGGCGCGAGCCGAGCTGCTCCGTGGCGTGGCCGACGATCCGCGCGAGCGCGGCGAGCGCGACCGCCGTCACGGCGAACGTGAGGACGTCGCCGAGTGCGAAGTGGGAGATCGCCGCGAGCGCGACGAGCGCCAGCGTCACCCCGATCTCCAGGAGCTCGCGGCGGTTCACGCACGCGACGCTAACAAGGCCTAACCCGAACGGGGGAGGTGACCCGCGCGGATCGCGTCGACACTGGTGACGTCAGGCAATCTCTCCGGAAGGGGTCTCTTTCGTGCGTCGTCTCACTGTTCTCGTCGTTCTGCTCGCCGCCGCTGTCTTCGCCTCCGCGGCCTCGGCGTCCGAGCTGATCGACCGCAACGCTGCGAGTGTCGAGCTGGCCGTCAACGCCAAGGGCGAGGCGCTGCTCACGTATCACTCGGACGGCAAGCTCAAGCACGTGCTCGTCGGCGGCGCGGTGAACGCGATCGCACCGACGACGGCACGCAAGCAGCTCGACTTCAAGCTCGACTACGCGGGCGGCTGGGGCAAGTACCACCGGGACTACTGGCGCTCGTTCGGCGCGAAGTGCGGCGCCTACGACGGTCCCGCGCTCCACTGGATGGTCACGGCGTGCAAGGCGCCGGACGGCTCGTACTGGGCGGTGCAGAAGTGGCAGCGGATGCTGCCGAACTACGGCCTCGCGCCGAACGCGACGTCCGGCGTATGGGAGCTTCGGCTCTCGCACTGGACGGGCGAGATCGCGCAGCTGACGGTCGACACCGACTGGGCGTGGCACCAGTGGGATCACCTCTACGGCACGTTCACCTACAACGGCAGCCCGGTCTTCGGCTTCAAGTCGAAGCCGAGCGGCGAGCCGCTCGACACGTTCGGCCGCAACCTCTACGTCGACACGTTCAACTCGGCGTACGGCAAGGGCTGGAAGCGCGAGAACAGCTTCCTCGTGCACAACCCGACCGGCGTCTTCTGCTACTCGGTGAACCCGCATGGCGGCCACCCGTCCGGCAAGGGCATGCGCTACCGCGCGACGATCATCGGCCCTGGCGTCACGCCGGACGTCTACTGGGAGGGTGCGTCTCCGGGTGCGTACGACCGCGACGCCGACCTGGTCGCGAACGACTCGATCACACAACTCGGCGACAAGCTCTGCCGGGCGAACTAAAGCCGACCAGGCACGCGCCGCTAGGCTCGGCCCCGATGCAGGAACGCGGGGCCGAGCAGCGTGCGCTCTTCCGGCGGTGGCCCGCGGGGGTCTCCGTCGTGGTCGCGGAGGTCGACGGGCGGCGCGCGGCGCTGACCGTGTCGTCGCTCGTCTCGCTCTCGCTGGAGCCGCCGCTCGTCGGGGTCTCGATCTCGCTGCAGGCATCCCTGCACGAGTTGCTGCGCAATGCCGACGAATGGGCGGTCTCGATGCTCGCCGGCGACCAGGACGCGCTCGCGCAGCACTTCGCGCGCAGCGTCCCGCCGATCGCGCTCTGGAACGGCATCGCGGTGCGCGAGGACGACCCGCGCCTGCTCGACGGGGCCGCCGGCTGGCTCGTCGCCCGTACGCTCGCGGAGCACCCGACGGGAGACCACACGTTCTTCGTCGGCGAGATCGTCTCGATCGAAGAGGGACGAGCACCGGACTCGCTCACCTACGTGCATCGCACGTACAAGCCGGTTTGATCGAGGCAGTCGTCTTCGACCTCGACGGCGTGATCGTCGATTCCGAACAGGTGTGGGACGACGTGCGGGAGCGCTATACGCGCGAGTCGGGCGGCACGTACACCGACTCGGCTGCGCGCGACATGATGGGCATGAGCTCAGTCGAGTGGTCGCGCTACATGGCGGAGCAGCTCGCCGTACCTGGGACGCCGGAGGAGATCAACGCGGCGATCGTCGAGCGCATGCTCGCCCGGTACGGCGAGGAGCCGCCGCTCATTCCCGGCGCGGCCGACGCGGTGCGACGGTGTGCCGAGCGCCTGCCGCTCGCGGTCGCGTCGTCGTCCAACCCCGAGCTGATCGAGGTGGTGCTTCGCGCCGCCGGCCTGCGCGAGCTGTTCCGCGCGGTCGTCTCGTCGCAGGAGGTCGCGCGCGGAAAGCCCGCACCGGACGTCTATCTCGAAGCCGCGAGCCGGCTGGGCGTCGCGCCGGCGGCGTGCGCTGCGGTCGAGGACTCGCACAACGGCATCCGCTCCGCGAAGGCGGCCGGGATGCGCGTCATCGCCTTGCCGAACCCGCACTTCCCGCCGGACGACGAGGCGCTCGCGAGCGCCGACGTCGTGCTGCACACGATCGACGAGCTGACGCTGTCGGTCATCGACTTCTAGGCGCGTGCGAGGACGAGTAGACGTCCTTGCGCGCGATCTTCCCGTCGACGACCGGGAAGATGTCGACGCCGTCCCACTCGAGCTCCTCGCCGTCCTTTGTCGCGTGCGCAGTCCACTCGCTCACGACGAAGTCGGCTGCGACGCGCAGGCTCCGACCGGTGAAGCGCAGGGTCGGCCAGCTCTCGAAGATGCGGCCGATGTGCTCGCGCACCTGCGCGGCGCCCTCGACGCGCTCGCCGGCCGTCCAGTTGTGGAAGACGATCCCGTCATGGTGCATCGAGGCGATGGCATCGAGGTCCTGCCGGTTCCACGCTTCGTTGTATGCGTCGATCAGCGCGCGCAGGTCACTCACACGTCGATTGTCTCACCGTCGGCCGGAACGTGCACACCATCGATCTCTCGGTAGACGGAACGAGGTTCGAGGCAGTGGTTGATCGCCTCCAGGTGCACGACCACGACCTGGCCGTCCGTCGCCTCGCGCACGCGTCGCACGTCGCCGGCGTCCATCACGATCGGGTCGCCACCGACGAAGTGCGCACCGCTCCCGTTCAGGACGGCGACGCGCGGGCGGTGGCGGTCGAGCGCGTCACGCACCTCGTCGCACCAGACCGTGTCGCCGGCGACGTAGACGCCGTCGAGCACCCAGCCCGAGACCGGCCCGAGCACGTCCGCGATCTCGCCGGTGCCGTGCCGGCCGCGCGTCATCGCGATCGCGTCGTGGCTCGTGCGGACGTTCGTGAAGCCGCGGGCCGCGAGCGCGTCCGCGCTCTCGGGCTGCGTGAGGATCGGCGTCGTTCTCGGCAGCGTCGCAGCGGCGGTGTCGTCGAGGTGATCCTGGTGCAGGTGGGTGACGACGCAGAGGTCGACGCCGGCGACGATCTCGTCGGCCGGGAGCGGAAGCTCGACGAGCGGGTTGCGGCGCTGGTTCGGGGTGTTCTCGATCGGCGGCCGCGCGCCGGCGGGATCGAGCATGGGGTCGACGAGCACGCGGCCGAGGCTCGTCTCCAGTATCAGGGTCGCGTGCCGGACGAGCGTGAGCTTCACGCGGCGCGGCCGAGCAGGACGCAGCCGTTGTGCCCGCCGAGGCCCATCGCGTTCGAGATCGCGACCTCGACCTGCGCCTCGCGCGCCTCGTTCGGCACGTAGTCGAGGTCGCAGTCGGGATCGGGGGCGCGGTAGTTGATCGTCGGCGGGAGCTTGCCTTCGTGCAGCGCGAGCACGGACATGATCGCCTCGATCGCTCCGGCGGCGCCGAATGTGTGCCCGGTGACGGACTTCGTCGAAGAGATCGCGAGCCGGTACGCGTGCTCGCCGAAGACATCCTTGATCGCCTTCGTCTCGGCGGCGTCGCCGAGCGGCGTGGAGGTGCCGTGCGCGTTGATGTAGCCGACGCGCTCGCGCTCGATCCCGGCGCGCTCGATCGCGTTCGCCATCATCGACGCGACGCCCGTGGCGTCCGGCTCGGGCTGTGCCATGTGGTGCGCGTCGTTCGAGGCGCCGTAGCCGAGCACCTCGGCGTAGATCTCCGCGCCCCGCCGCTCGGCCATCTCCCAGTCCTCGAGCAGCAGCGCGCCTGCGCCTTCCGACATGACGAAGCCCGCGCGCGTCGCGTCGAACGGACGCGACGCATGCTTGGGGTCATCGTCCTCGACGGCGAGCCCGCGCATGGCCGTGAAGCCGGCCAGGATCAGCGGCAGGATGCACGCCTCGGTGCCGCCCGCGAGCACGGCGTCCGCCGCGCCTCGCTTGATCATCTCGGCCGCCTCGCCGACGGCGTGCGAGCCCGTCGCACAGGCCGAGACGACGGCGTAGTTCGGGCCCTTGATCCCGAGCGAGATCGCGAGCTGACCGGAGACGGAGTCGACGAGCACGTTCGGCAGGAAGTTCGGCGAGACGCGGTCGGGGCCGCGCTCGCGCAGCGTGTCGGCCTGCTCGAGGAGGCCCGACACGCCGCCGATCGCCGAACCGAAGACGATCCCGACGCGCGTGGGGTCGAAGCCGTTCAGGCCCGCGTCTGCGAGGGCCTCGCGCCCTGCGGCGACGCCGAGCAGCACGTTCCGCTCGAGCTTGCGCGCCTCCTTGGCCGACACGACCTGCGCCGGGTCGAACCCCTTCACCTCTCCGGCGATCCGGACCGGCAGCCCGTCGGTGTCGAAGGTCGAGATCCAGCCGATCCCGCTCTCGCCTGCGAGCGCTGCGCGCCAACTCGACGGGACGTCGAGCCCGAGCGGGGTGACTGCTCCGATGCCGGTGACGGCGACGCGGCGCACGCGCGAACACTACCGCCGCGTTTTCGCGGGTGAGATCCGGGCACTGGCTGGACAAACAGGGGAGGAACTCCATGATCGAGAAGCCCGGGCTCGTGTACTTCCATTCGACCCGGTCGGGCAAGTGCAGGCGCATCGAGGGCTACATCGCGCAGGTCCTGCAGCACCGCCGCAACCACGACACGTTCAAGTACTACGCGGTCGCGCAGGAGGAGCGTCCCGACCTGCTCGCGAAGTTCGGGATCGAGCTCACCCCGACCCTGCTCGTCCTCGAGAGCAAAGCGGTCGCCGGCCGTCTCGAGAGCCCGCGCGGCTCGAAGGACATCGAGCGCTTCCTTGCGCCCTGGTTGAAGTGAGCTAGCCCGCTACGGGACCACGACGCCGCTCTCGCGCAGCGAGAGCTCTGCGAACGTGTCCCAGTTCGAGGCGATCGTCTCCGCCATCGTGCGTTCCTGCGCGAGGATCTCGTCGCACGCGGCGACGGTCTCCTCGTCGCCAGCGCGCTGGGCGATTCGCTTCAGGAGCTCGTAGCTCGCGATCTCCATGTGCTCCGTGGCGTAGCCGTCACGCGCGTTGCGCCCCGCCTTCTCGCCACGCACGATGTCGAGCGGGAGCTTCGCGAGCGCGCCGAGGATGCCGGCCGCCTGCTTGACGGCCGACGGCGCCGCGCCGTGGGCTTCGAGACGCTCGCGCACGCGGAGCGCGTGACCCTCGGTCTCGATCTTGTGGTGCTCGAGCTCCTGCACGATCGAGGGATCATCGGTGGTCGAGATCATCCCGTCGAGCATGCGCAGGACGCTCTGCTCCATCGTGTGCGCCTCGTCGAGGTGCTTGATCAGCTGCTCGTTGACGGTGCTCATCACGCCTCCTGCGATCGGTGTCAGCTCGAAGCGCCCGAACTCGTGACGCCGGTACGTCGCGCGGCCCGCGAAGCCGTCGTCGCGCGGCGTGAGGATGTCGATGAAGCCGGAGAACGGGCGACGGTAGTGCAGCTCCAGCCCGACGACGTCGAACGGCACGCCGAGCAGCCCTTTCGGCAGCTGCGTCGCGCCGCGCGTCCCGTGGATCTCCTTGCGGATGCCGACGAGCGGGGGCAGCAGGCCGCCGGTGCGGTGGACGCTCCAGACTCCGTCGAGCTCGGGCACGAGACTAGGCTTCCGCGGGATGCCCCCGGCAAACATCCCCTTCCCGCCGATGGAAGCCGAGCTCGTGCGCGAGCTCCCCGAGGCAGAGGGCTGGCAGTACGAGCCGAAGTGGGACGGGTTCCGTGGAGTGCTCGAGAACGCCGGCAAGGAGCTCGCGCTGTGGTCGCGCAACGAGCGGCCGCTCCTCCGCTACTTCCCGGAGCTGCGCCCGCTGGGCGACCTGCTGCCGCCGAACTCGGCACTCGACGGCGAGATCGTGATCACCCGCGACGGCGTGCTCGACTTCGACGCGATGCAGATGCGCCTGCATCCGGCCGAGTCGAGGGTCCGCCGGCTGTCGGCGGAGATCCCCGCGGAGTTCGTGGTCTTCGACATGCTCGTGTGGGACGGCGAGCCGGTCTGGAAGCTGCCGCTCGAGGAGCGGCGAGCGCGTGTCGAGGCGCTCGAGGGCTTCCGTCTCTCGCCGGCGACGCGCGACGTGGGGGAGGCTCGCGGCTGGCTCGAGCGCTTCGAGGCGCTCGGGCTGGACGGTGTGGTCGCGAAGAAGCTCGGTGTCCCGTATCTGCCCGGGTCGCGCGACGGTGTCGTGAAGGTGAAGGAGCACAAGGCGGCCGACTGCGTGGTCGTCGGCGTGCGCTGGAAGGGCGACCGAAGCGCGGTCGCGACGCTCCTCCTCGGCCTCTTCCGCGACGACGGCGGCTTCGACTACGTCGGCACGTGCGCCGTCGGCGCCAAGATGCGCGACGAGGTCGCGGCCCGTGTGCTCCCGCTGCTCGACGAGCAGAGCGACCGCCGGTTCTCGGAGCCGAACCGGTGGGGGACGGGTGACCTGGAGCAGAGCGCGGTGCGCCCCGAGGTGGTCGTCGAGGTGCGCTACGACAAGGTGCAGGGCAACCGCTTCCGCCACGGCACGAAGTTCATCCGCTGGCGCGACGACAAGCGCGCCGAGGACTGCACGTGGCGCGAGGTGCGCCCGCCCCGCGACCCGAACGCGCCGGGCGTGGCGGAGCTCTTCGCCTAGCTCGCGTCGGTGATCCAGCGCGCCCAGGCTGGATGTGGCGGGTGCGGCCGCGCCGCGGGGGGCGGGCTCTTCACGCGGGAGGGGGTGCGGAAGGTCGCGCAAGCGATCCGTGATCAATCGCCGAGCCGCGCGCCGAGCGTGGCGTAGATGTCCCGCCAGTCCCAGGCCTCTCTCACTGCGACCACTCGATCCGAGTGGAGATCGAAGATCTCGATGCCGTGCGCTTCAACGGGCTTGCCGGTGGGTTGCGCGATCCCGATGCTCGTCGCGAACGGCCCCGTGTGTGTCCCGTGTGCGCGGAAACAGACGGCGTGGCGCGCGCCGGCCTGGACGTGATCGACCACTTCGAAGACGAGATCCGCGAAAGCCGTGCGGAGTGCCTGGATCCACGGCAGGACATCCTCGGGGTCGTAGGTCGCTCCTCCGTTCATCACGCACCCGCGAACGAAGATGTCGTTGGGGTCGACCGGGTCGCCGTTCCACAGGGCCACCATCCGAGTGAGTGCGCCGGGGAGACCGTCGGCCACGCGAGGAATGATACGACCGCCCTCGTTGTTTCATCGACGTGTGCGCGCGGCGGAGATGTCGAAGCAGCGGGAGCACGACGGAGTGCTTTCGCCGAGTTCGCCTAGCTCGCGTCGCTACCCGGCTCGTCGCGCGGGAACAGCTCTTCGACCCTCGCACCGAGCTCGGCGGCGATCGCCAGTGCCAGTTGCACGGACGGTGTCGTTCGCCGGTTCTCGATCGAGCTGATCGTCTGCCGCGAGACGCCGACCGCTTCCGCGAGCTCGTCCTGTGACAGGCCGGACGCGATGCGCTTCCGCTGCAAGGCGTTGAGCGGGCGCGGCCGCTCTTCGAACATGGCCGCCACGCGCGCCAACCGGACGGGGTCGTACGGCGGCGGCACGAACGGCACGTCGCTCTCCTCGCCCGCGCTTCCCGATTCGCCCTCGCCCACACCGCCAGCGTGCGCCAACCGACGCGCAGGCACAAGACGCTCTTTCGGCCATGTCCATTTCGTCAAGTCGCTACGTCTCTCGTCTGACCAATGTCGAGCGCCGCGGACAACGAGGACGCGCCCTTGTCGTCAACCGCTTACGACCGTGGTCAGACCAGGTTGAAGCGCCGCCGACAAGGTGGACGCGTCCTTGTCGTCAACCGCATACGACCGTGGTCAGACCAGGGTGAAGCGCCGCCGACAAGGTGGACGCGTCCCTATCGTCAACCGCTTACGACCGTGGTCAGACCAGGGTGAGCGCCGCCGACATCATTGCCATGGCCGGAAGAGGAGGTTGAGGGGCGCTACGTGACCGTGACGATCGGGCTGTAGGTGTGCGCGACGGGTGAGAAGACGCGGAAGCGCGCGCCCGCGGCGGCGCGGACGGTGCGAGTGAAGAAGCCGCGCACGGTCGTCGCATACGCGCCGACGGTGTGCCAGGAACCGCCGCGGAACTGCTGGAGCCGGAAGGGCGAGCGGCCGCCGGGGCGCACCTGTCCCCACAGCCTCGTCCGCAGCCCCTTCCGGGACATCTGGGCGAGCGGGACCTTGAACGCCGCGGCCGCCGGCTTCGCCGCACCGCGCGTGGTGAACAGGCCGCTCTGCCAGCGCGCAGGATCTGGCTCGTCGCGCACGAGGTAGTGCACGAGGATGTCGACGCGTGGCGCTTCGTACGCGCGCTGCGCGGCGACCGCCGTGTAGCGCGCCGCGGTCGCGGGTGAGACGCCGAGCAGCCGGTCCGGGGGATTCGTCTGGTAGCCGTATTCCGTCAGCCAGATCCGCGTGTGCGTGCCGAACGCGTGTTGCACGGCCGTGAGCAGTCGTGGCAGCGTCGCCATCGTGATCGTCGTGCAATGGTCGCAACCGCCGGCGGTCGGTGTCTCTCCCGGCCGCAGCGGATACGGGTTGTGCGCGTAAGCGTCGAGCCGCGCGTGCGCCTTCTTCATGCCGGCGATCCAGTCGACCGGCGAGACGCCGCCCGTCGAGGCGCGCGGTGCGGTCACGCCGCCGGCGACGAGCGAATGCGGCGACGCGGCGTGGATCGCGGCGTATGCCGTGTTCAGCAATTGCTGCGTGTAGACCGACGGCGACGTCGGCCGCAACCAGCGCCGCTGGTTCGGCTCGTTCCAGATCGTCCAGAGACGGACGTACGGGTAGCGCTTCGCGGCCCGCCGTGCGAAGCCGGCGAACGTCCATTTGCTCGTCGGCGCCCAGTTCTCGGCGCGGCCGCCGTTTGCCCACGCGGGCGTGCCGTAGAGCGTGACGAGCGGCGCGATCCCCGCCCGGTGCAGCGCAGCGAGCAGATCGTCCGAGCGCTGCCACGACTCGACGCCCTTGCGCGCCTCGATCTGCCGCCAGTTCAGCGTCACGCGGACGACGTCGACGCCGAGCGAGTCGAGTTGAGCGACACGCGACTCGAGCGTCCCCGGCCCGTACTGCAGCCACGCGTCGTCCTGGATGCCGTAGCGCACGTACGGCGAGGCAAGTGAGGAGGCGGGGGCGGCGAGCGCCGCGAGCGCAAGAGCGAGCAAGAAGAACCGGCGCATGGGGCGCCACGGTAGGCGCCGCAGATGAGCACGGTGTTAGTGCTGTTTACGAATCGTACTCGAGCCCGAGGCGCGCGAAGAGCGCGGCGAGCGAGGGCGGGCGCTCCCACATGCCGCGCATCGGGTCGCCGACTGCGGCGATCCGCGCCGGCATCGTCTCGACCGTGAAGGCCTCCGGCTCGACCGTCGCGACCTCTTCCCAGAGAAGCGGCGCCGAGACGCGGGCGTCCGCCGCCGGACGCACCGAATAGGCCGCAGCGATCGTGCGATCGCGCGCGTTCTGGCCGAAGTCGACTAACACGCCGACGCGCTCCGCGACCCGCCACGTCGTCGTCGCCACCGCCTGGTCGTCGATGCGGCGCTCCACCTCGACGGCGAGCGCCTTCGCGAACCGCCGCACCTCCGGAAACGCCACCTCCGGCTCGATCGGGGCGAGGATGTGCAGCCCCGTCGCGCCGGACGTCTTCGGGTACGAGCGCAGGCCGAGCTCGTCCATGACCTCGCGTACCACGAGCGCGATCTCGCGGACGAAGGGCCACTGCCCGTCGCTCGTCGGATCGAGGTCGATCAGCAGATAGTCGGGCTGCTCGATCTCCGGCACGCGCGACGACCACGTGTGCAGCTCGATGCAACCGAGGTTCGCGACCCACGCGAGGGCAGCCGCGTTGTCGACGATCGCGAACACGGTCGAATGCCCACTCGGGAACTGCACGAACACGTCGTCGACGTACTCGGGGTGGTTCGCCGGGACGCGCTTCTGGTGGAAGAAGTCCTCGTTCACCCGGTTCGGGAAGCGCTTCATGTGGACCGGGCGGCGCCGGAGGTGGGGGAGCGCGTGCTCCGCGACACCTGCGTAGTAGGAGACGAGGTCGAGCTTCGACAGGCCCCGTTCCGGGAAGAAGACCTTGTCGGGGTTGGAGACCTGCACGGTCGGAGTATCGTGAAGACGTGTTGGAGGGCCATCCCACAGCGAACGTGACGCTCGAGCCGCTGGACGACTTCATCGTCCTGCAGCCGCTCGACGAGTCCGAGCTCCCGAGCGGCCTGATCGTCCCGGCCAACGACGCGCTCTACGTGCG
>Ga0136846_1224955_pt1 | contig 11590 bp, 11 predicted proteins | sample HopSoiMetagenom2_FD_96841 | JGI IMG/M metagenome (GOLD analysis project Ga0136846, IMG submission 96841) | Grasslands soil microbial communities from Hopland, California, USA - 2 Assembly 2016 (version 4) | ecosystem: Environmental > Terrestrial > Soil > Grasslands | place: USA: Hopland... | reverse complement strand
GTTTCGGTGCTTGGCGACGATGACCTCGGCGAGGCCCTGCTGGTCGGACTCGTCGTTGTAGTACTCGTCGCGGTAGATGAAGCAGACGATGTCGGCGTCCTGCTCGAGCGAGCCGGACTCCCGCAGGTCGGAGAGGATCGGCCGTTTGTCGTGGCGCTGCTCGACCGCGCGCGAGAGCTGCGAGAGGGCGATGATCGGAACTTCGAGGTCACGCGCGAGGACTTTCAGCGAGCGGGAGATCTGCGACACCTCCTGCACGCGGTTCTCCGCGTTCGTCCCCGAGGTCATGAGCTGCAGGTAGTCGACGATGATCAGCCCGAGGCTCGGCTCGCGGGTCTTCAGCCGCCGCGCCTTGGAGCGGATCTCCATCATCGTGATCGAGCCCGTGTCGTCGACGTAGATCGGCGCCTTCATCAGCTTGTCGCCGGCCGCGACGAGCCGCGGCCAGTCGTCCTGCGCGAGCTTGCCGGTGCGCAGGCGCTGCGACTCGACCTTCGCTTCGCTGCAGAGCAGCCGCTGCGTCACCTCCGACTTCGACATCTCGAGCGTGAACAACGCAACCGGAACCTCGTTGCGGAGCGCGAGGTTCGCCGCGACGCAGAGGCCGAGCGCCGACTTGCCCATGCTCGGGCGCGCGGCGACGATGATCAGGTTCCCGGGTTGGAATCCGGACGTCAGCCGGTCGAGCTCGCGGAAGCCGGAGGGGACTCCCGTGACGTCGGCGCCGGCCTCGTACAGCGCGGTGATCCGCTCGAAGCTCTCCTTGAGCAAGTCCTCGATGTGGCTGAACTCCGTCGTGACGCGGCTCTGCGAGAGATCGAAGACGACCTGCTCGGCGCGGTCGACGAGGATCTGCGTCTCGCCCGGACGTTCCCAGCCGAGCTGCGCGATCTGCTGGCCGGCCGAGATCAGCCCGCGCAGCGTCGCCATCTCGCGGACGATGCGCGCGTAGTGCGCCGCGTTCGCCGTCGCCGGGACGAGCGCCGCCAGCTCGTGCAGGCGCACGCGCCCGCCGACGGCTTCCAGCTCGCTGCGCTCCTCGAGCTCGTCGACGAGCGTGATCGCGTCGACCGGCTCGCCTTTCGCGTAGAGCGCGAGCGCTGCGCGGTAGATCTTCGCGTGGCTCTCGCGGTAGAAGTCGCCTGCATCCAGGACCTCGCTCACCGCCCCGATCGCGCCCGGGGAGAGCAGCATCGCTCCGAGGACCGATTCCTCGGCCTCGAGGTTCTGCGGCGGCGCGATCGGGGCGGCTTCGGCGAGCTGGGCGACAGGTGTCACGTGCGCGGAGTGAACCACCCCCGGCGCGGGTTTTCCAGCGGTGGAAAGGCGTGTTTTCGACATGTCTAGTTCCGGCGATTTGCAGGAGAAAGGAACACATGTTCCCAGACGTCTCGGACGGAGCCTGTTGATCGTTTCTCCGCAAGGTGCGGGAAGTTCCGGCGAAAATTCACACCCCGTGGAAAGCCCTGTGCAAGCTTGTCCCCAGGTTCTGCACAGAGCCGCTTGACGAAAGGGTGAGGATTGTGGAATGACGGCGGCGCTTGCGGTGATCTCGGCGGCGCTGGCGCTCGGGCCCCTGCCCGCGCGAGGCTTCGCGCTCGAGACGAATACGGGCGTGCAGCTGCAGTCGCTCGGCGGACGGCCGCTCGCGACGCTCCGCGGGCTCGACCTCGCCCCTGACCAGGCGATCGCCCACAAGGCGGCGCTGCGCAACCGGCGGGGGCGGGTGTTCACCCTGAGCCGCGGCCGCCTCAGAGAGACGCGCTTCCGCAGCGGCTGCCGCGTCACCGACATGCAGGTGACGGTCTGCCCGCGGACGATCACGGGTGCCACGCGGGTGCTCGCCCGCGCGCCGAGCAAGGCGGGGCACTGGGTCTGGGCCGAGCGCGCGCCGTACCGCGACGAGCTCCTCGCACAGTGGTTGGGCGAATGCGAAGTCCCCGTGGCGTATCTCGTCGTTCGCGGAAAGCTGCACCCGTTCGGCCGTGAGTCGGTTGCGCTCGGCTGGCTGCCGAGCGGCGAGGCCGTCATCCAGTTCCCGAACGGGCCGTGCACGGGCGGCTGGAGCCCGGTGCGGGGGATCTACAGGGCCGCCGGCACGACGAAGCTGCGCCTGCTCCTGCGCACCAACCGCTTCGCGCAGTACCTGATGTGGGGCGGCTAGCCCTGCTGCTGCTGCTGCTGGTCGTCCGCCGTGCCGGCGTCGACGGCGCGGTCGAACTCGTCGTCGGAGAGCTCGCCGGCGACGTCCTGGCCTGAGGGCTGCAGCTCGCCGCTCGACGTGAGCTCGGCCTCCTGCGCGAGCGCTGCGGCGTCGAGCTCGTCGAGGTCGAGCTCAGGCTTCTCCTCGGGCGGCGCCTGCTCGGCTTCCTCGGCTGCGGCCAGCGCCTGCAGCTCCTCCTCGGGCGGCAGCTCGCCACCCTCCGGCACGACGAGCGTCCGCAACTCGACGCTCACGTCCTGGAAGAGGTCCACCGGCACCTGGTAGCGGCCGATGCGCTTGATCGTGTCGGTGCCGATCTTCCGCCGGTCGACGCGGATCTTGTGCTTCGACCAGAGCTCGTCGGTGATGTCGGTCGGCGTCACCGAGCCGAAGAGCGAGCCCGTGGGGCCGGCCTTGACGTCGAAGCGCAGCTCGATCTGGCCGAGCTTCTCGGCGAGCGACTGCGCTTCGTCGAACGTCTTCGCCTCGTGCTGGGCGCGGCGATCCTCCACCTTGCGCACCTCCGCCACGCGCGCAGGTGTCGCCTCGTCGGCGAGCCCGCGCGGGAACAGGAAGTTGCGCGCGTACCCGCGCGCGACATTCACGACCTCGCCGCGCAGGCCGACCTTGTCGATGTCCTGGCGGAGGATGACTTCCATCTAACGGCTGTCGGAGACGTACGGCAGCAGCGCCATCTCACGCGCACGCTTGATCGCGACCGCGACCTGGCGCTGGTGCCGGCGGCAGGCGCCCGTGATACGCCGGGAGCGGATCTTGCCCTTCTCCGAGATGTACCGGCGCAGCTGGTTGGCGTTCTTGTAGTCGATCTCGTCGACCTTCTCCTTGCAGAAGTAGCAGCCGCGCTTGCGGATCGGCCCGGCCGCGCCCGGACGCTTGCGTCCCGGCTGGCGGTCGCGGTCTCGCTTCTCTCCTCCCCCTCGCTGTGGCATCAGAAGGGGATGTCGTCGTCCGTGGAGCCGAAGTCCTCGTTGCCGGCGGTCGCAGCCGCCGGAACGAACTGGCGCTCGCCGCCGCCCTCGCCGCCGCCCTCACCGCGGCTGCCAAGGAACTGGACGCTGTCGGCGATGATCTCGACGGCCTGACGCTTGCTGCCGTCCTGCGCTTCCCATTCACGCCAGTCGAGCCGGCCGTCGACGCCGACGGGGCGGCCCTTCGAGAGGTACTGCGCGCAACTCTCGCCCTGGTTGCCCCAGACCGTGACGTCGAAGTAGTTGGGCTTGTCGCCCCAGTTGCCCTGGGCGTCTTTCTGGCGCGTGTTGACCGCCAGGCGCAGCTTGCAGACGGCGGTGCCGCTCGGGGTGTGCCGTAGCTCCGGGTCCTTCGTCAGGTTCCCTACGAGCACGACGCGATTGATGTTGGCCATGTCTTCTACTCCTCTTGCGAACTTGTGTTCGCGTCAGCATAGGCGGGCTCTGGGACGGCTTCGTGCTCGGGCTCGGGCTCCGGCTCGGGCGGCGGGCCGGGCGAGCCGCCTTCGATGCGGCGGACGGCGAGGTGGCGCATGACGCCGTCGGTGATGCGAAGGATGCGCGAGAGCTCCTCGAGCGTCTCCGGCTCGGCGTCGAAGTTGAGCAGGTGGTAGGTGCCCTCGGGCTTGTGGGCGATCTCGTACGCGAGGCGGCGGCGTCCCCAGACGTCGTGGCCGACCCATCTGCCGCCGGCGGTGCTCACCAGGTCGCGCGCACGCGTGATGATCTCCTCCTGCCGTTGCTCCGGCAGTTCGGGATCGAGCATGAGCAAGATTTCGTATGCGATCACGTTCCCCGAGACCTCCCTTCCCGTGGTCTGAATCGGCCCCGTCTGCGAGCGCCGCTCGGGAACACGCGACGCGATGACGAGGCAGGAAGCGGCGGCCAGTGTAGCATCGCCGCCGTGAAGCGCCCGCTCGCGTGGCTGCTCGGCGCATTTGCGGTGCTGGGGTTCCTGCGCCGCCGGCGCGAGCCCGTTGCGACCGCAGCCGATCCGCGTGCCGACGAGCTGCGTCGCAAGCTCGACGAGTCGCGCTCGCTGGTGGAGGAGCGCGAGGAGTTCGAGGGCGCGGAGCTGACGGTCGACCGCGCCGAGCCCGCTCCGGAGGATCCGGAATCGCGACGCCGGGCGGTGCACGACTCGGCGCGATCGACGGCCGAGCAGATGCGCCGGCGCTAGGTCGCGGCTCGGGCGATCACGAACGTGATCGCAAAGCCCGCGATCGTGAGGCCCACTCGTTTCCACGACGGATGGCTGTGCGCTTCCGGCAGCAGGTCGGTCGCGCCCATCGACAGGAAGAACCCGGCGTAGAGAGCAAGGACGTACGCGAGGCCGCGCTCCGAGATCGCCACGACGGAGCCGATGACCGCGCCGACGAGCGGAGCAAGCGCGTCGACGGTGAGCCAGCGCAGCGCCTGCCGCCGGTCGCCGCTCTGGAACAGCACGAAGGCGACCGTGTTCATGCCGTCCGCGAAGTCATGACTGACGACGGCGATGAACACGAGCACGCCCGTGGCGGTGCTGACCTGAAAGGCGAGGCCGATGCCGAGCCCGTCGACGAGGCTGTGGACCGACAGCGCACCGGCGCCGAGCGCACCGACACGCTCGTGCGCCCGCGCCTGGTCCGGCTCGTCGCGGTGATGGAGGACGAGGACGCGCTCCGCGACGAAGAACAGCACGAAGCCCACGCCGACGACGGCGAGCGCGTCGCGCGGCGCGAGAACCCGAAGCGACTCGGGCAGCACGTCGAACAGCGCGACGGCGACGACGATGCCGCCCGTGAAGGCGATCACCGTCGTCAGCTCGTTGCGCAGGCGCAGCGCGAGCAGGCCGCCCGCGAGCGTCGACAGGACGGTGACGCCTGCGAGCGGGACCGCGATCCAGCTCACCGAGCTACCTGCGGATAAATGAGAACGAGTCTCACTCGCGGCGAGACGATACCCTCTCGGCGTATGACGTGGCGCGACCATGCACTTGCCCAGCTCGACGGGGCCGGCTATCGGCGCGGCGGCGCCCGGGAGTCCGTCGTCGAGTTCCTCAGCCGCCAGGAGTGCTGCCTCACGGCGCAGGAGATCCACGACGGACTGCGCACGGCGCGCCGGCGCGTCGGGGTCGCGTCGGTCTACCGGGCGCTCGAGGCGCTGGCGGAGCTGCGGCTCGTGAAGCGCGTCGATGCCGGAGACGGGGTCGCGCGCTATGAGCCCGCGACCGCCGACGGCGACCACCACCACCATCTCGTCTGCCGCGACTGCGGCAAGGTCGAGGCGTTCAGCGACTCACGGCTCGAGCGCGCGATCGACCGCGTTGCCGGTGGGCTGGGCTACGTGGTCGAGGAGCACGAAGTGGTGCTGCTCGGCGCGTGCGCCGACTGCAGCTAGCGCGAGAGCAGGTACGCCTGCGCGCCCGCCGCGAGCCCGCGCGCGATCTTGAGCTGGTAGGCGGCTGAGCGCAGCAGGCGCGACTCCGCCGGGTTCGTCATGAAGCCGGTCTCGACCAGGATCGCCGGCACGTCCGCCCAGTTGAAGCCCGTCAGGTCGGAGCGAAAGAGGATCCCCTCGTTCTTCGCGCGCGTCGCGTGCACGATTGCGGACTGCACGTCGCGGCCCGCGCGCAGGCTGCGCGCGTAGATGTCGTCGGTCCAGCCCCGGTGCAGTGCCGGAACGAGCGTCTTCACGCCGTGCTGCGTCGAGTCCGTCGACCCGTCGGCGTGGATGCGGATCATCAGTGCGGCGCGGCGGATGTTGCAGAACCGTGCACGCGCGATGTTGCCGCCGGCGTACGTCGGACCGGTGCGCGTCATCGCTACGCGGTAGCCGTCGCGCTGCAGCAGCGCGCGCGTCCGGAGCGCGATCGCGAGCGCAACCGGAGCTTCGCCGGTGGTCCCGCCGCCGTCCTTGATCTTGCGCACGCTCGAGCCCGGGCCGATCGGTTCCGTCTGGCGACCGACCGACGGAAGCGTGCCGTGGCCGGGATCGAGGCAGACGAGCGGTGGGGTTGACGCAACCGCGAGCATGGGCACCAAGTCTGCCTATGGATCTGCGCCTCGCCGTCGACAGGGGAATCGGAAACGCCGCCGAGAGGCTCGTGCGGGCCCATCACGCCCGCCGGCTGCGCAGGCTCGGCTGGGCGCGCGCGCTGTCGCCGCCCGACGACGGATTGTGGACGGCAGGCGAGCCGCCGCCGCGTCGCGGCTGCTCGCTCGAGGTCATCGTCGACGGCGCCGATGCGTTGCCGCGGCTCGCTCACGAACTCGAGCACGCACGGTCGCACGTTCACCTCGCAGGCTGGTACGTCTCGCCGGACTTCGCGCTGACCCGCGGCGACGCCGAGGTCGGAGTGCGGGCGCTCCTCGCGCGGCTGGCCGAGCGGCTTCCGGTGCGCGTGCTCGTGTGGGCCGGCTCGCCCTTGCCGCTCTTTCACCCCGACCGCCGCGACGTCGACCGGGCTCGCGACGCGCTGACGAACGGGACGAACATCGAGTTCGCGGCCGACGCGAAGGAGCGGCCGATGCACTGCCACCACGAGAAGATCGTCGTGATCGACGACCGCGTGGCGTTCGTCGGCGGCATCGACTTGACGACGTACGCAGGCGACCGCTTCGACACGTCCGCGCACGAAGCGCGCGACGGCGTCGGCTGGCACGACGCGCTCAGCGTCCTCCGCGGGCCCGTCGTCGCCGACGTCGCCGAGCACTTTCGCCAGCGCTGGCACGCCGTGACGCAGAGGCACCTGCCGCCGCCGATGCCCCAGCCAGGCGCCGGCGACACCGAGGTGCAGCTCGTCCGCACCGTCCCCGAGCGCGTCTACGACGTCACGCCGGCCGGCGACTTTCGGATCCTCGAGGCGTACACCCGTGCGCTGCGGTCGGCCGAGCGGCTGATCTATCTCGAGAACCAGTTCCTGTGGTCGAGCGAGATCGCCGAGATCCTGCAGCGAAAGCTCGAGCGGCCGCCGGTGGACGACTTCCGCCTCGTGGTGCTGCTGCCGGCCGATCCGAACGACGGCCGTGACGATACGCGCGGACAGCTCGCCGACCTGATCGAGTGCGACGGCGGCCACGGGCGACTGCTCGCATGCACCGTGTATGCGCTCGGGCCGCGCGGTCCGAAGCCGGTGTACGTCCACTCGAAGATCGGGATCGTCGACGACCGCTGGCTGACGATCGGCTCGGCGAACCTCAACGAGCACTCGCTCTTCAACGACACGGAGATGAACGTCGTCACGTGTGACGCGCCGCTTGCGCGCGACACCCGCCTGCGGCTCTGGAGCGAGCACCTACAGCGAACGCCGAGCGAGATCTCCGGCGACCCCACCCGCGTCGTCGACGAGGTCTGGAAGCCAATCGCGGCGGAGCAGGACGACAGGCGCCGGGCGGGGCTTCCGCCCACGCACCGGCTGACGCTGCTCCCGCACGTGTCGCGGCGCACGCGGCGCTTGCTGGGGCCGCTGAACGGCCTGCTCGTCGACGGCTAGTAGTTCAGGAATCGCCGAGACGGGCAACCTGATCGCGGAATGGCGACTCGTCGTGAGCTTCCCGCCGATGTGGCGGCCGCGCTGGATCGCGTCCCGGAGGCCCGGGACCGCTTCGCCGCGCTTCCCGGCGACCGGCAGGCCGACTGGCTGAGCTGGATCGATCGCGGTCGCGGCGGCCGGGGGCGCGCGAGCCGGATCGACGAGATGGTCCGGCGGCTGCTGCCGTCCGCCGCGACAGAGGAGGAGGTGGCCGAGCCCGTCGGGCCGCCGCCTCAGCGCTACTGGTGGCTGTGGCTCCTGCTGCTGTTGCTGCTCGTGCTCGGCGGGCTGCTCGCGTGGTGGCTGCTCAGCCGCGGCAGCGACAAGTCGACGGTTCCGAACGTGATCGGCCTCAAGTCGCAGGCTGCGGCGCAAAGGATCCACGACGAAGATCTCCAGGTCTCGCCCGTCACGGGGCAGAGCAAGCGCCCGCCCGACGTCGTCTTCGCGCAGGTGCCGGGCGCCGGCACGCAGCTCGGGCACGGACAGACGGTGACGATCAAGATCTCCAGCGGGCATGTCGCGGTCCCCAACGTGACCGCGCTGCCGCTGCAGCAGGCACAGACGCGGCTGACGGACGCCGGCTTCAAGAGCCAGGTCACGCGCGTCGCGTCGTCGCGGCAGAAGGGCGTCGTCATCGCTCAGGCGCCCCTCGCCGGCGTCACGGCCGTCACGGGGACGACGGTCAAGCTGAGCGTGTCGAGCGGGGCGAAACCGGTCGTCGTCCCGCAAGTCGTCGGGCAGACGCAGGGGTCTGCGGTGAACGCGCTCACGGGAGCGGGTCTCGAGCCCGTGCTGCACAACGTCGGATCGGCGAAACCTGCCGGCGTCGTCGTCGCACAGAAGCCGCCGGCCGGCAACGAGGTCGACAAGGGCTCGAAGGTCACGCTGAACGTCTCGACGGGCACGCCCTCCACGACGACGGTCCCGACGACGACCGTGGCGACGACGACGCGGACGACGACAACGACGACGACGGCCGCGGCGAGCGTCCGCGTCCCACGCGTCACGGCGCTCGCGCAGACGCCCGCGCTGCGGCAGCTGAACACGCTCGGGCTCAGGCCGACCGTCGTCTACCGCAAGTCGAGCAAGCCGGCGAACCGCGTGCTCGAGCAGGTTCCGGCTGCGGGCTCGACGGCGCGCCGCAACTCACGCGTTGCGCTCGTCGTGTCGGCCGGGCCGAATCCGCAGCCGACGAGCCCCGTGCCGAACGTCGTCGGCCAGGACCAGGCGACGGCGGCGAACAACATCAAGGACGCCGGCTTCAAGATCGTCGTGCTGAACCGCCCGGTCACGAATCAGAACCGCGACGGCGTCGTCGTCGACGAGCAACCGGCCGCCGGCTCGGGTATCCCGGCCGGTTCGCAGGTCACGATCTTCATCGGCCGCTTCGCCGCGGGCTAACAGAGCCCGGCGCCGCCCCAGCCGGCGGACCGGCCGCCACAGTCAGAGCGCGCCAGGCTCCGACGAGAAATGACCCGTGCCGCGGCCGAAACTTGCTCCGCCTTCGCGCGGGAGCAGGTTTGCACAGATTTCCCTGCGTCAAATTAGACCGATTGATTCGTCAGTCAATTTCTCGTCCGCGGCGTGTTTTTCGTTTGTTTTACGCGGCCAGAATTTCGCGGTACTCTCCGCGCCGCATTCCACCCCCCATCTCGTCCAGGAGGAACACATGAGAGGACGTTCGAGCGTTGCGCTCCTCGCGCTCGTGCTCGCCGTGGTCGTCGGACCGGCGCTGCCGGCACAGGCCGACTCGACGGTGCGACTGAGCAACGACGTGGTGCACCACCTCGACGCAGCGACGTTGCTCGGCCCGGTGGCGCCGACGCAGCATCTGACCATCGGTCTCGCGTTGAAGAATCCGAACGAGGCGGCAGAGACGGCGTACCTCAAGTCGCTCTACGACCCGGGCAGCTCGAACTACCAGAACTTTCTCGACCCCGACGTCTTCAATACGCAGTTCGGCGTGCCGGCCGCGACGCTTCAGGCCGCACAGACCTGGCTGACGGGTGCCGGCCTGCACGTGCAGACGATCGACGGCGCCTCGAACTACCTCCTGGCGGACGGGAGCGCGGCGCAGATCGCCGCTGCGTTCGGCACGGCGCTGAACAACTACGCAGCCGGCGGACGCACTTTTTACGCCAATGCGCAGGCACCGGCGGTACCGGCGTCGCTGTCGGTGCTGACCGTGCTCGGGCTGAACAACTTCAACCGCTTCAGGACGCCACACGTGTCACCGGCGAGCGGGACACCGAAGACGACAGCCGCGACTGCGACGAACGTGCCGCAGACGGGCATCCTCACCCCGCAGGCGCTGTGGTCGATCTACGACCAGCCGGCTTCGAACCTCGGCAACGGCCAGAGCATGGCGATCTTCGGCTGGGGCGTGACGCCGGACACGGTGGCGCACCTCCGCAGCTTCGAGAGCGAGTTCGGGCTGCCGCAGGTCCCGGTGTCGATCAAGTACTACGGCGCGACGGACACGCCCGACACGAACGACGGCGCCGACATCGAATGGGATCTCGACACACAGGCGTCGACGGGCATGGCTCCAAACGTCACGTCCGAGACGCTCTACTTCGGGCACCACAACAGTGACGCGGACATCCTCGCGGCGTTGACGGCGTGGGTGAACGACAAGCGCGGTCCGATGCAGGGGAGCGCGTCGTTCGGCGAGTGCGAGAACATCTCGGCCGCCGAGCCGGTCATCGGCACGGACGGGCTCGAAGAGCCCGGCGACGCCGTGCTGAAGCAGGCGGTGATCGAGGGTCGCACGCTGTTCGCATCGACCGGCGACACCGGTTCGTCGTGCCCGATCGTCCCGGCGAACACGAACGGCGTCGCGACGCAGGCGTATCCCGCGCTCAACTATCCGTCGGCGAGCCCGTACGCCGTGGCGGTCGGCGGAACCGTGCTCAACAGTGACGGCGGGAATCCGCCCAAGCGTCTGTCCGAGACCGCGTGGGAGTTCACCGGCGGCGGGAACAGCACGCAGATCCCGGCGCCGCCGTACCAGGCCGGTGTCGCCCCGACGCAGTTCCGCGGGACGCCCGACGTCGCCGCCATCTCCGGCGACGTCGCGACCGGCAACGGCATGGCGATCACCGACTCGAACGGCGCCGACCAGCAGGGCGCCGGTACCAGTCTGTCCTCGCCGCTCTGGGTCGGCATGTGGACGCGCATCCAGGCGGCAGCTGCGAAGAAGGGGCTCGGATTCGCCAACTACAGCCTGTACAAGCAGGGGAAGAGCTCGAGCTACGGCACCGATTTCTTCGACGTCACCGTCGGCGACAACGTGCCGTACCCGGCGAAGCCCGGCTGGGACAACACGACCGGCTGGGGCACTCCCGACGTCGCGAATCTGATGAAGGACCTGACCGGGCGGACGACGCCCGCCAAGAACGTCGCGGTGCCGGTGCCGGCAACGGCTGCGCCGACGACGACGTGCGGAAGCCTGTTCACGGACGCGTCGGGCGACGACTCGTTCGTCGTCCAGAGCCAGACGCTGGGCGCCCAGGGAGCCGATCCCCAGCTCGACATCCTGGGCGGGCAGCTGCTGCTCTCGGCGGACGGGCAGACGCTGCGCACCATCCTCACGGTGCGTGACCTGTCCACGACGATCCCGACCGGCGGAACGGAGAACGACTACAACTTCGTCTGGTTCCTCAACGGCGTCGAGTACTTCACGCAGCTCGCCGTCGAGCCGGGCGGAATCGTGAACACGTACGACGGCCAGGTCGTGCATGTCTCGCTCGAGACGCGCTTCCAGCAGCTCCACGTGGACACGGGCAAGATCACGCCGGGGCCGAACGGGACCGTCGAGGTCGACGTCCCGCTGTCGAACGTCGGCTCGCCCGCCGTGGGGCAGACGCTGCTGCAGCCGTC
>Ga0136846_1224859_pt1 | contig 11590 bp, 13 predicted proteins | sample HopSoiMetagenom2_FD_96841 | JGI IMG/M metagenome (GOLD analysis project Ga0136846, IMG submission 96841) | Grasslands soil microbial communities from Hopland, California, USA - 2 Assembly 2016 (version 4) | ecosystem: Environmental > Terrestrial > Soil > Grasslands | place: USA: Hopland... | reverse complement strand
TCGGCGGGAAGAACGAGGACGATCCGGAAGTCGTCGCCGGGCGGGTTCGCGACCTTGTCCTGCAGGATCTCGGCGATCTCGCTCGACCAGAAGAACTGGTTCTCGATGTAGACGAGCTTCTTCGCGCCCCGGAACGCGCGCGTGTACGCCTCGAGGATGCGGAACTCGCCCTTCGGGAGCGCGTCGTACACACGCTCGGGCACGGTCCGGACGAACTGCAGCGTCGTATCGCCGGCACGTCGCGCGCGCTTCGGCTCAGGCAAGTCGTCGCCCGTGACGTCGTTCCAGCGCAGGCGGAAGTGGTCCGCGACGTCGCGCACGATCGGCCCGGAGACGACCGCGGCGGCGTCGTGCCACCCCACCGTTCCCCGCGCGACGTGCTGCGACGTGTCGAAGCGGTCGCCTTGCAGCGTCGTGAGGTCGATGCCGCCGACGAACGCGATCCGGTCGTCGACGATCACCAGCTTCTCGTGGTGGCAGTGCATCGGGCGCTCCTTCGCGTCGAGCGCGACGCGGATCCGGCTGCCGAACTCGAGCGCGTGACGGACGCCGGCCGCGTCCTGGCGGTCCGGGCGAAACAACGGCAGCGGTGAGCCCGCCCAGAGGAGAACGCGGACATCGACGCGCTCTGCGAGCTCCTCGAGCAGCGAACGCAGCTCCACGTGGTCGCCGTCGCGCGCGAGCGCGAACCACGGCGACACGTGCCACCCGGCGATATGCACGTGCGAACGTGCCTTCCGTAGCTCGGCCGCGATCCGCGGCAGCGCGTTCGCGCCATCGACGAGGATCTCGACCTCGTTGCCGTCGCGCGGCGGCGGATCCCCGGGGACCCAGAGCCCGTCGCCGTCCGGGTCGAGTGCGTGCTCCCAGCCGAGCCGTCGCAGCCGGCGGTGATGGTGCGATCGCACGAGCCACTCGACGCCGTTTCCGACCACGCGATCGAAGGTGAGCAGGGGATTCACGGGGCGGATCCTGCCCGGATCCGCCCCGCAGTTAATCCCTTATGGCGCGACGATCGGCCGGGCCTCGACGTCGCGCGCGTGCGACACCGTTTCGCCCTCGCCGAGGATCGTCCCGAACTCCCGGACCCGCTCGGGTCGCGTCGCATACAGCCATCCCAGGATGACGACGCCGATCGCGAGCCAGATCAATGCCACCCACGGCCCGTACCGCATCGGCGACGGCGGCAGCGGGTGGACGGACTTGTAGATCGTGTAGGCGCAGATCGCGATCGCCCCGAGCGGCAAGACGACGTCGAGCACGACGTTGTAAGCGACGTTCTCCGCCTTGGCGCGCCAGAAGAACACGATCCCGGACAGCGCGACGAGGATGTACGCGCCGAGGATGCCAAGCGTCGCAGTGAGTGCCATGAACTGCACGTACGTGAACGGCGACGGCGCGGGGTGCGTCCAGTGCCGGCCGAGCGTCACGCCGAGCACGAATGTGATCACGAGCGCAAGGCCGATCCCGACCCACGGCGTTCGGAACCTCGGGTGCGTCCACGCGAGCGCGCGCGGCAGGCCGCCCTCACGCCCCATTGCGAAGAACGTCCGCGCGGTGAGGTGGATCCCGGCGAGCGCTGCGATGAACGCACTCGTGATCACCGCCAGGTCGACGAGCACGGACAACCACGTTCCTGCGTAGCGGTTCGCGAGCGTGTCGAGGGGAGCGACGTCCTGAGCCCACTTGCCGCTGTTCGCGACACCGAACCCGACGGACATCGTCCAGGTGATGAAGACGTACCAGACGACCGCGACGACAGCCGCGGTGAGGATCGCCCGCGGAATCGCGCGCCGGGGGTCGGCGGCCTCCTCCCCCAGGACGGCGGCAGCCTCGAAGCCGATGAAGCCCGTGAACGCGAAGACGACGGCGAGAAACAGGCCGTGTGTCGACGGCAGGTTCGCCGGGTTGAGCGGCTGCAGGGTGATGCCCGAGTCGCCGCCCTTCGCGAGGACGATGATCGCGAGCAGCAGGACCGCGGCGACGCCGGCGGCGCCGAGCAGCAGCTGGGTCCGCGTCGACAGTCGGATGTCGAAGAACGCGAACACGAGCAAGGCGGCGACGAGGATCACGAAACACGTGAACCAGCCGGGATGCCACCCCGTGTGCGCGGTGAGCAGCGTCGACATCGTCACCGCGCCGATCGCGAGCACGAACGAGATCCCGACCGCGAACGCCGTGCCGTACAACCAGCCGCCGATGAAGCCCCCACCGGGGTTCAGGCCGCGTGCGATGTAGGTGTAGACGCCGCCGGCACTCGCCATCCGGGACGTGAAACGGACGATCACGGACGCAAGACAGAGACAGCCGACGCCGGCGACGATGTACGCCCACGGCGTCGCGGCCCCGGCGTTGATCGCCGCGGCGGACGTCGCGGTCGCAACGCCGAGCGCCAGCGACAGGAGTGCGATCGACTGCGCGAGGGTGTCCGCCCAGCCGAGAATCCCGTGCCGCAACTCGCCCGTCCTGCGCGAGCGCGGCGTCACGGGTTCCGTCATGTTCCGACTCCTTTCGTCAGTCGGGAAGCAGTGCGAAGATGCGCGCGGGCGCGCCGTTCGCATCGCGCACCTTCAGCGGTGCGACGACGACGTTCGCGCGTTCGGGCAACTGATCGAGGTTCGTCGCGTTCTCGATGATCATCCGGCCCGCGCCGAGCCAGACGCGGTGCAGCTCGTACGTCGTCGAGTCGACGGGATCGGCCGACGGGCCGTCGAAGCCGATCGCAGAGATCCCGCGTTCGATCAACGCGTTCGCGGCGTCGGCGTCCGGGTAGCTCCAGCCCGTCCAGTACGCCTCCGTCCCCCAGTTCCGCCCGTTGTTCGAGTAGAGGAACACGATGTCGCCCGCGCGGATCTTCGCGAGGTGCGGCTCCAACTCCTGCCGCGTCATCGGCCCCGGCGCCCGATCCGAGACGTCGAGAGTCACCGCCTCGGTGACCAGCCGGTCGAGCCCGATCTCGTCCATCGTGTCGCCGCCGGCGATCTGGTGCGCCGGTGCGTCGACGTGCGTGCCGATGTGGTTCAGGAGGTGGTACTCGGACATCGCATAGCCGTCGTCCTCGACCTTCGCGATCGGCTTGAACGACGGATCCGGAAGACCCGGGAAGATCGGCATCCCGTCCTCGTAGTGCTGCGACAGGTCGACCACGCGCACGGCGCGATTCTCGCGCGGCGCAGGCACGATGTGAAGGCCATGGTGCCGCTCATCTGTCTCGACCCCGGACACGGGACGCCGCCGGCGATCGGCCGCCAGACCGAGCCGATCGGGCCCGGCTCGAAGACGCGAAAGATCAAGGACGGCGGCGGCGCGCCCGGCGAGGCCGAGATCGCACTCGCGATCGCGCTCAGGGCGCGGGCGCTCCTGCGCGGAGACGGGCTGCGCGTCGCGATGACGCGGACGGGGCCGACGTACACGGGCGGCAACATCGACCGTGCGCGCTTCTGCAACACGCGCGGCGCGGCACTGATGATCCGGATCCACGCCGACGGCTCCGCCGACCCGTCGCGGCACGGCATGCAGATGCTGTATCCGGCGCTCCGCCGCGGCTGGACCGACGACATCTACGCGGCGTCGCGCCGCGCCGCAGTGATCGTCCAGCGCTCGACAGTCGGCGCGACCGGGGCGACGAACCTCGGCCTCACGCCGCGCTCCGACCTGACCGGCTTCAACTGGGCCGACGTCCCGGCGATCCTCCTCGAGACGGGATTCGTCTCGAACACACGCGAGCGCCGCCTGCTGCAGAGCGCGGCCTACCAGGTGAAGATCGCGCGCGGGATCGCCGCCGGCGCGACAGCGTTCGTCGGCCGGTAGGCGCAGCTCAGCGCTGCTCGCGCATGCGCCCCGTGATCTCGCGCCCGGCCTCGTGCACGTCCTGCCGGCGCCGCTCAGGGCTTTCCGGCATCGGCTCGACGGCGTCCACCGGCGTCTCGGCGGCTTCGAACTCGTCGCGTTCGTCCGCGATCGTCCGTGCCTCGGCGAGCTTTTGCCGGAGCGTGTCCGCGCGCGGATCGGGCGCGTCCGGCGCTTCCGCTTTCGCGGTTTTCCGTCGTTTCAGAAAGCCGAACACTGCGATTCCTCCGAGCAGCCACGCGACCAGGCGGCGCACGCGGGTGATGCTACAGTGGCGCGACTTCCTGCCTCGTCATCGCGCCGTCGGTTCCCGAGCGGCGCCGGCCGGCGAGGCCGATTCAGACCAGAGGAAGGAGGCTCGGGAACACGTGGAGTACGAAATCTTGCTGATGCTCGACCCCGAACTGGCGGAAGAACGCCAGGAGGAGATCGTCGTGCGCACGCGCGAGCTCGTCGAGCGCGCGGACGGGCGCTGGGTGCGCCACGACCTGTGGGGACGCCGCCGCCTCGCCTACGAGATCGACCACAAGAACGAAGGCACGTATCACCTGCTCCAGCTGGACGCCGATCCGGCGACGCTCGACGAGCTGTCGCGGATCCTGCGGATCACCGACGGCGTGATGCGCCACATGGCGACGCGCCGCCTGTCGTCCCCGCACACCGCAGCGCCCGCGGAGCCCGAGCCACAGCAGCAATCCGTCCCGTCGCCCGCGTACGCTGAGGCGAACACCAGTTCGCAGGAGGAATAAGAGATGGCAAACATCAATCGCGTCGTCCTCGTCGGCAACCTCACGCGCGACCCGGAGCTCCGCCACACGCCGAGCGGGACCGCGGTCTGCAAGCTGCGGATCGCCGTGAACACCCGCCAGAAGGACCCGCAGGGCAACTGGGGCGACAAGCCCAACTACTTCGACGTCACCGTCTGGGGGAACCAGGGCGAGAGCTGCGCGCAGTTCCTGTCCAAGGGCCGCCCGGTCGGCATCGACGGCCGGCTCGACTGGCGCGAGTGGGACGCGCAGGACGGGACGAAGCGCCAGGCGGTCGAGATCATCGCCGACACGGTCCAGTTCCTCGGCTCGCGCGGTGACGGCGAGGGTGGCGGCGGCGGCGAGCGGCAGTTCGTCCCCGCGGCCGCGACGGCCGGTACGGGCGACGCCGACTTCACGAGCACCGCCGACGACGACATCCCCTTCTGATGCCGCCGCGCGGAGGAGAACGAGAGCGCCAGCAGTCGGGCCGCAAGCGTCCCTCTGCGACCGGCCCGATCCGGAAGAAGAGCTGTTACTTCTGCAAGGAGAAGGTCGACGAGATCGACTACAAGAACGCGAACCAGCTGCGCCGGTACGTCTCGGAGAAGGGGAAGATCCGCTCACGCCGCATCACGGGCGCGTGCCGGCGACACCAGCGCCAGGTCGCCGTTGCCGTGAAGCGCGCGCGCGAGATGGCGCTGCTGCCGTACGTCTCCGACTCGCGCTGAGCATGGAAGTCATCCTGCTGAAGGACGTCGAGAAGGTCGGCCTGCGCGGCGAGGTCGTCAACGTCGCGCGCGGATACGCGCGCAACTTCCTGCTGCCCCGCCGCCTCGCGGAGGAGGCGACCGCGGCGCGCGTCGCCGAGGTGCGAAAGGTCGAGGAACGCCGCGCGAAGCACGAGGCGAAGACGTTCGACGAGGGCCAGCAGCTCTCGGACCGGCTGGGCGCGATCGAGCTCCGCTTCGACGTCAACGCCGGCCCGACGGGCACGCTGTTCGGCTCCGTGACGCCGACCGACATCGCCGACCGTCTCTGGGACGAGCACAAGGTCCGGGTCGACCGGCGCAAGATCGGAATCGACACGATCAAGCGGATCGGCCGCTACCAGGTGCCGATCGAGCTGTTCCAGGACGTGACGGCCGAGGTGCGGACGCTCGTCGTCCCCGAAGGCGGGGAGCTGCCGCCGGAGGAGGAGCTCGAGGCGATGGAGGCGGCCGAGCAACAAGCCGCGTCGGACAGCGCGGACCAGCCCGCGGCGGCAGACGAGCCGAAGGACGAGGAACTCGATCTCGACGCGCTCGACGCGGCGGCCGCCGCGCAGGACCCGCAGGTCAGCGATGCAGGCGATGTCGAGCCGACACCGGCCGACGTCGCAGCGGAGTTACCGGACGACGAGTTCGACCGCGTCGACCCGGATCCGACGGCGCACGAGCAGAGCTAACCGCCCCACATCGCGTACGGCGCGATTCCGCGTGCCTTGACGAGCAGCTGCGGTCGGCGCGCGCCGAAGACGTACACACCGGCGGCGAGCCTGCCCGTTCCGCAGCCGCCGTGCAGGACACGCACGACCGGCTTGCCGTCGCCGAGCCAGCCGAGTGGCACGATTTCCGGCGCGGCGGCGACCGTCGCTCCGCCGAGCGGCACCAGTTTCGGCTTCGACACGGAGAGGTCGAACGTCACGGGGATCTCGCACTCCGCCGACCACTCCGCCAGGACACGTCCGCCGTTCGGGGAGAACTCGCCCCACGCCCAGTGGCCGACGCGGCCCGCGGGTCCGACGAGCACGCGTGCGCCGCGTTGCGAACGAGTCCTGAGCGTGCGCCCGCAGAGGAAGAGCGCGGCGTTCGCGGACTCGTCGCCGAGCCGGCATCCGCCCGGGATTTCGATTGTCGACTTCCGCGCCGGGCGGACACGCCGTTCGAGCAAGTCGACGGTGTACCGGGCGCGTCCGCGCATCAGGAGGACGCCGTGCGGGATCCCCGGCTGCGCAAGCTGAAATCCCGCGAGCCGGCCGAACGCACGACCGCGAAGCGACTGGAACTCGACGGCGCCGCCGGTCTGACGCACGAGCCCGCGGAGCGGAAGGTGCGGCAGGCGCTGCGGGTCGAGCGCCGGCGGCGGCGCGGCGAGCGCGAGCGCGACGACGAGCGGGAGCATGGTTTCCACATCCTGAACGGCGCCGAGGACGCATGTCTACGACGTCGAGCGCAGCGCTGTGGACGGCGTGGGGAAAGCGCTCAACAGGTTTTCCCGAGCCTGTGAATTTCGCAGAAAGTTTCCGCAACGAGCGACCCGATCGTTCCACAGGCGACGTCCGATCCGACCGGGAACATGTGGGTCTTTCCCCTGCAAATCCTCGGCAAAGGACATGTCGATAACTCGCTCATCCACAACGGACACGACTGGTGGCGAACGGCGCGAAGGGGTGGTCCAATCGGCGCGGATGGTCGCCCAGCTCGCCGAAGCCGCTCCGGTTGCCCCGCCCCAGAACCTCGAGGCCGAGGAATCGGTCCTCGGGGCAATGATGCTCTCCCCTGGCGCAATCGGAGCAGTCAGCGAGATCCTCGACGCGTCCGACTTCTACCGCGAGAGCCACGCGAAGATCTATCGCGGGGCACTCGGCCTGTACGCGAAGGGCGAGCCGGTAGATGCGATCACGCTCGTCGATGAGCTGGAAGAGCGCGGCGAGCTCGAAGAGGCGGGTGGCCGCGTCCGCCTCCATGAGCTCGCCGCGCTCGTTCCAGCGACCGCAAACGCCGCGCACTACGCGCGGATCGTCCGCGAGATGGCGACGCTGCGCGGGCTGATCGGCGCCGGCCAGCAGATCGCGACCCTCGGCTGGGAACGGCCCGGCGAGACGCCGGTGCTCGTCGACCGCGCCGAGCAGATCGTCTTCCAGCTGTCGCAGAGCCGCGTCACGACCGAGTTCAGCCACATCGAGGACCTGCTCAAGGACAGCTTCGAGCGGATCACCGCGCTCTACGAGGCCGGCGAGGACGTGACCGGCACGCCGTCGGGATTCAAGGAGCTCGACCGCCTCACCTCCGGCTTCCAGCCCGGCAACCTGATCATCGTCGCGGCGCGCCCGTCGATGGGGAAGTCGGCGCTCGGCCTGTGCATCGCTGCGAACCTCGCGCTGCACCTGAAGGACGCGCGGCCGGTCGCGCTGTTCACGCTCGAGATGTCGAAGTCCGAGGTAACGCAGCGCCTGCTGTGCAGCGAGGCGAAGGTCGAGTCGCAGCGGCTGCGCACCGGGAAGCTGTCGCAGGACGACTGGCCCCGGCTCGTCGCGGCGGGCGACAAGCTGATGAAGGCGCCGATCTACGTCGACGACACTGGCTCGATCAACATGATGGAGATCCGCTCGAAGGCGCGGCGGCTGAAGACGAAGGAGCCGAACCTCGGGCTGATCGTCGTCGACTACCTCCAGCTGATGACGTCGGGGACGACGGCGGAGAACCGCGTTCAGGAGGTCTCGCAGATCTCGCGGCAGCTGAAGGTGCTCGCACGCGACCTCGACGTTCCGATTCTCGCGATGTCGCAGCTCTCGCGCGCGGTCGAGCAGCGGCACGACAAGCGGCCGATCCTGTCCGACTTGCGCGAGTCGGGATCGATCGAACAGGACGCCGACCTCGTCATGTTCGTCTACCGCGACGAGTACTACAACGAGGAGTCCGACCAGCAAGGCCTCGCCGAGATCATCCTCTCGAAACACCGCAACGGCCCGACCGGAACGGAGAAGCTCGCGTTTCTCCGGCGGTACGCCAAGTTCACCGACCTGCAGGCGTAGCCGTGGCGTCCTGGACCGTCCTCGAGGAGCAGACGGTGTGGATCTCGCCGCGCGCGACGTCCTTCACCGTCGTGTGCGACGCGTGCGCACGGTCGATCGCGTCGGACGGCTACGGCGCTGCGATCGTGCCCGGCAAGCTCGCCGCCGACGCGGTGCGCGGATGGATCGTCTGCCCGCGTGGGCATCACCTCCGCGTCGAGCGCGACGGCCGTTAGCTAGTCGTCCACGGTCCGCATCGGGACGCGCAGGCGCGCGGCGACCCACGGGATGCTCGTGCCCTGGAGCAAGACCGACAGCGTGACGACGACGAAGACGATCCCGTAGATCCGTGTCGCCTTCGGGACGCCGCCGAGGACCGCGAACGACGCGAGCAGGATCGGCACGGCGCCTTTCAGCCCGCCCCACATCACGAACAGCCGCTCGCCGGTATTGAGCCGCGTCGGCAGAAGGAGCGGACCGACGGAAAGCGGCCGGGCGATAAATGCCAGGAGCGCGAACAGAACGGCGCCCTGCATCCAGATCTTCCCGTCGCCGAACGGTGCGATGTGCACGGTGAGGCCGAGCGCAACGAACACGGCGACCTCGGCGAGGCTCGCGATCGAGGTGTGGAAGCGGAGAATGCGACCGCGCTCCGGCACGTCGACGTCACCGATCAGGATTCCCGCGATGTAGACGGCGAGGAAGCCGGAGCCATGGAGGATCGACGCAAGCCCGTAGATGACACCTGCGAACGCGAGCGTCCGGAGCGGGTAGAGCGCAGCGTCGCGGAGTTGGACGCGGCGGAGGAACTGGACGATCAGCAACGCGCCCAGGACGCCGACGGTGATGCCGACGCCGAGCTCGAGCACGAAGTCGACCGCCGCGCTCGCCGCCGACTTCGGCGGGGTCTGCGCGATCCCGACGACGGCGAGCATGAGCGCGATCCCGACCGGATCGTTCGCGCCGGATTCACCTTCGAGGATCGTCCCTGAACGGCCGCGCACCTCCTTGCGGCCGAGCACGGAGAACATCACCGCGGGGTCGGTCGGTGCGACCGCGGCGCCGAGCAACGCAGCCGTCTTCCAGTCGAAGCCGAGCACATAGTGCGCGGCGAGCAGCATCAGGCCCGCTGTCGCGAACGTCCCGAGCAGTCCGAGCGACACGATCGGGACGGCGGAGACGCGGAAGCGGCGCCAGCCGACGCGGAGACCTCCGTCGAAGAGGATGAAGACGAGCGCGACGACCGCGATGCGTTCGACGTCGTGGATCGAGAGACGGTGCGCGACCCCCGGAAACGCCTTCGCGAGACCGGCGGCGCCGATCAGGAAGATCGCGGGCGTCGGGATCGGGAAGACGTCCGTGAACTTGTTCGAGAGCAGGGCGACGGCGAAGACGCCCGAGACCACGAGCACGATCGCGCCGAAGTGCGTGACTTCGTGCATTCGCGGAACCGTAATGAAGCGTCTGCTCCTCCACCGGCCAAACGAGGGCGCCAAACGTGTCGGTCCGCAACAGGAGCTAGTGTTCTTCGACGTGCCGGCGACAGTCATCGTTGGCGCGCAGTGGGGCGACGAGGGGAAAGGCAAGATCGTCGACCTGCTCGCGCAGGAGTCGGACGTCGTGTGCCGCTACCAGGGCGGTCCGAACGCCGGGCACACGATCATCGTCGACGCCGAGACGTTCAAGATCCGCCAGGTTCCGAGCGGCGTCGTCAGCGGCAAGCTGTCGATCATCGGGGCCGGCTGCGTCGTCGATCCCGAGGTTCTGCTCGGTGAGCTCGACCAGCTCGCGGAGCGCGGGCTCGAGCCGAACGTCGTCGTCTCGGGCAACGCTCACGTGATCATGCCGTGGCATGTCGCGATCGACCAGGCGTCGGAGCGGCGACTCGGCAAGCTGAAGATCGGGACGACACGGCGTGGCATCGGCCCGGCGTACGCGGACAAGGCGTCGCGAATCGGCATCCGCGTCCAGGACGTGCTCGACGCGAAGATCCTCCGGCAGAAGATCGAGGTCGCGCTCGCCGAGAAGAACATCTGGCTCGAGCGCGTGTACGAGGTCGAGCCGTTCGACCTCGAGGAAGTCGCCGCGCGCTACGAGGGCTATGCGCAGCGCCTGCGCCCGTACGTGGGCGACACCTCGCTGATCGTCGACCGTGCGCTCCGCGACGGGAGGGACGTCCTGTTCGAGGGCGGGCAGGGGACGTTGCTCGACCTGGACCACGGGACGTACCCGTTCGTGACCTCGTCGGCGACCGTCGCCGCCAACGCGGCGACCGGAATTGGCCTCGGCCCGAATCGCATCGACCACGTCGTGGGCGTCGCGAAGGCATACGTGACGCGCGTCGGCGAGGGCCCGTTCCCGACCGAGATCGAGGGTGACGACCAGGAGCGCGTGCGGGAGCTCGGCGGGGAGTACGGAACGGTGACGGGGCGCCAACGACGGTGCGGATGGCTCGACCTCGTCGCGCTGCGCTATGCCGTGCGGCTGAACGGGATCACGTCGCTCGCCCTCACGAAGCTCGACGTCCTGTCGGCGTTTGCCGAGTTGCCCGTGTGCGTGCGCTACCGCCTCCGCGACGGAGCGGAGACGCCGGACTTCCCGGCGCACCAGTCCGACTTTCATGCGGCGCAGCCGGTCTACGAGCGCCTCGCGGGCTGGCAGCAACCGCTCGACGGCGAGCTCCCGGCCGCGGCACGGGCGTACGTCGACTTCGTGGAGCGGGCGCTCGAGGTGGAGATCTCGCTGGTCGGGACGGGCGCCGACCGCAAGCGCGTCGTCGCCCTCCGCTGACCGAGCGCTAGAGCCGCAGCTCGTACAGGAGCCGCTCCTGGCCCTGGCGCGGCGCGTCGCCCGTGACGTGCGTGAACCCGTGCTGCTCGTAGAGACGCCGCGCGGCCGCCATTGCCTCGGTCGTGTCGAGAGCGATCCGCTCGATCCCGTGCTCCCGCGACCAGGTCAGCGCCATCTGCAGGAGCCGCCGGCCGACGCCCCGCCCGCGCAACTCGGGCCGGAGGTACATCCGCTTCAGCTCCACGGAGCGCGGCCCGACGCGGCGGAGCGCAACCGAGCCGACGACGCGGCCTGCGAGGACGGCGACCCAGACCGCCTCGTACAGCGCCTCGGGGCCGGCCAAGTCGGGGTCGAGGGCGGGATCGGGCGTAAAGCCGAATTCCGTCAGCGTGTCCGAGACGAGGGCGCGAAAACCCTCGGCGTGCTCCGG
>Ga0136846_1222878_pt1 | contig 11590 bp, 11 predicted proteins | sample HopSoiMetagenom2_FD_96841 | JGI IMG/M metagenome (GOLD analysis project Ga0136846, IMG submission 96841) | Grasslands soil microbial communities from Hopland, California, USA - 2 Assembly 2016 (version 4) | ecosystem: Environmental > Terrestrial > Soil > Grasslands | place: USA: Hopland... | reverse complement strand
CTTGGGCGGTTTCGGCGTGGGTGGTGGCGTCTGGTGAGGGTGATCGAGTTGCTGGTCGACCTGGGTTGTGTCCGCTTGGGCGGTTTCGGCGTGGGTGGTGGCGTCTGGTGAGGGTGATCGAGTTGCCGGTCGACCTGGGTTGTGTCCGCTTGGGCGGTTTCGGCGTGGGCGGTGACGTCTCGTGAAGGTCACCGGCCCGCTGATCGACACCGGCCGTGTCGACCTCGCCGGCTTCGACCGGGCGCTCGGCGATCCCGCCGACCCGGCGGCGCTCCTGTCCTACGCCCGCAGCGCCGAGCTGGACCGGGACGAGTCGTTCCCCGCCGACATCTGCCGGGAGCTCGACCGGATGGGGCTGCCGCGTCTGTACGTGCCCGCCGAGTTCGGCGGGGCGCTGACCCGCTACGACGAGCTCGTCGCGGCGCTGCGGGCGGTGGCGCGGCGCGACCTGACGGTCGCGATCGGGCACGGCAAAACGTTTCTCGGGGGCGTCTGCGTGTGGCTGGCGGGCCGTGCGGAGCAGGCGCACGAGCTGGGCGCCGACATCGTCGCCGGGGCACCGGTGTCATGGGGACTGACCGAGCGAGGGCACGGCAGCGACCTGCTCGCCGGTGAGACGACCGCCACGCCGGAGCCCGGCGGCTTCCGCGTGAACGGTGAGAAGTGGCTGATCAACAACGCCACCCGAGGCACCCTGCTCTGCCTTCTCGTGCGCACCCGGCCGGAGGGCGGCCCGCGCGGCTTCAGCCTGCTGCTGGCCGACAAACGGCGCCTTGCGGCGGACCGCTGGCGCCCCCTGCCCAAGGTGCCCACGCACGGCATCCGGGGCGCCGACATCAGCGGGATCGCGCTGGAGGACTGCCCGTTCCCGGCCGACGCGCTGATCGGCGAGCAGGGCGCCGGTATGGAGATCGTGCTCAAGGCGTTGCAGCTCACCCGTACCGCCTGCACGGCCCTGTCGCTGGGCGCCGCCGACCAGGCGGTACGGCTGGCCGAGGAGTTCGCCACCGGGCGCGAGCTCTACGGCCGTCGGCTGATCGACCTGCCGCACGTACGCCGCGTGCTCGGAGAGGCGTACGCGGCACTGCACGCCGCCGAGATCGTCAGCGTGCTGGCGGCCCGCAGCGTGCACACCCTGCCGCGGGAGATGACCGTCATCTCCGCGATGGCCAAGTCGTACGTCCCGGCCCGCGCCGACGAGCTGATCGCCGCCTGCGGCGAGCTGCTGGGCGCCCGCGCCTTCCTCACCGAGGTCCACGAGCACGGCGCGTTCCAGAAGCTGGAACGCGACCACCGGGTGGTCGGCATCTTCGACGGGAGCACGTTCGTCAACCAGCACGTCCTGATCAACCACTTTCCGCTGCTGGTCCGCGGCCATCGGGAGGGCAGCGCCGACGAGGAGGCCGTACGCCGCACCGCCGACCTGTCGGCCCCGCCGCCCCCGGCCCGGCTCGACCGGCTCAGCCTGCTGGCGCGCGGCGGGTGCAGCCTCACGCAGAGCCTGCACTCCGCGAGCGGCGAACTGCGTGCCCTGGCGTCCGCGGACCAGGCGCCCGCACGCGTGGCCGACCTCGCCGAGGAGCTCACCGACAGCTGCGACCGGCTCCACCACGAGCTCGCGCTGAGCCCGCCCGCCTCCCACGATGTACAGCCGGACGCCTTCGCGCTGGCGCGCCGCTACGAGGACTGTTTCGCGGGCGCGGCCGCCCTGCGGGTGTGGCTGCACAACCGCACACCTGGTGAGGACCCGCTGTGGCTGGAGGCCGTCCTCACCTACGTGCTGCGGTCGCTGCGCCCGCCGGGACGGCCGACCGACGGCGAGGTGTTCGACCGGCTCTTCGACGCCCGTACGGCAGGCCGTCCCAGCGCTCCTCCGACCTCGGTGGTCACCTCGTGACCGACAGAACCACCGCCTCCGTCGCCGACCTCGAACGCCGGTTCGGCGACCCCTGGGATCCGGGCAATCCGACCGGCCATGCCGCGGTGCTGGCGGCCGACGAGGCGGGCGAGATGCTCACCGCGGGCGAACGGCTGCTGGACGACTACGGTTTGAACGCCGAGTTCGTCCCGCCCGACCTGGGCGGGCGGCTGACCCGGCTCGACCACCTCATCGAGGTGCTGCGGGTGGTCTTCCGGCACGACCCCTGCCTGGGCCTCGGCTATGGAGCGAGCAGCCTCATCCCCGCGGTCAACGTCTGGACCGCGGGCGACGAACGGCAGCGCCGCCGGATGGCCGACGTGCTGCTGGCGGGTGGCCGGGCCGTCTCCGGCTACCACGAGCTGGCACACGGCAACGACTTCGCGCGGGCCGAGTTCTCGGCGCTGCCGGGCGACGACGGGCGGTTACGGCTCAACGGGCGCAAGGAAGTGATCGCCAACGCCGAGCGCGCCGAGGCCATGGTGCTCTTCGCGCGCACGTCGGCCGCTCCGGGCAGCCGCAGCCACTCGCAGCTGTACGTGGAGAAGGCGGACCTGCCCGCGGGCGCGCCGGTCCACCTGCCGCGCTTCCACAGCGCGGGAATGCGCGGGGTCCAGCTCGGCGGGCTGGAGTTCCGCGACTGCCCGGTCCCGGCGGACGCGGTGCTGGGGGCGCCCGGGCTCGGCGTGGAGACGGCGCTGCGCTCCTTCCAGATCACCCGCACCGCGCTGCCGGCGATGACCGCGGGCATCCTGGAGACCGGCCTGGAGGTCACCGCCCGGTTCGCGGAGGAGCGCGTCCTGTACGGGCGGTCGCTGGCCCAGATGCCGTACATCCGCTCGATCCTCGCCGACGCCTTCACCGACCTGCTGATCTGCGACTGCCTGGCCACCGTGACCGCGCGCGCGGTGCATCTGCTCCCCGGCGAGACCAGCCTGTACGCCTCGGCCGCCAAGTACTTCGTGGCCACCCTCCTGATGGACGCCATGGACGCGCTGTCGCGGGTGCTGGGCGCTCAGTTCTACCTCCGTGACGGCGGCTACGGGATCTTCCAGAAGCACCTGCGCGACCTGGCGCCCGCGGGCTTCGGCCACGCCGCGCGCGTGGCCTGTCTCAGCACGGTGCTGCCGCAGCTGCCCCGGCTGGCCCGCAAGGGGTGGCTGGACGACACCCAGCCGCCCACCGGGGTCTTCCAAATCGACGCGGACCTGCCACCGCTGCCCTTCGGTCGGCTGTCGGTCGGCTCGGGCGGCCGTGACGCCCTCAGCGCCTCGCTCTCGGCGGCCCTCGGCTCCCCCGAACTGGACGGCGAGCTGCGCCGGTTGGTCCTCGTCATCGCGGCGGAGCAGGCCGACGTACGACGCGAATGCGCCGCGCTGACCCCCGCGGACCTCTCCGTCGCCGCCCGGCCCGAGGCGCTGCGGCTGGCGGCGCGGTACGCCGCGGTGCTCGCGGCGACCGCCTGCGTGAACGTCTGGCTGCACAACCAGGAGCGGCACGACGCGTTCCTCGGCGATCCGCACTGGGCCGTCGCGGCGCTGGGCCGGATCGCCGAACGGGTGGGCCGAGACCCCGGGCAGCGGTCCCGGCACCTCACCGAACGGCTGGCGTCGGAGGTCCTCGCCCGGCACCGCGACCGCCGCGGCTTCGGCCTGTCGAACCGGCGCCTGCCATGACAACCGGCGCCCGCAAGGACAAGGAGACTGCGATGAACACCCCCGAATCGGCCCCGCCGGACACCGAACTGCGGAGCTGGCTGCGCGCGCGGGTCGCCCACTACGCGCAACTCGACGCCGCCGCCATCGACACCACCGTGACGCTGACGACGTACGGTCTCGACTCGGTCTACGCGCTGATCCTCTGCGGCGACATCGAGGACCACCTGGGCCTGGCCCTGGAGCCGACGGTGGCCTGGGACCACCCGACGATCGACGCCCTGGCGCGGTACCTGGAGGAGACGCTCGCCCAGGCGTCCCCGTCGGGGGAGAGCCGATGACGTCGCTGGAGGAGGTGGCGGCCCACCTGCCGTCGGCACGCATACCCATCGGCGAGCTGAGCGACGAACTGGGCCTCAGCGCCGCCGAGATGAAGGTGTACCGGCGCTTCTACGGCCTCGCGGAGGTCTGCCGCGAGCCCGGCGGCACACTCACCGATCTGCTGCTGGCCGCCGCGGGCAAGCTCGACGGACTGCGCGGCCGGGAGGAGCGGGTGCGGTACGTCGTCCAGGCCCGGACCATGCCGGTGGTGGTCCCTCATCCCGTCAACCCCGTGCACGAGGTGCGTGACGCGCTCGGGCTCGGACACGCCACGGCGTTCGCGGTGACCCACCACGCCTGCGCCTCGGGGCTGCTCGCGGTGGACCTGGTCGGCAAGCTGCTGGCGAGCGACGGTGATCCGGACGCGCTGGCCCTGGTCCTCACCGGCGAGAAGACCTTCACCCTGGCCGCGCAGACGGTGCCGGGTACGGCCGCCAACAGCGAGGGCGCGGCCGCGGTGCTCGTCGGCACCCGCGACGACCGGGACCGGATGCTGAGCTACGCCGCCCGCACCCACGGCCGTTTCTACGAGTGCCTGTCGCTCGACGACGAACTGGCCGGCGAATACCAGCAGATCTACACCGAGGCGCTGGCCGAGGTCATGCTGGCGGCCGTCGCGAAGGCGGGCCTGCGCCTGGACGACGTCGCCGTGGTCTTCCCGCACAACGTCAACCGGCTGTCGTGGGCGCGGCTCGCCAGACATCTCGGGCTCCCGCTGGAGCGCGTCTTCCTGGACAACGTGCCGGTCACCGGGCACTGCTTCTGCGCGGATCCCTTCATCAACTACCTGACCGCCCTCGACCTCGGCCGGCTGCGCCCGGGGGACCGTTATCTGCTCGCCACGGTCGGCCTCGGCTCGACCTTCTCGGCGATGCTCTTCGAGCACTGAAAGGGCGGGGGCCGAGATGAAGGGGGGCGGGGGCGAGATGAAAAGGGGCAGGGGCGAGATGACCGGACACTTCACCGGCCGCCTGAAGGCGGCCCTGACCGGGAACCGTGACGCGGAGCTGGTGTTCCTCGGCAACTTCGAGGTCGAGGACCAGTGGGCCCGCGGCGAACCCGGACTGCCGAGACTGACGTTCGGCTCCGGCAGCGTCATCGTCAACCGGATGGACGAGCTCGCCCTGCTGCTCGCGGGCAAGGGCGACCACGTCGTACTGAAGGGCGAACCCGACCCCGACTACCTGAGCCATCTGGAGGAACTCGGCTTCGACCTGCCGGGGATGCTCGTGGTGGAGCGTCAGGACCCGGGGAGCACCGTCACCCAGGACGCGCTGGAGGACCGGCCGGTGCTGCGCGAGCTGGGCAGGATCGGTGCGCGCGGCGGCGTCGTCTGCGCGCACGGGGTCAGCGAGCTGGAGGAGCGGCTGGCCGAACGGGCGGGGATCCCGCTGGCCGCCCCGCCGGCCGCGGTCTGCAAGGCGGTCAACAGCAAGATCTACAGCCGGCGGCTGGCCGGCGAGCTGGGCATCCGGCAGGCCCGCGGCTGGACCTGCGCGAGCCCGGCCGAGCTCGACGCGGCGGTCGAGGCGGCCCGCGCGCTGCTCGCCGACGGCCGCCGGGTCGTGTTCAAGGACGCCTTCGGGGTCTCCGGCAAGGGCATCGAGGTGGTCGCGGACGAACGCCGCCTGGACCGGCTGCACCGCATGATCCGCAGCCGGGCGCGGAAGGCCGGGGACGACCGGGCCGGACTGGTGGTGGAGGAGTGGGTGGCCAAGCGCGCCGATCTCAACTACCAGTTCACCGTCGGCCGCGACGGCCACGTCCACTTCGACTTCGTCAAGGAGGCCCTGACCGAGGGCGGGGTGCACCTGGGCCACCGGATCCCGGCGCGGCTCACCGAGCGGCAGACGGCCGAGCTGACGGAGGTCTCCCTCGTGCTCGGCGGGCGGCTGGCCGACGACGGCTACTTCGGGGTCGTCGGCGTCGACGCGATGGTCGATCCCGACGACGGTCTCTACCCGGTCGTCGAGATCAACGCGCGCCACAACATGTCCACCTACCAGGCCTCGATCCAGGAGGCCTTCATCGGGTCCGGGAGCACGGCGCTGGTGCGCAGGTATCCCCTGCGGCTCGGCGCGCCGCTGCCGTTCGGATCGCTCCGCCGCGCCCTGGCGGACCTGCTGTTCGACCCCGCCCGGGGCACCGGGCTGCTGATCAACAACCACGCCACCGTCAACGCGGCCGCGCCGCCCGGCGAACGGCCCCCGGGGACGGACTTCGCCGGGCGTCTCCACGGGGTCGTCGTCGCCGGCTCGGCGGACCGGACGGCGGCACTGGACGAGGAGGTTGGCCGCAGGCTGGCCGCCCTCGCGGAGAGCACCAGGGGAGAGGAACGAGGATGACGCGTGAGTTCCAGGTGCAGGGCGTGCCGGTGTCCGAGCTGGCCCAGCGGTACGGCACCCCGTTCTACGTCTACGACGGCACCGCGCTGCGGGACCGCTTCCACGGGCTGCGCGAACGGCTGCACCCGGCCATGGAGATCTTCTACTCGCTCAAGGCCAACCCCAACATCTCGGTCTGCGCGCTGCTGCACTCGTTCGGCGCGCGGGCCGAGGTCTCGTCACTGGTGGAACTGACGACCGCGCTCCGGGCCGGCGTGCCACCGCAGCAGGTGATCTTCCTCGGACCCGGCAAGAGCCGCCAGGAGCTGGCCGCCTGCCTGGACACCTGGATCTACGCCGTCGTATGCGAGTCGGTTCCCGAGGTGGCCCTGGTGGACGAGCTGGCCCGGGAGCGGGGCGTGAAGGCGCCGGTCGCGCTGCGCGTCAACCCGCGCTTCGCGGTCAAGCGCTCGGGTCTTGCGATGGGCGGCAAGCCGCGCCAGTTCGGCATCGACGAGGAGGAGTTGTTCGCACAGACCGACCTGGTGAAACGGTTCCCCGACGTCGATCTGATGGGGGTGCAGGTGTACATGGGCACCCGGATCCTCCATGAGGCCGTCATCGTCGAGAACACCACCCGCATCCTCGACCTGGCCGAGCGGCTGTCGGCCGCGCTGAACCTCGAGTTGCGGATGGTCGATGTGGGCGGCGGCCTGGGCGTCTCCTATTTCGACGGCGAGAACGACCTGGACCCCCTGGTGCTGACCGACGGACTCAACCCCGTCATCGAGGACTTCACGGCCCGGCACCCCGGCACCAGGCTGATCATGGAGCTGGGCCGCTACCTCACCGCCGAGGCCGGCACCTACGTCATGGGCGTCCGCTACACCAAGACCTCGATGGGCGAGCGGTTCGCGGTCGCCGACGGCGGCACCCACCACCACATGGCGGCCGTGGGCGTCGGCTCGTTCGTCAAGCGCAACTTCCCCATGGCCGTGCTCAACCGGCTCGACGAACCCGCGACCGAGGAGTGGAACGTCACCGGGCCGCTCTGCACCCCGGGCGACACGATCGGCAGGAAGGTCCCGCTGCCGCCGGTGCGGCCAGGCGACCTGATCGGTGTGCACCGGTCCGGCGCCTACGGCCCGACCGCCTCACCCGGGCTGTTCCTCAGCCACGGCTACCCGGCCGAGGTGCTGGTCCACGAGGGGCGGTGCCATCTGGTCCGGGAACGGGACCGTCCCGACGACCTCCTGCAGCGGCAGCGACTCTACGACCCGACCGCGCCCGACGAAGCCGACGTCACCCACTGAATCCCACTGACTCCCGGGAAAACACGACACATGAGAGGTGAACGATGCAGCACACCACACCGGACGCCGACACCGCCGACCTGTACGGCCGGGCCGTCGCCACGATCACCGGCTCGCTAGCCAGGTCGATGAAGCTCGACCCCGACACCATCGGGGAGGACAGCCGGTTGTTCGACGAACTGGGCCTGGACTCCACGACCGTGCTCGAACTGCTGATGACCATAGAGGAGGAGCTGGAGATGGAGTTCGACACCGACATCCTCGAGCAGCACCACTTCAAGACCGTGGGGACACTGGCCACGTTCGTCCAGGAGCAGGCCGCCGAACAGGCCGAAGGGCCGGCCGACGAGCAGGCCGGGGCCTGACCGCCGATGTACCTCACCACGTCTCCCGGCCCGGTCGACGCACCTGCGCCCGCCCGGCGGGCACCGCTGCGCCTGTCGCGGCCGGTCGTCCGGACCTTCTCCGGTGGCAGGCCCTTCCTGCCCGATCCGGTGGAGCCGGGGCTGGCCCAGATGCAGGCCGACCTCGTACGCCCGTACCCGGTGGAGTTCCGCCCGGAGCTGCTGGAGCTGGGCGAGCGCAACACCTTCCTCGAGATGACGCAGGAACTGCTCGCGGACCTGCCGCCGCTGCAGGAGCCCCTGGATCTGGTGCTCGTGGCCCACACCGTCCCGGACGCCGATCCGCGCCGCTCCCCGTCCTGCCATCTGGCCGACGTGCTCCCCGGTGACCCGCTGGCCTTCAACCTCTCGGACCAGGGGACCGCCGCCGGGTTCACGGCCCTGCGTCTGGTCTCGGAGTACGCCGCCGCCGACGCCTTCCGGCGCGCCCTGGTCGTCCTCCTCGACCAGCGGACCTTCCCGTACGACACCACGGGGGCGCGGGACGTACCCCTTGAGGACTGCGCGGTGGCGCTGCTCTTCGGCCCCGAGGGCCACGCGGGCGAACCCGTGACGCGGCAACTCACCGGCGTCGCACCGGACGAGGTCCGCTCGACGCTCGAGGCGGTGCTGAACGAGCCCGACGGCGGCGGTGTCGGCCGGCCCGTCACCCTCATCACCGGTCAGGGCCTCGACGCCGAACGGTTCGGGCCGGGCATCGACGTGCGTCCCGCGCCGCCGGGCCGTCCGTGCACCGGCCCCTGGTCGGCCCTGGCCGACCTGCTCCCCGAGCTGGACGGAGCCGGGCCCCGCCGCCTGGTCGTCGCCGAATACGACAGCGCTCTGCGGTATCTGTGCATGAGCACCCTGGATCTCGAGGAGGGGACATGACCGGCCGTACGGCCGCCGCCGACGCATGGATCCAGTACCGGCGGACCGCCCGACAGGACGGCCTCGTCCCGGCGTTGACCCTGCTGTGCGAGACCGCCGGCGACAGCGGGCCGCCCCCCGGTCCGGGCGGGCACGCGGTGGCGCCTGTCGGCGTCGCCGGTGCCGACACCGGGGACGTCGTGACGACCATGACGGTGGAGGGCGGCACCGTCGTCGCGCTGCGGAGCCGGGCCGAACCACCCAGTGGGTCCACTCCGTGGGCGGCATGGGCGCTGGGCGTGACCTCCCTGCGCTTCGGCCTCTCGGAGCGGCTGCTCGACACCGTGCTCGCCCATCTCGGCGGCCGTACCGTCGGCGACGCGAAGCTGCTGCACCAGCAGATGGTCAAGGGCGGCGTCGCGGAGGCGGTGATCGAGCAGTTGGAGATCGAGACCATGCTGGCCGGTGCCACGCCGGGCGACCTCGACGACGGCGTCCTGGCCGGCCTGAACGCCCAGATCACCGGGACCGACCGGATGCTGCTGCGGCTGCTCGGCGCCGTGAGCTTCCTGGCGGACGGGCCGGGCCAGGTCGCCCGGGTGTCCGAGGTGATCGCCGACGTGTACTTCGGGTCGGCCCGCGCCGGGGAGCACGGGGGAGCGGCATGATCGAGCTGGACGACAGGACACGGGCGATCCAGCGCCAGGCCCGCGCATGGGCGCAGGAGCTCAAGCCCCTCGCCCTGGAACTCGACCAGGACCCGGACGCGATCCACCGCCATCTGGACGTGGCCATCGTGTCGTACCTGACGAGGATGACCGTGCCGCCCGAGTTCAATCCCGACCCGGTGGTCATCGACGGGCGTCCGTTCTACGGCACCGGGACCCTGGAGCGGGTCGTCTTCGCCGAGGAGGTGGCGGTCGGCGACGCCGGCATGCTGCTCGCGGCGCCCGGTCCTGTGATGTCGGGCGTGCTGGTCGACGCCATGGGCGACGAGCAGCAGAAGAAGTGGTTCTACAGCCGGATCATGGAGAAGCCCACGTGGACCTTCTTCGCGCTGACCGAGCCGGACCGCGGCTCGGACGCGGGGGCGATGAACACCACCCTGACCCCGGACGGCGACGACCACTTCGTGCTCCGGGGAGCCAAGCGCTACATCGGCAACGCTTCCCGCGCCGACCTGGGCATCGTCTTCGCCCGCACCCGCCCGGGGCCGCTCGGCGTGACCGCGGTCCTCACCGAGACCTCGGCCCCCGGGTTCACCGCCGAGCCCCTGGAGACCATCGGTCTGCGCGGCCTGCGCATCACCGCCGTCACCCTCGACGACGTACGTGTGCCCGCCGGCCAGGTCCTCGGCAGGCATCTGCGGGCCACCCAGCGGGGCATGTGGAGCGCGGTGCAGGGGCTGAACCGGCTGCGCCCCGGCGTCGCCGCGTTCGGTCTGGGGATCGCGCGGGCCGCGTACGAGTACGTCCTGGACAACCGGCGCACCCTGAACACGACCGAACGTCAGCGGCTGGACCGGCTGGGCCTGCGCCTGACGGAGCTCCGGCAGCTCATCTGGCGGTCGGCGATCGCCGTGGACGACAACGATCCGGCCGCCGGTTCCCTGGCGTCGGCGGCGAAGGCACGCGCCTCGCGCCTCGCGGAGGAGGCGACACTCGAAGCGCTCGGCTGCTTCGGCCCCGGCGCCCGCCTGGACCATCCCCTGCTGGACAAGCTCGCCCGGGACGCCCGTGGTGTGGAGTTCATGGAGGGGACCGGCAACATCCAGAAGCTGAACCTGTTCACCGGCCTGGTCCAGGGACATCTCCGCCGTGACTGACGACATCGACGCCCCCGGGGTGCAGGTCTGGACGGTGCCGCTGGACCGGCCGCCGGCCACGGTGGCGAGGCTGTCCCGAATTCTGTCGGAGGGTGAGGCCGAGCGCGGCGACCGCTGTCGCTTCGAGCACGACCGCAGGCGTTTCATCGTCGCGCATGGAGCACTGCGGCTGATTCTGGCCGGCTGTCTCGATGTGCCTCCCGAGACACTGCGCCTGCGGCCTGGCCGTCATGGCAAACCACGGCTCGCGGGCAGTTCCGAGCTGCGGTTCAACCTCTCCCACTCCGGCGAGCTCGCTCTGGTGGCGGTGACCTGGCACCGGGAGGTCGGGGTCGATGTGGACCGGCTGCGGCCGGACCTGCCGGTCGAGCCGTTCGCCGAGCGATTCTTCCCCGCGTCCGACGCCCGTTTCGTGGCCGCGGCCACCGGGCCCACGGAACGCGCCGAGCGCTTCCTGCGGCTGTGGACCCGCAAGGAGGCCGTGGTCAAGGCCGCCGGCGCACGCCTCGCCCAGGGCCTGGGCCTGACGGTGCTCACCGACGCCGACGCCGGCGCCGACATCGACGCCGGCGTCGTCCGCGATCCGTCCGGGCAGATCCCGGGCGCCTGGTCGGTGTGCGATCTGCCGGTGCCGGACGGCTGGTTGGCGGCGCTGGCCGTCGCGGGGGCGGTGGCCCCCGGAATCTCCGGCCCCCACTCCGTGGACGAGTTGTAAGGACCTGACGAAGCAGCTGTGCCTTGTTCGACTCGATGCCGTCGTCCCGGACTTTGCCCGTATTTTAGTCTGATGGCGTGCGTAGGCGGCATGGGCCCGGCTCGCAGTCGAAGAAGGGGGTCGCCGTATGGCGGATGAATTCAAGGTCGACCTGAGTCAACTGAACTCTTTCGGCCGGGTGTTGAAGCAGTCCGTTACGGATCTGG
>Ga0136846_1216905_pt1 | contig 11592 bp, 11 predicted proteins | sample HopSoiMetagenom2_FD_96841 | JGI IMG/M metagenome (GOLD analysis project Ga0136846, IMG submission 96841) | Grasslands soil microbial communities from Hopland, California, USA - 2 Assembly 2016 (version 4) | ecosystem: Environmental > Terrestrial > Soil > Grasslands | place: USA: Hopland... | reverse complement strand
GCCAGACGACCGCAGTCGGCATCGGCGGCGATCCGGTGAAAGGTACCGAGTTTATCGATGTGCTCGAAATGTTCCTCGCCGACCGCGAGACGAAGTCGATCGTCATGATCGGCGAGATCGGCGGCTCGGCCGAGGAGGACGCAGCGCAATTCCTGAAGGACGAGGCAAAGCGCGGCCGCAAAAAGCCGGTTGCCGGTTTCATTGCCGGGCGTACGGCCCCTCCGGGCCGCCGTATGGGCCATGCCGGCGCGATCATCTCCGGCGGCAAAGGCGGCGCTGAAGACAAAATCGCGGCGATGGAAGCTGCCGGAATTCGCGTCTCGCCCTCGCCGGCGCAGCTCGGAAAGACGCTCGTCGAGCTGCTCAAAGGCTGATTTCGTAAAGGAAACCAGTCGAAGATGCTTTCATCTTCGACCTAATGAGCATATCTCTTCGGTCCCCAGATCGAGACGTGGTTTCGCCCCTTTGGCGGCGTTGAACGCCCCGACCAAACGCTCACGATCGCCTCCTGCATCAATGTACAGCGCGGGGCGTGCTTCGAAGGGCGATGCCCGGAGGTCATGACAATGGCTCGGCGAGAAGCCAACGGTAATAATGGCGGCGGTGGCGCCACTGCACTTTCGTCCAGCACCAACACCGCATTCGCAAACACGTCCTTTCTCTATGGTGGCAATGCTGCCTATGTCGAACAGCTTCACGCGGCCTATGAGCACGATCCGCGGTCGGTCGATTCGGAGTGGCAGGATTTTTTCGCGCGCCTGAACGATTCCGCCGCCGACGTTGAGAAGAACGCGCGCGGGCCTTCCTGGGCGAAGCCAAATTGGCCGATCGAAGCGAACGGTGAACTCGTCTCAGCCCTCGACGGAAATTGGGCCAATATCGAGACGTCGCTCGGCGATAAGATCAAGGGCAAGGCGGAAGCCAAAGGCGCGCAGGTATCGCACGAGGAGGTGCAGCGCGCGACCCGCGACAGCGTGCGCGCGCTGATGATGATCCGCGCCTACCGCATGCGCGGTCATCTGCATGCCAATCTCGATCCGCTCGGCCTTGAGCCGCGTCCCGATCACGTCGAGCTGCATCCATCGAGCTACGGCTTTCAGGAGAGCGACTGGGATCGCAAGATTTTCATTGATCACGTGCTCGGCCTCGAATTCGCGACCATCCACGAGATGTTGGCGCTCCTGCGCCGCACCTATTGCTCGACGATCGGCTTCGAGTTCATGCACATCTCGGATCCCGCCTCAAAAGCCTGGATCCAGCAGCGCATTGAAGGTCCCGACAAAGAAATCGCCTTCACGCGCGAGGGCAAGCGCGCAATCCTCACCAAGCTCGCTGAGACGGAAGGCTTCGAGAAATTTCTCGATGTCCGTTACACCGGCACGAAACGCTTCGGCCTGGACGGGGCGGAAGCCATGGTTCCGGCGCTCGAACAGATCATCAAGCGCAGTGGGGCGCTTGGCACGAAGGAAATTGTCATCGGCATGGCGCATCGCGGGCGCCTCAACGTGCTTTCGCAGGTGATGGGCAAACCGCACCGCGCCCTCTTCCATGAATTCAAGGGCGGCTCGTTCGTGCCGGAAGCGGTAGAAGGTTCGGGCGACGTGAAATACCATCTCGGCGCGTCGTCCGATCGCGAGTTCGACAACAACAAGGTTCATCTGTCGCTTACTGCGAACCCTTCCCATCTCGAGATCGTCGATCCGGTCGTGCTCGGCAAGGTGCGCGCCAAGCAGGACCAGTATGGCTGCAACACGGAAGAACGCGGCATTGTCCTGCCGATGCTCATCCACGGTGACGCCGCCTTCGCGGGCCAGGGCGTCGTCGCCGAATGCTTCGGCCTGTCAGGATTAAAAGGCCATCGCACCGGCGGCTCGGTGCATTTCATCATCAACAATCAGATTGGCTTTACGACCTATCCGCGCTATTCGCGCTCTTCGCCGTATCCATCCGACGTCGCGAAGATGGTCGAGGCGCCGATCTTCCACGTCAACGGCGATGATCCCGAAGCGGTCGTTTTCTGCTCCAAGGTTGCGACGGAGTTTCGCCAGAAATTCCAGAAGCCTGTCGTCATCGACATGTGGTGCTATCGCCGCTTCGGCCACAATGAGGGGGATGAGCCGAGCTTCACGCAGCCCTTGATGTACAAGAAGGTGCGTGCGCATCCGACCACGTTCGAAATCTACTCCAAGAAGCTCGTCGAGGAGGGTCTCTTCACCGAGGCCGAGGTCAAGCAGGTCGTCGCCGATTGGCGCAAGCACCTCGAGGAAGAATACGAAGCCGGACAATCCTATAAGCCGAACAAAGCCGACTGGCTCGACGGCCGTTGGGCGGGCTTGCGGCCCGCCAATGAAACGGAAGAGGCACGCCGTGGCCAGACCGGGGTGGATTTCGATAGGCTGAAGGAGATCGGGCTCCGCCTCAACGAGGTCCCCGATGACTTCAACCTGCACAAGACGATCCGCCGCTTCCTCGACAATCGTCGCAAGGCGATCGAGAACGGCGAGGGTATCGACTGGGCGCTCGGCGAATCACTTGCGTTCGGCTCGCTGGTCGATGAAGGCCATCGCGTGCGCCTGTCCGGTCAGGACAGTGAGCGCGGAACGTTCTCGCAACGCCATTCGGTGCTGATCGATCAGGAGAGTGAGGCGCGCTACGTGCCTCTCAATAATATCCGCGACGGGCAGGGCCGCTTCGAAGTCATCAACTCGATGCTGTCGGAAGAGGCCGTGCTCGGCTTTGAATACGGCTATTCGCTGGCCGAGCCGAGCGCGCTGACGCTTTGGGAAGCGCAGTTCGGCGATTTCGCCAATGGCGCGCAGGTGGTATTCGACCAGTTCATCTCGTCGGGCGAGCGCAAGTGGCTGCGCATGTCGGGGCTGGTCTGCCTCTTGCCGCATGGCTATGAGGGCCAAGGGCCGGAACATTCCTCAGCGCGGCTCGAGCGCTATTTGCAGATGTGCGCTGAAGACAACATGCAGGTCGCAAACTGCACCACGCCGGCAAATTACTTCCACATCCTGCGGCGTCAGCTGAAACGCGACATCCGCAAGCCGCTCATCCTGATGACGCCGAAATCGCTGCTGCGCCACAAGCGCGCCGTCTCCCGCCTCGAAGAGATGGCGATTGGCACGTCGTTCCATCGAGTCCTGTGGGATGATGCGGAATATCTGAAGAGTGAGAAAATCCGCCTGGTCGAGAACGAGAAGATCAGGCGTGTCGTGCTCTGCTCAGGCAAGGTCTATTACGACCTGTATGAAGAGCGTGAGAAGCGCGAGCTCAACGACGTCTACCTGATGCGTGTCGAGCAGCTCTATCCTTTCCCGCTGAAGGCGCTCGTCACCGAACTCTCGCGCTTCAGGAACGCCGAGATCGTTTGGTGTCAGGAAGAGCCGAAGAATATGGGCGCATGGTCCTCGGTCGAGCCATATCTCGAATGGGTCTTGAACCAGCTCCGGCGTAAGGGTCAGCGGACACGCTATGTCGGCCGGGCGGCGTCGGCCGCGACGGCGACGGGCGTAATGTCGAAACATCTGGCGCAGTTGAAGGCATTTCTCGACGAGGCTTATGCGGCCTGACGCCGCGGCTTTTTCTCTTGGATAGCCGCGATCGCGGCAAAGTGACGGACCATGGCGACAGAGATCCGCGTACCCACACTCGGCGAGTCGGTCAGCGAGGCGACCATCGGCAAATGGTTCAAGAAGGCCGGCGATGCTGTCAACGCCGACGAGCCGCTGGTCGAGCTCGAGACCGACAAGGTGACGCTCGAAGTCAACGCGCCCGCAGCCGGCGTGCTCGCCGAAATCACCGCAAAGGACGGCGAGACGGTGACCCCGGGCGCGCTGCTCGGCCAGATCAGCGAGGGTGGCGGTGCTCCTGTTTCCTCTGTCAAGAGCGACGCCAAAGCAAAGCCGTCCCAACCGGCGCCCGCACCCGCCAGTGCGCCGACGCAAGCGCCGGTAGCGTCACGCGCCGCCGCTGCAACCAATGGCGGCTCGCAAACCAAATCAGCGCCGACGCAAATGCCGCCCGCACCATCAGCTGCGAAAATAGCGGCCGAACGCGGCATCGACAAGAGTGCGGTCGCCGGCTCCGGCAAGCGCGGTCAGGTGCTGAAGGGCGACGTGCTCGCATTCACGCCGACGAGCGCGCCGGCGCAGGCCCGCCCGCCTACGGAAGCACGCGCGCCGTCGCCGCCCGAGGATGCGCCGCGCGAAGAGCGTGTGCGCATGACGAAGCTGCGGCAGACGATCGCCCGCCGCTTGAAAGAGGCGCAAAGCAGTGCCGCGATGCTGACGACCTTCAACGAGGTCGACATGAGCGGCGTGATGGGCCTGCGCAGTCATTACAAGGATATGTTTGAAAAGAAGCACGGCGTGAAGCTCGGCTTCATGGGCTTCTTCGTCAAAGCATGCACGCAGGCGCTCAAGGAAGTTCCGAACGTCAACGCCGAGATCGACGGCACCGATATTGTTTACAAGAATTTCTGTCATGTCGGCGTCGCGGTCGGCACCGACAAAGGTCTTGTCGTACCGGTCGTGCGCGATGCGGATCGCAAGTCCATAGCCGAGATCGAGAAAGCGATCGCCGATTTCGGCCGGCGCGCGCGCGACGGGCAGCTGAAAATCGAGGAGATGCAGGGCGGCACCTTCACGATCTCGAACGGCGGCGTCTATGGTTCGCTTATGTCGACGCCGATCCTCAACGCGCCGCAATCCGGCATTCTCGGCATGCACAAAATCCAGGAGCGGCCGGTTGTTGTCAGCGGCAAGATCGAGATCCGGCCGATGATGTATCTCGCCCTCTCCTACGATCACCGCATCGTCGACGGCAAGGAAGCGGTGACATTCCTCGTGCGCGTCAAGGAGGCGCTCGAAGACCCGGCGCGGCTCGTGCTCGATTTATAACCGCAGGCAGTTGAGAGGGGGAGCATCATACCGTTGGAGCTGAAACTACTCGGATGGAGCGTCGTGCTCCTCCTCGTCCAGATCGTGCTGCAGGCGGCGTCCTCGTCGAGCGAGCTCGGGCTTCCCTATGCGATGTCGCCGCGCGACGAGGGGCGCGAGCCGCGGAGCGTCTATGCCCGGCGCATTCGCCGCGCGCTCAATAACCTGCTCGAAACCTATCCCGCTTTTGTGGGGCTCGCGTTGGCGCTTGTCATCTCGAACAAGGCCGGTGGCGTCGGCGCGATCGGAGCTGAAATCTATCTCGCCGCCCGTGTGCTCTATCTGATCGTCTATGCCGCCGGCGTCTCCGTCGTCCGCACGCTGTTCTGGGGCCTCTCGGTCATCGGCTTGATCAGGATGCTGGTGCGGTTCCTCGGCTGAGCAGCCGATGCCGTCGCCATTGTCGATGGTGTGAAGATACAATTCTTCTTCGGAGACCACCCACCTCTGCATTTCCATGTTGATTTCGCAGGTGTAAGAGCCCAAATCAGGCTTTCCGATCTTGAGGTCATTGAGGGACATCTGCCGGCGGGCAAATTGCTTGCGGTGAGGCGCTGGGCGGCAACACGGCGCAGAGAGCTGGGATCATGTTGGGAGAAAGCAATCGCGAACCAGAACCCTGGGAAGGTCGAGGAGAACTCGGTCAGCGTAATATCGCCGTCGCGGTCCCCAGTTTTCCGATCCGGTTGACCTTCGCAGACGGCTACAAGGCATCGTTCGATTTCAGCGAACGCCTGGCTCGCTTGCCCATTATGGCGCCTCTGCGTGATCCCGAGCTTTTTGCCACGGCGCATCCGGGATCGGGCGGCGGATCGCTCGAATGGATCAATGATAAAGGCGAAGAGATCGATTTTTGCGCCTACAGCCTTCGCATGGAAGCCGAAGGTATTTGGGATCCGATAACGCGCGAATGGAAAGTCTGATTTGTCCTACGATCTCGTCGTCATCGGCACCGGCCCGGGCGGTTATGTCTGTGCGATCCGCGCCGCGCAGCTCGGCATGCGCGTTGCCGTCGTCGAGAAGTGGAAGACTTACGGCGGCACCTGCCTAAACATCGGCTGCATTCCGTCGAAGGCGCTGCTCTATGCGTCCGATATTTTTGATGAAGCCGGGCATAATTTCGCGCCGCTCGGCGTGGTGACCGGTACGCCAAAGCTCGACTTGCCGGCGATGATGAAGCACAAGGACGATACCGTTGCGGCGAACGTCAACGGCGTCGCGTTTCTGTTCAAGAAGGAGAAGATCGAGGCGTTTATCGGCGCCGGCCGCATCACGGCGCTGGGGAAGGTGGAAGTCACATCTGAGGACGGCAAGAAGCAGATACTGGAGACGAAGAACATCGTCATCGCCACCGGCTCCGACGTCGCCAAACTGCGCGACAACGACGGAAAGACGATCGAGATCGATGAAAAGACAATCGTCTCCTCAACCGGCGCACTGGAATTTGCGTCCGTGCCGAAGACCCTGGTCGTCGTCGGCGCCGGGATTATCGGCCTCGAGCTCGGGTCCGTGTGGCGGCGTCTCGGCGCGGAAGTGATCGTGATCGAGTTTTTAGATCGCATCCTTCCCGGAATGGATCTCGAAGTCTGCAAGCAGTTCCAGCGCATGCTGGAGAAGCAAGGCTTCAAGTTCCACATGTCGAGCAAGGTCACCGGGGTTATGAAGAAGGGGAAGGCCGCGAGCGTTGCCTTCGAACCCGTCGCGGGCGGCGAGGCGAAGACCATCGACGCGGACAAAGTACTCATCGCAACGGGACGCGTGCCTTACACACAAGGATTGGGACTCGAGGAACTCGGCATCACGCTTGATCGCGGCCGTGTGCCGATCGACGCGCAGTTCGCGACGAGCGTGCCCGGCATCTACGCCATTGGCGACGTCGTGCGCGGGCCTATGCTCGCGCACAAGGCCGAAGACGAAGGTATCGCCGTTGCGGAGATCATCGCTGGACAGGCAGGCCACGTGAACTACGAGGCGATCCCGGCCGTCGTCTACACGATGCCGGAGATCGCCGCTGTGGGCGCGACGGAAGAAGAGCTCAAAGAGCGCGGCACGCGCTACAATGTCGGAAAATTTCCGTTCACCGCCAACGGGCGCGCACGCTCGATGCGCCACACCCAGGGCTTCGTCAAAGTTCTCGCCGATGCCGAGACGGATCGCGTGCTCGGCGTGCACATCGTTGGCTTCGGCGCCGGCGAACTCATCGCCGAAGCGACAGTGCTCATGGAATTTGGCGGCTCATCCGAAGATTTGGCGCGTACATGTCATGCGCATCCGACGATGTCGGAGGCGGTGAAAGAGGCTGCGATGGCGGTGGAAAAGCGCGCGATCCATATTTGAATCGCGCGCTGACAAAAAGGCCGTTCCGCTCAGTGACGAGCGGTCTTTTTCTTGGTTTTCACCGGAGCGACGGGCGCGGGCGCCTCGTCTTCTTCCGCGACAGCCGCGGGAGCCGCTTCCGGCGCTCCTCCGCCCCAGAGTTGCGACGTCGGCATGTTGATTTGCCGCGCATCGCCGAGGCCGTTCACGCCTCCCTCGAACTGGGCGAAAGCAGGGGTGGCAAGAAGCGCCAAACCGCCGACCAAGATCAATTTACGCATGCATTTTCTCCGGGGTTGAAGGGGATGTGAGGCGATCAGGTACCGTCCGGTGCGCCGGCAAAAGAGCGCGGCGCGGGCGAGACCACCGTGGTCGAACCGTTATTGATCTGCAATACTGAGAGTCCTCGCTCGTTCTGCCCGTCCTGGCGGAAGCGGAAGACGCCGTCGGCGCCGTTGAACCCGGAGGGATTCGTCAGCACGCTGTCGGAATAACGTTGCGGACCTTGGCTGCGCGCCAGCGCCGCGGCGAGCATCGTTGCGTCATAAGCGAGCGTCGCGATGCGCGTCGGATCGCTGCCAAATTTCGCGCGGTAGCGTTCGGCGAATTGGTTGAAGCCGCCATTCTCCGGCGCCGCGAACCAGGCGCCTTGAAGCGCCGGCAATTTCAACACGCGCGAATCGTTCCAAAGGCCGGTTCCGAGAAGCTGCACTTTCGCCGGATCGATTCCAGCGGCAATAAGCTGTTGGGAAACAGCACCCATCGCCTCGGCCTGCTCCGGAATAAACAATGTGTCGATCTGTCCACCGAGCGCGGCGATCTTCTGCACGGATGCCGCAAGGCCGGACGGCGCATACCGCTCGATCGTCATCACGCGCATGCCGCGCTTTGCGGCGACTTGCTGGAATTCGGCGAGCGCGACGTTGCCGTAATCGTTCTGTGGAACGAGCGCGGCAACGGACCTTTTGCCCTTCGACGCGGCAAAATCGATGATCCGATCGACATAGCTTTCGACCAGGAACGACAAGAGATAGACGCCACGCGTCGCGGTGGAGGCATCTGTCGAAAAGGCGATGACGGGCTTGCCGACAGCCCGCGCGGTGCGGCCGGTTTCGCGCACATCCGGAGCAAAAAGCGGACCGATCAAGAGCTCCGCGCCTTCGCCGAGGGCGGCCTGCGCGGCGGTGCGCGCACCGTCCGGCGTCGAATGATCGTCCTTGACGAGCAGAGTGATGTCATTTGCGCCCGATTCGGTCAGCGCAAGTTCCGCCGCGTTACGCAACGAGGCGCCGACGACGCTCGGGCCAGAGCCCTGTGTGAGCGGTACAATGAGCCCGACCCGGGTTGGCCCGCTGCCAATCTGGTCACCGGAAGCCGCGGGACCGCCGAGAGGCTGGCCTTCGACGGGAGTCGTCGGCGCTCCGAGGAACTGGTCTTTTTCCTGCTGGCTGAGCCGCCGGCCGCTCCCCATCGAGCAAGCGGCGATCGCAAGCGCGCAGGTGAGCGCTAGACTAATCTTGCGGGAACCGCGCACGAGGGCGGAATGGGCTGACAAACGAACCTCCACGGCCCGACGCAATAGGAGGTGCCGGAGGGCGGGCCGAGAACGTCTCACTCAGCGAAATTTTGCGGGCAAAATAGGGCTTTACTTTCTAAAACAGGTCCCGTTCTGTATTTCGAACAAAACAACTTCTTTGACGAACGCATGACGCGCGGGGATACCAAGACGAGAGCTGGAACAGCCGGCGCCGAGCGGCAAAGGCAGGGCGGCGCCAGCGGCTTCGTCGCGCTCGGCCTCAAGGCCGAAGCTGAGCCGATCGAGCCCGGCCTACATGTGGTCGCCACCCCTATCGGCAACCTGCGGGACATTTCGCTCCGCGCCCTCGGGACCCTTGCCGCGGCGGATGCCGTGATCGCCGAGGATACACGCGTCACGAAAGTCCTGCTCGCCCATTACGGGATCTCGACGCCGCTCGTCGCCTATCACGAGCACAATGCGGCTGTCGTGCGACCGCACCTCCTGGCACGCCTGGCAAGCGGGTCCGCGTTGGCGCTCGTCTCCGACGCGGGCACGCCGCTCGTCTCCGACCCGGGCTTCAAGCTCGTGTCAGAGGCGCTGGCGCAGGGTGCCTCGGTGACTGCCGTGCCTGGCGCCTCGGCCGTACTCGCAGCCCTGGTGATCGCCGGGCTGCCGACCGACCGCTTCTTTTTCGAGGGTTTTCTGCCGCAGAAACAAGGCGCCCGGCGCGCCCGCCTCGCGGAACTTGCGGCCATTCCGGGCACGCTTGTGTTCTTCGAGTCGCCGCGCCGCATTGCCGAGATGCTGGGCGATTTGGCTGCAATCCTTGGCGAGCGGCAGGCGGCGATCGCGCGCGAGCTGACCAAGCATTTCGAGACGGTGCGGCGCGGCTCGCTTACCGAACTCGCCGCCGCGTTTGCTAGCGAAGAGCCGCCGAAGGGGGAGATCGTGGTGCTCGTCGCGCCGCCTGCAGAAAACCAGGAACCGCAAGCGAGCGATGCGGCAATCGACGCCAAACTGCAGGACGCGCTGCGCACGCTGAGCGTCAAGGACGCGGCGAGCGTCGTCGCCGCCGAAAGCGGGCAGAAGCGGCGCAAGGTTTATGCGCGCGCGGTCGCCTTGGCCGGGGCCGAAAAGGCGAAAGCCGGCGAATGAGCCGCGACAGCGGCTTGCAGCCGGTCTGTTTGGCCGGCGCGCCGAACAGCTCGCGATCTTGTTCTTGCGTACGAAAGGCTATCGCGTCGTCGCCCGCACCTACGGCGTGCGCGGCGGCGAAATCGACATCATCGCTTGGCGTGGGAGGGCGGTCGTTTTCGTCGAGGTGAAAGCCCGGCCGAAGCTCGAAGACGCGCTGATCGCGATCACCCCGGCGAAAACAAGGACGCATGTCCGTTGCCGCGCGGCATTGGCTCGGCGCAAATGAATGGGCGATGCGCTGCAGCCAGCGCGGCGATCTCATCGCGATCGCGCCATGGCGCATGCCGCGCCATCTCGTCGGCGCGGTGGAGCTGCGGATCGATTGATTACTCTGGTGCCGTTTCGGCGATAAGTTCGAGCGGCGACACCACGACCTCGCCCCCGGCGACGGCGCGAGTCCTTTCATTATAAAGCTTGAAAAAGTCGCGCCCCTGCAGCGTCTTTACCGCCGCATCGTCCGCCGGCGATGCGATATGGTAATAATCCGAGTCGTCTTTGGTCTTCATCACGCGATAGCCAATTGTCCTTTGAGATCGGGATCGTTGTTCAAAGCGGAGATGAATTTCGCTATCTCGTCATGCCAGGCGTCCGGCGTGCCGTTCGTCAATGTGTACCGGATCAGAAACTGTTTCATCTGCTTATTCCTCGCTGCAGCGGCGATTGTCGCATGTGCTCTGATGTGGCGCGCATGTGATCGCTTTTGCAAGTATGGACAAAAATGATACTTCACCTGCTTGACAAGATTTGGGGGCAAAGCAATGCCGAGGACATCAACCAAGCGAGCGCGCAGCTGTCCCGTTGCAAGCTTCCAGAGGATGATCAGCGGCAAATACAAGCTGCGCATCGTCTGGGACCTGAAAGACGGTCCGCTGCGCTACAGTGAGATAAGAAGCGGCTTGTTGCGCGGCGTCACGGGCAGCCAGGAAATCGCCCCGCGCGTTCTCAGCCGCGAATTGAAGGCGCTGACCGAAAACGGCCTCGTCGATCGCAAGGATTACGGAATCATCCCGCCGAAGGTGGAGTACCGGCTGACCGCGAAAGGCCGAGGCTTCGTTCCCGTCGTTGCCGCGATCCGCGACTGGGGCGAGCGCCACCTCAGGGATGGCGCGGCTGTGGCCAAACAGATCGCCGCGGAGTAACCGCTCAGTTCGCCAGCATCACCCTCGGCGACCGCCTGTGCGGCGTCGGCGCCTTCCGAAGAGGGCCCGTTATTGACGAGCTTCGTCGCGCGATCGAGCACTTCGCGCATTTTCTCTCCCGAGCGGGTACAGAGCCCGGCGAGCGTATAGGGCTCGGTGCTGCCTTGCGTTTGTGATGGCGGCGCCTCGAGCGCAGAGCCACGGCCAGGCAAAACGGAGCGGGTGAAGTAGTCCTGGTAGGAGGTCGGACGCCAGGCGAAGATGTCGTCGATCAGCTCCGGCATCGATGGGAGCTGCTCGATCAACATCACGATCTCATTTGAAAAGGTTGAGATAGTCGTTGGCGAGCCCGGAGGCCGGATGGACCAGAGCGGAGGCGCGCCTTCTGCGGTGCGTCGGCAATCGCCGCACCGGGCCTCGGCAAATCGGAGCCACTTGAGATCATTTTCGGCGCAGCCATGTTTCTCCCGGATAGCCG
>Ga0136846_1212790_pt1 | contig 11592 bp, 9 predicted proteins | sample HopSoiMetagenom2_FD_96841 | JGI IMG/M metagenome (GOLD analysis project Ga0136846, IMG submission 96841) | Grasslands soil microbial communities from Hopland, California, USA - 2 Assembly 2016 (version 4) | ecosystem: Environmental > Terrestrial > Soil > Grasslands | place: USA: Hopland... | reverse complement strand
GCGTGTACCCATCGGGCACGTGGGTGGAGGGGTCGATCGGCAGTCGGTCTCGGCTCGCGGGAATGGGTGCGTTCCAGTCGACCTCGCCGTCCTGGTCGAGGGGGTACCAGACCGGGAACGGGATGCCGAAGAACCGCTGCCGCGAGATCAGCCAGTCGCCGGTGAGCCCCGAGACCCAGTTGTCGTAGCGGATCTTCATGTGTGCCGGCAGCCAGGTGATCTCCGCGCCGTGGGCGAGCATCTCCGCGCGCACGTCCTCGTCGCGGCCGCCGTTGCGGATGTACCACTGCCGGGTGGCCACGATCTCGAGCGGCTTGTCGCCCCGCTCGTAGAAGTTCGCCATCCGCGTCGTGGGCTTCGGCTCGCCGTCGAGGTCGCCGGTCTCCCGCAGCATGGTGACCATCTCCTCGCGCGCGGAGAAGACGGTCTTGCCGGCCAGCCGCTCGTACGCCGCCGCGGCGGTCTCCGAGGAGAGCCAGGCCGGGGTCTCGCGCTGGAGCCGGCCGTCGCGGCCGATCACGGTGCGGACCGGGAGGTTGAGCTCGCGCCACCACAGGACGTCGGTGAGGTCGCCGAAGGTGCAGCACATGGCGATGCCTGCACCCTTGTCCATCTCGGCCAGGTGGTGGGCGACGACGGGGATCTCGACGCCGAGGACCGGCGAGGTGACGGTGGTGCCGAACAGCGCCTGGTAGCGCGCGTCGTCGGGATGGGCGATCAGCGCGACCGCCGACGGGATCAGCTCGGGGCGGGTGGTCTCGACGTAGACCGGCGACCCGTCTCCTGAGCGGTGGTAGGCGATCCGGTGGTAGGCGCCGGGGTACTCGCGCGCCTCGATCTCGGCTTGCGCGACCGCGGTGCGGTCGGTGACGTCCCAGACGGTCGGAGCCTCGGCCAGGTAGGCCTCGCCGCGGGCGAAGTTGCGCAGGAACGCGCGCTGGCTGATCTCCCGGGCATGGCTGCCCGCCGTCGTGTAGGTCCGCGACCAGTCGACGGAGAGGCCGAGGGTGCGCCACAGCGACTCGTAGACCTTCTCGTCCTCCTGGACCAGCTCCTCGCAGAGCTCGACGAAGTTGGGCCGGCTGATCGGCAGCTGCCGCTTGGGGTCGGGCTTCTCGGGTGGTGTGAAGTCGGGCTGGTAGGGGAGGGAGGGGTCGCAGCGGACGCCGTAGTAGTTCTGCACCCGGCGCTCGGTGGGCAGGCCGTTGTCGTCCCAGCCCATCGGGTAGAACACGGACTTGCCGTTCATCCGCTGGAAGCGGGCGATCAGGTCGGTGTGGGTGTAGGAGAAGACGTGGCCCACGTGCAGGCTTCCGCTGACGGTCGGTGGGGGCGTGTCGATCGCGAAGACGTTCTCGCGCGGCTGGCTGCGGTCGAAGCGAAAGGTCTGGTCGGAGCTCCAGCGTTCGCCCCACTTCTCCTCGAGCCCCTCCAGCGCAGGCTTGTCGGGTACGACGACGGCGCGAGAGGCCGTCGACGTCTCCGGTGCCTGGTGCTGCTGGGTCTCGGTCATGGGCAAAGCCTAGGAGTCGGCACCGCTCACCGGAAAACCGGATACGGGGGTGACCTGCACGGTTAGCATTTCGGCAGCGCATCATGGGGTGCGACAGATCGGGGGTTGGGAACACCCATGCGGGCACCCAGCACGGCGCCCCGGGCTCGGACGGGGTGCGACCTGCAGCGGATCGGCGACGTCAGCGACGCGATCCGCGACTTCGGCGACCGCTACCTCGACCGCGTCTACACGCCCGCTGAGCAGGCGACCTACCGCACCGGGGGCGCCGCCTCGCTGGCCGCCCGGTTCGCGGCCAAGGAGGCCGTGCTCAAGCTGATCGGCTCGGCCGACGGCGTCGACCCGCGGAGCGTCGAGATCACCCAGCAGGACGGCCGGCCCGTCGTACGCCTGACCGGGCTGGCGGCCACCCTGGCCGCGCGGGCCGGACTCGGACCCATCGACGTCAGCCTCAGCCACTCCGGTGACCATGCACTCGCGGTCGCCGTGGCCATCACGGACCTCACCACCGCCTCCAGCACCGAGACGAGAGAAGAAGCATGAGCCAGTCAGTCGCCGACACCATCCGCGGGCTCCTCGCAGAGCACGCCCGCCTCGGGGTCGACATGGCCTCCCTCTCCGACACCGACGACCTGTACGCCGCCGGGATGACCTCGCACGCGTCCGTCACCGTGATGCTGGCCTGTGAGGACGAGTGGGACCTCGAGTTCCCCCAGCAGATGCTCAAGAAGAGCACCTTCGCCTCGGTCGCCAGCATCCGTGACGCGCTCGCCGAGCTGGGCGTCGACGACGCCACGGTGGCGAGCGCCTGATGAACTCTCCGCAGTCCGGGCTGACCGTGGCCGAGGCCTCGGCCCTCGGCCACCGCATCGGCCGGGAGACCGCGGCGATCCACGCCGCGGACGTCGACCTGCAGGCCCGGTTCCCCAAGGAGACGATCGACGCCTTCCGCGCCGAGGGGCTGCTCGGCGCGCTGGTCCCGACCGAGCTCGGCGGCCTCGGCCACGACCTGCGCACCGCCGCCGAGGTGGTCCGCACCGTCGGCCGCTACTGCGCCTCCTCGGCGATGATCCTCGCGATGCACCACATCCAGGTGGCCTGCCTGGTCCGGCACGGCCGCTCGGAGGCGCTGGTCGACTACGCGCGCCGGGTGGCCTCGGAACAACTGCTGCTGGCCTCGGCCACCACCGAGATCGGCATCGGCGGCAACACCCGCAACTCGTCCTGCTTCGTCGAGCGCCTCACGGATGACAGTGGCTCCAGCGACCAGTTCACGCTGCGCAAGCAGGCACCGGTCATCTCCTACGGCCAGTACGCCGACTCCATCTTCACCACCGCTCGCCGCGACGCCGACAGCCCGGCCAGCGACCAGGTCCTCGCGGTCTGCGAGTCCAACGCGGTGACCCTCGAGCCGCTCAGCGGCTGGGACACCATGGGCTTCCGCGGCACCTGCTCGCTCGGCTTCACGATGACGGCCACCGGCGACGCAGCGCTGATCCTCGACGACCCGTTCGGCGACATCTCCGCCCAGACCATGCTGCCGACCGCGCACCTGCTGTGGTCCTCGCTCTGGCTCGGCCTGGCCGAGGAGGCGTCCTGGCGGGCACAGCGGTTCGTGCAGAGGGCCGCCCGCAAGGACCCCGGCACGGTGCCTCCGGGCTCGGTCCGGCTGGCGGCCCTGATGGTGACCCGCCAGGAGTTCGCCGCCACGGTGGACTCACTGATGACCCGCTACCTGTCGATCATGGACGACCCCGAGGCGACCAGCGCCGTCGACTTCATGGTCGCGATCAACACGCTCAAGGTCTCCGCCTCGACCGAGGTGGTCGACGTGGTCAACCAGGCGCTGCTCATCTGCGGCATCCAGGGCTACCGCGAGGACTCGGAGTACTCCCTCGGCCGGCTCCTGCGCGACGCCCACGGTGCCGCCGTGATGGTCAACAACGACCGCATCGCGGGCAACACCGCCCAGCTGGCCCTGGTCCAGCGGGAGAGCTGATGTCGGCGGAGCCCCACGACGGCGTCGCCGCGCCCTACGCCACCCCGGACGACCTGCGGCAGGCGCTGGTCGACGGCGGCGTGCTGCACCTGACGGCGATCGACGGCGTCCACCACCGGTCGTGGGACTGGGAGCGGGTGCTGCGCGGCGTCGAGACGCACGTGATGGGCAAGCGCGTCGCCACCCACGCCCCGAGGCGCTGGTTCCCCCCGCTCATGCCGCGCGAGGAGTTCCTCAAGACCGACTACGTCCGGTCCTTCCCCGACCTGGTCGGGTCGATCGACGTCTTCACCGGCGGCGACAAGGAGCACCGGGCGCTGCTCGAGGTCCTCGAGGAGGGCGGCGACTGGACCACGCACCTCACGCCGGCGGAGGTGGTGCTCCCGTCCTCGGTCTGCCACCCGCTCTACGGCACGCTGCCGCACGACGTACCGGCCGCGGGGCTGGACGAGGAGTGCAGCGGCTGGTCGTTCCGGCACGAGCCGAGCCTCGACCCGGCGCGGATGCAGATCTTCCGCATCTACGAGTTCGTCAGGGTCGGCACGCCCGAGCAGTCGCGGGCCCACCGCGACGAATGGCTCGAGCGCGGCCTGGCGGCACTCACCGAGCTCGGCCTGCCGGTGCGCCCCGAGGCCGCGAACGACCCGTTCTTCGGCCGGGTCGGCAGGATGCTGGCCGCCAACCAGCTCGACTCGCAGCTGAAGTACGAGATGTGCGTCGACCTCACCGCCGTGAAGCCGACCGCGATCGGGTCCTCGAACTACCACGAGGACCACTTCGGCCACGCCTTCGGACTGCGCCTGGCCGACGGGACGCCGGCGCACAGTGCGTGCGTCGGCTTCGGGCTCGACCGGGTCACCCTCGCCCTGTTCGCGGTCCACGGCATGCAGGTGGACGCCTGGCCGAGGGAGGTGCGGTCGGCGCTGTCGCTGTAGCGCCGACCGAAGCGGATGGGTCAGCCGTTCACAGACCACGGGCACGACGGGCCGGAGCACACCCAGGTGTGGTTCGGGCCCGAGTCGCGCCCGCTGTTCGGGTGGGTGTCCCGGCCGGCCGGCGGGCTGGCCAGGGGTGGCGCCGTGCTCTGCCCGCCGATGGGGGAGGAGGGACGGGCCGCGCACCGGACCTTCCGTCGGCTGGCCGAGGAGCTGGCCGCGGCCGGCATCGTCGCGCTCCGGTTCGACTACGACGGCACCGGTGACTCCGCCGGGCTCCAGGACGACCCTGACCGGGTGCCGGCCTGGCTGGCCAGCATCGAGGCGGCCCGCCAGTACCTCCTCGACCTCGGCGCTTCGACCGTGGCCGGCGTCGGCATGCGGCTCGGTGCGACGCTGGCCGCAGCCCGGTCGGCGGAGGACCCCTTTTCGTCCCTCGTGCTGTGGGACCCGTGCCTGTCCGGCCGCACCTTCCTGCGGGAGGGCGAGGCACTGTACGGCTTCGGCGAGACCGGCCTCGAGCGGCCCGACGACGAGTGGCGGCACACCCCGGGCTTCCAGTACGACGCCGACACCGCGCAGGCCATGCGCTCCCTCGACCTCAAGAAGCTCCCTGCCGACCGGCCGCTGGCCGACCGGGTGCTGCTGCTGACCCGGGTCGACCGCCCGGTGCTCCCAGGTCTCTTGGAGCGGCTGCGGAAGGAGGGACCCCGGCTCGAGACCGGTCCGGCGACCGGACAGGGCCAGCTGCTCGACGTACCCCCCGAGCTGAGCGTGGTGCCCGCGGACAGCCTGCGGCAGGTCGTGACCTGGCTGCGCGCCGGCCTCGCCGACCGGTCGCCGGTGCCGGTCAAGGCGGCCGACGCCGAGCGCGGGGTGCTGCTCGGCTCCGGGCCCGAGGGGTCGGACCCCGTGCGGGAGCAGGTCACCAGGATCGGGCCCGACGGCATCGTCGGACTGGTCGACGAGCCGACCGACCTGGCCGAGCGCACCCGCGGCGGACCGTTGCCGTGGGTGGTCCTGGTCAACGTGGCCGCCGAGCACCACATCGGGCCGGGACGCCGCTGGGTCGAGTGGGCCCGGCACTGGGCTGCGGCCGGCTACCGGGTGGTGCGCATCGACCAGAGCGGGGTCGGGGACAGCCCGACGTCACCGGGCCGCGAGGACGACCGGGCCTTCGCCCCGGAGTGGATCGACGACATGCGCCACGTCGTCACCGAGCTGGCCGCGGACGGCGCCCGGGTGGGCATCGTGGGCCTGTGCTCGGGCTCCTACTCGGCCTTCGAGGTGGCGATGTGGGAGCACGTGGACGCGGTGTTCGCGATCAACCCGCGGCTCACCCTCTACCCGGCGGCCAAGGGCACGCCCGTCTACACCGAGCGCCGGCGGGCCGCGATCCTGCCGAACAAGCCGTTCGCCCAGCTGGCCCGGCGGCACCGGATCCTGGCCGGCGGCCTGTGGCGGATCTACCGCGAGATCGCGGTCTGGCACGCGCCGCTGCTGGTGCTGAGGCGGGTGCTGCGCCGGGGCACGGCGGTCGAGGTGATCGCCTGTCCCGACGACGCGCAGCACTTCACCGAGGTCTACGCGCTGCGGCCGCTGCTGTGGCGGATGAGACGCAACCGGCGGTTCCGGTTCACCTCCTACGAGGCCGTCGACCACTCGCTGCTCACCAGACGCGCCCAGCTGGTGGGCTACGACCGGGCCACCGCGTTCCTGGGCCGCCACCTGGCCCTGGCCCCTGACGGGAAGGCCGGCTCGTGAGCCGCATCTCCCTGTTCGGTGGGCTCGACCCCGCGTCGTACGCCGTCCACCCCATCCACGGCGACGAGCGCACCTACTCCGAGACCAACTGCTACGTCGACTGCCTCGTCGAGCTGGTGCACGCGGCCGGGCTTGAGGCCGACGCGATGATGGGCGGCGCGGTGGCGTCCGACTTCGAGCTCGACCAATGGACGTTCTTCAAGCCGACGCCAGGAGACCTGTTCCGGCTCTACGGCATCGACCTGCACGAGGTGCAGCCCTACCGAGGCTTCCCGACGCTGATCGCGACCCGGCTCGCGGCCGGCCAGACCGTGATGCCGGAGGTGGACTCGTTCTACCTGCCGGACGTGGTGGCGACGTCGTACCGCACCGACCACGTGAAGTCGACGATCATCGCCGAGTCGATCGACGAGGACGCCAGGACGTTGGGGTACTTCCACAACGCCGGCTACCACGAGCTGTCCGGCGAGGACTACGACAAGCTCTTCGCGACCTACTCCGGCGACGGGCACCTGCCGACCTACGTGGAGCTCCTGCGGCTCGGCGCCGGCCCGGTGCCGACCGGCGACTCGCTCAGGCTCGTGGCGCGCGAGCTGCTGACGGGCTACCTGGCCCGGCGCCCCGCGGACAACCCGTTCGCGCGCTTCTCCGCCCAGCTCGAGGCCGACCTGCCCGCGCTCCTGGCTGGGTCCACCGAGGACTACCACGCCTATGCGTTCCACAACCCACGGATGATCGGCGCCTCGATGGAGCTGCTGGCCGGCCACGTGCGCTGGCTGTTCGCCGAGGAGGGCGAGAAGGCCGCGGCCCGGCTCGACGACGTGGTCGGCGGCTCCAAGATGCTGCTCTTCCGGCTGGCCCGGCAGCGTGCCTTCGACGTGGGCGGCGTGGTCGGGCCGATGGCCGAGGCGTACGACGCTGCCGTGACCGAGCTCGACTCTCTGGTTTCCTGAATCCTGTGCGGACCGTCCTGCAGTTCGAACGGCTCACGCCCGAGCCGGGACCGGACGCCGACGCGATCGCTCATGAGTTCGTGGCGCACTGCACCGCCGACGAAGCCGGCGTCCTCGAGGTCGGCGGCATCGCCACGGTCTGGGACCTCCTGGTCGACGGAGCCGTGGTCGCATCCGGGCGCTCGATGTTCGAGCGGCACGTGGTCGACGTCGAAGCGGGTGACCACGAGGTCCGCATCGTCGTACACCCGCTCACCGACCTCCTGGACGCGCTGCCGAGCAGGCCCCGGCAGCGCTGGCGCACGATGCTGGTCGAGGACGCCCGCCTGCGCTGGGTCCGCACCCAGCTGCTGGGCCGCGCGCCCGGCTTCTCGCCGGGGCCGCCGGTGGTGGGGCCGTACCGCCCGGTGACGCTGGTGACCGGCGCGCGGCCGCGCCCGTTGGTGCGCGCGTGGCTCGAGGACACCACCGGGGCGGTGGAGGTCGACGGCAAGAGGCGGCTCGAGCTCCCCGACGTCGAGCTCTGGTGGCCGCACACCCACGGCACACCGAAGCTCCACGACGTGGTCGTCGACGGCGAGGTGGTGGGCCGCGTCGGCTTCCGGACCGTCGAGAACCGGTCCGAGCACTCGCTCGACCTCTGGGTCAACGGCGTCCGGGTCTTCTGTCGCGGTGCGGTGTGGACGCCCGGCGACCTGGCTGCGCTCGACGAGGCCGTCGCGCTCGGACTGAACCTGGTCCGGGTGCCCGGCATCGCGGCGTACGAGTCCGACGCCTTCCACGAGCGCTGCGACGAGCTCGGGCTGCTGGTCTGGCAGGACCTGATGTTCGCGACCCTCGACTACCCCCTGGCCGACGACGAGTTCGTGGCCACGATCGCCGACGAGGTGCGCGACCAGACCCGGCGGCTGCTCAGCCATCCGTCGACCGTCGTGGTGTGTGGCTCGGCCGAGCACGAGCAGCAGGCGGCGATGTTCGGTGTCAGCCCGGAGACCGGGTACGCCGGCGAGCTGGCTGCGCTCCTGCGGCCACTGGTCGAGGAGTCGGGGCTGGATGCCGTCTGGGTGGACTCCTCGCCGTCCGGGGGTGACCCGGTCACGCGGGTCGACCAGGGGATCGCGCAGTACTTCGGCGTCGGCGCCTACCTGCGTGACCTGCCGGACGTGCGGCACAGCCGGGTGGGGTTCGCGGCCGAGTGCCTGGCCTTCAGCAACCTCACCGACCCGCTGGTCCGGGGCGGCGTACCCCGCGACAACGGTGCCGAGTGGGACTTCGCCGACGTGCGTGCGCACTACCTGTGGCGGCGGTATGAAGGGGATGCGACCCAGGCGGACGCACAGCGGGTCACTGGCGAGGTGATGGCCGAGGTGTTCGGCGAGTGGCGGCGGCCGGAGTCCGGCTGCGGCGGCGGCATCGTGCTCTGGCTGCGCGACGTCGTGCCGGGCGCGGGCTGGGGCCTGCTCGACCACGAGGGGCGGCCCAAGCCGGCGGCGCGGGTGCTGGCGCCGGTCCTCCAGCCGATCGCAGTGTGGATCGTGGACGAGGGGCTGAACGGGCTCGACGTCCATGTGGCCAACGACCGCCCTGAACCGGTCGCGGGCACCCTCGAGGTGGCCCTGCTCCGGGAGGACGGGTCGCCGGGGGAGTCCGCCTCGGCGGAGCTGTCGGTGCCGGCCCACGGCCACTGTTCGGCCGGGGTCGAGGCGCTCCTCGGCCGGTTCGCCGACGCGTCGTTCGCCTACCGGTTCGGGCCGCCACCCCACTCGGGCGTGCGGGCGGTCTTCACGGTCGTCGGGACCACACGTGAAGCCGTCTGGCGAGTGCCACTAACGTCCCTCGAGTGAGTTTCGCGCTCGAGTTCACCGAGGACCCGCGCACGTTCCTGGTCGGCTCGCGTGCCCTGCTCGAGGCGGACCCGGTCCTGGCCACCGTGGTGGCGTCAGTGACCGCCCAGGCCAGCGCCGCTCGCGAGCGCGGAGAGGCGGCTCCCGAGCACCCGCAGTGGTGGCTGACCGTCACCGACGAGACGACGGGTGAGCCGGTCGGCGTGGTCATGCGCACGGCCCCCTTCGTGCCGCACCCGCTCTACGTGCTGCCGATGCCGGACGCCGCGGCCGGCCAGGTGGCGGCCGCGCTCGTGCAGCGCGGTGAGGACGTCAGCGCCGTCAACGGCGCGCTGCCCGCGGCCCGCACGCTGGCCACCGAGCTGGCCCGGCGCACCGGACGGCGGGTCCACGTCCACGAGCACACCCGGCTGCACGTGCTCAAGAGACTGGTCGAGCCGAAGGTCGCCCCGGACGGGTTGGCGCGGGTCGCCGTACCTGCCGACTCGCCGCTGTCCCTCTCCTGGTTCCGGGCCTTCCACACCGATGCCGCCGAGCAGGCCGGCCGGCTGGAGCCCTCCCACGACGGCGAGCAGTTCGACGACGCCGACATGGACGCGCGGATCGCCGACGGGCGGATCTGGCTGTGGGAGGACGGGCTCGGCACGCCGGTCAGCCTGGTCGGCTTCAACGCGCCGAGCTTCGGCGTGGCGCGGGTCGGCCCGGTCTACACGCCGGGGGCTCACCGTGGGCGCGGGTACGCCAGCATGCTCACCGCGCACGTCTCCCGGGTGCTGCGGGCCGCCGGCGCCGAGGTGTGTCTCTTCACCGACCAGGCCAACCCGACGTCGAACAAGATCTACGCGGCGATCGGCTACGAGCCGGTGGTCGACATGGCGAACCTGGTGATCACCACACGAGCACGGGCTTGACCACCGCCCCGCTGGTCACGTCGGCCACGGCCCGGTTGACCTCCTCGGCCGGACAGGTCGTGACCAGGTCGTCCATCGGGAAGGTGCCTGCGGCCCGCATCTCCAGCAGCCGCGGCACCATCTCCTGCGGGTCCGAGTCGCCCTCAATGGAGGACCGCACGGTCTTGCCGCCCTGCAGGAGGTCGATGGCGTCGATGGCGTACTCCTCTGCGCCCAGCCCCAGGGCGACCAGCGTGCCGCGCGCGGCCAGAGACTGCTGGGCCTGCTTGACCACCGCGGAGATGGCGGTGGTGTCGATCGCGTACGCCGCACCGCCGCCGGTGAGCTCCTTGACCCGCTCCACCACGTCATCGGTCTGACCGGGGTCGACGGTCGTGGCGCCGAGCTTCTCGGCGACCGCGCGCCGGCTCTCGAGCGGGTCGACCGCGAGGATCGACCCGACGCCCTCGGCGGCGGCCGCGGCGATCGCCGCGAGCCCGACCGCGCCGACGCCGTACACCACGAGGCTGTCGTCAGTGCCGGGCCGGAGGACGTTGAGCACCGTGCCCGCCCCGGTCTGGAAGCCGCAGCCGTACGGCGCCAGCAGCCGCAGGTCGAGCCCGGCATCGACCTTCACGCAGTTGTCGGCGTAGGCCAGCGCGTGGGCGGCCAGGCTGGACTGCCCGAAGAAGTTGCCGAAGACCGGGCGGCCGTCCCGGCTGAGCGACGTGCTCCCGTCCATGCGCATTCCCATGTAGTTGAGCAGCAGCGTCTGGTCGCAGTAGCCCACCTGCCCGGCCCGGCACTTCGCGCAGTCCCGGCACGAGCGGAAGCTCATGACCACGTGGTCGCCCTCGTCGAGCCCGCGAACGCCGGCGCCGACGCGCTCCACGACTCCTGCGCCCTCGTGACCGAAGACGTTGGGAAACATCTCCTCCGGCAGGAAGCTGCCCATCGTGATGTCGGTGTGGCACAGCCCGGTGGCCACCATCCGCACCAGCACCTCGTCGTCGCGAGGCTCGTCGAGCTCCACCTCTGTCATCGTGAACGGTTCACCCTTGGCCTCGACGACGGCGGCTCTGGTCTGCATGGCGCCAACCTAGAACGTGTTCTACTTCCCTGTCACTTGCCCGGCACGGTGGCTGAGGTGCGAGCTTGCGAGTCCCGAAGCCTGCCGCCCCTAGGCTGGGACCGCCGGTGGACGCGCCCAGCCTCCCAGCTCGGGGTTTCGAGGCTCGTCGCCGGCGCTCCTCGCACCTCAACCACCGATAGCGACGATGACCGACTTCACTGACGCCGACACATCACCACGCCTCGCCGAGACGGTCGAGGAGGCCGAGGACGCGCTGCTCTCGCGGTGGCCGGAGACCAAGCTGGAGCCGTCGCTGGACCGGATCACCGCGTTCCTCGACGTGCTGGGCAACCCGCAGACGGCGTACCCCGTGATCCACCTGACCGGCACCAACGGCAAGACCTCTACTTCCCGGATGATCGACACCCTGCTCCGAGCGCTGGAGCTCCGGACAGGACGGTTCACGAGCCCGCACGTGGAGCGGATCAACGAGCGGATCTCGGTGGACGGCGAGCCGCTGACGGACGAGGAGTTCGTGGCTGCGTTCAACGACGTCGCGCCCTACACCCACCTCGTCGACGCCGACCAGGCTCACCCGCTCTCCTTCTTCGAGACCGTCGTC
>Ga0136846_1237548_pt1 | contig 11593 bp, 9 predicted proteins | sample HopSoiMetagenom2_FD_96841 | JGI IMG/M metagenome (GOLD analysis project Ga0136846, IMG submission 96841) | Grasslands soil microbial communities from Hopland, California, USA - 2 Assembly 2016 (version 4) | ecosystem: Environmental > Terrestrial > Soil > Grasslands | place: USA: Hopland... | reverse complement strand
GTCAACTGCAGTACCGCGCCCTCGATGGCGACGTCGCCGGCGCGGTCTTCGCCGCCGTTCCCTTTGGCGGTGCCGCCGGATCCGTAGAGCCGCTCGCAGCCGGAGAAATCGAGATACATCTCGTCGATGCTGGCGACCAGCACCCTGGGCGCGAAGCGACGCGCGATCTCGCGCACGCGCTCGGCGTAGGTGCCGTAGGTTTCGTGCCGCGTGGGCAGGTAGATCGCGTTCGGCGCGAGCTTGCCGGCCTCGGTGAGCGACATCCCCGACTTCACGCCCAGGCGGCGCACCTCGTAGCTGGCGGCGGTGACGACGCCGCGGCTTCCCGGCTTCCCTCCGACGACGACCGGTTTGCCTTCCAGCGTGGGATCGAGCAGTCGCTCCACGGACACGAAGAAGGTATCGAGATCGAGGCAGCAGATGCGTGGCGCCGGCAGCGGCTGCGCGCGCGCGAGTTCCGACGCCATGCCCATGGATGAACGATACCTGATCATTAGTTCAGGTACAAGATACACGCCCAAGACTGTGCCCCGCTGGGTACGACGCAGAGATGATCACGCGGGGGCCACGCTCCGGCGACCGAGCTACCGGCACATTTCCTTCTTCAGCCATGCCCGCGCGGTGGCCCAGTCGCGTTGCACGGTACGCTCCGAGATCCCCAGGGCCTCGCCCGTCTCGATCTCGTTGTAGCCGGCGAAGAAGCGGCACTCCACCACCCTGACCAGGCGCGGGTTGACGGCGTGGAGCCGCTCTAGAGCGTCGTGCACGCCGAGCACAGTGACTTCGTCCTCGACGATGAAGTCCGCGGCGTCGTCGAGGTCGACCCGTTCCGCGCCGCCGCCCCGCTTTGCGGCGAGCTGCGCGCGCACCCGATCGATGAGGATCCGCCGCATGGTGATCGAAGCGCTCGCCAGAAATTGTCCGCGCGACGGGAAGCCGGTTGCCGGCGCCAACCGCGCGTACGCTTCGTGCAGGAGCGCGGTAGTGGCGAGCGTCTCGCCGCCCGACAGCCGCAGACGCTCGCGGCGGGCAATCGTTTTCAGCTCCTGATACAGTAGCGGCAAGAGCGCATCGGTGGAATCGGAGGCGCCGTTGCCCTCCGCGCCGTTTCCGGCGTCCTGGGATCCGCTCGACATCACCCCCCCGGGTTGCACGCATCATACCCTCGACCGAGGGAGGCCATCCATGACCCTCTCCGCTGCCCAGTGGTCGCAGGTCGAGGCGCTCTTCGCCGACGCCGTGGACCTGCCGCGAGCTGCGCGGGGACCGACGCTCGAGCGGGCGGCGCTCGATGGCCCGGTGCTCACGGAGCTTCTGGCGCTGCTCGCCGCGGCGGACAGCGGCGGCGACTTCCTCTCTCGGCCGGTAACGGTGGTGAGCAGCGGCGTAGACTTGCTCGGCACGGGCACCCGGCTGGGCCCTTGGCGCGTGCTGCGGCTCGTCGGCCGCGGCGGCATGGGGGAAGTGTACGAGGCCGAGCGCGCCGACGGTCAGTTCGAGCAGCGCGCCGCCGTCAAGCTTCTCTGGCAGGACTCGACCCCGCTGCTCAAGCGGTTCCAGGTCGAGCGTCAGATCCTCGCTCGGCTGGAGCACCCCGGCATCGCCCGGCTGTTGGACGGTGGCGTTACAGCTGCCGGCCAGCCCTATGCGGTGATGGAGTACGTCGAGGGGAAGAGCCTGATCGATTGGTGCAGCACGCGCGCCTCCCCGCTCGACGAACGCTTGCGGCTCTTCCTCCAGGTCTGCGAGGTGGTTGCCCACGCGCACAAGAACCTGATCGTCCATCGCGACCTGAAGCCAGCGAACATCCTGGTGGACGCCTTTGGCCGCGTCCGGCTGCTCGACTTCGGCATCGCCAAGCTGCTCGAGCCAGTGGAGGCGCAGGCTCCCGCCGGGGAACGAACGCCGGCCGACAGTCGTGGGGTGGAGGTTCCGCCATCGGGCGGGACGACGCCGACGTTGACTTCGTTCACGCCGGAGTACGCCGCTCCCGAGCAGTTGGCTGGCGGGGCGATCACTGCCGCGACTGACGTGCACGCGCTGGGGATGCTCCTCTTCGAGTTGCTCACGGGCCGGCGGGCCAGCGCGCAATCGGCCGGAAGCAATTCGAGGATGCTTCCGCTGCCTGCATTTCCCGTCGCGAGCGCGGCCGCGGCCGAGGAGACTGCAGCGCCGGTCGCTGTTCGGCTCTTGCGCGGCGACCTCGATGCCATCATCTCGAAGTGCTTGCGCACCGATCCCCGGAAGCGCTACCAGAGCGTCGAAGCGCTCAGGCTGGATCTCGAGCGCAGCAAGCGTGGCCACACCATCAGCGCGCGCGGCGCGGGGCGTCTCTATTCGTACGGGCGGTTCGCACACCGGCACCGTGCCGCCCTTTCGGTCATCGCCGTCGCGTTGCTCTTCGTGGGTCTGGTGTTTCGCGGGAACCTGCTTCGAAACCACGATGCGTCGAATTTGCTCTATCGGACGTCGAATCCGGAGGTCTACAGCCAGTACCAACTCGGCCATCGCTTCCTGGCCCGGGAATCGCGCGACGGGATGCGCCTTGCGGTGGTCGCTTTCGAGAAGGCACTCCAGCTCGATCCGGAGTACGCGCCCGCTCTCGCCGGACTCGCTCTCGGTCTTACGGTGAGGGGGCGGCTCCATTGGATCGAGGCCGGTTGGGGGGACGACGGCCGGAGGGCTCTCGCGCTCGCGGAAAAGGCGGTCGCGATCGCGCCTGGACTCGCCGAAGCGCACGCGGCGCGGGGCAAGACGCGATCCTGGATCGCCTGGGATTGGGCGCCTGCGCTCGCCGACTACGAAGCCGCCATGCGCCTCGACCCAGGCAACGCGCTGGTCCAGCAGGAGTACTCAGCCCTGCTCGGATCGCTCGGACGGTTGCCCGAAGCCATCCTCGCCGCACGCCGTGCGACCGAGCTCGATCGGCTGCGCGGGCACTCCTGGCAGCTGCTGGCGTTCTGGTACTGCTTCGACGGCCGCTTTGACCTGGCGCGGACGGCGCTCGATCGAGCTCTCGAGTTGAACCCCGACTCGGAGATCGTTCCGGTGACGCGGTTCCAGGTTTCGTTGCAGGAGGGAGTGGCCGAGCGCGCGCTCGACGAAGCGGCGAACGCGCGGCGTCCCTGCCTGTGGTGCGTGGCCATGGCGCAACATTCCCTCGGACGGCCCGTGGAATCGCAGCAGGCACTCGACGCTTTGCTGAAGAGTTCGGCGGCGGTCACGCCCTATCGCATCGCCTCCGTCTACGCCTGGCGGGGGGAGCGCGATCGCGCCTTCGAGTGGCTGGGTCGGGCCGTCGCCCAGCGTCATCCCGATCTCGTGTTCGTCAAGAATGATCCGGTGTTGCGAGGGCTCCGAGGCGATCCGCGCTTCACGGCCCTGCTCGGGAAGATGAACCTCCCGGCCGATTGAGCGGGGCGATGGCGGCTTTCCGCCCGGCTTTCCGTTCTCTCGTACATGCGAACCGCCGATCCAACCGGCCTCCGAGGTTTTTCCTCCCCGATGCGTGCGGCTCTTTTCGCGCTGCTCGGTGGCATCGCGTTCGAAGCCTGTGGCCCGGGCCGATCGGACGGGCCGGCGAAGACCACCGAGGCCGCGCTGGAGACCACCGGCGGAGACCCTTGCAACGGCGTGACGCTCGAGGCCACCGATCCGGACCATTCCGGGAGATCGGCCGACGGACACGTATCGTTTGCCGCAGGTACTCTCACGTTCACCATGCCCAAGCTCCTCCCGGTCACGCAGGGGCTGGCCGGCCATGGCAGGACGGAGCTCACCTTCGCCCTCCATCCGGCGCGGCCGACGACCTGTGTCTACGTCGGAGATGGCGCCGCCGCGTTCGTCTTCCAGGAGTGCAGGCATGGCCACTTCCGCCGCGCGGACCGCGCTGACGACGAGGAGGACCGGGACGACGACGGTCAGACGGGCCCACTTCCCGTCGCCGGCAGCACCGCGGTGGCCGACGAGTTCGAGCTTCACGTCAAGGCGAGCGGAAAGCACGCCGGCGCCACCAGCGTCCGGCTCGCGCTCCCGGGTCCCGTCGTCGACGACGGTGACGAGTGCACGGCCGATTCGTGCGAGGCGGTGGCCGGCGTGTCGCACACCCCGATCGATTCGAGCTTCTGCCGCGGAAAGGCGAACTTCCACGACCGGACCCTGGCGGGCCTGGGCGGCAACGGCCGTTCGTGTGCCGACTGCCACATGGCGTCCGAGAGCTTCCAGCTCACGCCCGCCGCGGCGACGGCGCGGTTCGCTCGAATGACCAGCTCGGGTGTCGACGACCCGCTCTTCCGCGCCATCGACGCCGACGACTTCCGGATCAACGGCGCTGCCGCGCACGACTTCACCAACCTGACTGAGAACGGCCTCGTCCGCGTCACCATCCCGCTCCCGCCCAACGTGAAACTGCTCGACTGCGGGGCGACCGTTCCTTGCCCGGCCGCGGCCTTGCCGACCGCGGAGAGCGTCGCCGACGTGTGGCGTTCGGTTCCGTCGATCCTCGACGTGAAGATCACCGGCCCCGACCTCGCTGCTCCTGCCTGGGCGCGGGGCCCGAACCAGAGGGGCGGCTACCAGCTCGACGCGCGCATCGACACGCTGCAGAACCAGGCGCTCGCCGCGCTCCGCGCCCATGCGTCGGTCGCGATCGACCCGCCGCCGGGCTTCCTCGACGACGTCGCCAACTTCGAGCAGACGCAGTTCTCCTCGCCGACCGTGAAGCTCCTGTCCGACGCGATGTCGGCCTCCGTGAGCCCGCTGCCGGATCCCGATCCCGTCCTCGACCCGCTCGAGACGGCGGGGAAGGCGATCTTCACCCGCTCGTGCGCCCAGTGCCACGGCAACGTGGGTGGCCATCCCAGCACCACGACCCCGATCCTGCAGGGGGCGCCGGGCACGCCCGCGGCCCTCGTCCGCTATCATAGCATTACGACCGCATGTCCGCGGCCCGTCGACACAGTCAATCCTCCGCGCTTCTCGTTCGCGCCCTGCACGCCGAGCCAGATGAAAAACGTTCGGACGTACGAGATCACCAACAGCGGCGTCGCGCCGGCCGGCACGCCCTGCGGCGGCCCCGCGCCGCAACCGCCTTGCGTGACGCGGATCACGACATCGGATCCGGGCCGCCTGCTGCTCACCGGCTTTCCGCTAGCGGGCGGCGCGGGCGACATCGAGCACATGGACATCCCGAACCTGCGCGGGATCAGCCGGACCGCTCCTTATTTCTCGAACAACACCGCCGCGACGCTCGAGGAGATGCTCGAGCACTACAAGCAGTTCTTCAAGCGCGTCCAGGTCCAGAACCCCCAGGCGCCACTGCTCACGACCAGGCCCGGCGTGGTGCCTCCGGTCATCGATCGTCCTTTCACGGACGACGAGATTCCGGCGCTTCTCGCTTACTTGCGGAAAATATGACCCGACGCTATCTGGGCGGGCCGAGCGACCGAAATCCCTTCAGCGCTTTCGGCATGAGCTTCACTTCGGGGTCGGCACCTTCGTCCGCTGCGGAATGGATGTCGAATCCCAGCAGCGTCAATTTGGAATCCGAGCGCTTCACCAACAGGAACGCATGTGCGTTGGCCTGTCCTGGAAGCAGGAACTCGGTGACGAAGAACTCGTAGAGTCCATAAGGGTCGTGCGACATGACCTCGTCCATCCAGAGACCGCCGCCGGTCGTGTCGATCTGCTCGAACGTGCCCGTCAGCGCGTACTTTTTCGAGATCGCCCGGAGGTGGTCCGGGATCGAGGGATCTTCCAGCTCGGCGGGGAGGTCCCCTGCTGCCACCGTTCGGAGCTGGCTCACGTCCGCACGGAGGATCGCCTCGATACAGCTCCGGGAAAACGGCTGCAAGTCGCCGTCGACTCGCTGGGGAACTGGACGGACGAGCGCGCCGCCATCGCCGTGCATGTTCGCGCCCAGGTAGTAACGGCTCACCCGCATTCCCGAACAGGCGCTCGACAGCAGGGCAAGCGCGGCCAACCAGTGCCGTTGAAAGCGGAGGGCCCCGCGCGCGCGGTCGTTCATCCGATCAGCATACTACCGGCCCCGAAGAACGCGGCGCTGTGGATGGGAGGCTCGATGTGAGGTCCGCCGTGGTGCGGCCTGTTCAGTTCACCGGGACGACGAGGAGCCCTGCGTTGCCGGAGACGAAGACTGCGGAATCGTCCGCGCTGGGGATGATCTGCACCGAGCTGCCGGCGGCCAGATTGGGCGAATCAGCCAGGGTGATCGTCTTGGCCAACGGATACAGGCCGCCAATCACGAGCGCGCCATTCAGGTCGTAGACCTCGACGCGAGGTCCCGGGCTGTCGTCGCGGTAGACGAACGCGCGGCTCGAATCCCGCGAGGCGGCCGCTCCGCCGCCGGCGGGTACGCGCCCGGTGAGCGAAAGCGAGCGGCTGAGCACGTCCGTCCCCTGGAGCAGGACGCGCGAGGCGTTGCCGCTCACGCTGGCCGCGAACAAACTGTACGCGACGGGCCCTTCGCCGAAGGAGTCATCCAGGCCGTCGAAGATGAACACGCTCTGCGCGGGGGACACACCCCTGGATCCGGCGTAGATCCGGCTGCCGTCTGCCGACGCTGCGGCGATCGCGTCGAAAAGGATCGTCTGCATCTGGGTCAGGGCATGGCTGCGCAGGTCGTACAGGTACGGCTGGGTGAAACCGCTGCAGTTCGCCAGGTTGAACACGACGAAGACCTTGTTGCTGTTCGAGACGGCCAAGTGGGCAAAGTGCCCGCCGCAGAACGGGTCAGGATTCATCGCGCGCTCGACCACCAAAGCCGTCGATACAGAGAGATCGATGTCCCCGATCGAGCCCACCGACGCGACCAGGAGCAAACGGCCGTCGGGAGAAAGGTCGACGTCCCGGACGTCGGGAACGACGATGGGGGGCAGGGCGCTCCACGTGCCGCCCGAGCGCGCGTACCGCTCGATGGACTGGGCGGTCCGGTTCACCGCGTAGAGTGTCTCGCGCTCCGCGTCGTAGACCAATCGCTCCCGGCTGCCTGCCGCGGCGATCGCCTGATAAGCGAAGCCGGGCGGACCCAGCACGACGAGCTCGGGACTACCCAACGCAACGCCGAGATGGTTGTCGAAGAGCACCGGGTAGCGCCCCGGAGACAAGGCCGGGTAATCCGCCTGCATCTGGGTGTCGCTGTCGAAGCCAGTGGCGAGTTGGGTCGTACCGAGGCGGACGACAGGCAGCCCGTCGCGGCAGGTGTATCCGGAGCCTCGGATGTAGATGTGTCCGCCCTGGTTTGCCGTCGCGATGTAGGGCCCGACGCGGTCGGCGTGAGGCAGGCAGATGAACAGAGAAATCGGAATCGAGAGGGTCCGCGTCGTGCCGTCGGCGGTGATGTACGAGAGCACGACGGTCGCGGCCTGATTGCCGTTGTCGAGCGAAGCGACCTTCGTTCCATCGATCGTCAGAGTCGCGATCGACGGGGGCGATGACTTCCCGGTGCTGGGAGACCACTGCAGCCAGTCCACGCTGACGGACTGCAGCGACCAATTCGCCCCCCAGGATGGCGCCGTGCCGCCGATCTCGTCCGACACCACGATCTGCTGGGTCAGCGCGGAAGGGCTCGAGCTGAGTTCGACGTCGAACTGGGAGGCGGTGGCGGTCAGCAGCGGGACCTGCTTCGTCAGAGTCACGGGCAGCGTCACTTGCCGGCCGGAAGCATCATCTGTGATCACGATGTTCCCTTGGGCTGTGCCGGCGGCGAGGGTGGTGCCATCAGCAATCACCGAGACGCTTCCAACACCGCTTCCAGAAGTCGGGCTCATCGAAAGCCATGGGACCGACGCGCTCGCGCGCCAGCGGGCCCGGCCACCCTGGATCGCGATCGCGTAGCCTCCAGTCGGCTGTGGCGGCTGGGGGCCGATGGCGGTGAAGGTCATCGTCGGAGCGTTGGCGCCGAAGGGAGTGGCCACGGTGAAGGTGACATGCAGATCGGCGAATTGGACCCGGCTTCCGTCGACCTTGCCGGTCACGAATCGCAGCGTCGTCGTGCGCGTTCCGACGGTCGCGGTATCCAACACCGTCAGCGAGATGTCGGCGGTCGTCGCGGTGTGGCCGAGCTCGGTCGCCGTGAGCCAGGTGGGCGGGGCGACCTCGGACGGATAGCCGACCAATACGCCATCGCCCTGGAACGTGACGTGGATGGTCTGGGAGGCCGGTTCCGGGCCGCCGACGTCGGCAATGAACGTCACGTCCGTCGTGGAGAGCGAAATCGAGGTGGAACCGCCGCCGCCGCACGCCGAGAGCACTGCCAGGAGCGCCCCGGTTTGGTTGGCTGTCCGCATCATGTTTCCCCCTTCCGCCGGATGATCGTACAAGGTCATTCGGTTCCTGCGCAATCCCGTACAATGGGGCTGAATGGATGCACTGGTTGCACGACTGAGCGGGTTTGCCTCGGCCGTCGCTGTGCGCCCAGGGGCCGAGCAAGAAAGTCGCGCTGACCTCCTTACCGCATCAGGACATGCCATTATGTGCATCTCTCGATGGCATCCAACCGTTCCGCGGCGACCGACCCTCGAGATCCGGCAGGTCTCGCGCCTGTTCAAGGCGTTGGGGGACGAAACCCGCTTGCGGATCGTCGCCCTGCTCAGCCATGGCGAGCTGTGCGTCCGCCACGTGCAGGGCGCCTTGGGACTGACGCAGCCGAACGCTTCCCGCCAACTCGGGATCCTCAGGAACGCGGCCGTGGTGGAGTCCCGGCGCGAAGGAACGTGGACCTACTACAAGCTCGCGGCGCAGGCAGACGGCCGCTGCGGACGACAACTGGAATCGCTGGTTCGGAGCTTCGCGGCGCAAGCGGTCTTGAAGAGGGACGTGGAGAGGCTGCTCAAGATCCGTGGCCCAGCGGCTTGCCGGTGACCCGGACATGACGCAGCCGAGCCTGGGTCGACGGGTCGTCGCGGAGATTGTCGCCACGGCGCTGCTGCTCGCCACGGTCGTGGGCAGCGGCGTCATGGCCGAGCGGCTCGCGGGCGGGAACGTCGCGCTCGCACTGCTCGCAAATACCCTTGCCACCGCGGGGGCGCTGATTGCGCTGATCCTCGCGTTCGGGCCGATCAGCGGCGCGCACATGAACCCCGCGGTCACGCTCGCGGACGCCGCGATGGGCGGAATGGCCAGGCGCGATGTGCTCCCGTACGTCGTGGCCCAGATCTCGGGCGCCTACCTCGGCGTCGCGGTCGCGCACGGGATGTTCGAGTTGCCTGTCTTTTCGGCCTCGCATCACGTCCGCGCGGGCCCGGCACAGTTCCTCAGCGAGTTCGTAGCCTCGTTCGGGCTCTTGGCGACGATCTGGGGTGTGGCGAGACGGCGGCCCGACGCGGTGCCGTTCGCGGTCGCGGCCTACATCGTCGCGGCCTACTGGTTCACGGCGAGCACCTCGTTCGCCAATCCCGCCGTTACGCTCGCGCGCGCGGCCAGCGACACCTTCGCCGGCATCCGGCCTGCCGATGCGCCCGCGTTCATGGTCGCCCAAGTCCTGGGCGCCGCGGCGGCGACGCTGCTCTTCCGATGGCTCGTCCCGGCACTACCGCAGGCAGCGCCGGACATCCTGGTGCCGCATCCAGGAGCGGCGAGCACGGTCATCTTCGCTTGCGTCCACAACGCGGGTCGCTCGCAGATGGCCGCCGCCTTCTTCAACGCCATGGCCGACGCCAGCAGGGCTCGAGCGGTGTCCGCCGGGACCCAGCCCGGCGAGCGCGTCCATCCGGAAGTGATCGCGGCGATGAGAGAAGTGGGCATCGACCTCTCGAACGCGCAGCCGCAGCGCCTGACGCCGGAGCTGGCGAACAAGGGGAATCTACTGGTGACGATGGGCTGCGGGGAAGCCTGTCCTGCCGTCCCCGGCCTTCGGCGCGACGACTGGCCGCTCACGGATCCCAAGGGCCGTCCGATCGAGGAGGTCCGCCGCATCCGCGACGAGATCCGCGACCGGGTGGCGGCGCTCGTGGCTGCCGAGAAATGGAAGCGGAGCGCCTGACGAGGGAATCAGGCCCTCAGCGGACGATCAGGGTCCCGCTGACCATGTTCATCCCGCAGGCGTAGGTCATTTCGCCTGCTTTCTCGGGCGTGAAGTCGAACGCGACGGGCTCGTTGAGGGGCAGCTCCTTCTTGAGGTTGGCATCCTTGATGACGAGCTCCGTCGCGCAGGTTTCCTCGGTCTTGCGCGTGACCACCAGGTGCAGCGGTTCGCCCTTCTTCACCTGGATCCGGCTCGGCACGAACCCCTTCTCCGTGACCTTCATCTCGACGGTCCGCGCGGTGGGAGCGGCAGCGAGCAGCGTGGCGATCAACAGTGCCTTCATTTCATGACTCCTCTCGTCAGTTGCGCTCCGCCGCCAGGGCTTCGCGGACCGCGGGTCGTGCTGCGATGCGATCGAAGTACGCCTTGAGCGCTGGCCAGCGTTCCAGCTCGATGCCGCGCGGCTTCGACCAGGTGAGCACGGTGAAAAGATAAGCGTCGGCTACCGTGAAGCGCTCGCCGAGGAGGAACTCGCGCTGGGCGAGTTGCTCGGCGACGAAGCCGTACTTCGGCAGCCGGGCCTCCCGCACCGCCTCCTTCACTTCAGGCGGCGAATTCGCGGGCGGGGTTCCCTTGTGCAACTCGGTGGCGATGTAGTTCAGCCACTCGATCAGGCGGTAGCGCTCCAGGGTTCCCGCCCTGGGTGCGAGCTGTGCCTCGGGCTTCCGGTCGGCAAGGTACTGGACGATCGCTACCCCCTCCGTCAGCACGTGGCCGTCGTCGAGCTGCAGTGTGGGGACATAACCCTTGGGGTTGATCTTCTTGAAGTCTTCGCCGCCGGCCGTCTTTCCAGTCTTGAAATCCACCGCGACGAGGTCGAACGGCAGTGCCGCCTCGCGGAGCACGATGTGAGGAGAGAGGGAGCAGGCGCCGCTCTTGAAGTAGAGTTTCACGTGGGCCTCCAGACAGTTGTTGTGGGATGCGCGAGGCACGGCGCAGGTGCGGTCCCGTTCGCTATGACCCCGCGCCCAGCCGCGCGAAGCTCTCGCGCGTGACGATGGCGCTGGGATGCGACGGCCCCAGGACGCGCTCGAAGATGCGCAGCGCGCGGCGATAGAGGCGCGCGGCCTCCCGCCGCTGGCCCTGTCGGGCATGAAGGGCGGCGAGGTTTGCCGCCGTGATTGCCGTGTCCGGGTGGCCGCGGCCGAGCAGCCGCTCCTTGATGGCGAGGGCCCTGCGGTAAAGGCGCGCCGCCTCGGCATGGTGGTCTCCGCGCGCGTAGAGGAGGGCGCCGAGGTTCTGGCAGGTCACGGCGACTTCGTAATCTCGCGGTCCGTAGACGCGCTCGAAGATTCGCAGCGCACCCCGATAGAGCCGTTCGGCCTCATCGTCCCGGCGGCGGCCGGCGAGGATTGCCGCCAGCGCCGCGCGATCGGCTGCCGCCAGTGGATGGCGCGGGCCGAGCGCGCGCTCGCGGATGGCGACGGCGCGGCGGGCGAAGGGTTCACCTCCGGCAAACCTTCGGCGGGCGTGCTCGAGGCCGCCGAGGTTGTGATAGAGCGATGCCAGGTCCGGGTGATCGGGGCCGAGCTCGCGTTCGAGAACGCGTAG
>Ga0136846_1227645_pt1 | contig 11593 bp, 11 predicted proteins | sample HopSoiMetagenom2_FD_96841 | JGI IMG/M metagenome (GOLD analysis project Ga0136846, IMG submission 96841) | Grasslands soil microbial communities from Hopland, California, USA - 2 Assembly 2016 (version 4) | ecosystem: Environmental > Terrestrial > Soil > Grasslands | place: USA: Hopland... | reverse complement strand
GGAAGCGTCGAGGAGTACTTCGGGCTCGGCGACGGGACCGCGGTGGTTCCGCTGCCCGGGGAGAACCTCTTCAAGGACGCGACGATCGCGACCGAGGCGGGCCGCCAGGCGCTGGACAAGCGGTTCCCGGGCGCCGGGAAGATGCTCGGGCAGGAGTTCGTCGGCCCGGGGGAGCAGCTGTTCCAGTTCGCGCCGGGCAACTACTCCACCTTTGACCGTGCCTTGCTCGTGCACACGGCCGGCGAGGCGCTGCGCGTGCGCTGGACCTTCTTCGCGCTGGCCATCCACCGGTCCGAGCCGGCCGACAAGTACCTCGACTTCCTGCGCAACTACGCCGCGGCACGCCCGCACCTCGACCCGATCGGCACGGTGAGCCTGCCGGTCGACGCGGCCGAGATCAAGGCTGACGCGTTCACCAGCACATACCTCGCGCACGGTCTGCAGGACTCGACCGTCGACCAGTTCCTGGACGTCAACGAGAGCATCCTGCTGTCCGCGTTCGGTGCGACCAAACTGGTACGACAGCCGGTCCTCGAGGGCACCGACGGCCAGCCGGACTTCATCCTCGAACGCGAGGACGGCAGTCACGTCATCGGCATCCTCGAGCTCCCGGTCGCCGACACCGTCAACGGCAAGAAGCGTCGCCGTGCCTTCCGTACGCCGGTCCGCGAGAGCGCTGCCCGCCTGACCCAGTACGCCGAGTTCTTCGCGACTCCGGACAACCGCTCCCAGGTCAAGACGAAGTACGACGTGGACGTCAGCGACCCGCAGAAGCTGCTGATCGTCCCGACGCAGGAGACGATCGCGGCGGGGGACCTCGCCGGTTCCGGAGTTGAGATCGTCGACTACGACACGATCCTGCGCCTGCACCTCGCTGCCAAGTCGTGACGCAGTACTTCGTCTACGGCCGCGACCGCGCCGACTCGGGTGATCTCAAGGGCGAGCTGACCGAGGCGCACTGGGCCTTCATGGACCGGTACGCCGAAGCCCTGATCGCGCGCGGCCCGACGCTCACCGAGGATCGCGAGGAGTCGACCGGAAGCCTGCACATCGTCGACCTCCCCGACGCGGAGGCCCTCCGGGCCTTCGCGTACGAGGAGCCGTACTACGTCGGCGGTGCTTTCGAGACGGTCGAGTTCTACCGCTTCCATAACCACACCGCTCGCACGATGTGGGAGTTCAGCACCCCGGTCGCCGACTACAACCGCTACCTCGTCCTCACCAAGGACGAGTCGCGGCCCGTCACCTCCGACCACCTCATCGTGTACGGCGACCTGCTCGACGGCGACACCCACGTAGGCCGAGCAGCCCTCGTCGAAGCCCCGACCCCAACCGCCGCAGCCGCCCTCATCAACGCCCCCCACGCCGAAGTCCACCCCTGGCAATTCGGCGGCCGCCGCTAGCCAGACTCAACCCGCCGGTCCTCCCAACATGGTGTTGTTCAGGTGTGGTTGAGGAGGGATTGGAGGGTGGTGGTGAGGGTACGGCGGGTGGACGCGGGCAGGGATGCGGTGAGGGACTCGATGCGGGCGACGACTGCGTCGTGGGCGTCGTGGGCCAGGGATCGGCCGGCGTCGGTGAGTTCGATCAGGCAGGCGCGGCGGTCGGTGGCGCTGGCGGTGCGGGTGACGAGGTCGCGGCGTTCGAGGCGGTCGACCATGCTGGTGAGGCTGGAGCGTTCGATGCTCAGGATGCGGCTGAGTTCGGTCATGCCCAGCGGCGCGGCCAGCAGGACGCACAGCAGGTGTGCCTGCTGCGGCGTGAGGCCGAGTGGGCGACTGCTCTCGGCGTGAAAGTCCTGCAACAGGTGCATTGTCCGAACCAGAGCACTCGCGAGCTCCTGCTCCGGCGTCTGAGCTGCCGCGCGCGGGCGCTTCGAGGCGCTCGTCGGTGCCTTGGCTGCGGCCGTCGTCGTCACCATGCCCCCATGGTAGTCCGGCTGCCGAATAGTTCGTGATTCTAATAGTTCGTAGTGCTACTGTTTCGGCGTCCGAACTATTCGAAGGAGACCCGCCATGACCGTCCGCTTCGGCTACGGCTCACCCGACCACATCAGCGACCTCGACCGGATCCTGCGGCTGGCGGCGCAGGCGGACCGCGACGGTCTTGATCACGTCAGCCTGTCGGACCACCCGTACGTGCCCGACCTCCTCGACGGGTACGCGGCCATCGCCTTCATCCTCGGCCGCACCGAGCGGCTGTCCGCCTTCGTCAATGTGACAAATCTGCCGCTGCGTCCCGCCCCGGTGCTCGCCCGGACGGCGACCTCGCTGGCGGCCCTGTCGAACGGACGGTTCGTGCTCGGACTAGGCGCGGGCGGAGCGTGGGACCGGATCACCACGATGGGTGTGCCCGAGCTGCGCCCGGCCGAGGCGGTCGAAGCGTTCGAAGAGGCGATGCAGCTCGTGCACTCGATGTCCGAGGGCGGGAGCCCGGTCCCGACCAAGCATTACCCGATCGGGGCCCTCCGGCCGGCCGCCGTACCCGCGCCGCTGATCTGGACCGGTTCGAAGGGCCCGAAGTCGCTCGCCGCGACCGGTCGCCACGCCGACGGCTGGATCCCCGGACACGCCGCCGACTGGCTCAGCGAGGGCTACCTCCGGGCTCGTCCGATCATCGACGAAGCCGCCCGCTCGGCCGGTCGCCAGCCGTCCGACATCGCGACCATCTACAACTTCCCCGGCACGATCACCGCCACCCCGGTACGCCGTACCCGCGACGAGGAAGGCCGCTGGCTCGGCGGCTCGCCGGCCCAATGGATCGAAGAACTCACCGACGCCGTCCTCAACCACAACGCCGCCGGCTTCACCCTCTTCCCCCGCGGCGCGGAACCCTTCGACACCCAACTCTCCCGCTGGTCGCAGGAAGTGGTCCCCGCGGTCCGCACTGCCATCGCCCAGACTGCCGCCGTCTGAATCAGTCCAGCGCTGCCAGTTCCTCAGCGCTCAGCTGGAGAGCGCCGGCGGCGATGTTCTCCTCCAGGTGTGCGCGGTTGCCGGTGCCCGGGATCGCCAGGACGTTGGGGGACTGGTGGAGGGTCCAAGCGAGACGGACCTGTTGCGGGGTGACGCCGCGGGCGGCGGCGATCGCCTCGACGGCGGCTGAGTGGTCGGCGGTGGCGCCGGCCTCGCGGGCGGACCCGGCGATCGCGAAGAACGGGACGTACGCGATGTCCCGCTCGGCCAGGAAGCGGATCATCGCGTCCTCGTCGCGGCGGAGGTCGACGGCGTAGCTGTTCTGCACGCAGACGACCGGCGCGATCGCCAGCGCCTCCTCGACGTGGTCGATCCGTACGTTCGACACGCCGAGCTGCCGGATCAATCCCTCGTCCCGCAGGTCCGCCAGCCGGCCGAACCGTTCGGTGATCGAGTCCTCGCCCGGCTTCTTGATGATCCGCAGGTTCACCACGTCCAGGCAGTCGACGCCGAGCTGACGCAGGTTCGTCTCCACCTGCTCGCGCAGCTCGGCGGCCGTCGTCGCCTGGTAGAACCCGCGGGCCGGATCCTCACCCGGCCCGACCTTCGTCGTGATCACCAGTTCCGGCGGGTACGGCGCCAACGCCTCGCGGATCAGCTCGTTCGCGTACCGCTTCTCGCCTTCACCCACCTGCAGCGTTCCGCCCGGAGACGCGTAGAACGCGGCCGTGTCGATGTGGTTCACGCCGAGCTCGACCGCACGACGCAGTACGTCGAGGGCCACCGACCGATCCGGGTTCGCGGTGATCCGCATGGCGCCGAAGCCCATCCGGTTGACGCTCACGTCGCCCAGCTTCCAGGTCCCTGCCGCTGATGCAGTGCTCATTCCTCGATCGCTCCTCGAACCGCGCGAAGGTGCTGCCGGAAAGTCAGGGACGGATCAGCCGCCCGCTTCGTCAGGTAGTCCGCGAACTGCACCTGCTCCCGCAGCGACCGCCCGCGCCGGATCTCGTCCGCCTGTCGGTGCTCGGTGTCGCGGATGGACTCCGCCAGCCCGAGCAGCTCGTCGACGCGGTCCGCGGGTACGAAGATCGCGCCGTCCTCGTCCGCTAGTGCGACGTCCTCCCGGGTCACCGTCCATTCGCCGATTGTTGCCCTCGACAACGCATCCGCAGGCTGTTGATCGAGTCGCAGCGGTCCGGTCGGCAGCGCACCCAGACTGAACACCGGCAACCCGATCGCCGTGATGTCGACGGTGTCGCGATGCAGGCCCCAGATCACGATGCCCGCGATTCCGGCGGCCGCGGCCTCCAGGGCGACCAGATCACCGACACAGGCCTCGTCCCGCCGGCCGCCGTTGTCGACCACGAGTACGTCGCCCTGGGCAGCGGACTCGAACGCCTCCAGGAAGACGTCCACGCTGCCCGCGTGCTGAGCCGGCAGTACTCGCCCGGCAACGCGCGCCCCGACCACGGCCGTCACCGGCACCGTGCGTACCGCAACCCCACTGCGAAGACACGCATCGGCGACATGCGCCGTCGTCAACCCCGCGAACCGCTCCAGCATCCCCAGCCCCTCTCGATCGAATCCGCGACCCCCAGCCTAGGAAAGAAAGGCAAGGATCTCGTCGAGAGCCGGCTCACTGCTGGTGTCGACGACCAGCGACGGGACGGGAAGATCGACCGGCTGGAAGGCGTTGTGCGTGCGCAGCCGGGCGTCCGCACTGATCTGCGCGTCCTCGTGAGCGGCCCGCAGCGGATCGGATCCGGAGCGGGCGGTAATCCGGGCCAGGGCGACCTCGGCCGGGACCGTGCAGTGCAGGATGCGGATGTCGGCGCGGCCGAGCAGCGGCGTCAGACCCGGGTTCCACAGGCGGTCCTGGAACGCTGCCTCGGCGACCACCGTCGTACCCCGGCCGACCAGCAACCCGATCACGTCGAAGAACGTCGACAGTGTCCGCATCGTCAGCGGATCACCCGGCCCCGGGACGAACTCGGGAGTCGCGTGGGCCATCCCCTCCTTGATCTCGTCCCGGCAGATCGCGGGGCACCCGATCGCGGCCGCGACCCGGTGCGCCAGCGTCGTCTTCCCGGTCCCTGGCGGACCGCTGACCACGACAATCATCGGTTTGGACTGCACCCGCCGTACCTTAGCGGTGAACCTCGGCGCGCGGCGCAGGCCGAGTGTCGGAACGTGTCGGGGCGCGCCGGGAACTATCGGGGGCGGCGGATAGCGCCGTCACGAGCACGCGTTCGGCAGCACCAGCGGCGGCTGCTGGTGCAGTTCGCGCAGCCGTCGCGCCAACTCGTTCTGCGCGCTCACAAGGCCACCGGCACTTCGTGGTCGATCTGGATCGCAAACGCCTTTGCCAACACTGGGATCCTCCTGTGGTCTGTTCGAAGCCTCTCAAGGCTCGCCCGCCGGCCTACCCCGGGTCTGGCTATATTCGGTCATCTTCGTCGTCTCGTAATACAAGACAATATGTCTCATTCCCTAAGACCGTGATCTAGAGTCAGTACGTCGACGAGGGCAAAGGAGCCTGGGATGAACAACGTGTACACGCACGGCCATCACGAGTCGGTACTGCGCTCGCACAGCTGGCGGACCGCGGAGAACTCGGCCGGCTATTTGCTTCCGCACCTGCGGCCCGGGATGTCGTTGCTCGACGTCGGTGCCGGACCCGGGACCATCACCGCCGACCTGGCGCGGTTGGTCGAGCCCGGTCCGACGACCGCGCTCGAGGCGAACGACGCGGCACTCGACATCACAAGGGCGACGTTCGCGAAGCTCGACGTCGAGGTGGAGTTCGTCGTCGGCGACGTGCATGCGCTGGAGATTCCGGACGACACCTACGACGTCGTGCACGCGCACCAAGTGCTGCAGCACGTGGCGGATCCGGTCCAGGCCCTGCGGGAGATGCGACGAGTGTGCAAGCCCGGTGGGATCGTCGCGGTGCGCGACTCGGACTACCACGGCTTCGTCTGGTATCCGGAGTTGCCGGAGCTCGACGAGTGGATGGCGCTCTACCAGCGGATGGCGCGGGCGAACGGCGGTGAGCCGGACGCCGGCCGGCGACTACTGTCCTGGGCCTTGGCGGCAGGATTCGAGCAGGTCGAGGCGGGCGCCACGACCTGGCTGTTCGCCAACGAGGAGGATCGCGCCTGGTGGGGCGGGATGTGGGCGGACCGGATCCTCGAGTCCGCGTTGTCGGATCAGGCGCGTGCGGCCGGCGTACCGGAGGAGACGCTCACCGCGATCTCGCGAGCCTGGCGGAAGTGGGCGGCCAGGCCGGACGGCTGGATCTCAATCCTGCACGGCGAGCTGGTCTGCATCGCCTGACGCAAGGACGACGAGGTAGTTGTCCGGGTCGCGCAGCCAGAGTTCGTCGTGGTTCGCGTTCGGGTTGTGGTGGATGTCGGTCTGCACCGTGGCGCCGAGGGCTCGTGCCCGTCCGGCGGCTGCGGGCAGGTCGTTGGTCTCGAACCACACCGCGACCCCGTTTCCCAACGGATGCGCGGGATCACCGAACGTCCCGTGGTGATGCCCGACGTCCAGTTTGTGCAGCTGCAACACGAGTACGCCGCCGACCTCGAGCCGCTCGTACTCCGGCCCGCCGTGCGCACTCTTCGCGCTGAGAACCGCGCAGTACCAGGCGCTGCTCTTCTCCACGTCGCTGACCGCGATCAAAGGTTGTGGCCTCATGACGCCGACGCTACGGCCGGAGGAGCTACCCGGTCTTGAACGAATGGGAACGCTGGCGCGAGATCTCGTAGAGGACAGCGGTCGCGGCGTTGGCGGCGTTGAGCGAGCTGGCGGACCCGGTGATCGGGATCCGGACCAGGTGATCGGCGGCCGCCTTCCACGCCGCGCTCAAACCGTTGGTCTCGTTGCCGATCAGCAGCAGCGTCGGCTGGGTGAAGTCGAAGTCGTAGACGTCGGTCGAGCCGTGCTCGTCGGTGCCGACCACGACGACCTCCGACGTCCGGGCCCAGTCGAGCACCTCTGAGTGGGACGGCACACGGACGGTGGGCACCGCGAAGAGTGAGCCGGTGGTGGCGCGTACTGCCTTCGGGTCGTAGACGTCGGCGGCGTGTCCGGTGATGATCACGCCGTTCGCTCCGAAGGCGTCCGCGGATCGGATGATCGATCCGATGTTCCCGGGACCGGAGGGGCGGTCGAAGACGACGCCGAGGAAGTCCGGGCCGACCGGGATGCGCGCGAGATCGTCGGCCGGCATTCCGACGACGGCGAGCAGCTCGGGGGCGGCCTCATCCTTCTCACCGAGTTCGGCCAGCAGCTCCGGCGCCATCGCGACCCGCTCGACGCGCGGGAGCTTCTGCAGCAGGTCCTGCGCCCAGCGGGACAATGGCCGCGCCGCGTCGGTGATGATCGTGCGGATCGGCCAACCGTTGTCCACGGCAACTGAAATCGGCCGGACGCCCTGGACCAGGAACTCGCCGGCACGCTGTCGTTTGGTCCGGTTGGTCAGCGATGCCTGCCACACCTGGAACCGGGCATTCCGCGACGAGATCCGTTGCACGCCACCACAGTACGGGGACCGGTGTCGGCGTGTTCGCCGCCCTTCAGGTGCCTAGCGTCGACTCCCGGGTCACCAGGCGGGTGGGTAACTCCATCGGACCCTGGTGCGCCGACCCCGCGATCGCATCGAGCAGCAGGTTGGCTGTCCGGCGACCGAGTTCCTCGAGCTCCATGTCGACCGTGGTGAGCGGCGGCCGGCTGGCGAGTGCCATCACCGACCAGTTGTCGTACCCGGTGACCGCGATGTCGTCGGGAACCGAACGGCCGAGCTCACGCAAACGGTCGCAGACGCCGCGTGCGATCTGATCGCTGCCGCAGGTGATCCCGTCCACTGTGGGCTGGGTGCGCAGCAGTACGTCGACCGCGTGCCGACCCCAGCGCTCGCTCCACTCGCCGTGCAGCGGCGCGCAGACGAGTGCGTCGCCCGCTGCCTCGGCAGTCGCCGCGGCGCGGACCTGGGCGCTGCGATGGGAATCGGGCCCGGTCACGTGCGCGATCCGGGTGCGGCCGAGCGAGATCAAGTGCCGCACCGTCGAGCTCGCGCCGCCGTGGTCGTCCACGATCACCGACGTGTCCGCCGGGTCGGTCGACGGGCTGAAGGCATACACCACCGGGATCGGCACGTCGATCGGCGCACGCGGTTCGGTACGGCGGCCGGTCACGATGATCCCGTCCACGCGCCGGGACACCAGCGACCGCAGGTAATGCTGCTCGCGGAGCGGGTCGTCCCGGGTGTCGCAGAGGACAAGCGCCATCTCGCCGGCGCTCAACGCGTCCTCGGCCCCGAGCATGATCGGGATGCTGAACCGGCCGGAGCTGTCGGTGGTGATCAGGCCGACCGTGAAGCTGCGCCCCGACGACAACGCCCGCCCGCGGCTGTCCGGCATGAATCCGAGCTGCTCGGCGGCGCGGCGTACCCGCTCGCGGGTCTCGTCGCGGAGCTGGCCGGTGTCGTTGAGTGCCTTCGACGCCGTGCTCGTGGACACGCCTGCCAGTGCGGCCACGTCGGTGATCCGCGGCAGCGAGGGACCACGTGACGCCATCCGGCAACTCCTTTCCGAAGTTTCCGGAAGTCTAGCTGAACATCACTGCGAGGTCTTGACCCTCACCGAACTCGTCTCTACCTTCGACGGGGAAAACGTGTTCTGGATTTTCCTAAACTCAGGAGTCACGCGATATGAGCGCAGCCCCTCGCAGCCCCGCCGCCACCACCAAGGGGCGGCGGCATCCGCTCGGACTCGGCCAGGTCACGATCACCGGCGGTTTCTGGGCGCCGCGCCAGGCACGCAACGGCGCCGACGCGATCCCCAGCGGCCAGGACCAGCTGGAGAAGGCCGGCAACCTGCACAACCTCCGGCTCGCGGCCGGGATCGGTGTCGGCGAGGCGATCGGACCGGTGTTCGCCGATTCCGACGTCTACAAGTGGCTCGAAGCGGCCGCCTGGGAGTACGGGCGCAACCCGAGCGACGACCTGCTCGAACGCATCCGCGACCTGACCGCGGTGGTCGCGGCCGCCCAGCGTGAGGACGGCTACCTCGACTCGGTCGTCCAGCTCCGGTACGGCGATGAAGGCCGCTACCAGCAACTCGTCTGGAGTCACGAGCACTACTGCGCCGGCCACCTGATCCAGGCCGCGATCGCGCAGGTCCGCTGCACCGGCGACCGTGCGCTGCTCGACGTGGCGATCAAGCTCGCCGACCATCTGGTCGCGACCTTCGGCGACGACAAGACCGTCGACATCGACGGGCACCCGGTGATCGAGATGGCACTCGTCGAGCTGTACCGGGAGACCGGTACGGCGACCTACCTCGAGCTGGCCAAGTGGTTCGTGGACGCTCGCGGGCACGGCATCATCGAGCGGCACGGCCATTCACCGGCGTACTTCTCCGACCGGGTCCCGGTCCGCGAGGCCACCTCGGTCGAGGGCCACTCGGTCCGCGCGGTCTACCTGGCGGCCGGCGCGACGGACGTTGCGCTGGAGACCGGCGACACCGAACTGCTCGACGCGTTGAAGCGGCAGTTCGAGCACATGTGGTCGACCAAGACGTACATCACCGGCGGACTGGGGGCGCGCTGGGAGGGCGAGGCGTTCGGCGACGAGTACGAGTTGCCCGCTGACCGTGCGTACGCCGAGACCTGCGCCGCTATCGGTGGTGTCCAGTGGGCCTGGCGGATGCTGCTCGCGACGGGCGACGCGACGTACGGCGATGCGATCGAGCGGATGCTCTACAACGGGTTCCTCGCCGGCGTCTCGCTGCACGGGACCGAGTACTTCTACGTCAACCCGCTGCAGTTGCGCGGGGCGGCGTACCCGGACAACGGGCGGAGCCCGGCACACGGGCGGCGCGGTTGGTTCGACTGCGCGTGCTGCCCGCCGAACATCATGCGCACGCTGTCCAGTCTCGACGGCTACCTGGCGACGACGAGCGACGACGCGGTGCAGATCCAGCAGTACGCCGCTGGAGTCATCAAGGCCGGCGACGTCGAGCTGACGGTCGACACGAACTACCCCTGGGACGGCGCCGTCCACATCACCAGCACGAGACCTGTCACGGTCGAGCTGCGCATCCCAGGCTGGGCCGAGGGCGCGACGGTCAACGGACGGCCGGTCGAGGCAGGCGGATACGCCCGCGTCGAAGGCCAGACGTTCGATCTCCAGTTGCCGCTCGCGCCACGCGTGGTGGGTGCGGACCCGCGGATCGACGCCGTGCGCGGCTGCGTTGCGCTGGAGCGTGGGCCGCTCGTCTACGCGGTCGAGCAAACCGACAACCAGGCGAACGTCGACGATTTGCATCTGTTGCCAGAGGCACCTGTCGCCGAGAAGTCGGAGGTGCTGGACGGCGTGACCGTGCTGAAGGCCCACGGACGGGCCGGGACCGGGCATCGACCTGGGTGGTCCTTCGTTCCCGACGCGAAGGATGCCACGGGGGACGAGGTCGACGTGGTCGCGATTCCGTACTACGCATGGGCGAACCGGGAGATCGGTGCCATGCGCGTCTGGCTGCCCAGGGCCTGATGATGCTCACCCGGCGGAGCTTCCTTGGCCTCTCGGCGGCCGCGACGACGGCAGGCCTCGCGTCCAGCTGCAGCTCGGTCCTGCCCGAACCCGACGTCCAGGCGGCGGGTTTCGGGCAGGACTCGACCGGCACCGTGCAGGTGTGGTGCCGGGCGGCGACGCAGACCGGTCTGACCGACCTGGTGAAGAAGTTCAACGCGTCCCAGGACCGGCTCACCGTCGAGCTGACACCGGTCCTGGACGCGCAGTATGTGACCAAGCTGGCCACTGCGATTCGCGGCCGCAGCGTGCCGGACCTGGTCGACATCGACGACATCAACTCGATGCTGTTCATCTACCGCGACGCGTTCACCGATCTGACCGAACCGCTTGCTGCCCTGGACTTCAGGGACAAGCTCAACCCGGGCCACCTTCGGCTGGCGACCAAGGACGAGCGGGTGTACGGCGTCCCGTACCTCGCGGACAACTCGATGTTCTGGTTCAACACCGAGCTGTGCGAGCGGGCCGACGTCGACCCGGACCAGGCCGTCAAGTCGTTCGGAAACCTGCTCGACGCGGCACGGAAATTCCGGAAACTCGGCGACGACATCTACGCGTGGAGTTTCCCGGCGAACAGCCCGGGAGCGCTCGGGTTCGTCGTCCAGCCGATGGTCTGGGCCGCCGACACCGACCTGATCCAGGGCCCGGTCGGCAACCAGTCGGGGCACATCACCGGCAACGACGTGGTCCGGCAGATGCTCGAGCTGCACCGGCAGCTGTGGGTGGACGGATTGGTGCCCAGGGCAAACTTCTCCGACGACGCGTCCCGCTGGGGGAGCGACTTCCGGGCCGGCAAGATCGGGATCTTCCCGTCCAACTACAGCGTGGTCGTGTCGGCCTCCGACAAGGCGTTCCACCAGAAGGTCACGCCGCGGCTGTTGTCGGGCCCTGACGGTGGTGCCGCGTTCTTCGACGGCGGCGACAACATGTGCGTCCCGCGCGGTGCCCGCAATGCCTCCGGGGCATGGGAGTTCGTGCGGTTCGCGCGGGACCTGCCGCAGCGGGTCGATCTGCCGGCCGGCGGGTACACGCCGGTCCGGTCGGACGCGCGCACGCCGGAGTTCGCGACCAAGTACCCGCTGGC
>Ga0136846_1238152_pt1 | contig 11595 bp, 3 predicted proteins | sample HopSoiMetagenom2_FD_96841 | JGI IMG/M metagenome (GOLD analysis project Ga0136846, IMG submission 96841) | Grasslands soil microbial communities from Hopland, California, USA - 2 Assembly 2016 (version 4) | ecosystem: Environmental > Terrestrial > Soil > Grasslands | place: USA: Hopland... | reverse complement strand
CTGCCTGAATTGTCGCGAAGGCATCGCAACCGATGTAGTGCGGTCCCGTCCCGCCGACTGCCGGCCAGGTGACGACGGTGCCCGTCGGCAATCCGACATAATCGTCGTCCACATACGCAGCAGATGGAGCTGGGCTGGTATCCACGACAGTGAGAATAGTATTGTGCGGCACGGAGTTCATGCCGTCGTCGGAGACAGTCACGACCAGATTATAAGTCCCGGGACCGAGATGCGTTCCCGCCAGCGGGTTTTGGCTGATGTGGATCGCGCCGCAATTGTCCGTAGCGATGACCCCCCCGCTGACGTCGGGCACAACGATGAAGCATTGCGCATTGACGTTCAACGTGCGGTCAGGCGGCCAGGTGGTGACAATCGGCGGCTGCGTATCATCAACGGTAATGGTCTGGTCGCAGGCGGCCATCTGGCCGCAAGGATCGGTGAGAGTGTAATGGCGCGTGATGACGCGGTCATTCGGTGAATTAGACACGATTGTGTCTGATGTAATGACTGTCGAAAGAGTGGCGGAAACTGTGCCGCCTTGCAGAACAAAGCCGGCGAAATCGGTTGCCGCAGCAGGAACCGACGCGAGGCACTGCAGAGTGAGGAGCCCCGGGCAAGTGAGCAACAAACCACCGGATTGGTTGGCCAGAACTTTGGAAAGAGCGGCATTGTCAGTTTGATCACTGATGACGCTATCGAGCGGGTTTCCAAGGACGGCGCCAAACGAGTTGTTTTCGGCGAGCACATTGGGCTGGCTGCTGTTATTTTGATTATCAATCGCCCAAGGGGCGGCGTTGTCGTAACCATAACCGCTGAGATCGTTGCCGCCGGTACTGATTCCCAGGCCCGTAACGTCCGTGCCGACGCCGCATTGGCCGGCGTCAACGGTTGCGCCACCATCCACGCGAATACCGGCGATCGAGTCTCCCACCAGCGTGTTGCCCTGGATCCGCGCTTTGGCGGTTGAGCCGCTGACCCAGATCCCGACTCCACTGCCGGCTGAGGCGATGTTACCCGTAAGCGTGGCCGCGCTGTCGCCGACGAAAATGCTGGCCGCCGCGCCGCTGATATTGTTTCCGGTGGCATTCTGCGTAAACGGACTGAGCAGCAGAAGACCATTTTGAGAGCCGGAGACGGTGTTGCCGGTGACTGCATTCGGACCGCCGAGCAGGGAGGAGCCGAGGCGGATGCCGGCGGTGCAGGAAGCAGCGAGCGAGACCTGGTTGTTCTGCACGGTCGCGTTCGCCACGTTATAGCTTATGTTAATGCCGACGGAGAAGGCGCGGGGGAAGATGTCATGGACGTTGTTGTCATGCACCGAGGCTGCCGTGAGGTTGTCGTCCCAGACCCAAATGCCTATGGTGAAGTCGTTGTAATCGTCATAACCTGGGTTTTGTGGTCCATAGCCGTTGATGTTAAAGACGCTGCAATGGTCAATCTCAAGGTTTGGGCCAGAACCGCAACTGATGCCGACAACACGGTCACCCAAGTCGTGCACCACGCAGTTTTTGACGTGAACATTGGAGTAGGATGCAACCCAGTCCACATAGATGCCGGTGCCATCACCGCCAAAGCCCCCTGTGCTGTAGCTCGGATCAGTGACGTTGAACCCTTCCATGGTGACATCCGAGGCATCGATAATAACCATGTAAATCACCCCGCCACTTAGAGTCGTAACGCTCGCGCCGCCGGTACCAATCAAGTGCAGAGGTTTATTCACCCAGATGCCTCGATAATCGAGAGCTTCAGGATACGTGCCCGGCTCGACATCAAGGACGCGATTGCCACCAGTAAGCGAGCCATCGGCAATCAGGTTGATGCCTTCCTGTACGCGTCCGCCAGCGCCGGTTTGCGGACTCGCGGCGCTAACATGCAGCACGCTGAAATCGCCCTGGAAACCATCGGTTACAAGAGTGTCCGCACCCAAATCAAGCCATGGCGTATAGTCCACGACGCCGCTGACGAGGGAGGCGATGGTCGCGGCTGAGGCTGTTCCCCAGTAATTGCCGGAAGCGTTGAGTGTGCCGGCTGTTTGACGAGCAAGCAGGCCTGAGGGATTGCCATTATTGTTCAGAGAACAGTTGAAGACTGTCAGAGTCGGGCCTTGGGGGCCGATGTTGGCATCGGCATCAACGCAGGTAACTGTGTAAGGAGAGGTTACTGCGGCGGGATTGGTGATGAAACATTCCGTCACGCTCACCTGAGAATTGTTGCGAGCGATGACGCCAAAGCCCGGGTTGCCGGCGGCGCCGTAGGGATCAAAGCCATTGCCGGTAAGGGTCGAACGGCTGACGCTCACAAGCGCATGCGCGCCGCTGACAAATATGCCGCGGTTAGCGTTGTTATTGATCGAGCAATCCTTTACCGAAACCTGTTGCATCACTCCGGACGCGGTCGAGAAATCGGCGAAGTTCATACCAGCGCTATCGGGGCTGATTTTGCCCGTGCCGGCGATCGTGACATTCGTGATAGTGCCGGTGATATTGTTCGCCGCCAACGGTCCAGTTGTGAAAACGTAAACACCCGCGTGCAGGTTGTTATTGGGGCTCGAAGGATGATCGCCGGTAAAGCCGGACATGCTGACACCGTCCACCAGGAATGAGGACGGCCCGAGTGAAGCCAGGGTAAGCGGATTGAGATTCAAAACGGCGACGCCTTGTTTGATCCCGGTGATGGAACCCCCGCGAACAACGGTCGGGAGCGCGGCATTGTTGCTGTAAAGGAGCGAGCCATAGAAGGCGCCCGAGATGCCATTGCCCACCAGTTGTGGCGCTTGTGGACCGCCCGTCTCGGTGATAAGGATGCCAATCGTGGGGTTCGGTCCCGCCATTTGAGTGGCGAGGCTAATGCAATTGTGCGCGACGGACGCGCCAGAAGAAACAGTGCTAAAGACTTGCTCGATATTTATTCCTACAGCGCCGGCCTGAACAAGGTTGTTCACCACCGCGACTCCCTTGTGACCGATGCTTTGCAGACCAACTGGGCCAACCAATTTGAAGCCATCCACAGTCACTCCATCGGCCGAGAGCGTCACCGCAATGCTGCTGCCGTTAACGATGCTTTCGGCGCCGCGCGCCCCGCAGGCGTCAAGTCCTGCATTCGCGCCGTCGAGCAACAGCGATTTGGTAGCATTGACGTTTTCGTTGTAAGTTCCTGCGGCAACGTTCACAGTGCCACCAGGAGCGACGGCGCTGATGCCGCCATTGATAGTCGCAAACGCATCGCAGCCGATGACGTGGTCAGGTCCGCCCGCGCCGTCCGGGAATTTCACCAATGCGCCGTTGGGCTTGCCGACGTAACCATCATCCACATAGACGACCGCTTGATTCGGGTCGCAAACAGTCACATAGAATGAGCAACTCGCGGCATTGCCGTGACTATCGGTGGCGGTGCAAGTGACGAGGGTTGTGCCGACCGGGAATGAACTGCCGGAGGCTGGCACGCAATTCACTGGCAAGGGGCCATCGCATGAATCCGATGCTGTGGGTGTGGCATAGCTAACCACGGTCGGACCTGAGCCCGAAACGAGAATGTTGGCAGGGCACGGGCTAAGGGAGGGATTGATCGTGTCTATGACGCCCAATGCCGCATCGGCGCTGGTGGCTGTGCCATAATTATTGGACACAATCACGTGATAATTACCCGCGTCCGCGAAAGAAACAGGACTGATTGTCATTGTGGGTGAATCGGTTCCGACCGGCGTGGTGTCGTGATACCATTGGTAGTGCAGGATTGCGGTGCCGATGGCTGTTACCGTGAAGGTAGCGCTGTCAACACTGCATTGTTTGTTCAATTGAGCCACTGGCTGAACGGTGATTTTCGGTTTGTGAACGAAAAGCAAATGAATCTCCTTGCTGGCGTTCTCGAGTTGAATAGCGAAGAGACCCTCAGGGCTCATGTCATTGTAGAATCCGTTCGTGTTCAGCGTGAATTTCGACGCCGAAAATCCAGAGATACCGCCGTCTGCTCTGGCGATCATGAAGTTATAATCTACCGTATTGTCAAAATCACCGGCTGGTGTGCCTGGGAGGTTGAACACTGGGTCCAGCGAAGTGATATCAAGCGTGAAAGCCCCCGCCGGGATAGTGCCAATAGTCAATGTCTTCGCGCCATTGGCGACGTTTATCAAATCCCACCCGAAGCCAGTGCCGGCGACGCCGGAATCCGCTTCGTTGATCTCCCATTTATACGAGGCGCCCGAATTCCACGTTTCCGGACCAGTGGTGATAGCCGCCGGGCTTGCGCCGGGTGAAATTGTGCCAGACAGCAGAACTGAGCCAGGAACATTACCTGAGCCTCCAAGAGTGGTTCCACTGTTCACCGTCACCGAACCGGAGCCCAGTGAAGAATCCACTTCCAGGGTGCCGCCAGCGATGATCGTGTTATTGAAAGCGTTGCCCAACCCCGAAATGATGATGGTACCGCTGCCGACCTTCGTGATGTTGAACGAGCCGCCCCCGATGGTTCCCGCCAATTCGAGAGTGCCGGCATCCGCGCCCAGAGTGACATGAGTTTGCACACTCAAGGGACCGCGGAAGATGTTTTGACCGCTAATGTTGCGAACAGCTCCTGCGTTACCCACGCCGTCACCATTGAGCTTGAGATTCTCAGCCGAGTTGTAGGCAAACCCGCCCTGAATCCCGAGGCTTGCGCCGGCGGTGATCTCAGTGGTACCTGAGATTGTTCCCAAAGCATTGTCGGCGGTAACCACCAGGCTGCCGCTCTGCAGCACGACATTGCCTGAAAATGTATTGTTCCCGCCTAAAACAACGGTATTTGCCGCTTGTCCACCAACCGTCCAATTGCGCCCACCGCTGATAGTGCCGTTGAGCGTTAAGGTTCCGCTTAAAGCGCTTATGTCCACATTGTTGCCGGCGTTTAGGACAATCGCGTTAGTCAGGATCGTTGAAGCGACGGCATTCTGAACGAATACGTCCGCAGATGGTGAAACTGTGATAGTGGCGAAGCCCGCGCCTGCGTTACTGTCAAATCTAACCGCACCTCCCGCGATGGTAAGTGGTCCGGTAAAAGTATTGGCGCCTGATAATGTCAACGGCCCGCCTCCAAGCTTCGTCCAGGCAGTGCCATCCACCACGGAAGAAATGACCATCGTATGACCATTGTTAACCAGGACTTGCGACCCGCTGTTCAGAAACAGCGTTCCGCTCGAGAGTGTGACGCTTCCGTCTTCGAGCGTAAGTCCGCCCGCCGTCTGCGTGCCGCTCAGCGTCAGGACGTAACTTCCGGTGGCGTCGCCCCCGGCCGACAAAACCGCAGTGGCTCCGGCACTCCAGGGAATGGTGCTCAGCGTGCCGCCCGCGCTGGTGCTCCAATTCGGCGTAATGCCGTCCCACGTTCCCGAAGGGGCAGCCCCGCCCGCGCCGGACAAGGCACCGTTCAGGTCCCAAAAGCGATTCTGGGCCAGGCCGGACGAGGCGCAAAGCAATCCAGCGAGCGCAACACAGGCGAGGATGCTGATTTGTACCCGCGCAACTTTCCCAGGCGACGAGTGTTTGTTGGATATATGCAACATAAGTTCTTCTTCAGAGCGGTTGAGTGACGAGCCTTGATTTTGGAAATCACATATTGCTAGCACTAGGGGAATAACCCGGAAGCAGAGTGCGTGAGGGCGCATTCAGACAATTATTCATGCTTAGGTCAGGCATCACGGGTGATCCTTTGAATCGTTCAGCCCCCAGTTAAGACTGGATCGTCCCGCCAATTCTATGCAAGTTCCGGACAACCAGGTTCACGTTTGGGCCGTGACCAAAAATTTGCGCGGGATCAGAGGCTGGCAGTGTCCTCGGAAGACGTTTCAATGCGAGGCAGGTCTTCGAGAGTAGTTCTTTTTCTAAGGAATGAGTGCTGAGCGGGCCCTGGTGTGACCTCGGGTTTGCCGGACCAGGGACAAAGGCCGTTTGAGCGCAGTGGACAATCCGTCTGAGCTGCAATTTGCTGGCGTGGCTTTGCCTCAGCCTGTGAGTGCAGCTTGCGCCATTGGCCGGGGCTGGCGCCAAACCGGCGCCTGAAGCACGTATTGAACAACCCCAGATGATTGAAGCCGCATTGCTCAGCGACATTGATGACTTTCACGTCGGGGTTTCGCAACAAAGACACGGCTTTGATGAGCCGCATTTCCATCCGCAACGAGGCAACAGAGAACCCAAAATGCTGATGGAAGAGACGGTTCAGATGACGGCGGCTGCAGCCAAATCGGCTGGCGAGTTCCCCGACTGACAAGCCAAGCAGATCATTAGAGCTGAGCTTTTCGAAAACCTGCATGAGATGATCCTGGGCGCGCACATAACCTGGGCGGTTGCCGCGGACTTTTTTGAGTTCCTCGGCCACTATGACGGTGGCGATTCGCAATAATTGGCTGCGGTGTTCCAGGTCGAATTGCGGCGCAACCTCCGCCACAAGCCGATGGCACTCTCTGGCGATTGCACCCGAGGCTGCATACGCTCTCAACCCTTTGAAGTTGTCGGCAACTCCATCCAATAACGAAATCTCGTTGGCGGCGAATAAAGGATACAAATGCTCCACATTCACGGAAAACCACCAGAAAATCAGTTCCTGCCCGGCGCCGACCTCGACTTTGCCATCGCCCGTGCCGTCAAATGCGAGCACGTCGCCTTGCGACAGGTTACGACACGTGGACCCAACGGTGCATTTTCCGCCGTCAACCCGGCAGAATAGAAAGGTAAAGGGCCCGCGAGGACTATTCCAGAACTCAGAAGGTTTCAGACGAACGAGGCGCAGACTCAAATAATCTTGTCCAAACATTCGACCCTTCCTTCATCCCTCTTGAGCTTAGCAATGCCCGCCGAACGCTCCTGCTGTCACGCCTGGATTGCGACTCCATGCGTACCGCAACTTAGTCGAGCTAAATCGGAAATGTGTTCCGACACCAAAAGATCCATAGCCCATAATTTTCCCTGCCACGTCCGGGCGCATATTTTCCTGGACTGAAAAAACACACCGGCCCGTGGTCTGACGAATCAAGCTGGCGCGCTCGTGTTAGTTGTTTGTTGAGTAACTTGATTAAATTCAATGCACAGCCTCTGATCTATGCACGTTTCGGACATAGATAATCATATTTGGGCCATCATTACAAGACTAATCTACCGTGTGTGAGGAAGTTGAATTTCGGGTTGTATTCCCGAGGGCTATTGTGGGGGCTCAGCAGGCCGCCGCCAAAAGTTTATCCACCGTGTCTTTGAGGCTTAACAGGTGTGTTGGCCGATGGACGAACGCATCGAGACATGCCCGATCCACCGGAGGCATGCCTGAATACATCACGACCAACGTCCGGGGCGAGCGAAGTTTGATGATGTGCGCCATTTCACCGCCGCTCATTCCCGGCATTGAATTGTCGGTAATGACCAAATCGTGGATTTTTGGGTCAAAAATCACTAACGCCTCCTCCGCGGTTCGGGCCGAATCCACGGCATAACCGAAATTATTCAGGAACCACTTGGCGGGCACGCGACACTCGTCTTGATCGTCCACCAGGAGAATGGTTTTGGTTGGGCCAGGGCGGGAGCTTGCCACGATTATGCTGCTGGTTGCTGGCCTTACGGCCATTTGTGAGCAGGCAATGCATTACCCCATTTTGCCTGCGCCCTATTCATATACCCAAATGCTTCTTTCGTAATACGATCGGCCGCCCGCGATATCTAGCCGCATTTGGGACATGCTTCGCCAGCGACGGGCCATGTAATAAGTGGCCTGCCTCGGAGTTGGCAGTTTGGCATTTAACAAGCCGGGTGCCCGAATTATGTTGGCCGATTAGCCGGCAGATTCTAATACGGTCGCAACAAGCAGATTTGGGGGGAATTATTTGATGCGTGGGGTGGTCCTGCTAGCTCGGCAAAAAGAACCTCGAAAATTAGCGCTAAACGTCCATGCCATCCAAAAAGAAAGCGCAATCTCTTAAGCGAAGGCACCGCGTCTTCATCGTCGAAGATCATCCGATTTTCCGCCAGGGCCTGGCGCAAATGATCAACGGCGCGGAAGGGCTGTCGGTTTGTGGTGAAGCCGGCAACGCGCCTCACGCACTCGAGGGTATTTTGTCGCTGGAGCCAGACCTGGCGCTCATAGACATCACTCTGCCAGGCAAAAGTGGATTGGAACTCATCAAGGAAATCAGGGCCAAACGCAACGACGTGAAATTACTCGTGGTTTCCATGCACGACGAGGCATTGTATGCCGATCGGGTGCTACGGGCCGGAGGTGATGGCTATGTGATGAAGCAGGAGGACCCCGAGGAGATTCTTCACGCGGTCCGCGATGTACTGGCCGGCCATATCTATGTTAGCGAACAGGTTTTCGAAGCGCGTTCCAAAGGGCCGGCAATGGCGGCTATAACCAAAACGCCTGGCCCCGCCTCGGTGGAAACCCTGACCGATTCCGAATTGGAGATTCTCGAATCGCTTGGCGAAGGCAAAAGTAATGAGGAGATCGCAGGACATCTGGACACCAGCCTTGAAGCGGTCAAAAGCAGCTTCCAGAGCATCCGAAAGAAATTGGGGTTCAAAAACGCCAATGCGCTAACGTCCTTTGCGGCGGACTGGGTGACCAAGGGCTGTCATTGAGCAAATTTAGCAAGCTTCTCTAATCTTGCTGCCTTGGCCATGGCTGTGCTACAAACTCGCTCAAACATTCAGAGCCCATGGGCGAGCAATCCCGAATCCTGGTAGTGGATGATGATCCGGTGGACCGGGATTTGTGTTCCATGGTCCTCCAAGGCGCCGGCTTCGAAGTGAGGGTTTCTGCCAGCGGCGAAGAGGGCGTCGAACTCGCGCGGCAGTTCCGTCCAGACTTGATCCTTTTGGACGTCGTTTTGCCGGGGTCAAGCGGCTTTGAGGTTTGCCAAAAGATTAAGTCCGAACCCCACTTAAGAGATGTCCTCGTTGCATTCCATTCTGGACTCGAGACCAACACCGAGCATCGAGCGGGAGGATTGGAAAAAGGCGCCGATGATTACATCGTCAAAACTCCAAATCGGCGCGAATTCCTCGCCAGAATTCGAACTCTGCTTCGTTTGCGCGACGCCACGGCGTTGCGCGCAGTCGAACAGCACTACCAGAGGCTGATCGATATTCTGCCTGAAGCCGCCGCCCTGATGGACACGCAAGGCCGGCTCATTGCCGCCAATGACCATGCCGTTCATCTGCTGGGTTTTGCCGATGCCATCGCGCTTGTAGCGCGGAATTTTTTCGATCTGATAATTCCAAGGGAGCATGAACGTCTTCGAGCTGACATGGCAATTACGCTGCACCGCGGAAGATCATCCAACACCCAATATACGATTCTTCATTCAGACGGTCAGGCCTTCCCGGCTGAAACCAGCGCCGCCACAATCCAGGGACCACGCGGACAAATCATCGGGCTGTTGGTCGTAATCCGAGACATAACCGAGCGCATGAGGGCGGCGGAGGCGCTGAGATCGAGCGAGGAGCGGTTCCGGCAACTGGCCGAGAACATCCGGGAAGTATTCTGGATGACCGACGTTAAGAAAAAGCGGATGATTTATATCAGCCCCGGCTATGAAAGTTTGTGGGGCCGCACATGCGAAAGTTTGTATGCCGCCCCCGACGATTGGATGGCGGCTATTCATCCCAATGATCTCGCGCGGGTTATGGAGGCGGCGACCGGGCAGGCTTCGGGTGGCTACGATGAAGTGTACCGGATCGTCCGCCCGGATGGTTCGGTTCGCTGGATAGAAGACCGAGCTTTTCCTATTCGAGATGAAAAGGGTGAAGTCTATCGCCTCGTCGGCATTGCTGAAGATGTTACGCGCAGCGAAGAAGCGCTGCAGGCCCTGCTGGAGGCGGAGGCGAAGTACCGCAGCATTTTCGAAAACTCGATTGAAGGAATTTTCCAGACCACGCCCGCCGGACGCTATTTGAGCGCCAATCCGGCGCTGGCCCGCATGCTGGGCTATGCCTCCCCGGAAGAATTGATCAAGTCGGTGAAGGATCTTGGACAGCAGGTTTGTGTGCGGCCAAAAAGCCGGGAGGAATTTCGCCAGCGCCTCGAAACGGAAGGTCATGTCACCGGATTCGAAAACCAGATATATACGAAGGATGGAAGCGTGCGCTGGCACCGGGTCAATGCTCGCGCGGTTCGCGATGCAACCGGAGCCGTCATTTTTTACGAGGGCACGAGCGAAGACATAACGGACCGCAAGGAAGCGGAGAGCCGCCTGGCGACGCTGGGTCACGCCGTCGAGAGCACAGCCGAAATGATTTGCATCACCGATTCGGAGAACAGATTCACTTTTGCCAACCAGGCATTCCTGGATTCCTACGGCTACTCCTTTGACGAACTGCAGGGCAAAAGGCCTGATGTTCTTTCCTCCACTAAGAACCCCAAACGAATCACCGAAGAAATTTACCAGCAAACCCGGCTGGGCGGATGGAAGGGCGAGCTTACCAATTGCAGCAAGGATGGTCGCGAGTTGCTGGTTCAGTTGCACACTTCGCTGATCAAGGACAGCCGCGGCGACATCCTTGGCTTAATGGGTGTCGCCCGGGATATTTCCGAGCAGAAACGAACCGAAAAGCAAAATGAGGCTTTTGCGTTCCTCGGCCATCGCTTGAGTTCGGTCGTCACGCCTAATCAGGCGGCGGAAGTCATCCTCGATGTGGCAGGAGACTTGTTCGAGTGGGACTCGGCTTACTTGCATTTGTATTCCGAGGCCACAGACAAAATCACACGGGCTCTGACGATGGATATGCTGGAAGGACGGCGAGTTCCTGTTCCGGCCGCGCGCGCAACCGATGAGCCTACCCCTCTGATGCGGCGGATCATGAAAGAAGGCGCGCAACTCATTAATCGGGAGACTGGCTCAGGCGCGCCGGAGAGCTTTGTCCGATTCGGAAATGTAAATCGCCTCTCCGCCAGCCTGATGTTCACCCCTGTTCGTTCCGGTGAAGCGGTCGTCGGAATTCTTTCCATTCAAAGTTACACGCCGCAGGCGTATTCGAATACCGACCTTAAGCTGCTCGAAAGCCTGGCGGCTTATTGTGGCGACGCCTTACGGCGCATTGAGATCGCGGAGGCTTTGACGAAAGCCGATGCCAAGTACCGCAGCATCTTCGAAAACGCCACCGAAGGCATCTTTCAAACGACGCCCGAAGGCCGTTACCAGAGCGCCAATCCCGCTCTCGCCGGTATCTTCGGCTACGACACTCCCGAAGAATTGATAGTGGGGGTGACGGACATCGAGCAGCAAACTTATGTCCACCCGGAGCGGCGCGAGGAAATGAAGCGGCTGCTGCAGAAGCAGGGCAGCGTCACCGGTTTCGAAGCCGAGCGAATCCGCAAAGACGGCAAGCGCATCTGGGTGACCGTGAATGCGCGCGCCATCAAAGATGAGTCGAGCCGCGTTCTTTACTACGAAGGGACCAACCGGGACGTGACGGGGCTCAAGCAAACCGAGGAGGAGTTGCGCCGGTTACCGCGGCGAATCATCGAAGCGCAGGAAGCCGAACGCCAGCGCGTCGCTCGGGATTTGCATGACAGCGTCAACCAGGTGATTGCCTCGGCCAAAATGCGTCTGCGCAAAGTAACCGAGATCCTGGGCCCGAT
>Ga0136846_1232715_pt1 | contig 11595 bp, 9 predicted proteins | sample HopSoiMetagenom2_FD_96841 | JGI IMG/M metagenome (GOLD analysis project Ga0136846, IMG submission 96841) | Grasslands soil microbial communities from Hopland, California, USA - 2 Assembly 2016 (version 4) | ecosystem: Environmental > Terrestrial > Soil > Grasslands | place: USA: Hopland... | reverse complement strand
TTTCCCTTGCCACGAAGGTCGAGGCCTTCATCTTTCTTGAATTCATCGATCAACCAGTCAACCAGCCGCTGATCGAGGTTGTCGCCGCCGAGGTGGGTGTCTCCATTGGTGGCCTTTACTTCAATCACACCTTCGCCGACCTCCAGAATCGAGATGTCGAAAGTTCCGCCGCCGAAGTCGTACACGGCGATGGTTTCGTCCTTGCCTTTGTCGAGACCATAGGCGAGCGCGGCCGCTGTTGGCTCGTTGATGATTCGCTTGACTTCGAGTCCGGCGATCTTGCCGGCATCTTTAGTCGCCTGGCGCTGCGCGTCGTTGAAGTACGCTGGCACCGTGATGACGGCTTCGGTCACCTTCTAGCCGAGGTAGTCTTCCGCCGCCTTCTTCAACTTTTGCAGGATCCCGGCCGAGCCTTCAGGCGGGGTGTACTTCTTTCCCTGGCCCAGAATGACGACGTGATCTCCGTCGCGCTCGACCTTGTAAGGGACCATCTTCATTTCTTCGTTGACTTCGTCAAAACGGCGTCCCATGAACCGCTTGATCGAATAGATCGTGTTCTCAGGGTTGGTGATGGCCTGCCGCTTCGCCACCTGCCCAACCAGCCGCTCGCCGTTCTTGGTGAATGCCACCACCGAAGGCGTAGTGCGGCCTCCTTCTTCATTTGCGATAACTTTTGGCTCCCCGCCCTCCATGACTGCGACGCAGGAGTTGGTAGTTCCAAGGTCAATTCCGATAATCTTTGCCATATCCGGCTCCTTAATTACTATAAGTGCTTTAAAATCAATGTACTCTCAATTGCACTCTGGGCTATTATGAGAGTTGAGTGAGTTGTTGTCAATGTTTAGATGCGGGAATGAGGGCGAAAGTCGCGGGTTAAAAAGGTCGTTTTGGTGAGGGGGTTGGTCGGATGGTGAATCTGCAGTTTGTCAGGGTCCACGAAGGCCCGGACGCCGTTGTTGGGGCGGGCGACTCTTGTCAAAATAATTGTGGAGCGACGCTCCGAAAGCCTTGCGCGCTGGGCGTGATCGGTTGACATGTGCTCCACATGCAAATAGGCTATACGCATGTCAAAGATGATCCAACTCCGCAATGTCCCTGATACCTTGCACCGCAGCCTGAAAGCGCGTGCCGCGATGGCTGGCATGTCACTTTCGGACTACCTGCTGGCGGAAATCAGGGAGGTCGCGGAACGACCGACGATGGCGGAGCTGCGGGAGCAGTTGCATTCCCGCAAGCCGGTCAGGGTACCCCTGGATACAGCGCGGCTGGTTAAAGAAGAGCGCGAGGCGCGGTGATCGTCCTTGACGCGTCTGCCGCGATCGATTGGCTTCTTCAAACCCCGGCGGGGAGGCAGATTGAAGATCGGATCTACGCGCGCAACGAATCTCTGCACGCCCCGCACCTGCTGGATGTGGAGGTCGGCCAAGTGTTGCGGCGTCTTGTGCGAGAATCAGTAATCGCACCTCAGCGGGCCGAAGAAGCGATTCAGGATCTGATCGCACTCCGAATCACGCGTTGTCCGCATTTTGTGTTTCTAACCCGCATCTGGAAACTCCGGCATAATTTTTCGGCTTACGACGCTGCTTATCTGGCATTGGCCGAGAGACTCGGTGCCACGCTCATCACCCGGGATGCGCGGCTCGCTTCTGCGCCCCCGCTCCGCGTGTCCGTCGAACTGTTCTGAATTATTCTTGCGGACCGCCACAAAAGCGGGGAAAAGCTTAACCACAAAGGGCACGAAGTATCACGAAGGAAAACCAGAGGAACCAGGTTCCCGCAAAAGCCTTAGTGGTTTTCCTTCGTGTACCCTTGTGCCCTTAGTGGGTCAAGGTTCTTGTCTTAAATCGCAACAAAGAGCAATCAGACGTGTCCATACCGAAAGCACGTGATTGGGTGGTCGTTCGCCATTAGCCAGGCCGCGAAAAGCTTAACCACAAAGGGCACGAAGTATCACGAAGGAAATCAGGCGCCGTTCCCACAAAAACCTTCGTGGCTTTCCTTCGTGTACCTTCGTGCCCTTGGTGGTTTGGGTTTTGATCTTAGGCGTACCGCAAGGAAAGCAATCAGACCTTCCCATACCGCAAACACGTGACCAGGTGATCGTTCACCATCCCCACGGCTTGCATGAAGGCGTAGCATATGGTCGATCCCACGAAGGTGAAGCCGCGCTTTTTCAGGTCTTTGCTTAACGCGTCGGATTGTGCGGTGCGGCTTTGAATCTGGCTAAGGCTTTTTATGGCATTGACCCGCGGCTTGCCTCCGACGAATTCCCACACGTAGCGGTCGAACGACCCGAATTCTTTTTGCACTTCCAGAAACGCCCGCGCGTTTTTCACCAGCGACAAAATCTTCAATCGGTTTCGGACGATGCCTTCGTTCCGCATCAGCGAGTCTAGTTTGCGCTGGTTGTAGCGGGAAATTTTGTTGGGGTGGAAGTTGTCGAGCGCGGCGCGATAGTTTTCTCGCTTGCGAAGAATCGTGTCCCAGCTGAGCCGGCCTGCGCGCCTTCAAGCACAAGAAACTCAAAGAGCACGCGATCGTCGTGCTGCGGAACCCCCCACTCGCGATCGTGATAAGCGATCAGGTGATCGTTCGTCGCCCACGCACAGCGGAGAATTTTCTTCCCGGTTGAGGCATTCATTGCCGGAATAGTTTAGTTCGCACGCGCCTAGAAACCGAACATTACCTGAAGATCGATACGGCGATTGGCTGACGCCGAGGAGAAAGGGCCACCGGACAGGGCGATGGATTGTCCGAAGTACGGCGAACTCAGGTTTCCCACCGGAGGCGCGGGATTCGCGGAATTGAAAAGATTGCGCGCGGAGATGCTGAGCGTCAGATTGAAACGCCGGTTGGTGCGCGCTCCGCCGCCGCCAAATGGATTCCCGCCGCCACCGCTGAGCCCGCGTCCCATCAGTCCCGGAGGACCGCCGCCGCGACCGCCCGGGCCGCCGGGTCCGCCTGGACCGCCGCCCGGCATGTTTGCGCCGCCTTTGGTTTCTCGCCCGAAGCCGATGGTTTTGCTCAGCCGTAAATTGAACGTAGTATTCGCGGGGCCGGTACCGTAATTAATTCGCAGAGCCTGGCCAGGCGCGGGATTTGGATTGAACGTCCCCAGATTCGTGCACACATCGCCGTTCGGTTGAGCGGTATATGCGGCGCAGGTTGTGCTCGACACAAATGTGGGCCGATCGTTGAAGAGGGAATCGAGATTGTTGTCCTGCCCGGTGGTGATATTGAACGGCGTTCCCGAGTTGATGATGATAAAAGGACTGAGCGAGAACGAATGCGGCAGATTGATGTTGCCGCCGATGAAAGCGCGGTGGCGGACGTCGAATGCTGCGCGCCCGTAATCCGCCTGCGGATCGTATTGATTGGAAAGAAAACTTGCCGAGCTGGTGGTGCCGTTTCCGAAGAAACCGCCGCCCCCGGAACTCACATTGCTGTTGGCGTAGCTGAGGGTGTAGAAGCCGAATAACGAAAGCATCTTGCCCGCCTGAATTCGCGCGTTAGCAATGAGCTGCTTCTGCCGGAAAACTCCGCCGGATTCGTATTCGTAAATATTTTGGTTCGTTCCCAGCGGCGTCACGCCGCCAGCGGTGTAAGGCGCATTCGTGTTTCGTATATACAACGCGTGCTCGCCAATCGAGTTCAGATAGGTCACCGAAACGGTCGCCGCTTTCGTTACTTGCCGCTCCAGGCTTGCGGCTGCTTGCATGGTGTAAGGCGCGCGCAAATCTTTGGAAATTCTGTAGATCGTAGGCGCCGCGGTCGAAGGCAGCTGATTGAACGGTGGAGTGCTGGTCGTGCTGAAGAATGTTGGGTCCTGCACCACGGCGCTCAATTGCGTCACGCCATCAAGGCGCTCCGCCTGCTGCACAAGATTTTGACCGAAGCGGTCGTAGAACATGCCGAAGCCGGCGCGCAGCACGGTTTTTGGCGCTGACTTCCCATCGCCGCCCACTCCCCATGCAATCCCTACGCGCGGCGCGAAATCGGCGTGATCATGAATGCTGTTCTGCGATTCGAAGCGCAGGCCATAAGTCAGCGAAAGATTAGGACGCACGCGAAACTCATCTTCCGCGTAGAGCCCGGCGTCATACCAGGTGACCTGCACCAACGGAGTGCCGGACACCAGCGAAAACTGGCTGGGCGTCGGACAGTTGCTGCCGTTGTTCTGCATGCATTGCAGCGTCTGCTGGTAAACGTCGATCGCCTGGGTGATCACGCCATTACTCACCACCGGCGAGAAAACGTAGGTGCCGTTGAAGTTTGGATCGGTGGAGTTGGCGATGTTCAACGCGCGCAGCCGCCCGCCAAATTTGATTAAATGCTTGCCGTGCGAGACCGACGTGTAGTTCTGAAGCTCGTAGCTGTCCTGCGTACTGCGCGAGGTTCCCTGCGAACTGCCTCCACCGGTGAATGCGCCCTGCACTTGAATCGTCGGCAGGGTGCTGATTGGAAGTTGATGGTTGATCTCGCGCTGAAACTGGAATCGGGTTTCGTTGACCACCCTCGGGCTCAGGATTTGCGAATCGCTGATCTGGATGCTGTGGTCAGTTTCATTCAGCGTATAGGCCTGTGACGGCAACGAGAATTGTGACAGCCCGCCGTTGTCCTGATGTTCATGCGTCATCTGGTAACGGGCGGTCAGCGTGTTGCTGGCGCTGATCTGGTAATCCAACCGCGGGCTGATATTGGTGCGCGTGCGCGGATTTTCGATCGATTGCTGCACGCTGATCTGATTGAGATTCGAATCCAGCGTGGTGGCATTGATCGCCGAGAATTCGGTTATGTTGCGGCGCTGAGCGTCCAGAAAAAACGAAGCCTTCTTGCTGATCGGCCCACCCAGGTTTCCATCGAATATATCTGAGTTGTAGCTGGGCTTGGTGGGAACGTAAGGGTTCCGCGAGTTGAATACTGAATTGTTGTCGTTGAAAAAGAATTGCCCGTGAAACTGATCGGTGCCGGGCTTGGTAAGAACTTCAATTCTTCCGTATCCAAGTTTGTCGTACTGCGCCGAAAATGGGTTTTGATTGATCCGGATCTCGCGGATCGCCGACTTGGGGGGAAGCTGGCCACCGGTGAATCCGTCGATATAAATTTGACCGCCGTTGGGACCCGCCGACGGTCCCGCCAAAGCCTGCAGCTCGGATTGCAATTCGTCGGGATCGTCGGACAATGCTTCCAGGTCTTTGCCTTTGAGCACCACCGACCCCGCGTTCGACAATCCGTTTACGTCGAGCTGATTGGCGTCAGACTGGACATCCACCTTTTCTTCTTTTGTCTGAATGTCGAGGGGAACATCCATCTTCTCGTGCTGACCGGCGGCCAGCGTGATTCCTTCTTTGTGGTAAGGCGCGAAGCCCTGCGCGATCGCAGTCAGAGTATAGGTGCCGGCAGCGAGCGCGCGGATTTCGAATGCACCCTGCTGATCGGTAGTTGCAGTCGTCTCTTTTCCGTCGGAGCCCTTTAAGACGACCGTCGCTTGCGGGATGACCGCGCCCGTCTGGTCAGTGACTTTGCCGCTCAAGATCGACGAGGCAGTTTGTCCGAAAGCGGATGCGCAAAGTAACAGGGCCGCGACCGCGATAACTGTGATGAGCGACGCTCTTTTCAAGAATTGATTCCTTTTTGAGTATGTGTTCGCGAATATGTCCGAATGCTTTTATTGCGAAGCTGCGTCGCCGCCGCCCGCTGCGCCGGTGCCCAGGTTCCATGGCGAGAGGATGCTGGTCGCCGCCGAACCCGCCGGGGCTGCGGTCAAAATGGGTTCAACCCCGGCCAGCAACGTGATGAGGGTTGGCCCGGAACTTGAGCTGCCTTCAGTGGCGACAAGAATTACCGCGTCGCCTTTATGCAGATCGGCAATTGTGACTGCGGGCGTGCGAGTGAGCATCTGCTGAAAGTCGCCACCATCGGGGCCACCTCCGCCGCGCCAGTTTCCGCCGGGCATTCCACCCGGGGCACTGGAGCCCTGCGAATTGCCTGCTCCCGGGGGCTGGCTGCCGCTTCCCATTCCGCCACCACCAGACGGACCGGGCTGGCCCGGCGCGCCGCCCGGAAATCCGCCGGGGGTACTGCCTTTGAGCCGCATGGCCATCCCCATCGCCATCATCGGCAGCAGCTTTCGAAGTTGCGAGTCGCTGCTGACCTTCACCACTACCGGTTTCTTTGTCGCCAGGTCCGTGACGGTCACGCTGTTGGCAGCTGCGTCGGTTGAAACCACGGTTCCGGCAATATCGCGAAAAGTTCCCGACACAATTGCGTGTGCGCTGAATTCTGTTCCCTCGTCATTTTTAGTCCCGCGAGCGCGCAACTGATCGCCAGCCTTGATCTGATCCAGAGTTCCGGGTCGCGCGTCATCAAACTTCACGGAGTCGGGCGAGTACCGGCGAATCGCCGTCTCGGGCGCGACGTGAATCACAATCGGCTTGCCCCCGGCCGCCAGTGAGTTTGCAATCGTGACGGTGCTCGCAGCTGCATCCACCGACTTCACAATTCCGCCCACACCCTTTCGCCATTCCTCGCGCTCACGCTGCTGGCGTTCCGCAATATCCGTCTTCCGCATGACGATGGCCGAGGTAGCAACCACCGCCGCTGCGTCTCCTGATCCGCGGGCGAGTACGCGGTCGCCGGCCTGAATATCAGAAACTGCGATGGGACTGGCGGTTTTGAGGTCGGTCTGTCCCGGCGCCATTTGCCTTATGCGAGCGGCGTCGCCGAAGGATACTGTGACCTCGGCTCCGGCGTCGGTGGTCAGCACAACCGTGTTGCCGTTGACAGATTTAACCGTGCCAACAGCTTTTGCAATCGCATCCTGACCTTGAGTTGAGGTCGCCAGGCAAACAGCAAAAACAGCGAGCGCAATGGCGTTTGTTAGCCAGTTTCGTGGGGATTCGGAGACGGGAAATCGCATAAATGGTCTTCATACAATTCAATCATGCGGGGGGATGAAATGGGGGTAAAGAATTGTCAAATGCCGGTAAGAGTTTGTGGGAAGGGCGGACGAACTCACGCCCTTCTTTGGACTACGCTATTTGGCCAAAGCCGGATTCGGTTTGGCCGCCTCCATCTCCAGCAAAGCTTTCTTCCGCTGAAGTCCCCAGCGATATCCGCCGAGCTCGCCGTTCGAGCGCAAAATGCGGTGACATGGAATTGCGATCGCCACCGGATTAGAAGCACAAGCATGCGCGACAGCTCGTACCGCTGAAGGCTGGCGAATTGCTTTTGCGACATCCGTATAAGTCCGCGTCTCACCGAAGCGGAGCGACTGCAGATAAGTCCAAACCCGCCGTTGAAATGCGGTTGCCTGAATATCCAGAGGCAGAGATGGAGCAACCTCAAGGCCCTGCATGTGCCGGCTGATGCTCGCGACCAAGTCGGCCAGCCCACGGTCATCGCGGCGCCTGACTGCAAACGGAAATTCCTGCTTCAGGCCCTGTTCCAATTCTTCCTCGGAATTGGCGAATTGAATACTGCAAATTCCCTTGTCCGTGGACGCAATCAAAATCCTGCCGAGCGGCGATGGGGCACAGGTGTAGCGAATTGGCGCAGCAACGGCTCCTCGACGGTACTTTGCCGGCTCCATTCCTAATTCGGCGGCGGTGCGCGAGTAGAGGCGACTGCTGGAACTGTATCCGGCTTCATGCATGGCACGGGTGACCGACTGTCCTGACTTCAATTTTTGACGGAAGCCGCGCATACGGCATGAGTTCGAATATTCTTTGGGCGTGATTCCCAACGCCGCTTTGAACGTGCGCTGGAGATGAAACGGACTCTGGTGAAATTCTGCGCCAAGGTCGGCGAGCGTGACGGACTCATCCAAATGCTGCTCGAGATAGCGGCAAATGGATTTAACCAGTGTCTGACGTGGATTTCCGCTCACCGTCGTTGGCCGGCAGCGCAGGCATGCTCGAAAACCCGCGCGCTCGGCTTCTTCGGGCTTTCGGAAAAAAGTTACATTTTCGCGTCGCGGCCGCCGCGCCGGGCAGGATGGCCGGCAGTACACTCCGGTTGATGACACGCCGAAGAAGAACTTGCCGTCACTCGATCCGTCACGGTCAAGCACGGCCTGCCATTTTGAGTCTTCAACCACGCTACGCATCTCGAATTGCCCGGTGTTCAGTATCGCACTGTCCATGGCCGCAGATTAATGGCTGACGCCGATCCTGCGCTATCCGAATCTTGCGGTCAAACTGTTTTTTGTGCAGTATTGCAGTTCCTGACTTATGGCGGAAAACAATGCGTCCGAAATTATCGCAGCGCGGGTCCACGGTGACATTCACCTGAACGCGGCGAAATCGGTGAAGGAATGGCAGCTGGCCAAGCCCATTCTTTTTTTCCACGACTGGCAGGGACGCGACCTCGATCCCGCAATTGAAACCGAAGTTCGCGTCCTATGGTCGCCCGCCACCATCTACCTGAGATTTGCATGCCGATATCGCGAGCTGTTCGTGTTTGACGACTCCGACGCGAGCGGCCGCCGCGATCACCTCTGGGACCGGGACGTCGCCGAGGCCTTTCTGCAGCCGGATCCCTCACGCGAACGCTATTACAAAGAGTTCGAAATCGCGCCTAACGGCATGTGGATCGATCTCGACATTTCGCCCGGCGGCCTGGCAGATCTTAAGAGCGGCCTGACCCGGTCGGTGCATCTCGATAAGCAAAGAAAGAACTGGGTGGCGGAAATCGCGATCCCGATGAAAGCCTTGACGGCAAACTTCGATCCCGCAAAGGTGTGGCGGGTCAACTTTTATCGCGTGGAAGGAAACGCCGAGCCTCGGCAATACCTGGCATGGCAACCGACACGCACCCCGGAGCCGAATTTTCATGTCCCGCAGGCTTTTGGCAGGCTGCGATTCTCTGACAAATAGTTGCCTTGATTATTGATCTTCCTCTTCCAGCTACAATGGCCAGCGGAGAGACTCATGTCGAAATCGCGACGGCAATTTTTAGCGGCTACATCTCTGGCTCTGGCGGGAGCGGCAGCCTATCGCAGCGAAGCGCAGAAGGCGGATGAACCGCCGCCGGGCGCGCCCCCGGCCTTCGGAACCGGAGCGCCGGTTGGCCCGGAAGTTTCCGCTAATACTTTTTCGGAAGCTGAGAAGCTGGTGCAGATTGAACTGTCTGGATCCGAGCGGGCACAAGCGGCGGCGAGCTGGCGGCAGAATATGGCTTCGCTCTACGAGCGGAGGAATGGCCCGCGGCGGGTTTTTCTACAGGATGCGATCTCTCCGGCATCGCATTGGAATCCGCTGCTTCCCGGCGTAAAAGGTTTGCCTGAGCGTGACCGATTCGTGCGCAGCAGCGCCGATCCCGGGCCGCTGCCGGAAAAAGACGAAGACATCGCTTTCGCGCCGGTAACCAGGCTTTCGCGCTGGATCGAGCAGCGCAAGCTTACCTCCGAACGCCTGACGCGAATTTATCTCGCGCGGCTACAGCAGTTTGATCCGAAGCTGCGTTGCGTGATCACGCTAACGACGGACCTCGCCCTCGCACAAGCCAGAAAGTCTGACGAAGAAATAGCCGCGGGAAAATATCGCGGGCCGCTGCATGGAATTCCGTGGGGCGCAAAAGATCTGGTCGACACAGCCGGCATTGCCACCACCTATGGCGCCGAGCCGTATAAGGACCGCGTTCCCACCGAAGATGCCACCGTGGTGAAACGTCTGCATGATGCCGGCGCGGTGCTGGTCGCGAAGTTGAGCCTGGGAGCGCTGGCGCTGAATGACATCTGGTTCGGCGGGCAGACCATGAATCCCTGGCTGCTGGAGGAAGGCTCGTCGGGGTCGAGCGCAGGTCCGGGCGCCGCGACTGCGGCTGGCCTGGTGGCATTCGCAATCGGCAGCGAAACCGGGGGCAGCATCGTGGCCCCTGCGATGCGTTGCGGGCTCGCTGGATTGCGGCCCACATACGGCCGCGTGCCTCGCACCGGCGCGATGACGCTGTGCTGGTCGCTCGACAAACTCGGCGCCATGACGCGCAGCGTCGAGGATGCTGCGCTGGTGTTGCATGCGATCTCCGGGCCGGACGGAGCAGACCTCGCCTGTGTCCCCAGCAAGCTCGACTTCAATGCTGCAGCCGGGGTCCAGGGCCTGCGCGTCGGATATTTTCCCGAGTGGATGAACGACAATCCCGCAACCGATGTGGACCGCGCCGCGCTCGAAAGCGTAAAGAAACTTGGCATGGTTCCAGTGGAAGCGTCGCTGCCGGATTGGCCTTACGACGCGCTGAATCTGATTCTGTTCGCGGAAAGCGCCGCCGCCTTCGAAGAGCTCACGCTCGGCGGAGAGCTGGGCCAGCTCAAGATCCAGGTACCGGACGCATGGCCCAACATCTTCCGCCAGTCACGCTTCCTTTCGGCAGTGGATTTCGTGCAGGCAGACCGCTTTCGGCGCAAAGTCGCCAACGAAATGGCGCGCATCTTCGCCCAGGTGGACATGCTGCTGGTCCCGTCGTTGCGCGACGAGATGCTGACCATCACCAATTTCACCGGACATCCGTCGTTAACCTTGCGCGCGGGATTCGTTCAAGTCGCAGAAGCTCGCAGCGATTGGGCTCCTGATCCGAAGCATCCGTTGCCGAAGTTCTCGCCGCCTCGGCGCGTGCCTCACGGGGTCACAATGATTGGAAGGCTTTTCGACGAAGGCAAGTTAGCCAGTGCGGGCATCGCGCTGGAGCAGAGTTTCGGCGTGGCAGACGAGCGTCCGCCGGGGTTTTAGAGCCCGGGGAACAGCGCGTTTTGGCGATACGCGTAAGCCAAAATCCCGTTTGGCCTTAATTCATTTAGCGGGTTATGATTCCTAGTACACCTCTGCCCCTGATTTCCTATTCGTTTCCGGCCGGTTGCGGACGTGCGTGTGCGAACGGCTGTCAGTCAGCCGCAAAATCCAGCGGGAGATTGCATTGAAGAAAGGCAAGTCGGCGGTCGTGATCGGCGCCCAGTGGGGCGATGAGGGCAAAGGCAAAATTGTCGATGTGCTCTCGGAGCGGTTCTCCGTGGTCGCGCGCTACGCCGGCGGCCACAACGCTGGACACACCGTAATCATCAACGGAAAACGGTTTGTGCTTCAGCTCGTGCCTTGCGGAGTTCTGCGCGAGGGCTGCCGCAGTATTATCGGAAACGGCGTGGTACTCGATCCCATCGCGTTTCTTAAGGAAGTTGGAGCACTGCGCGATGCCGGAGTAAAGGTTGATGGCAGCCTGTTTGTGAGCAATCGCGCCCATGTAATTCTGCCCTACCATCGCATGATCGAGCTGGCGTCGGAGAACGCGCCCGGACGCGTGAAAATCGGCACGACGTCTCGCGGAATTGGCCCGAGCTACGAAGACAAGGCCGGCCGCCGCGGATTGCGAGTGGTCGATCTGCTCGATCTCGAATTGCTGCGAAAGCACATTGAAAACGCTTGCCGCGAAAAAAATATGATCGCGCACGCGCTATTCAACTCCGAGCCGCTCGATCCCGACAAAATGTATATCGAGTATGCGGAGGCCTCGCGCAAACTCGCGCCCTTTGTCTGCGACACCGCCGCGCTGCTGAACCGCGCCATCGCCGACGGGCATTCGGTCATGTTCGAGGGCGCGCAAGGTACC
>Ga0136846_1230791_pt1 | contig 11595 bp, 16 predicted proteins | sample HopSoiMetagenom2_FD_96841 | JGI IMG/M metagenome (GOLD analysis project Ga0136846, IMG submission 96841) | Grasslands soil microbial communities from Hopland, California, USA - 2 Assembly 2016 (version 4) | ecosystem: Environmental > Terrestrial > Soil > Grasslands | place: USA: Hopland... | reverse complement strand
TCGAAGGTGGTTGCAGCCGATGCTGAAGTGTGTGTCGTTGTCAACAAGGATGATGGCGGACCATTAAATCCGGCTGTAGTTCATAAGGTGTTTCACAACGCGATCGTAATGCCGCACAACTCGAAAGGTCAGAACCGCTTTCGCCACCATGATCAATTGATCCATCTCGCCGCTCTCAACGCCTTCACACCAGATATTATATTTCTTGAATCGGTTTTGGGGATCGACGCCGATCAACAACGCATCGCCAGGACCGGGCAAGAAGTTTATCAGACCGCGATGCGGACCAGCTTGCGTGACCCCGGTTCGACCCGCGATGTTGATATAGTCGTAATCGATAAAGCAGTTGCGGAATGGCTGGTGCAATGGTTTGAGCCGGAAAGTCAGGTATCGCTTTACGAGATCGATTCGTCTGCGGTGATCAAGCGTAAGGCCAAAGGAAAGCCCGGCCGCAAATCGGAACTTGGTCGTCCGCTCACCCAAGTCGAGCGCAACCAACGCTACCGTGAAAAGAAGAGGAAGGAGGGTGGTAAGGGAAATAAAGCAGATACCGATGCATGATGTCGGGATTTACAAATTTGTGAGGGAAAATGGCCGTCCCTCCGGCCAATTCACAGTTATTACCATGTAAAATGGCCGGAGGGACGGCCATTTTACAGTTATGCGCGTCTATATAAATCCGGCCTTAATTCCTCGCGTCTATATAGATCCGGCCTTAATTCCTCACGCGGGATGCCGGTCAGCGTCTCAATATCTATAATGCGCTTGGCAGGGATCTCACCCTCCCATTGGCGGATTGCGCTATGCGAGATGCCGAGCATTCGGCCTAAAGCTCGAATACCGCCTGCCGCTTCGATTGCTTTTTCTAATCCGGTCATGCGCCTTTATATGGGCTGGAAACTTTTTCTTGTCAATAGCGATTGGGAAGCTTGACTTTCCAATCTGGAAAGCTTATCTCCCCTCTGAGCATCGGCATTCCGCTGATGTGGGGAAGGAGTAAAGAGTGTCTAAGAAGCGGACTACGGCGGATATCGCCGCATTCAGCCAACTTCTGACTGAATGCGAGATTGAAGCCTCCTGGGGTCGTGGAGTTTTCATCTTTAACAAGATGATGAACTTCTTCAACCCCGATCCGGTACGCGAGGCGGCAGAGAAGTTGGAAGCCGCTTTTGCTAAGATCCTGGCGTGGGTCAAGAATCTTCTTCCGGGGCAAATGGTATCCCTGGAGGAAGCGATGGAGATCGGTGGTCTCGATCCGCGTCTCAGGACCGCACGGGCAGCAGTTCGCAGGTTTCTCAGTGAGAACGGCGTTCTGGCGCACATTCCGGCGAAGACTCAGAATGAGAGGTGGCAGAAGCTCATCACTCATCAACTCCCTGAAGAGGAAGCCGATCAGGAATAATACTATCGAAAGTCCAACAAATTCGATAGTGTGTTTGGTAGTGAATAAGGAGAGGCGACATTTGTCGCCTCTTCTCATCCGGGAGAAAGATTGTGATCCATGGTATTGAGGAACTAAACGAACGCGGATTGTATATGCAAGTACAATGGAAGAAGGCAAGGGATTATTTCAATGCCCTCACCGTTGCATACTTCGAGGTAAAGGAAGATGTTGAGAGCGGAAAATACGGTTCCGAGCATAATAATATGCGGGCCTTCATGATCAAATATATCGGTGTCCAGGAGCCGCAATTCATCAAGATTATGAATATGTTCGACCAGCAAATGGCGATGAGCGATAAGGAACTGCTCACCGAAGCCGAAAAGAAGGTGCGCCAACAAAAGTTGGAGGAGGAAGAGGAAGCTCGCCGGCAACGCGAGGCAGAAAAAGATCGTAAAGCAAACGAGAGAGAAGTGGAACGTGCCAGGAAGACAGCCGAGAGGGAAGCTGAACAGGTTCGCAAGGCAGACGAGAAAAGGCAACGAGAAGCAGTCAAGGAGCAACAGGAAGCTGAAAAGAAACAGCGAGCGGAACAGGAAAAACGCGAGGCTACTAATGAACGGCGGCGGGAACAACGCAGACAAAAGTCCGAAGAATTGGCAAAGGCAGTGCAAGAGAGTGGTACTAAGGAAGATATCGAAAAGCTTGCTGGAAAGAATATGTCATCGGAAGCGGCTACTCTATTAGCTTTGTATAAAGACAAGCGCATAGAACTGGGGCAGTTGCTGGCCCAGATGCGGGAACTGGTTCAAACGAACAAGGCTGGAAAAGACCTCGATGGAAAGCCGTGGGCATGGAATAAATGGTGTGAGACCTTTATTAATCGCAGCCGTTCCAGTATCAAAGAAGATATTGACGCATACTACAATGAAATAGAGAGAAACAAACACCCTCCGAGCAACTCACATGACCAAGCTGCGGACATAAAGGATAATATCCTCATGTTTGGAAAAGGAGCCTGAAAGCAATGTCTGAGGACAACATCTACTACCGCTACTATCGTCGCTTTATTGCCTATCATGAAGCGGGGCATGCGGTAGCCTCGCATCGTTTGGGACTGCACTTCGATTATGTCGAAGTGTGCCTGCCGCCGCTGCACGCATTCTCACTTATCGGGCCTATCAAATTAGGACAAGTCAAGCATGGCAACCGTCCGCTCTTTGATAATCCCGGAACCAAAGTCACACTGGCAAAAGCGGTCCAAGAGGTCGCCTCAAAAGTTTTGTTGGATATGACCCATACATATGCTGGACCGATTGCCGAAGCCTGCGCAGAGTTTGATTTGGAGAATACCCCATTCGCCAAAGTGCTCGACCAGATCGATAAATGCATTAAGGATGGTGAAGGGGTTGAAGGTAGTGATTATGAATATCTTGAACATCTCCACATCGGACTGGCCGATCTAAAACAAAACTATGTAAAGGAAGAGAACTGGCCCGACTTCGACAAAGTGTTTGACCCCCAGCGCACCTTCATGAACACCCTATCAATGGTCGTGAAAAACTGGCAGGCAATCACTCGATTGGCGGAAGTGCTGATCGAACGTGACCGAGTGGACTATAATGAAGTCTGCGAGATTATCGGACCCAATGAGATGATAGACACATGAACAAAGACCTAAAGAAGCGCATGGAACATTATCGAAAGCGAGGCTGGGAGGTTGAGCGATCTAAGAAGGGTCACTACTGCTGGTACTCGCCCGATGGTTTGACCATGGTAATCTCAGGCGGCACGATAAGCGATTATCGAGGTTGGAAAAACCACATTGCAATGCTAAAACGGATCGAGCGAACCAGCGCCCCGTAACAGGGGCTGAGAACGCGAGGGATCAGAGATCTCCGCTGCCTCAAATCGAAACCTACAAACCTCTAGACGAATGAAAGGCGAGGCAAGTCCTCGCCTTTATTTTGTCTTGACCATACTAATATTGATCCAATATAATTCCATGTACCTCAAGAAACGCGGGATTCTATTGTGATCAGTCCAGCCTATACACCGGAAGAGGATCAGGTTTTACTGTCCTATACAGCCGACCTCGATCCCCAGGACTACAAGAGCAAAACAAGGGACTTCACCGCACGGTTCAAACAAGCCGCTCTGCGCCTTCCGGGACGCGCTCCAGATGCCCTGCGCAAGCGGTATCTGCGGTTGCGCCAGACCAGCAGCATACCGGAAAAATCGGATGCTGGGCAACCAGCAACATCACCCCCACATAGATTCCTCCCGGAGCCGGTATTCGCCAAGGCGGAACCAATTAACTGGGAAGATACGTTCATTACGCCCCCGAGCAAAGAACGATTAATGGGGAGGCGATAATCATGGCTCCGCATGAATTTGATGCACTGGTCAGACGGCTGCCGGAATTGACGAAAACCCAGATGACCGAGTTGCGCCGAAGAATCCTCTTCCTTATTGATGACAAGGAAAGTGGTGGGGTCACCAACGAAGATTGGATATTACACGGCATCGTGTCCGTACTAAACGAACGCGGCATCGGATACATGGTGCCGCCCAACTTTCGTATCAAAAAAGCACGCTCCTTTGCGGGTTACGAAACGACCGCTGACAGAGTGAGAATTCTACTAACCGATGCGATACCAGAAATGACGGTAACCGAGCAACGCAGTCTCGGTGTTATCGCGGCAAGAGCACTGGCCGATTATATAAGCTCGTGGTCTGCCGTAACGTTTGATTCGCTTATGAGGAATGTCTCCAAGATGCCGGAAGCATTGGATGAAGCCTTTCCTGGGTACATATCATCGGGCCTCATACGATACATATTCATCCAGAGACGGGAGACGGTATGAAGTACGGAGTGATTTATGCCGATTGTCCCTGGAGCTTTGCCGTGTATAGTAACAAAGGCAAAGGCCGATCAGCCGATGCCCATTACAAAACAATGACCCTCGATGATATCAAATCATACCCAGTCCAGGAATATGCAGCGGATCATAGTGTGCTGCTTTTGTGGATAACCGATCCTATGTTAAGCTATGGAATGGAAGTTATAAAGGCGTGGGGATTTAAATATAAGACGGTAGGTTTTTACTGGTGCAAGACAAAAAACAATGTTATAGAACCGTGGCAATCAAGTGACTTTCCAATTGGCACAGGTTATTGGTCGCGCGCTAACCCAGAACAATGTTTGTTAGCAACAAAGGGTTCTCCGAGCCGCCGGTTTGCTGATGTACGAAAACTGATAATAACACCACGCCGAGAACATTCACGCAAGCCGGATGAGATCTATGAAAGGATCGAGAGGCTGTGTTCAGGACCGTATCTGGAATTGTTCGCTCGTAATCGGCATCCCGGATGGGATGCGATAGGGGACGAAGTAGAAAAGGGAATACAAGGAAGGCGTTGGCATTCGGATGCGCGAGAATTTTATGAACCCGAGGCTGACGATGCGTAACCACACCGGGGAAGCTCTATGGCCGATGACAATATGCTGTCGGGTTCGTTGCAAGAAACGATCATCACGGCGCTGGTCTATGCTAATGATTCAAACAGTCGGATCATCTCGCGACTGGTAGACCTAAATTGGTTCGAAGACCCTTACCGTGAGATAGTCGATAAAGTTCTGCAATTCTGGCGCACCTACGAGAAGCCGCCGACCAAGAGCCATATCGATGATGTTCTCGACTTTGCATTAAATAACCCCAATCATCGGCGGCACACTATCTATAACCGGGTGCTCGACCGGCTAACCCGCCTCAATGAAAATCTCAATACCCAATACGTCTATAACCGTTTGTTTGAATTCGCTCGCCGGCAGAATTTAAAGCGTGCGATCTTCGAAGCCGGTACGATTCTCAGTCAGAGCAATACACTGGAGGATTACGAGAAGGTCGAAGCAATCATGGCGGATGCAGCCCGCTATGATGCCAATCCGTATGATCTCGGATTTGCTTTATCCGATCCGCGTGCGTTGAAATTTCTCGATCGCAATGATGAGGACCGGGTGCCGATCGCAATCAGCGAATTGGAGAAGGAACATATATCTCCTGGTCGCGGCGAGATGTTTTTGATCATGGCTCCCCGTGGTCGCGGTAAATCGATGTTCCTCCACCATATCGGCAGGCATGCGATAGGTCCGATAGGTCGCGGCAAATGGAATGTTTTGCATATCACACTGGAAAATTCAGAGGACGCAACCGCCGAGCGTTATATGCACAACTTCTTTGGAATAACCTCGAAAGAGGACTCCACAGTAACCTATCTTGAAACAGACAAAACCAGTGGCAAGCTCATTGGTTTTGCCCGTGGCAAAGCCGATTCAAAATACTTCGCCAACTCGGAACAGCAACGCGAGTTCCTGACAGCAAATATGAATGGTAGATTGGATTCGCTACGCATAAAGGAGTTTCCGACCGGCGATCTTACCTATGACGGTTTGGAAGCCTATCTCGACCATCTGGAAGGGATCGCAGGCTTTACACCAAACCTGATCCTATTGGACTATCCCGATTTGATGTCGTATGACCGCAGGCATGATCCGCGCTTGGGTCTGGGGCGCTTGTACCAACAGTTGCGGGGATTGGCGGTAAAACGCAACCTCGCAATGGTGGTCGTAACCCAGAGCAATCGTGAAGGCGAAAAGACAAAGACGGTTGAAAGCCACCATGCCTCCGAAGACATCAGCAAGATCGCTACGGCTGATATCGTGGTGAGCTACAACCAGACTCCACAAGAGCATGAGTTGGGTCTGGCAAGATTGTATGTTGTCAAGGCGCGCAATCAACGGCAGTGGTTCTCGGTGCTGATAACGCAGAACTATGAGGCATCGCAATTCTGCCTGGAGTGCGCGCCGATGAACACAATCAACAATTACGCCGACTTGCTGGAGAACCCGACAGTTGAACAGACCGAAGAGGAGAATGTCTATGCCCGAGCTACCCGATGATGATCCTCGCTTTATCGAGTTCGCCATTCATCTGTCGAACATGCTACAGATGTATATGGGCAAGCCGCTTGATCGGTTCACGATGGGACAAATCAACACGCTGATTGATCATCAGAGTATCAACTTTAAGCAGAGGTTTGGATTTGACGTGCCAAAACTGGTGGCGCTTGTCTTGCCGACCAGCCGGCATATTCACTTCTTCCGCGCCGATCTCGAAACACAACAAATCCAGGTAGTGATAAAGAACCTGTTGCAGGAGTTCCAGGTACATAAGATCCCAATCGATACACAGGAACTGGCAACCGCCATCAAATTGGCTTGGCCGCAATACGATCCGGGAGTGGAACGCTATATAGAGAGCGGTCTGATCGGCAAGGCGTTCCTACATTGATAGCGCCCTGTGTCATCCAGATAACCACTCGCATCCGGGACAATGCGATTGTCCCGGAACTGTCGGGGCAATACCTCTATCACTATGATCCCCGCCGCGATTTGTCGGGCTGCTATTATCTCTCGGTGGTCGAGGATCGCAGCGAAGCTAAGGTGTTTACCAGTCAGGACGAGGCGATGAAATACTATTGGCAAACCTGCCAGACACCGAGCTACTATTTGACAGCCGAGCATATCAACCGACCGCTCGCCGAAGAGTACCGTGTCGAGATCGTGTTCCTGCCAATAACGAATTCATAAGAGGAGTAACCCATGCCTACATTTGATGATCCAGAATTTCGGGACATAATGCAACGGGTTTCCGAAAAGTCCCAGAGGTTCGCCGACAAAATAAACGCTGTCGCATTGGAGTGCATACAAGAAGATAGCTCCATAAACAATTCGCTGGCGATTGTTGTTGCGTTGTCTACCGTAGCAGGAATGGCAGTCGCCAGTATGGAAACCTCCAAGAAGATAGTTAAGACATTAGAGAATGTAAATAGCAGTCCGATTAAATTTTTAGAGGAAATGGTATCTATATCTATAGGCGAGGCACGCAAACAAATAACAAATCGTAAGCACAACAAGTACAAACAATGATCTCCCCTCGCTCACTCTCTGCTTATCTCGGCCGGGAAGTCGATGACTTCCGCTGGGTCAAGAATATGTCGGATAAGGAACTCGATGACACACTATCAGATATCCGACCGGCACCAATATTTAACGAACCACTAAACCGCGCCCAGAAAGTCGGGTTTATTCTTGGTGTTGCCTACAAGCAGTTTGTCTTCCACTTCGAAATGGGAACCGGCAAGACCCGGCTGTCATTGGAATTGTTGAAGTGGTTTATCCAGAACGGGTTTATATCGCGTGCTCTGATCCTGGCGAATAGTGATACGGTGGTGCAGGGCTGGCAGGACGAGATCTTAAGGTGGAATATCGAGCTACCCTTTAAGATATTGCTTGGCAACAGTGCCAGCAAATGGGATATGCTCAACAGCTTTAATCTGGGGATCGCGGTTGCTACTCATACCGGGTTCTCGGTGATGGTCAGCGAGTTGGAATACAGCGGACGAGGTGATAAACGTGAGTATGTGCCAGTCCCGAATCTCATTCAACATATGCGTGGTTTGTTTGATGCATTTGTTATTGACGAGTCAACCCGTGTCGGCAACTCCAGATCATTATCGTTTAGAGTTTGCCGTGCCGTCATGGAGGATGCGCCAATTCGATTTGCACTGGCGGGAAGATTATTCGGACGCGATCCGATGCCGGTATGGGCGCAATTCTACCTTGTGGATCAGGGAGCTAGTTTTGGGCCGACAATTAACTTGTTTCGCGGTGCGTTCTTTACCGCCAAGCAAGGCTATTTCGGCGGCATGGAATACAAGTTCAACAAAAAGATGGAACCGCAATTCCAGAGATTCTTAGGACATCGTTCGGTTTACTTTGGCATCGATGAAGTTACCGATCTGCCGGAACTGACCAAAATCCGCCGCATGTGTATGTTCCCTGCCGACACCGAAGTGTATTACCGGCGTTGCGTTGACGAAATATTGAAATCAAAGGGCAACTACCGCGAAGTGCAAAACGCTTTCCTACGGATGCGGCAGATATCATCGGGTTTTGTTGGGGTGTTTGATGACGAGGAAGGTGAGGCCACAGAGATTGAGTTCCCGGACAATCCCAAGCTCGACCTTCTGATCGAACTGCTACAGGATCTGCCATCGGGACGCAAAGCCATCGTATTTCATGAGTTCAAATGGTCCGGTCTGCAAATCGCCAAAGCTCTAAAAAAGGCTAAGATCGTTTTCGGCCAATTGAATGCATCGACCAAGGATTGGGATCAGGTAAAAGCCAAATTCGACAAGTCCGATCTCGATCTCTTGATAGTGTCCTGGCGCAAGGGTGGTTACGGCCTCAATCTGCAAGCCGCCAACTATATGTTTTTCTACGAAAGCCCGGTAAGTAGTCTTGATAGGGACCAGTGCGAGCGCAGGATATGGCGGCAGGGTCAACGAAACCGTTGCTTTATTTACGATTTGCTAATGAAAGATTCGGTTGACGCGCGGATCATTCAGTTCCATAGTACTGCCGCCAATCTTTTCGAAGCTCTGGTCAAAGATCCGAGCCTGATCGAGAAGTAGCAGGGAGTCATTAAAATGAAATGGTGGATGACCGGGGTCGCCGCTGCGGCGCTCTTGCTATCACTACAACCGGCAAATGCCGTGTTGGTCAGTCAAGGTATCACTTATACTTTGACCGAAGCTGATACCGCTAGTGCATTGACCGATCGTTTCACACTAACGATCACAGGTATCAATGCCGCCGCCGATACCGAGAAAGGGCGCGAGGTTGTAAACGCAATAGCGTTTAATCAGCCGACCGGGTTTACATCGGCGGTGATGATCAATCCAGCCAGTGGTTTTACCGAAGTGACTGGTGGTCTCGCCTCGACCGGGTGCGACGGCACAGGCAACTTCTTCTGCTTTGATAATACCGCCGTTGCCGATGCCGCAGGCAATCCGGGATTGCCGGTATTGGGTGCCAACAGCAGTTTGACCTTTGTGTTTGATGTCACAACCGCAACCGGGAACTTCGCCGGCTACAACCCCAGTTTCAAGATCGATTGGAGAGGCACAGCCAACAACTACGATCTGGTGTCGCTGCCGATCGGGATCACTACCAGCATCACTCCCCCGCCACCCCCTCCTCCTCCCCCGCCGCCGGGTACGGTGATGGAGCCGGGTAGCATGATGATCCTGGCATCGAGCCTGTTGGGGATGGCTGGATTTATTGGTATCCGCCGTCGCCGCAATAGCTGATCTTGAAGTAAGAAGACGGGCGGGTTAATCCCCGCCTGTTTTCTTTTAGAAGAGAGGAACAACATGCCATTTGATGGTCATGCCGATGTAAGAATCCAGATCCTATTGGATACCCGCTCTCTGTTAGCTCGACGTGGCGGTTGGTGCAAGGGTACTCTCCATGAAAACAAGAATAAGAGAGACAGCTACTGCATATATGGCGCTCTCAAAACGGTAGCCCGACAACATGGTGTGAACTTGCTTCTTAATCCCAATGGACATACATTAGTACAATCGATACTGCTGGCACTTGGAGAGCCAAAGGGTATTGATCCTGGACCTATCGCCAAGTTCAACGATGTTAAGAGCCGGCGGAAGCACGAAGTCCTAAACCTTTTGGACCGGGCGATCGAGTACCTCCCCTGCGTGCCTCAATCGACAGAAACAAATATCCTGTCGGAAATTTACCCCTTGTGCTAGGGTGACCCTACAACTCCAGTTGTGGGGCCTTAACCTATGCCTAGTACAATCAGCCTGGGTCGCGGTATGCCTTGGGAGCTTCCCCCAAGGAACTCTCCTCCCTCCCCTCGCGCTGTCGGTCCCGCTCTCCCCCCGGTTGAGCCGCCCTCCCCGCACGGGGATCGGATCAGGGGAGGGCAGCGCATGCTGGATTGGCGGCGCGCATTGAGAGCCGACACCCCGGAACAAGGGTGCGAGCAGCTACTTACCCTGATGGCAGCCCAGATCGTGCAAGCCTCGCAGTCTCAGGGGCATGTGCAGCAATTTGCCTCCGATCTGCGCCAAAATGCACGGATGCTGGCCCGCATGATCGTGCCGTGATAGGGCTGATGTTCGGCTTTATAAAACGCCTGTTCGCGAAAAGTGGCGTGGTGACTATTCCGCTCCTACTGAAATGCCCAAATTGCGGCGGCACCTCATGGTATCGATGCCCTAGAGTCGGCATATCCGCCAACATCATGTGCGCGTTCTGCTTGCGCTGGTATAATTACCACATGGATCTCATGCCGATCAACGATCTGCACATGGTTGGCCGGGATAGGCAACCTGCTGATTAACGCCGGCAAATTTCGGCAGCTTTAGCTAATTCCTTGATAAGGCGGGGTTTTCCCCGCCTTTTTTCATGCCCAGAGCCATGCAAAAAAAGATGTCTGGCATGCGATGAGTACCTTGCAACTCGGTTGCACAGTAACCATATAACCCATTGTAGTGAGTTGAGAAGGAGGTAGAGAGGATAGAGAACCGGGAAACCGGGAGCGGGCAGTGTCCCAGGCACGCAGTGTTTTTGACCCCAGCGTCAGGTTTCCAAATGGGGTCATTCGGAGGAGCGAAAAACTCCCAGGAAGGGGACCGGCGATGGTCCCTGAGACTGGCAAGATCGCAATCCCGGTAGTGCGGAAGAGGGCTGTTTAGATGCGGTCCCGCGAAGACGAAAGTCGCGTAACACGATCCCGCAGCGGAGTTTCAACACCGTCTCATAAGAGCAACTGTTGAAACAAGAAACTAAACGAAATGCTACACAATAGATACGGCACATAATCTCGGAACCGGCAGTAGGTCAGCTAAGACACGAACCCGCGATGAGATACCGATCTGTTGTAGTTAGCATTTCGTCAAACCGTGGTTTCGATGACGGTTTGACGAAGTGCTGACACACTTCATTCCCAGGAGTGAATGATGACGATCTACACAGTATACTACATGAAGCCGGAAAGCTTCTTGAGGTTCAACTTCGGGATCGATTTTCCGACCGTAAAGCACTTGGTTGATACCCATCGTCCGGTGAGGTCGGTGAGGGCGAAAGACCCGGAAGAGGTCTTCATGCAGATGCAGGGTGAAGTATGGTCGCCCAACGGTGAGAAGCGCAAGCTGATCGAGGCGTTGGAACTATCTCATACAAGCATGAGTGCCGGGGATGTCGTTCGCGATCATTCAACCGGCAAACACTTTGTAGCAGCCCCGATGGGGTTCAGGGAGATCAAATGACCAAAGAAAAAACT
>Ga0136846_1211725_pt1 | contig 11596 bp, 10 predicted proteins | sample HopSoiMetagenom2_FD_96841 | JGI IMG/M metagenome (GOLD analysis project Ga0136846, IMG submission 96841) | Grasslands soil microbial communities from Hopland, California, USA - 2 Assembly 2016 (version 4) | ecosystem: Environmental > Terrestrial > Soil > Grasslands | place: USA: Hopland... | reverse complement strand
GTGCAGCCGGATTCCGGACAGCCGCCGGCCGGCCGCCAGCGCGACGACGCCGTGCGCTCCCTCGTGCGCGATGGTCACGGCGTGCCGGGTGACCCGCCACAGCGCGGGGGAGAGGACGAGCAGGGCTGCCACCGCCGCCGAGCCCCACAGCACCGACGGCGGCAGGGCGGGGACGACGGCGGTGACCCGGTCCCAGAACCGCGCCGCCGCCGTCATGCCGGCGAGTCAACCCCACGGAGCTGGATGCGCCTGTCGCTTTCGGCCACCCATTTCCGTTATCCCCAACACTTGTGCGTCACGACGCCGTCCGCCGCCGGAACGCCCAGGACGCAGCATTGACGGAGACCAGGAGCAACCCCGCGCACCACAGCACGGCGAGCACAGCCGAGCTGCCGATCGGCGTGCCGGTGAGCAGGCCGCGGGCGGTCTCGATGACCGGGGTGATCGGCTGGTCCTCGGCGACGGCGCGCAGCACGGCGGGCATGCTGCTCGTCGGGACGAACGCGCTGCTCAGGTAGGGCAGGAACACCATCGCGAAGGTCAGCGCGTTCGCCGACTCGACACTGCCGGCGAGCACGCCCAGGAAGGCGGCCAGCCACGACAGCGCGAACACGTAGAAGAGCAGCAGCGCAGCGGTGAGCAGCCACTCGACCGGGCCGGCGTCGGGCCGGAATCCCATCGCGACGGCCGCGGCGATCACGACGGCGGTGGACACGGCGTTGCGCGCGACGCTCGCGACGACGTGCCCGGTGAGGACGGCGGAGCTGCGGATCGGCAGCGACCGGAGCCGGTCGACCATCCCGCCGGTCATGTCGGCCGCGACCGCCGTCGCCGTCGACGCGGCGCCGAATCCGGCGCAGAGCAGGATGATCCCGGGGACGACGTAGTCGACGTACTCCCCGCCGGTGCGGATCGCCCCGCCGAAGACGTAGACGAACAGCGCCATCAAGGCCAGCGGCAGGGCGATCGACATGACGAGGGTCTCGACGTCCCGGCGGGTCAGCCGGATGCTGCGGCCGATCATCGTGAGCGAGTCGCTCAGCGCGGCCCGCAGGCCGTCGTGGGCGGGCAGGACGGTGGTCGTGGTCATCGGGAGAGCTCCAGGACTCGCGCGGCGGGGGCGGTGAGGGTCAGGAAGACGTCGTCGAGGGTCGGCCGGGTCGAGGTCACGCGGCTCGCGCCGAGCCCGGCGGCGCTCAGGTCGTCGAGCACGCGGTGCAGGTGGGCGGCGCTGCCGTCGGTCGGCAGCCCCAGCCGCGGGCCGGCCGCGTCCGGCACGGCCGCCGGGCCGAGCAGCCCGGCGGCCCGGTCGCGCACGTCGGCGTCGGCGAAGGTCAGCTCGAGGCGTTCGCTGCCGACCGCGGTCTTCAGCTCGTCAGCCGTGCCCGAGGCGACGACGCGGCCGCCGTCGACCACCACGATGCGGTCGGCGAGCCGGTCGGCCTCCTCCAGGTACTGGGTGGTGAGCACGATCGTCGTCCCGGTGGTGACGAGCTCGGCGACGGCGTCCCACATGGTGAGCCGGCTGGCGGGGTCCAACCCGGTCGTGGGCTCGTCGAGGAACACCACGCGCGGGGTGCCGACCAGGCTCATGGCCAGGTCCAGCCGGCGGCGCATGCCGCCCGACCAGTGCTGCACCCGCCGCGCGCCCGCCTCGGCCAGGTCGAAGCGCTCGAGCAGCTCGTCGGCTCGACGGCCGGCGCCACGGCGGCCGAGGTGGGCGAGCCGGCCGGCCATGACCAGGTTCTCCCGCCCGGTCTGCCGGTCGTCCACAGCGGCCGACTGGCCGGTCAGGCTGATCACCGCGCGGACCGCCTCCGGTTCGCGGACGACGTCGTGCCCCGCGATCCGCACGGTGCCGGCGTCGGGGCGGGTCAGCGTGGTGAGGATGCGGACGGTGGTGGTCTTGCCGGCGCCGTTGGGCCCCAGCAGGGCCAGCACCGTGCCCTCGGCGACGTCCAGGTCGACGCCGTCGAGCACACGATGGTCTCCGAAGGACTTCTGCAAGCCGCGGACCTCGACGATCACGGGCCCTCCCTGAGAATGATAAACGGATATGCGTATCTGGTACGCAAAAGAGCGTATGGCATACGCTGGGAGCTGCCAAGGGGGTTTCGACGGCAGGGAGGGGAGGAGCGTGGAGGAGCAGCCGGAGCTGCCGGCGGACGTCGCCCTGCTCTGGGGACGCCGGCCGGCCGGGCGACGCGGCCGGCGCCCGACGCTGGGCACCGAGGAGATCACCGAGGCCGCGGTGCGCATCGCCGACGCCGAGGGCCTGGCCGCGGTGTCGATGGCCCGCGTGGCCAAGGAGCTGGGCAACGCCACGATGGCGCTGTACCGGCACGTCGCGAGCAAGGACGAGCTGCTGCTGCTCATGTCCGACGCCGCGCTGGAGCCGCCGCCGGACCTGACCCCGGCGGGGGACTGGCGCGGCCAGCTGACCGCCTGGGCGTCGGCGGTGCTGGCGATGATCCGCAAGCACCCCTGGTACCGGCAGATCCCGCTGACCGGCCCGCCCGTGGGGCCGAAGAACCTGGCCTGGTTCGACCGCGCGCTCGGCGCCCTGGAGGGCACCGGCCTCGACGAGGCGGACAAGGTCACCGTCGTGACCGGCCTGCTGCCGCTGGTGCACGGTCAGGCCAGGCTGAGCATCGACCTCTCCGCGGGCTTCGCCGAGGACCCGGAGGCGTTCGGCGCCGGGTACGCCGCCGCGCTCGCCGTCGTCGTGGACCCGGTGCGGTTCCCCGCGCTGAGCCGGGTGATCGCGGCCGGGGTCTTCGGGCCGGGTGGCCCCGGCGTCGACCGCGACGCGACACCCGCCGGCTTCGACGACCTCGACGCCGAGTTCCGCTTCGCGCTGTCGTGCTACTTCGACGGCGTGGCGGCCTTCATGGCCCGCCGGCGCAGGGCTTAGCGGACCGCTGCCCGGTCCGGGTGCTCCAGCAGCCGGCCGAGCCCGGCCAGCTGGAGGACCCGGGCGGGGGCGCCGGCCGGGTCGGCGAGCAGCTGGAGCGCGCCTCCTTCGGCGCGGCAGCGCTCGGCCACCTCCAGCAGCAGACCCACTCCGGCGCTGGCGAGGTAGTCCAGCTGCCGGATGTCGACGGTGAGCTGCCCGTCGCCGGTCTCCACCGCTGCCAGCAGCTTCGGGCCGACCTCCTGCGCCGCGACCAGGTCGAGCTCGCCGGTCAGGACCGCACCGTCGTCGGTGAGCTCGAGGGAGATCCCCCCGGTGGCCGCCCGCGACCGCTGCCGGGGCCGGGGCGGCTCCTGCGGCTCCGCTTCCGTGGGCACGCGGAAGTGCACGGTGGTACCGCCGTCGGGGCCCTGGACGACGTCGACGTCGGAGGCCAGCCGGCGGATCAGCAGCAGCCCCCGGCCGCGGAAACCCGGGTCGTCCGGTGCGGGCCGCCAGATGCCGAAGTCCTCGACCCGCGCGTCGACCCCGCCGTCGGGCCGCCAGGCCAGCGAGACCGCGCACTCACCGGCCGGCTGGTCGCGGTAGGCGTGCTCGACGGCGTTGGCGGCGGCCTCGCCGAGGGCCAGCTGCAGGTCCTCGGTGGTGTCCTCCGACAGCCCCGCCTCGGTCGCCCAGGTCAGCACCGCGCGGCGCAGCCCGGCCAGCTGCACGGGATCGGCCGGCAACCGCAGCTCCAGCGGCGCGGGCACCATGCGGGCGGCGATGAGCGCGACGTCGTCGGGCTGGTCGGTGTCGGCGAGCATCTCGTGCAGCAGCAGCGTGGACAGCCGCTCGGGCGACTCCGCGCCGTGCCGCTGCACCGCGGCGGTCAGCCGGTCCAGGCCGTCGTCGAGGTCCTCGCCGCGGCGCTCGACGAGCCCGTCGGTGTAGAGGACCAGGACGTCGCCCGGCCCGATCTCGGCCGTGCCCTCGGTGAACGGCCCGCGGTCGGCCACACCGAGCACCGTGCCCGCGCCCTCGTCGGCGAGCAGGCGCGCGGCGCCCCTGGAGAGCAGCAGCGGCGGCGGGTGGCCGGCCCGGGCCCAGCGGATCGCACCGCGCCGCTGGTCCACGACGAGGCAGGCCGCCGTCGACGCCGTCGCCCCCGGCAGGCGGGCGGCGAACCGGTCGAGCAGCTCCAGCGCCTCGGCGGGGCTGTGGCCGGTGAGCAGCGCGGTCGACAGCGCGCTGCGCAGCTGGCCCATGACGGCCGCGGCCGCCGGGCCCTGCCCGACGACGTCCCCCACGGCGATGGCCACGCAGGTCTCGTCGAGTTCGACGACGTCGTACCAGTCCCCGCCTGCCTGGGTGCCCTCCGCCCCCGGCAGGTACCGGGCCGCGAGCGCCAGCCGGCGCAGCGCGGGCAGCCCCTGGGGGAGCAGGTTGCGCTGCAGCGTCTCGGCGATCCGCTGCTGGCCCCGGTACAGCCGGGCGCGGTCGAGCGCCTGGGCGCACTGCTCGGCCAGCGCGACGAGCGTGGCCCGCTCCGTGCCGCTGAGCCGCCGTCGCGACCGGAGACCGATGCCGATCACGCCGATCGCCGAGCCGCCGACGACGAGGGGGAGGGCCACGCCGCCGCCCGTGCCGATGCGCTCCATGTTGCCGTCGACGTCGGGGTGCCGGTCCGGGTGGGCGGCCCGCCAGGCGTCGTAGTCCTCGAACCACTGGGCGGTGCGTTCGTGGACGGCCACGGTCAGCGGCCGCTGGGTCGACAGCGGCATGCTGAGCCAGCGCTCGCCGGAGCTGCTGCGCTCGCCGTCCCGGATCAGCGCGGTCAGGGCACGCTGGGGCTGGTCGAGCTCGTAGACCCCGACGAGGCTGTCCGGTCCGAGCAGCTGGCGGAGGTGTTCGGCGGCGGTGACCGCGACCGAGGCCGGCGTGGTGGCGGCCGAGAGGGCGGCGGTCGCCCGCTGCAGCAGGGCGAGCCGCTGGGCGCTGGCCCGCTCGTCGGCGAGCAGCAGGGAGTTGTCCAGCGCCAGCGCGGCGCGGCCGGCGATCTCCTCCACCAGGCCGCGGTCGTCGGCGTTGAAGCCCGGCGACTCCGGGCGCCGGCCCAGGCCCAGGACGGCCAGCACCCGCCCGCGGACGACGAGGGGCACCGCTATCCCCGAGTTGGCCAGCAGCCGGCGGCGCAGGTCCTCGGGGCCGGCCTGCCGGGAGCTGATGACCGGGACGCCGGTGGGCGCCGCCCGGACGGCGGTGGTCAGGGTCTCGACCGCCTGCCGGGCGAGCGCGGTCTCCTCGTCGAGGCCGATCAGGACGGCCTCGGTGGCGGGGTCCAGCGCGGCGGACGCCGCCCGGTGCAGGTGCCCGTCGTCGTCGAGGCGCCGGACGTCGCAGGCGTCGGCCATGCGGGTGTCGACCAGCAGCCGGGCCAGGAGCCGCAGCTGCTCGTCGACGTCGCCGGCGCGGTCGAGCGTGGCCCCGACCTGCGCCAGCAGGGTCTGCCGCTGGCTCTCGCGGTACCGGGAGTTGATGTCCGTGCAGCTGCCCACGTAGCCGCCGTGCTCCTCCTCGCTGCCGAGCGGGACCGCGCGCTCGAGCAGCCAGTGGTAGGCGCCGTCGGCGCGGCGGAGGCGGTACTCGACCTCCCACGGGCGCTGCAGAGCCGTGGCGGTCCGCACGGTGTCGAGGTAGCGCTCCTCGTCGTCCGGGTGCAGCCGCTCGCGCCAGCGGTTCTCCGGGTCCTCGGGGCCGGAGGTACCGGTGAACTCCTGCCAGCCGGCGTTGAGGAACACCCGCCGTCCCGAGGCGTCGGCCACCCAGATGAGCGCCGGGGCCAGGTCGGCCATCGCCCGGAACCGCTCCTCGGCGTCGCGCCGCAGCCGGCCCAGCTGAACATGCGCACCGACGCGGGCCAGGAGCTCCCGCGCGGAGAAGGGCTTGACCAGGTAGTCGTCGGCTCCGGCGGCGAGCCCCTCGACCGCGGCCTCCTGGCCGGCGCGGGCGGAGAGCAGCAGCACCGGCACCCGGGCGGTCTGCTCCTCGGCCCGCAGCGCCGCGAGCAGCGCCATGCCGTCCAGGCGCGGCATCATCACGTCGCTGACGACGAGGTCCGGCGGGTCGGCCAGAGCCGCCTCCAGCGCCGCCTGCCCGTCGGGGACGACGTGCACGGTGTAGCGCTGCGACAGCAGCCGCTGCAGGTAGTCGCGCATGTCGGCGTTGTCGTCGGCGACCAGCACCCGGCCCCGCGCGGTGGCCAGCGGGTCGGCGTCCGCCGTGTCGCTGACCGGCACCGCGGACGTGCCCGCGTCCTCCGCCTCGGGCAGCCACCGCAGCGCCTCGGCGACGAACGGGACGGCGCCCGTCGAGACGCCGACCGGCGCGGCCTCGTCGGCCACCCGCTCGGCGGGCAGGTGCGCCGCACCGAGGGGAAGCGTGATGGTGAAGGTGGTGCCCACGTCGGGCTCGCTCTCGGCGGTGATCGTGCCGCCGTGCAGGCCGACGAGCTCGCGCACCATGGCCAGGCCGATGCCGCTGCCCTCGCCGGAGCGGGAGCGCGCCCGTTCCACCCGGTGGAACCGCTCGAACAGCCGGGGCAGCTCCTCGGGCGGCACGCCGGTGCCGGTGTCCTGCACGGTCAGGACGGCGGCACCGTCCTCCTGCCGCAGGCGGACGCTGATCCCGCCCTCGAAGGTGAACTTGACCGCGTTGGAGAGCAGGTTGAGGACGATCTTCTCCCACATGTCGCGGTCGACGTAGACCGGCGCATCCAGCGACGGGCAGTCGACGGTGAACGCCAGCCCGGCGCGCTCCACCGCCGAGCGGAACACGCTGGCCAGCTCGGCGGTGGCGGCGGCCAGGTCGACCGGTTCGAAGCGGGCGTCGATGCGGCCGGCCTGCAGCCGGGAGAAGTCCAGCAGCGTGTTGACGAGCTTGCCCAGCCGCAGCGCGTTGCGCTCGATGACCTCGAGCTCCTCGCGCGCCCGGGCGTCGCCGTCGAGGGTGGGGGAGCCCCGCAGCTCCGCCAGCGGACCCATGATCAGGGTGAGCGGGGTCCGGAACTCGTGGCTGACGTTGGAGAAGAAGTCGGTCTTGGCGCGGTCGAGCTCGGCGAGGGCCTCGGCGCGCCGCCGCTCGGCCTCGTAGCTGCCCGCGCTCACCAGCCCGGACGCGATCTGACCGGCCAGCAGCTCGACGAACCCGCGGCAGGAGTCGTCGAAGAAGCGGTGCGGGTTGATCCCGACGACGAGGAAGCCGGCGACCGAGCCCTGCTCCGGGGCCGAGGAGGTGAGCGGCACGGCCACCGCGGAGTGCGGCGGCTGCTCCCAGGCCCCGGTGGGCAGCCCCGGGAAGCGGGCGGCGAGGTCGTCGAGGAGGACCTCCTCGCCGGCGAGCAGCCGCGCCAGCGGCCACGCCGGCGCCGGGTCGGCGGGGCTGATGGTGCCCGGGGCCGCGGGGGAGCCCGCCTCGATGCCCGAGACGGCGCCCAGCCGCGCGGCGCCGTCCCCGTCCACCAGGTAGGTCATGCTGAACGGCAGGTCGGCGGGGTTGCCGGCCAGCTCCGTGCCGACGGCGGCGAGCACGTCGTGCTCGGTCCGGGCGGCGGCGAGGGCGGCGGCGAGGTCGCGCAGCGTGGCCATGCGGCGCTCGGCCAGCACTCGCTCCGTCGTCTCGACGACGACGCACAGCATTCCCTCGGTGCGGCCGTCGTCGCCGTCGAGCGGGCTGTAGGAGAAGGTGTGGTAGGTCTCCTCGGGGTAGCCGCTGCGCTCCAGGAACAGCAGCAGATCCTCGTCCCAGGTGGCGATGCCGGTGTCGAGGACCGACCGGATCCGGGGGCCGATGTCGTCCCAGATCTCCGCCCACACCTCCGATGCCGGACGACCGAGGGCCCACGGGTGCTTCGCCTGCAGCGTGTCCCGCCGGTAGGCGTCGTTGTAGAAGAACGTGAGATCAGGGCCCCACGCGGCCCACATGGAGAACCGGGAGGTCAGGACGATCCGGACCATGTTGCGCAGGGCGGCGGGCCAGGTGTCCGGCGAGCCGACGGCCGTGCTGGCCCAGTCCCGCTCCGCCATCGCGCGGCCCAGCTCGCCGCCGTTGCGGAACAACGGGTCGTCCATGCGGCCTGCCACCTCTCTGGTGCTCCACGAGCGCCGGTCGCAGGTCTCCCGTGCTCGGCCGTCTGCTCGGCCGTCTGCTCTGCCGTCTGCTCTGCCTCTGCCGGGGCCGAGCCCCACTGGATTGTGCCAGCCCGGAATCCGGTCGCCCTGGCGGAGTCGGGCTGTCACCCTTCGCCACGTGGACGTCGTCGCGTCGCTGCCGGCCTTCGTCCTGGCCGTGCTGCTCATCTCCGCCTCGCCGGGCCCGGCGATGGCCCTGATCGTCCGCCGGGCGGCGCTCCGCGGGGGGCGTGGCGCCGTCCCCACGGTGCTGGGGCTGGAGCTCGGGCTCTACGCCTGGGCGCTGTTCGCCGGTGCCGGGTTCGCCACGCTCGTCGCCGCCTCCGAGGTGGCGTACCTGGTGCTGCGGGTCGTCGGCGCCGCGGTGCTGCTGTACCTGGGCGTGAAGGCGTGGCGCGCGGCGTGGCGGGAGCGCCGAGGGGGCGGCGCCACCGAGGTGACGGGCGCCGAGCCGCCCGGCCGGCGCCGGTGGTGGGCGTCGTTCACCGAGGGGCTGGTCGTGCAGCTGGCCAACCCGAAGGCCGCCGTCTTCATGATCGCGTTCTACCCGCAGTTCGTCCCGGCCGAGGGGCCGGTGTTCACCACGACGGCCGTGCTGGGGCTGCTGCAGCTCACGCTCGAGACCGGGCTGTACCTGGCGCTGGCAGCCGGGGTGGCCCGCGCGGGCGCCTGGTTCCGGAGGCCGCGCATCCGGGCCCGCGTGGAGGCAGTGAGCGGGACGGTGCTGGTGGCGCTCGGCCTGCGGGTGGCGGTGACCGCGCCCTGACCCGGGCCGCGTGGGGGAGGCGACGACCCGCCGTCACGCCGACGGGAGCGCCTGCGTCAGGTTGATCGCGTTGCCGTCCGGGTCCCGCAGATGGGCCACCCGCTGACCCCACGGCATGTCGGTGGGCCCGCCGGTCCGCCGCCCGCCGAGCTCGGCGACGCGGGGGAGCAGCGCCTCGACGTCGGGCACGTCGACGCTGAGCAGGACGCGCCCCGGCTCACCGGGAACGGCGTCGGACACCTGGGTGAGGCCGAGCCGGAAGCCGTCGACGCGCAGCTCGAGGTAGAAGACGTCGCCGCTCTCGGGGACCCGCTGGGCGACCTCGGCGCCGAGCAGGCCGGCGTAGAAGGCGCGCAGCCGCTCGACGTCCGGCGTGACGACGATGGGATGGGCGGTGACGGGCATGCACCGCAGACCGCATGGCGCGGCGGAACTCATCGGATCTGTCGGGGGCGGGCTCTACCGTTCGGCCATCGACCAGGCGAGGAGAGCCCGCATGACCACGTTGCCCGACCGTCCGAAGACCGCCTTGCTGGTGATCGACGTCCAGAACGGCGTCGTGGCCCAGGCGCACGAGCGGGACACGGTCGTCGCCAGGATCCGCACGCTCGTCGACCGAGCTCGCGACGAGGGCGTCCCGGTCATCTGGGTGCAGCACTCCGGCGAGCAGCTGGCCCAGGGCAGCGACGCGTGGCACTACGTCCCGGAGCTGACCCGTCAGGAGTCCGAGCCGCTGGTGGCCAAGACCTTCGGCGACTCCTTCGAGGGGACCGACCTCGAGGGGGTGCTGGCCCGGGCCGGCGTCGGCCGGCTGGTGGTGACCGGCGCACAGACCGATGCGTGCATCCGGTCGACCATCCACGGCGCCTTCACGCGCGGCTACGACGTGACCCTCGTCGGCGACGCGCACACCACCGAGGACCTGACGTCCTGGGGCGCGCCGCCGCCGGAGGCGGTCATCGCCCACACCAACCTGTACTGGCAGGAGCAGACCGCGCCGGGCCGCACGGCGGCGGTCGTCGAAGCGGCCGAGGTGGACCTCGCCGCTGGCTAGAGCACCAGGACGAGGCGCCCGGTGCCGCCGCGCTGCCGGGCGGTCGCCCGGGGTGCCGCTGGCCTAGATCGCAACCAATGGTTGCGCTAAGCGGACCCGACCGCTAACCTCATCTGCAACCGATGGTTGCAGGAGGGTGTCGTGGAGTTCGGGAGCATCGAGCGCGAGGTGTACGTCGAGGCGTCGCCGGAGGTCGTCTTCGAGGTGGTGAGCAGTCCGGACCACCTCAAGCAGTGGTGGCCCGACGACGCCCGGTACGACCCGACGCCCGGGTCGACGGGGGAGATCACCTTCGGCGACCCGGAGGCCGGCGGAGGAGTGGTGTCCTTCGCCGTCGTCGACGCCCGGCCGCCGCGGATGTTCTCCTTCCGCTGGACGCACCCGGCCGGCGAGGTCCCGGCGGAGGGCAACTCGCTGCTGGTCACCTTCGACCTGACGCCGTCCGGCGACGGGACGCTGCTCCGGATGACCGAGACCGGCTTCCGCGAGATGGGCTGGGAGGCCGCCGTCCTGGAGGAGCGGTACCGGGAGCACGTCCACGGCTGGGACTTCTTCCTGCCGCGGCTCGCGCCCTACGTCGCGACGCTCGGGGTTCGGCCGTGACCAGCGCGGTCGACGACGACCTCTGGTCCGCGGTCGGCGACCCGACCCGGCGCCGGATGCTCGACCTGCTGCTGGTCGAGGGGGAGGGCACCGCGACCACGCTGAGCCGGCAGATGCCGGTCACCCGCCAGGCGGTGGCCAAGCACCTCGCCGTCCTCGACCGGGTCGGCCTCGTCCGCGCGACGCCGGCGGGCCGGGAGAGGCGGTACCGGGTCGACGACGCCCAGCTCAGCCGCGCCGTGGCCCAGCTGTCGGCCGTCGGGGCGGCGTGGGACGCAAGGCTGCAGCGGATCAAGCAGATCGCCGAGGCGATCCAGCGCACACGTCAGCACTGACGACGAGATCGAGGGAGGACGAGATGGTGGACATCGTGCACCGCGTCGGGGTCGAGGCGGCGACGCCGCAACAGGTCTACGACGCGCTCACGACCGTGGAGGGGCTCTCCGGCTGGTGGACCGACGACGTGAGGGGGAGCAGCGACGTCGGTGGCGTCCTGGAGTTCCGCTTCCCGCCCGTCGGCGGCTTCGACATGGAGGTGCTGGAGCTCCGGCCGGCCGAGCGGGTGGTGTGGCGGGTGGCCGACGGCCCGGAGGAGTGGATCGGGACGACGATCGAGTGGGACCTCCGCCAGGACGGCGACTACGCCATCGTGCTGTTCGCGCACCGGGGCTGGCGGGAGCCGGTGGAGTTCATGCACCACTGCAGCACCAAGTGGGGCTCGTTCCTGATGAGCCTGAAGTCGCTCGTCGAGACCGGCAAGGGTGCGCCGGCGCCGCGGGACGTGCAGATCAGCGACTGGCACTGACGGTTGGCTCTCCCGGGGCCGGCCGGCGAAGCGTCACTGTGACGGAATCGAGCTCTCCGACCTCGTCGGGAGCAGATCTGTGGACGACCACCGCGACGGGGGATGACGCTCGTCGCGGTGGTCGTCCGCACTTCTACGGTCCGGCCATGGCAGAGGGCATCGTGTTCGGGGAATCGGTGGAAGACCTGGCTGGGACGAAGCTCGAATTCCGCAGGGAGGTGAGCGGAAGGCGGACGGCCGTCACGGCGGTGCCGTCCGGGATCTGCTGTTGGCCGATGTCGCGGCG
>Ga0136846_1207857_pt1 | contig 11597 bp, 13 predicted proteins | sample HopSoiMetagenom2_FD_96841 | JGI IMG/M metagenome (GOLD analysis project Ga0136846, IMG submission 96841) | Grasslands soil microbial communities from Hopland, California, USA - 2 Assembly 2016 (version 4) | ecosystem: Environmental > Terrestrial > Soil > Grasslands | place: USA: Hopland... | reverse complement strand
GAGATACGTTCATCGTGGCCATTGATAACCTCCATTTGAAGCCAATATAACCGATTTTGGCAAAGTTTGTCAAAGGCTCGAATGCCTTGATGAGATGCGGGCCAGTTCATCTCGATAACATCAACTTCAATGACTTAGCGACGCCTTGAGGCACATGCAGATTTATGGAACCGGAGCTGGAAGTTGCTTTTCCGCTGACTAACGTCGGACATTCATCTAATGACATTTCATATACCATCGTCCAAGCCGGACAGCACATGCCGAGGAAGCCAGCACGGCGAACTGACAGGCGGGCACTTCGACCGAAAGGTCATGGCACAGCATGTCGCGCACCGGCCCCAAGGTCTTCGCCAACTGCTCGCGTACGCTGGGGTAGAGTGCTTCGTCTACGAAGATCTTCACGTTGGGCATGGTGCGTCCTTCACACCGGGGTCAACACGAAATCGAATGGCGACCGCCACAGCGTCTCGGCCCCGTCGAGCCGCTCGAACGGCGCGATCAGCGTCTGTTTCACGCCGAAGACCGCATCGCTTTCCAGATAGCCGTCGTCGCCGACGAACGTGTGCGTCACCAGCTTCTGAAAGCCCGGCGCGGTGACAAGGAAATGCATGTGCGCGGGGCGGTAGGGATGGCGACCCATGTGGCCGAGCATTTTGCCCACCGGCCCGTCGTTCGGGATCGGGTAAGACGTCGGCTTGATTCCGCGAAAGGCATACGCACCGTCTTCACCGGTGATGAAGCGGCCACGGTTGTTCCATTTCGGCTGGATGCCTGGTTGCTGCACGTCATAGAAGCCATCGGCATTGTCCGACCAGACATCGACGCAGGCCCCTTCGATGGGGTTGCCGTGAAGGTCGATCACCTTGCCTTCGAATAGACAGGGCTCGCCCTTCCCATCCAGAGAAACGTTCTCGCCCATCTCACGGATGGGGGCATTCTCGACATGAAAGGGTCCGAAGACGGTGTTCTCCGTCGCCCCTGCGGGACGGCGATTGTTGATGGCGTCGACCAACATGGAAAAGCCCAGCACGTCAGAAAGCAGGATGAATTCCTGGCGCTCGTCCGAGCAGATTTGTCCGGTCTTGGTCAGGAAATCGATGCCGATATCCCATTCCGCCTGGGTCAGGTGGATTTCCTTCGCAAAGGCGTGCAGGTGCTTGACCAGACAGGCCATTACCTCCGCCATGCGCGGCGAGACCTCGCCACCCATGCGGGCGTTGACCGTTTCGACCGAGCTTTCTTCTGAGAAATAGTGGATCATGGTTCGGTCCTCCCTAACGTTCGTCGGTAAATGCTGCGGAAGCAAGGGTTGTTGGTCGCGCCCAATGCGGTTTGTAGTCGTCCTCCGGAACCCGCAGCGGGCAAAGTGTCTGCAAGCGACGCCAAGGCGGTTGGCACGATCACGATGGATCGTGCCGTGGGCGCCAGAGCGCCTTCAGACCTTGGCGAATTGAGCCATGGACGACTCGAAAACGCGGCGAGCCATTTCATCGAGACCACGCTTCCTGTGGTCCGCCGACAGGACTTCGGTGCCATAAACGCTGTTATAGCCTGCGGCCTTTACCGCGCGCAGGAAGGCCGGCACGTCCAGCTCCCCTTCGCCCGGAAGCATCCGGTGATGGATAGTATCATCCCAGATGTCCTCAACAGGCGGCTCCAGCAACGCATCGTCGATTTCGATGGCCTTGATGAAGTGCGCCGGAATCTTGCTGATGTCGGAGTAAGGGATGTTCCCGCGCGCCATGTGCCAGATGTCAAGCAGCAGGCCGCCGTTGTTCCGGTTCGCGACCTCCATGATGCCGACGCCGGCTTCGATCGTGCGGACGTTGGACCAGGGCATGATTTCCAGGACGACCTCAGTTCCGGTGGCAACCGCCTGGTCGCAAAGCTTGCCGAACTCTTCCCCCATCAATTCGATGTTGGGTTCGCCTCCCTCAAAGCCGGGAAGCGCCTTGATGTCGCGCATGCCGAGCTCGTTCACCGCTTCGAAAATCTGGGTCCGCAGCAGGTCGGCTTTGGCACGCTCCTCGCCCGTCTTGTACCAGTCGACGACGGCCTCAATCTCGAGATATTTCATCCCGTTAGCCTCGATAATGCGGCGCATCTCGGCATAGCCGATCTGGTCCCTCGTCGCCGCCACGTCGTCAGGATGAAGGCCAAAGCCGACGAAACCGGCACGCGCGGCAGCTTCCACGCGATCCTTGAACGGGAACGGGCTGATTTCGGTGGGTCCAAAGGGGTGAACGTCGCCAGATATGGCGAAATACGAAATTAGGAGTTCAACACCCGCGGCCATGATAGTCCCTTTCTTACACAGGCAAGGCTGGCAAACGCCAGCGTGATCGATCCGTCATACATCCTTGGCATCATTGGGAAAAAGCGGCGATCTTTGGAAACTGTGTTGCACCTCGCGCAAAAAGCACCTTGCCTCAACTCATCCACACCGCCTCGAAGTTATGGGTGCGGAAATGCTCGACCAGAAAATCAAGGAATAGCCTCGTACGGGCAGGTAGAAACGCCTTTGTCGGGAAGGCCGCATTCATGGTCAGTACGGGCAGGTGCCAGTCATCCAAAACGCGAACGAGACGCCCAGCCTCGAGGTCGTTTTGAATGATATAGGTTGGCTGCGCCAGTATCCCGAGGCCCTTCAGGGCTGCGTCGCGGATCAATTGTCCGTCGTTTGCGTTAATGATGCCATCGATTTCGACTTTGATGGACTCATCATTTTTCTTGAAATGCAGTTCGTTCCAGTTGTCCGCGAGTGTGTACAGTATAAGGTCGTGTTGCTGCAGGTCGTCGGGATGCTGTGGAATCCCTTTCCGCTCCAGATATTCAGGAGAGGCCGCCAGCAATCGGCGACACCTCGCCAGCCTGCGGATGGTGATCGAGCTGTCAGCTTCCACCCGTCTCAATCGGATGGCCAGGTCCAGGCCGTTTTCGATGATGTCATAGTACCGGTTTGATGCGACGATCTCGACCAAAACGCTTGGGTATCGCTTCCGGAACAATTCCACTACGGGCATCAGTTGAAGCAACGAGAAGGACAGCGATGCCCCAATGCGCAGCCGGCCGGTCGGAGAATGCGCCCTGGATGCGACGCCCGCTTCTGCTTCATCCCAGCTGGCCATCAGTTCCTTGGCGTCGGTGAAAAACTGTTCTCCTTCGCTCGTCAGGCTCAGTTTCCGCGTCGAGCGTTGCACCAGACGGATACCGAGCCTTTGTTCGAGAGCCATAAGGTTTCGGCTCACGCTCGAGACCGAAACCCCGAGAACATCGGCGGCGCGTGTCATGCTGAGTTCGCTCGCTACAGTCACAAAAACCTCGATCTCGGCCCAGCGGTCGACTTTACTCCTGGCACTCACTTTTTGCCTCCAATGAAAAAGACTTTTGGCAAATCTACAGTTCATCGCGCCGAGAGCAAATGCGAACATGCATCGAACCAAACGTTTTCGACTGCCGGAAGAGATGGATCGAACTATGGATATGCGAAACGACGCTCGGGTGAAGCACATCGTAATGTGGAACCTTCTCTCCGATTCCGAGGGGAGAAAGACCGCTTCCATCGAAGCCGTGAAAACGAAGTTCGAAGCGCTGCGGGGTGTCGTACCGGGCCTTCTTCACGTCGAAGTGGGCATAGATTTCAGCCGCGTGGACTATGCTTGCGACGTGGTGCTGTACACGGAATTTGAGAACGCCGAGGCGCTCGCCGCCTACGCGGAACACCCGGCGCATCTGAAAATCCGTGATGAACTCCAAGGGGTTCGGGTTCAGCGCTATCAGGTTGATTACACACCGAACGCGGGAGAGTGACGATGCACGTTGCCGTTCACTGTGTCGATTTTCCGGACGCCGTCGAGCGGCGCCTCGAAAACTATGCCGCGCACCGGGCATACCTTGCGGCGGGAAGCGTTAAGACCGTGATCTCCGGTCCTCTTCTCGCTCCCGACGGGACCACAATGATTGGTTCCTTGTTCGTCTTTGATGCTTCGAGCGTTGCAGAAGTCGAAGCCTTCAACAGGGCCGACCCTTTCAATCAGGCCAATGTCTGGAAGGAAATTTCCATCCATCCATTCAGCCTGCGTGTCGACAACCGGGAGTAAGAAGATGCAGAGCCTACCGAACCGTTTTGTATACAACGCGAACCCGTCGCGTGTTGTCTTCGGGACAGGCACGATCGAAAGCCTGCCGTCCGAGGTCGAACGACTTGACCTCAAGCGAGTGCTGGTCCTGTCCACACCCCAGCAGGTGGAACTGGCCGAGGCGCTCTCCTCCCGGTTGGGAGACAAGGCGGCCGGTATCTTCAGCGGCGCGACGATGCACACGCCTGTCGCGGTGACAGAGGAAGCGATGAAGGTCGCCGCGGAGACTGGCGCTGACGGGATCCTTGCCGCCGGCGGTGGATCAACCACGGGTCTGGGCAAGGCGCTGGCGTTGCGCACCGGTCTTCCGCAGATCGTCATTCCGACGACATATGCCGGTTCCGAAATGACCCCGATCCTCGGCGAAACAGCGGATGGCGTGAAGAAGACCGTCACGACGCCGAAGGTCCTTCCGAACGTCGTGATCTATGACGTTGACCTGACCATGTCTCTGCCGGCATCGCTCTCAGGGACGAGCGGCATCAACGCAATCGCGCATGCCGTCGAGGCTCTCTACGCAAGGGATAAGAACCCGATCATCGACCTCATGGCGAGCGAGTCGATCGCCGCTCTCGCTGGAGCGCTTCCGGCGATTAGCCTCGATCCAGGCAACACGGACGCTCGACGCAAGGCTTTGTATGGCGCATGGCTTGCCGGCGTTTGCCTCGGCGCGGTCGGCATGTCGCTGCACCACAAGCTATGTCACACACTCGGCGGTACTTTCGATCTTCCCCATGCCGAGACGCACACGATCGTCTTACCGCACGCCCTCGCCTACAATGCATCGGCCATCCCCGACGTCATCGAGCGCCTTCGCGGCGTCCTGGGTTCCGAGAACCCTGCCCTCGCGCTCTACGACCTCGCCGGTGCCGTGGGTGCGCGCAGAGCGTTGAAGGATATCGGAATGCCGGAGGATGGCATTTCGGAAGCCTGCTCGATCGCCCTTTCCAATCCCTACTGGAACCCGCGTACGCTCGAACGTGAGCCGTTGGAACGCTTGCTTCAGCGGGCTTGGGCCGGCTCCTCCCCGGTTATGGAGTAAGGTTATGCCATCCATTCAATTCTTGCTTCCCGATACTGTTGTTGTCACCGGCACGGCGTCCGGCCTCGGACTCGATGTGGGACGGCTCTTGCTGGCCCACGGCTGCCGCGTTGTCGGGGTCGACACCGCGACATCGGAGCTCGAAGGACGGGCTGGCTACCAGCAGGTGACCGCGTCCATTGCCGAAAGCGAAACCTGGGATCGCGTGATCTCGGCCATCGATAGCGCCGGCCCTGGCTCACTGGGCCTTGTGTCCTGCGCTGCGATCCTCGACGTGGCCACCGTTCCCAGCTTGAGCCGGGCGACCATCGACAAGGTGATGGCCGTCAACGTAACTGGCACGGCGCTCGCAATGGCGGCGCTCATCCCGCGCATGGAGGCGGCAGGCGGCGGATCCATCGTCGCAGTCGCGTCGATCAATGCCAGCCTCGCCGAGCAGCAGCTCGCGATCTACAACGCCTCCAAGGCGGCTGTTCGCCAACTGGCAAGAACGGCGGCTCTCGATCATGCCCGCAAGGGCGTTCGAATCAATGTGTTGAGCCCCGGTCCCATGATGGCAGGACTTTTCAAGCGCCACGCCGAAAGCGCGATCGACACCGAGAAGTTTGTCGCGACGCGGGCCAACCGACAGCCGCAAGGGCGGATCCTGGAGGCGGAGGAAGTTGCGCGTGCAGCTCTCTTCCTTCTGTCCGACGGGGCGTCCGCATTGCTGGGCGCAGACATCATTGCTGACGGCGGACTGACCACCGGCTTCGACTTCCGGACAGGCGCCGAAGGCGCCTCGGTCTGAGGATCAATTTCTAGGAGGAAAAAATGGAATCTGGGCTCAGCGGCAAGAAGGTCATAATCACCGGGGCGGCCAACGGTATCGGGCGCGCCACAGCGCTCGCCTTCGCCAAGGAGGGCGCGATTGTTGGCCTTCTCGATATCGACGCCAAAGGCCTCGACGAAGTGGCCGGACTGGTACGGCAGCACGACGGCGCGGCGATAACCGCGAAGGCGGACCTTTCGACCGCGAATGGCGTCGATGGCGGCATGAGCGAGCTTTTGGGAGCTCTGGATGGCCATGTCGACATACTCGTCAACAATGTCGGCGCCGGCGCGGTTCGCAGCTTCGACGACGTCGACGATGATGCCTGGCAGTCGACCCTGTCGCTCAACTTCATGAGCTACGTTCGGGCAACCCGGAAGGCGCTGCCGATCCTCCGCGAAAATGGTGGCGTGATCATCAACAACGCTTCGGATCTCGCCCGCCAGCCCGAACCGGTTCCCGTTGACTACTCTGTTTCCAAGGCTGCGATTCTCGCCCTGACCAAGGCGTTGGCTCGCGCAGAAGCACCCAAGATCCGCGTCAACGCAGTGGCGCCCGGTCCCATCTGGTCGCCCTTCTGGGACAAGCCCGGCGGGTTTGCCGAGACCATGGGCAAGTATCACAAGATGGAACCGCATGCCGCCGTCGAACATGAGATGAAGCTTCGCCAGCTGCCGTTGCAGCGGCTTGGCACTCCGGAAGAAGTCGCCAACGTCATCGTGTTCCTGGCCTCCGATCTGGCATCCTATGTGACGTCCTCCGTCTGGGGTGTAGACGGCGGTTCTGTCCGCTCCATCGTCTGACATGACCGCCTCTGGTTCGGCCGCCCGAATTGCGGGCTGCCTCGAATTCGTTGTCGCGGTCGTCTGCGGCGCGATCGTCGCAAACCTATATTTCGCCCAACCTGTGGTCGGCGAAATCGGCGCGGCTCTAGGCCTTTCACCCGAGCGGGCAGGCCTGATCATCACCCTGACCCAGCTGGGCTACTGCTGCGGCTTGCTGCTGCTCGCCCCTCTTGGAGACATCCTCGAGAACAGGCGACTGGCGCTTTCTGTATTGGCGGTTGGCTTCATCGCGGCCGTGATAATGGCCGTCACGAAATCGCACATCGTTTTTCTGCTGGCATCCGTCGGGCTCGGCATTGGTTCGGTGTCAGTGCAAATTCTCCTGCCCTACGCTGCCGCTCTGGCGGACCCGCAGCGGCAAGGCGTGGTTGTTGGGCGGCTTATGGCGGGAATCCTGACCGGCATAATGTTGTCCCGGCCCGTCTCCGCACTGATAGCCGGTGCATTCGGGTGGAGATCGGTGTTCGGGCTGGCGGCAGTCGTCTGCGTTCTCGCGGGCGTTACGATCTGGCGGCGCATGCCGCTTCGGAACCCGGACAATTGGACAAGCTATGCCGGCATCCTCCGATCGCTGTTGGCGGCTATCACCAATCGGCTATTGCAGCGCCGCGCAGCCTACCAGTTCCTGATGTTCTATTCCTATACGCTCCTTTGGACCGCGCTGCCCTTGCTGCTGTTCGGGCCGACCTATGGGATGAACCATCTGCAGGTCAGTCTGATCGCACTCGCGGGCGCAAGCGGCGCCGCCATGTCTCCCGTTGCCGGCAAGATTGCCGATCGCGGCCTCATCATTCCCGGTACGACGGTCGCCCTCGCGGCGGGGGTTGTCGCCTGGGTCATCGTGGCATTCGGCGCATCTGGCGGCGCAATCGGTGTAATAGGCCTGACGCTTGGGGCAATCGTGCTCGACGGCGCCGTGCCGGTCTCTCTGGTGATGAGCCAGCGCGAACTCTTTGCTGCACACCCCGAACAGCGTGCCCGTCTCAACGGGCTTTTCATGGCAGTATTCTTTGTCGGGGGCGCACTTGGTGCGAGCATAGGCGTCTGGGCCTTCGAGACCCAGGGCTGGCTTGGCGTGACGGTCGCCGGCGCTGCTGGTCCAGCCGCGGCGCTGACGCTTCATCTGATTTCCACGGCCAGGCGGTCGACCACTATTGTAGGAGGAACCTCGAAATGAAAGCAGCTCGTTTCTATGCCAAAGGCGATGTACGTGTTGAAGATATCGACAAGCCCATGGCGCTTCGACCGGACGAGGTGCTCGTTCGGAACAAGTTCTGCGGCATCTGCGGTACCGACCTGCATGAGTTCGCCGATGGCCCACATTTCATCTCGGACGTGCCGAACGCCTTTTCCGGGGCCTCCATCCCGGCGATCCTGGGGCATGAATTCAGCGGCGAGATCGAAGCTGTCGGCGCAGACGTCAAACACCTGCGTCCTGGCGACCGTGTTGCGATCCAGCCCCAAATGGGACCAGCCGACGGATACTTCGGTGTACGCGGCCTGCATTTCCTGGGGACGCGGGGCGCTGCCACCGGCCTGACCTGGAACTGGGGTGGCTTTGCCGATTATGCGGTCATGAAGGCCTACGCCACGGTGAAAATGCCGGACGGGCTGAGCTACGAACAGGGTGCAATGGTCGAGCCTGCTGCGGTTGCGGTGACGGCCATCGACAGAAGCGGCCTGGAGCCTGGGGGGGCGATCCTGATCACCGGCGGCGGCCCGATCGGCGCCCTCGCCGTCATGGCGGCGCACGTCGCTGGCGCCGGCAAGATCGTCGTGAGCGAACCCAACGCTACCCGGCGGGAGCGTATAGAGAACCTCGGTATCCCGGTCGTCACGGTAGACCCCCTCGCAGTTTCGCTCTCGCAGTTCGCCCACGACAACACGTTCGAAGGCCTCGGCTTCGATGCCGCCATCGAGTGTGCAGGCAATCCTCGCGCCATAACCGATTGCATCAAGGCGGTCCGTCCGCAGGCGACAGTGGTCCTTATTGGACTCACACATGCCAAGGCGGAGTTCTCCCCATTCGACCTCATCACCCGCGATATCCGTCTGCAGGGCTCACTGTGTTATCCGACGACGCTGTGGCCAAGGATCTATTCGATGATCGAGAGCGGGCGCCTGCCTGTCGAGCGCCTGATCGACGGAACTATCTCCGTCGACAACATCGTCGAGCAGGGATTCAAGCCCCTCCTCGATCCTGCCGGCATCAAGATGAAGATCCTCGTGCAACTGAACGCCTAGATGAAATGACGCCGGGGGTGTGCCGCTGTCGCTGCGGCACACCGGAATGGTTCCTAGCCATGACACGGTTGAAGAGACCGCTCATGACTCCTATCAAAATACCGGTGCTGATCCGCGAGCTCTTTCACCTTTCCAGACAGAGTGCTTAGCAGCTTCGGTAGCGTTGTCCTGCCAGAAATCAAAGGTACAAATTTCGGTCCGGCGAGACTGTGCGGTCAGTTTCGCATGCGAGTTCGGAGCAGCGGAGAGCCTGTCCATAGGGCGATGCTCAAGCTCCCCAAAAAAGAGCGAGGCTGCACGCCCGCCGAGGGGTGCTGCCTCGCTGATGCGCCTGGGAGGACGCGAGCTAAATAGGTTTCAAAAACGAAGTCGAAGGTGGCTTCCCCTTTCGACTTTGCGCTCGCGAACGGCGAAATCGATGATGAGAAGGCAGCGCCGATCACGGCGCTCCGCGCCACGCCTGGTGCACCACACAAGCCCGATGCCGAAGACCCCGGGCTTGGCATTTGTTGGACTCAGACGGCGACCTCCACTTCGGCGCCGGACAGAGCGGACGACTTGAACAGGGCCTCGAGCAAGTGGTTCACGTTGTGCGCCTGTGTCGCCGAAACGGCCGAGGCCGACCCAGACCTCAGCGACCCGACGAAAGTTGCTGCCTCCCGGTCGAAGTAGATCGGGTTGCCGATCTCTGCGATCTCCGGCGAGTACACGGTCTTCTTGGTGGCCCAGATTTCCGGAAAGCTCGTCTCACGCCACTCTGTCCAACCCTGCTGGAACCCGTTCCTGCCGCTGTCATAGATCTTGTAGGACGAGGGCAAGGGACAAGAGTGCATGATGCCCTCCGTTCCATATGCCGACAGATCCCAGCTTTCGGTCCAGGACAGAGGATCCCACGACATGAAGTCGACGGTGACGAGCTTGTCGGCATAATTGAGGATCGCGCCGCCGGCGTCTTCGCGAGAGTCGCTCCCGAAAGCCGATGCGAATTTCGTAATCCGCGCGTTCACGCTTTGGGGCACACCGAAGTGGAGTAGAATCCGATCGATCAGGTGGCAGGCAATAACGAACATTGCGCCACCAATATCCCCGGGCTGGTTCATGTGCGGCGTGGCGGCTTCATTGTGCGAGCAGCCCGCATGCGCCCTCACCTGCAGCACCTTGCCGAGACGGCCGCTCGAAAGAACCTCCTGCATCTTGTCCACCGAAGGAGCAGAACGCCAGCAGTAACCAACCTGGACCAGTCCGCCCGTCCGCTCAACGGCCTCGACGATCCGGGCGGTATCGGCAGACCCCCGCCCCGCTGGCTTCTCGCACAACACCGCCTTGCCGGCCTCAAGCGCCTCGATGGTCAGGTTGGCCATGCTGTGGCTCTTGGGATGCACGAGGACCGCGTGGACGTTGGGATCGGCGAGGATCGCTTCCTTTGTTCTGGCTTCCAGGCCGAGCGCGTCGACGAAGGGGGCGAGCAACGGACTGTCGTCGTACGCTCCCATCAGCCGAGCATCGGGCAAGCGCTGAAATGCCTTCACGCGTCCCGAGGTGAGCGGGTGCGTGATACCGAGGCAAGCGATACCAAATTCAGCATTTTCGCCGATCGCGTAGGTCATTTCCTTCTCCCAAACCTGTTAAAATACACGCTCGACGAGGTGACGAGCGATGTCATCCATCTCGCCAGCTATGCCTCAACCGGTGTTTCCCGACGGCCCGGCCATTCGATCGGAACGCTACACCGTCTTTCCGAGCGAGGCTTCGAGCTCAGCGAGTTCCTGCCCGCCTGCCATCAGGCTCTGAAGCTCCTCGGAGGAAATACGGCCGCGATCGGCCGTGCCGAGGGTCTTGCCGCGATTGAGGACGGTAAAGCGGTCACCGACAGCAAGGGCATGTCGGACGTTGTGGGTGATGAACACGACCCCTACCCCCTTCTTCCTCACACGATCTATGGTCGAAAGGACATTGGCAGTTTGACGCACGCCCAGTGCGGATGTCGGTTCATCCAAAATGAGAACCTTTGCGCCGAAGTAGACCGCGCGAGCAATTGCTACCGTCTGACGCTCGCCGCCGGAGAGCGTCCCGACTGCCTGTCCGGGCTCCCGGAGGTTGATGCCCATTTCACGCATCTGTTCGGACGTGATTGCTTCGGCCTTCTTGAAGTCGATCCGTTTGAAAGGGCCAAAGCCGGTTTCGGGTTCACGGCCAAGCCAGAAGTTGCGGCTCACGCTCATCAGCGGGATCATTGCCAGGTCCTGGTAGACTGTTGCGATTCCCGCGGCCAGCGCCGCCCGGGGGCTGGTGAAGTGGACCGGCTCGCCTTGGATTTTCATCTCGCCGTGCGTGGGAGCATGGACGCCGGACATCGTCTTGATGAATGTCGACTTGCCCGCGCCATTGTCGCCGAGCAGGCAATGACACTCGCCCGCCTTGACATCGAAGGACACGCCCGAGAGGGCAATAATGTGACCGAAGTGCTTCTGGATATCGGTCATTTCAAGAATTGGTGCGGACATCATCGCTCTCCG
>Ga0136846_1218561_pt1 | contig 11598 bp, 8 predicted proteins | sample HopSoiMetagenom2_FD_96841 | JGI IMG/M metagenome (GOLD analysis project Ga0136846, IMG submission 96841) | Grasslands soil microbial communities from Hopland, California, USA - 2 Assembly 2016 (version 4) | ecosystem: Environmental > Terrestrial > Soil > Grasslands | place: USA: Hopland... | reverse complement strand
CGGATTATTTCGAAAGAATTTGACGAAGATGATAAACACCGGCTGTCCGATTCAATAGGCACAGCATTCTATGAGGGGGAAGGGGATCTGTACCTTGAAATAGATGGAAAAGAGTTGCTTCACTTTAATAACAGGTTTGAATTAGATGGGATGCAATTTGAAGAACCGGTGCCGAACCTGTTTTCGTTTAATAATCCCTTCGGTGCGTGCCCCGTATGCGAAGGCTTTAGCCAGGTGCTCGGAATAGATGAAGACCTTGTCATTCCAGACAAAACATCAACGGTTCATGATGGGGCAGTAGCTCCATGGAAAGGAGAAAAGCTGGGCTGGTGGCGGGAACAGTTCATAAAGGCTGCAAAAAAAACAGGCTTCCCTGTTCATAAACCGATCCTCGATCTTACAAAAGATCAATACAAGTTGCTATGGGAAGGAAATAAGGACGTGAGCGGGATAGACGACTTCTTTAAAGAGGTTGAACAGAACCTATACAAGGTGCAGTGCCGCGTCCTGTTGTCAAGGTATAGAGGAAGAACACTCTGCCCAGAGTGTAATGGTTATCGTCTTCGTAAGGAGGCGCTTTATGTTATAGTGGAAGGCAAACATATTGGTGAGTTGTGTGAGATGCAAGTGAAAGATTTGAGGATCTGGTTCGACAATTTGCACCTTTCCTCATATCAGCAACAAGTAGCAAAGCGAATACTACTCGAGATCAATCAAAGAATAAACACGTTGCTGGATGTTGGTTTGGGATATCTCACCCTTAATCGCCTCGCCAATAGCCTCAGTGGAGGTGAAAGCCAACGGATCCAACTGACGCGTTCATTAGGCAGTAACCTGACGAATTCATTATACATTTTGGATGAACCGTCAATTGGACTTCATTCCCGGGATACAGCCCGCCTGATCCGCGTGCTCAAAAACCTCCGCGACCTCGGTAACACAGTAGTAGTTGTTGAACATGACGAGGCAATGATGCGCGAAGCCGATTACATAATTGATATGGGTCCACTCGCTTCACACCTTGGAGGGGAAGTTGTTGCAGAAGGAAACTATGAAGAACTGGTGGCGAACCCAAATAGCTTAACTGGCAAATACCTCAGCGGCCAACTTAAGATTGAAATTCCAAAAGCGATTCGTAAATGGAATCGCTCTATTACAATCGAAGGAGCAAGACAACATAATCTCAAAAACGTAGATGTCGAAATCCCGTTGAATGTTTTATGTGTGGTGAGCGGCGTAAGCGGCAGCGGCAAAACAACGTTGGTTAAACAGATTCTTTATCCTGCACTCAAAAAATTAAAAGGGGAATACGTTGATAAAGTAGGAATGATGCGAACGATTTCCGGCGATGTAGATTATATATCGCAGGTTGAACTGGTTGATCAAAACCCGATTGGTAAATCTTCACGAAGCAACCCCGTTACATACATAAAGGCATATGACGATATCCGTGACCTTTTTGCAAAGCAACCACTTTCAAAAATGCGCGGATTCCAACCCAAACATTTTTCTTTTAATGTTGACGGCGGACGGTGTGATACCTGCAAAGGCGAAGGTGAACAGGTTGTGGAGATGCAGTTCCTTGCGGACGTTCATTTAGTTTGCGACGTTTGTGGCGGCAAAAGATTTAAAGATGAAGTGCTTGAAGTGAAGGTTAACGATAAGAGCATTCATGATGTGTTGCAGATGAGCGTTGATGATGCATTGGATTTTTTTAAACCGGAAAAGCCAATATACAATGCGATTAAACCATTGAGTGATGTTGGTCTGGGCTACGTTAAGCTGGGGCAATCGTCTGATACTTTGTCTGGAGGAGAAGCTCAACGCGTAAAGCTGGCCTCCTTTCTTGGAAAAGGGAAGGGACACGGACATATTCTGTTCATTTTTGATGAACCCACTACCGGACTACATTTTCATGATATCAAGAAGCTGCTTGCTTCCTTCAACGCCCTCCTTGAACAGGGACATTCGATTCTTGTGGTTGAACATAATTTGGATGTCATTCGCTCGGCAGACTGGATCATTGATCTGGGTCCTGAAGCTGGCGACGGTGGAGGTGAACTTGTATTTGCAGGCAAACCCGACAAAATAATAACCAACAAGAACAGCATCACGGCAAAATATTTTTGATGTTCCTTTCAACTTTTTGTGACTTGTTCCTGCTAGCTTATCTTATTAAAAATTTCAATCGGGCCATTACACAGCACAATTCGTTCCTCTAGTTTTCCATATAGGAATCCTTCTTTCTCCAGCAATCTTAAATGATGAATAAGGTGATTATAGAATCCAGCAGAGTTTAATATATAAATTTTCTTGTCGTGGATTTTCAACTGGTTCCAGGTGAGCATTTCAAATAATTCATCTAACGTTCCGAACCCGCCTGGTAAAATAATTGCCGCATCGGAAAGGTCAAACATCATCTTTTTCCTTGCGTGCATGTCAGGAACGATCGCCATTTCGGTTACCCGTTCATGCTTCGCCTCCCATTCGATTAATAGTTTTGGGATCACGCCAATGATCTGGCCTTCGTGCTTGAGAATTTCATCGGCAATGATTCCCATTAAACCTTTATTCCCGCCTCCATATACCAACTTCAAATCAAGCAGCGCTATTAACTTTCCTAATTCGGCGGCATGCTGGGCATAAATAGGATTGGATCCGGTTTTTGATCCACAGAAAACTGCCACCGATTCTATTTTCATATATTTCACTCAAAGATAATTTGAATAAGGGCGATGAATCAAGATCCAATTAAGAAGAGCAACACAAAAAGAAAAAATAATTCGTTTTTTTCAAAGGCATTGATGTGACCTGCAAGAAAATGTTTTATTTTTTTTGTATTTGAAATTTCTTTGGTTCTTGCATCTCTTTGGTTCCCGGATCTTGGAATTTATCTCTATTTATATTCAAATTTCATTCCCGTGCATCGACTATTTGCTTTTATTTGCTGATTGGTCATAAAAATCCTATCCATGTCTGCAACATTTCTGTTCTCCTTTGTGATTGGGTATTTTATTCTCTTATTATTCGTAGCCTATTTAACTTCCAGGAATTCCAATAATGAGTCGTTTTTTATTGGTAACAGAAGCTCTAATTGGTTACTGGTTGCGTTCGGCATGATTGGAACTTCACTCTCCGGTGTAACTTTTGTTTCAGTGCCCGGAACGGTTGGGTCAGCCGGTTTCGGATACTTCCAGGTGGTGATCGGTTACCTCTTTGGTTATGCAGTGATTGCATACGTCCTGCTGCCGTTGTATTACAAAATGAACCTTACTTCCATCTATAATTATTTGGAACATCGATTTGGGATTGTTTCGTATAAGACGGGCGCCCTTTTTTTTATTATCTCGCGAATATTGGGAGCAACTGCCAGGTTATTCCTGGTCATCAACGTGATGCAATTATTCATCCTTACCAAACTTCATATCCCGTTTGCGGTTACCACCTTTGTCATTTTGCTCATGATCCTCCTATACACCGTTGAAGGAGGAGTGAAAACGATTGTTTTTACTGACACTCTTCAAACGAGTTTCATGTTGTTAGGACTGATTGTTTGCATAACATATATATTAAAAAGCACGGGACTGGGTTTAGGAGGAGCCTTTCAACAAATGCACAAATTGGATCTGACGCGCGTCTTCAACTTTGATGTGAACAGTCCAGCATATTTTCTTAAACATATACTGGGCGGAGCCTTTATTGCAATCGGCATGACCGGTCTCGATCAGGAGATGATGCAAAAAAACATAAGCGTAAAAACCTTGAGGGACTCACAGAAGAATATTCTTACGTTCAGTATAACCATGGCTGTAGTCAACTTTCTTTTTCTCCTGCTCGGCGGGCTGCTTTTTCTTTTTGCAACTTCTAACAATATTACTGTGTCGCCAGACGACCTGTTTCCAACCGTCGCCTTGCAATACATGCCAAGTGTGGTATCCATTATATTCATCATCGGCCTGATATCGGCACTTTTTCCAAGCGCCGATGGTGCTCTCACCGCACTTACCTCGTCCTTCTGCATTGATATTATCGGATTAAAGCGCCGACCTGATTTAGATGAAAAACAAAGGAAGCGTATCCGTGTGGGTGTGCACCTTTGCTTCGCAGTTATTTTCTTTTTAATGGTTATGATCTTTAAATGGATCGATAATAAATCGATCATCGATGTCATTTTAAAAATAGCAGGCTTTACTTACGGACCACTTCTTGGCTTATTTGCATTTGGTATTCTCACAAAACGAAAAATACATGACCGTGCCTCATTATACGTTTGCCTGGCAGCTCCCCTTATTATCCTCGCACTCGATTTTGTGAACAACCTCGGGTGGTATCAAAAGCAATGGCATTTATCCGGCCCGTTTATTTCATTTATGGCAAAATTTTCGGATTCTTTGTTTGGAAATTTCAAAATCGGTTACGAGCTATTAATATATAACGGGCTGCTCACCTTCCTCGGACTTTACATGATCAGCAGGAAGCCGGAAATTTCGGTAGCAAATCACAGAGCCTGAGAATTTGTATACCGGTTGTGATGCATTTTTCCTGCACGGATATTTGAATAGATCATTGTTCATTATATTTTTGCAATCATGGATTTGATCAATCCCCTCGCACAGGCCTATGCGGAAAAGTTCACATCACCCGAAGGGGACTTGCTTCGCGCAATTGCGGAAACGACATATGCAAATCACCCCCAGTCCAATATGCTCAGCGGGCATTGGCAGGGTAAGTTCCTGGAATTGCTGAGCAAGATGTTACAACCGGCACGCATACTGGAAGTGGGCACTTTTATGGGATATAGCGCCTTGTGTCTTGCTAATGGCTTGTTAAACGGTGGCAAGTTGCACACAATTGAGCTTAGAAAAGAGGAGGGGGACATCGCTTTACAAAATTTTCACAACGCGGAAGCAAGAGAAAAGATAATTTTACACCTGGGTAATGCGTTGGAGATCATACCCAGTATCCGCGAAACCTGGGACCTTGTCTTTATTGATGCGGATAAAGTGAATTATATAAATTATTACGAATTGGTTTTACCCAACATGCGGAGAGGCGGCTTCATCCTGGCAGACAATACACTCTTTCACGGCGAAGTGCTAACCGAACCTGTTAGCGGTAAGAATGCAAAGGCGATTCACGCGTTTAATCAACACGTGAGCAAGGATGATCGGGTTGAGCAGGTGTTCATTACAATCCGCGATGGCTTAATGCTGATTCGTAAAAAGTAAACCGGTACTGATGAAATTGAAAAAGTCCATTTGCATAATTACTTTATTGTTCACTGTAACTGCGTTTGCGCAAAACAGTGATAACGTTCCCCGCCCCGTTGTGATTGATTATATAGATACGTATAAGGCCGTTGCGATTAGTGAAATGAAAAGAACCGGCGTTCCTGCTTCTATCACCCTTGCGCAGGGTATTCATGAAACGGAAGCAGGCACAAGCGAGCTGGTCAGAAAATCAAACAACCATTTCGGGATTAAGTGCAAGGATTATTGGACAGGCGATAAGGTGTATCACGATGATGACGCAAAGGGTGAATGTTTCAGAAGCTATACTCGCGCGTTCGATTCCTATATGGACCATTCAGACTTTTTGAAGAATAGTTCACGCTACGCGTCCTTGTTCCAATTGGATCCCACTGATTATGAAGCGTGGGCAAACGGGTTACGCAAGGCGGGTTATGCAACCAATCCGAAATATGCGTCAATCCTTATTAAGATAATAAACAACTATCACCTCCAGGATTATACGCTTATAGCATTGGGAAAGTTGAAACCGGAAGATGAATGGCTGGCTAGCGTCAAAATTGATAACTCTCCGTTGAATGTCGATTTTCTGATTGCTGCTGAGGCGAACGTGAAATCTGAAGAGCCTGCAATTGCCTACCCCGATGGAGAATTCCGGATTAACGAAACCCGTGTGGTTTATGCAAAATCAGGGACATCACTCCTTTCAATAGCAGATAAATATAATGTCGGCTTCAAAAAACTAAAAGACTTTAATGAGCTCAGTAAAAATGAAGAAGATAACCTGGCAAACGGGCAATTGATCTATTTGCAAAGGAAGCGGAAAATCGGCGCCAACGATTTTCATATAGTCAACGAAGGAGAATCAGTTTATGATATTGCCCAGGCAGAGGGAATCAGGTTAGAAACTTTGTTGGAATATAACCACCTCGCTAATGGAATGCAACCTGCGGTTGGCCAACGGTTATATATGAAATCAACCGCCCCTGGCCGGCCTGCGCTATTGGCTGGAAAAAAATTGACAACCACTGGCAACTTGCCGGTATCTCCGACTCCAGAGGAAACAAGTGACCCATATAGAATGCATGTGGTTCAAACAAAAGAGACACTCTACGCAATTTCGAAGAAATATAATGTTCCGGTTGAAAAATTGAAAGCATGGAATAAGCTGGTCAGTTATGAACTGAAAACAGGACAGGAATTGATTATTTACAAAAACTGATGCATGTCGCTGATCAAAGTTCACGACAAAACATTTGAACCATATCTGGCTGCAACCGAAATCGAGTCAGCAATCCAACGACTGGCTGACCAAATCAACACCGACTTTAATGGCAAAAAGCCCCTGTTTATCGCGATCCTGAACGGATCTTTTATGTTTGCCTCCGATCTTTTTAAAAGGCTGACTATCGACGCCGAGATCTGTTTTATCAAGTTAGCGTCCTATAAAGGGACGAAATCCAGTGGTCATGTAATAACCGCAATCGGTTTGGATATTGACCTCATTCATCGCCACGTGATTATTATTGAAGATATAGTTGATACTGGTAAAACGCTAGACCAGTTCCTCCCTCAGTTGCATTATCAACAACCGGCTTCACTCACTATTTGTGCATTGTTGCATAAGCCAGAGGCCACAGTGTTTCCGATTAAAATTGATTATCTCGGCTTTACTATCCCAAACAAATTCGTAGTAGGGTATGGCCTCGATTATGATGGATTGGGACGAAACATTCCTGAAATCTATAAGTTGTCGGAATAAAAGAGTGCCAATTTTGTTTCTTCCCTTGATTATCAGCAATTAATGGTGTAATTTTCGAGAAGCTTTCGGGAAAGGCTGTTGAACTAACGGCAGTGGACGTACGATTGGAGCAAGTAATAATGAATAAAGCAACACGTTAGTTTCTTAATCAAAACAATTCCGGTTGAAAGCTTGGCTTGTCATAGTTTTTATTTTGTCTTGCTTTGCAGTTCACTCTCAGTATTATTTAAGAGGAGAGGTGAAGGATGAGCGAAATATTCCCCTCACGAATGTAAAGATCCTGGTTCATTCAAGCGGATACGTTTATTATTCCGGTAACTCAGGCGGATTCGGAATCATGCTGCCTCAATCCAAAGACTCTCTAAGTTTTAATCTCGACGGTTATCAGCCCTACTCGGCAACGATAGATGTGAAGAATTATCAGAACATCACTCTCAAACCGCTCTATGCATCAACGAATATCCATAAGAACAGGTTGCTAAGCTTCACAAGAAACTTGAATTTCGATGAGTGGAATGGCTGGTCTGTGGGTGCGGAGACGTATAGCTCATTGCTCGAAAATGAATTTGTTGCTGCCAAAAAATTTCCTGAAACCGGTTTTGCAATCAGCATTGATAAGGCTTCCTATAGCAATATTCGCCGCTTTCTAAACATGCAAACAACCGTTCCCCCCGATGCTGTGAGAATAGAGGAAATGTTGAACTACTTCAACTTTGGATATGTTGCTCCCAAGCGAGATAGTGTATTTCATGCACAATCGATGATGGCAGACTGTCCATGGAATGCGGAACATCAACTGCTATACCTGCAGGTTTCAGCTAAAAAGGTTGATCTGGATAAAGTACCACCAAGTAATCTCGTTTTCCTCATCGACATATCTGGCTCGATGGATATGCCGAATCGTCTGCCATTATTGAAATCAGCATTTAAACTTCTTGTAAATAATCTGCGCGAAAAGGACACGGTATCAATAGTAGTATATGGAAGCACGGTGGGCGTATGGTTGATACCAACCTCCGGAAAAGAAAAGAATAAGATCTTAAAGGCGATTGAAGACCTCTATCCCGGCGGAGCCACACCGGGCGAATCCGGAATCCGGGCCGCATATAGAGTTGCAAAAAGCCAATTTATTAAAGGAGGAAATAACCGCGTCATCCTTGCAACCGATGGGGACTTTAATGTTGGTCAGGCCTCAGAAGACGAACTGGAAAACCTCATTACTCAGCATCAGCAATGGGGAATCTATCTGACATGCCTTGGCGTTGGAATGGGAAATTATAAGGATTCGAAATTGGAGGTACTCGCAAAAAAAGGGAACGGAAATTTTGCATACCTCGACGACGAAAAAGAAGCAGAGAAAGTATTAGTAAAAGAATTCACACAAACTGTTTATACAGTTGCCGATGATGCATCTGTGGAAATTACTTTTAATCCGGCTCTCGTAAAAGAATACCGGCTTCTTGGATTTGATAACAAGGTGAAAGCAATTGCCGATTCTGTAACAGAATTGCAAGGCGGTGATGTGGGATCAGGACATTCTTTGATGGCTGTTTTTGAAATTGAACCTACATTAAGTGCAACAGATCGTGGCGGTTTTGAAAAGAAAGGCGTCGCTTCTGTTCAGGTTAAATACCGGTTGCCTGAAGACACGACTTTTCGAACTTTGTCTTACACGTGTCCGTATGACCCTGTCGAGTTCAAGGAACTTCCAAGTTGCCATCAATTTGCGACATCGGTAGTGATGTTTGGCGGATTATTAAAAGGATCAAAATATTTCAGGAATATTAGTTGGAACGATGTCATGGTTATGGCAGAACAGAACTATGATCCAACAGATGCAGTGCAAAAGGAAATGATCACGCTGATTGAAAAAGCAAAAAAGATTTATTCAAAGCGAAGAAGAAAATCGGAAGGCTAACCATTTTTGAAAAGTGCAATTGGGAATCCGATATATGTATAGGGATTCCACTTCAAATCGCAATGGGCTAATTCACGTTGACAATGCTTTTTTAAGAGGAAGAATAAAAAGATTCAGGTCTCACTTTTATTCAGCCTTAAATTAGATAATGAAGGACGCAGTCAACGACGAATTTTTCAATTCCTCAATTTTAATCGAACATTTCTTTCACTCTATCAAAAAAGCTCTTGTCATTCTTGTCCGGGTTGGGTTTGAAATTTGCCGATTGGCTCATTTTTTCCAGCATGGCTTTTTCGTCCGCTGTTAGATTTTGAGGAGTCCACACACTTACATGGATCAACTGATCACCTTTGTCGTAGCTATTAATACCAGGAAATCCCTTTCCCTTCAGGCGGAAGATCTTGCCACTCTGTGTACCAGGCGGAATCTTGATTTTAGCCTTGCCGTCAATCGTGGGTACCTCTACTTGTGTACCAAATACGGCATCGGTAAATGAAACATGAAGCTCATACGCCACGTTAAGTCCTTCGCGAATAAGTTCGGGATGCGCTTCTTCTTCTATTAATACTATTAAATCTCCCGCAGGTCCACCCCTTTCCCCTGAGTTACCTCTGCCTCCCAGGCTTAGTTGCATGCCTTCCTGCACACCGGCAGGGATGTCAATAGAAATGGTTTCCTCGCTGAATACCCTTCCTTCGCCTTTACACGTATTACACTTTGCAGTGATTATACTACCCTCTCCATTACAATTGGGGCAGGTAGTTACCGTTTGCATTTGACCGAGGAATGTATTTGAGACACGTCTTACCTGGCCGCTGCCTCCACAGGTTGTACAGCTTTGAACACTTCCCTTTTCCTTGGCGCCTGTGGCCTGGCAAGTGGAACAAGGAACGTACTTCTTTACCTTGATACTTTTTGTAACGCCTCGCGCAACCTCCTCATAGTTCAGTTTGAGTTTGATGCGCAGATTACTTCCGCGGGTGCCGCGCATTCTTTGCCCGCCTCTTGTTCTTCCTCCTCCACCTCCGCCAAAAAAACTGCCAAATATGTCATCTCCGAAGATGTCTCCAAACTGACTGAAGATGTCTTCCATATTCATTCCGCCACCGCCATATGCGCCTCTGCCGTTCCCGGCAACGCCAGCATGACCAAAGCGGTCATATTGCGCCCGCTTATCGGCATCGCTTAAAATCTCATAGGCCTCAGCTGCCTCTTTGAATTTTTCTTCTGCTGTCTTATCTCCCGGATTTCTGTCCGGATGATATTGCATGGCCACTTTCCTGTAAGCTTTCTTGATCTCTTCTTGTGGAGACCCCTTTGTTACACCCAATATCTCGTAATAATCTCGCTTATTCATTAGTAGTTTCTAGTTTAATCAAGCCGCCACGCAATTATCTATTATTAAACTCGCAATTATTTTAGAAATGCTATTATTAATTAATAATTATATATACGCAATTCTTCATGATTCCTCATTTTCCTACCACCACCTTTGCAAATCGAATGATCTTATCATTTAAATAATAACCATTTTGAAGAACTTCAACCACTTTTTCTTTCATTTCTTTTCCCGCATCAATTTCTGCTATTGCTTCATGAAGATCGGGATTGAATTTCGCTCCTTTTGCATCCATGGGCTTCAATCCTTTCGCCTGCAGAATATTTTTCAGCTTATTAAACACAAGCACCACACCCTGTATTGCCTGGTCGCTGGAAGCAGGCTCTAGTTGTTGCTGTGCCCGCTCCGCATCATCAAGAACATCCAGGAGAGAAATGATCACATCCTTCGAAGCTGTTTGGATGGTCTCGAGTCTTTCTTTCGCGTTTCGCTTGCGAAAGTTGTCGAACTCAGCAACGAGACGCAAATATTTTTCTTTCGTCTCTTTGAGTTCGGCCGTCAGCCTTTCTGTTTCCGAGTTCTGTTCTTCAACAGCCGTTTCACTCGACTGATTCCCAGACTCAGTATCCGTAATTCCTGTTTCCTTTGCAGCATGTTCGTCCATTATACTGTCATTGTCGATACGATTGTCAGTCATAATCTAAAATTAGTTGGCAAAGGTAACACGGACAACAATTTTGCCAAGGCATAAGAATAGCCAAATTGTCCGGCATGTGGTAAAGAAGACGGACTATGTAAAAGTCATTGGGCTGATTAAGAAGTGAATCGAAAAAAAATTTGCAGATTTGATATAAGAATGTGTTAAATTTAAACGGTTTTTGTTTCAACACCATTTTCTAACGATCCAAACCAACAAACGTATGCTTTCTAGACTAACTGCTTGCCGCTGGTGGCTCACCGGCGTGTTTCTTCTACTCGCAAGCGTAACCTTTGGCCAAACCAATGTAAGCGGTAAGGTCACTGATCGAGCAAAAAATCAACCAATTTCCGGGGCTACAGTTGCTGTCAAAGGAACTAACGTAGCAACCATCACAAACGAGAGCGGATCATTCACGCTAACAGTCCCTCAAGGACGAACTACGCTGGTGATTTCTTTCGTGGGTTTCCAGTCACAGGAATTGTCTATCACCGGCAGAACAGACTTTAGCGTCACTCTGGTCGAGGCTGCCAATGACCTCAATGAGGTTGTTGTTACCGGTTATAGCGGCCAAAGAAGAAAAGACATTGTAGGTGCAGTATCCACCGTAAAGGGTGAAAAGCTTGCAGCCAT
>Ga0136846_1231072_pt1 | contig 11600 bp, 6 predicted proteins | sample HopSoiMetagenom2_FD_96841 | JGI IMG/M metagenome (GOLD analysis project Ga0136846, IMG submission 96841) | Grasslands soil microbial communities from Hopland, California, USA - 2 Assembly 2016 (version 4) | ecosystem: Environmental > Terrestrial > Soil > Grasslands | place: USA: Hopland... | reverse complement strand
CTCATGGCGCTCAACTGGCGACTCGCGCTCATGGCGATGGCGGTGATCCCGGGCGCCATGTTCATCAGCTTCGCATCGGCCAAGCGGATCCGGCCGATCTACCGCGTGGTGCGAAAGGATGTCGAAGCGATCGATGGCCGCGTCGGTGAGACCTTCTCGGGGATTCGCGTAGTGCGCGCGTTCGGGCGAGAGCTGCTCGAGATCCTCGACTACTTGCGCGCACGGCACACGGTGCTGCGCAAGGAGCTGTTCGCGCAGCGGCGCGAGATGGTGATCTGGACGTCGTGGGGCCTGCTCGTCTCGGGCGTGAACGTGATCATCGTCTGGTACGGTGGGGCGCTCAATCTCCAGGGTCGCGCGTCCATCGGCGACATCATGACGTTCCAGTGGTACACGTTCCTGCTGATGAATCCCGTGTGGCAGATCGTGAACTCGTTCTCGGAGCTGCAGCGATCGCTCGCGGCGATGGAGCGCGTGTTCGAGGTCCTCTCATGGGAACGCGACAAGCCGGATCGCCCCGACGCACGCGACGCGCCGAGCGTCGTCCACGAGATCCGGTTCGATAACGTGGAGTTCGAGTACCGCGAGGGCCGGCCCGTCGTGCGCGACTTCAATGTCGCGGTGCGCGGTGGATCGGTGATCGCGCTCGTCGGACGCAGCGGCGCCGGCAAGACGACGGTCACGGACCTCGTCGCGCGCTTCCACGATCCAACACGCGGCCGAATCCTGCTCAACGGCACGGACATTCGCGATTTCAAGCTCAAGACGTATCGCGAGCTGCTCGCGATCGTGCAGCAGGACGTCTTCCTGTTCGACGGCTCGGTGCGCGACAACATCGCGTACGGCCGGCACAACGCGACGGACGCCGAGGTGGAGGATGCGGCACGCCGGGCGAACGCGTACGAGTTCATCGAGCGTCTGCCTGACCGATTCGAGACGTTCGTCGGCGAGCGCGGCGTGAAGTTATCCGGCGGGCAGCAGCAGCGGCTCGCGATCGCGCGCGCGATCCTGGCGAAGCCGCAGATCCTCATCCTGGATGAAGCGACGAGCAATCTCGACACGGAGAGCGAGCAGCTGATTCAGGCGTCGATGGCCACGCTGCTCGCGGGCCGGACGACGTTCGTGATCGCGCATCGACTGTCGACGATCCGGCGGGCGGATCTCATTCTGCTGATGGAAGACGGCCAGGTGATCGAGCGGGGGACGCATCAGGAGCTGATGGCGGCGCAGGGCCTCTACCACGAGATGGTCGTTAGGCAGATGATGTCGCACGGGGAGGCGGAGTACACGCTGTCCTTCACTGACCCCGCCGTTTCTCAACTGACAATTGATAACCGATAGCTGATGACTCATCACTCACGACTTGCATTTCAACGTGAGTGAAAATGCAAGGCCATCAGTCGTGAGTCGTCAGCGATCGGTTGTGAGTCATGAGTGTGTAACCGGCGAGCCATGTCCGCGCCGCATCTCTCCGCGAATGAAACATTTCATCCGCATTACCCCACGCCCTCACGACCGCACGGTAGTGAACGGCCGCGCTATCCCGTTCACCCGCCCTGTCGTACGCCTGCGCCAGCAGCTCGTGCAGCTCCGTCCGCGTGACATACAGGTTCGACGCGTCCACCTCCCCGCGGAGCGCCGGCGCGACGACCGCAACCGCCTCGCGCGCACGGTTCCGCCGCATCAACGCCCGGCCCAGCTCCAGGTTCACCCGCGTGAAGCCAAACGTGGGCGAGTAGATCGCCGACCGGAACTCGCGGATTGCGTCGTCGTCCCGCCCCGACGCCGTGAACAGAAGGCCATGGAGGTAGTGATGCGCGCGGCGGTCGCGACCATAGATGCTGCGCGCGCCCCAGTACTCCACGCTGTCCGCCATCCGCCGCAGAGCCGCAGTGTCACCGACCGCCGCGATCGCCATGCCGGCGAGCGTCCCGCGCCAGGCGTGATACCGCGCCTCCATCCCCGGTGACAACGTGCCACTCAGCGGCGCCTCCCAGCCACGAACGAATCGCGCCGCGCCCGAGCGGGAATCACCGCGCTCGAGTGCCAGTATCCCCTCGTTGACGTCATCGGGAACATTCGGTGCCTGCGGCGGCACGATCCCACGGAGCGCACCAGTGGTGAGCAGGTGCTGGGCATCGCGATACCGTCCCTGGTTTCTCAGCGCGATGAGCAACCACCACCGCGCGTCCAGGAAATCCTCCCGCTTCGGCGACTCGAGCAGCAGCTTCACGCGGTCCTCGATGTCGTCGTACTGATCGAGGAGAATCTTCACGCGCACCTCGAGCAGCGGGTTCCTCGGCTCGGCGCTGTGGAGTGTGGATTTCCGTAGTGCGTCCCGCGCGACGACGGTGTCACTCAGTCTCGCCGCGGCCCACGTGACGAGCTCCCACGCCGGCGTCCACTCCGGGCGCAGCGCAGCGTAGCGCCGGGCGGCACCTAACGCGGATTGCAGCGAGTCCGACCAGAAGTAGACGTCGGTCAGCGCAGCGAGATCCCTGCACAGGTAGCACGGGGCCGTGGGCGCGAGCGCGGCCGAGTCGATGACGATCGCGCGCTCGAGGGCGCGTGCCGCCCCTTCCCAATCACCGTCGAACTGGCGCGCGCGAGCCACCGCGGCGAGCGCACGAGCATCGTTAGGGTACCGCGTCGCCAGCGTCTCGGCCATCGGCAGCGCGCGCGGTTCGCCCAGCATGTAACTCAGGAGGTCGACCGTGATGACGAGCCGCTCACGCTCCGACGCCTGTTGCGCGAGGCGAAGCGCGCGGTCACTGGGCGCGGATGACAGCGGGCTGTCGGTCAACAAGGCGTCGTAGTACGCGGCCATGGCGAACGTCGAGTCATCGTCGAGCGCCGCACGCATCATCTGGCGCGCGAGGACGTAGTCGAACCGGTAGTACGCCCGCACCCCTTCCTGATACAGTCGATAGGCGGTGACCGAGCGCGTGGTCACGTCCGCGTTAGGAGCGGACGGGCTGCCGAGCTCCATGTTGCGCGCGACGATCGCCGTCACGCTGTCGACGAGGCGGAAGCGGGTCGGGGCCGACGCGCGGTAGGCTGCCTTGAGAATTCCTCGCCTCAGGTCGACACGGCGCATTTCGATCGTGAACGCGTCGGCGGTGCGATCGAGCAGGCGCCCCTCGAGCAGCTCCGTCGCTCCCGCGCGACGAGCGGCGTCGGCGTACGCGCTGGCCGACGTGTCCTGACCGGGCGGAATCAGCCCGAGAACGCGCGAGTTCGCGATCACCTGGAGGCCGGGAACGTTTGCCAGGTTGGTGCTCAACATGTCGGTCAGCACGCTCCCAATGCGAACCGAATCGAGCCCGTCGTCTCGAATGAGGCCGACGGCGAGCGTCGGCTTGGCTTCGGATGCACCGGCGGCCTGGGACTGACTGCGCAGGAGCATCCGGGCAGTAACGCCGACGATCACGACTGCGATGACGGCAACCGCCAGCCGCGCTAGGCGACGTCGTCGCACGGGCTGCTGCGCCGCAACAGCGTCCGCTGCTGTCGGCTGTGATCCAGCATCAGGCGTCGCCACCGACGCGAGCGCAGCTGTCGCCGGCGGAGCCGGCGGTATGAGTCGCACCGCCGCCGACCGAAGCCGCGCCTCGATGCGCTGGATGTCCGGGTCCGGCTCCGTCTCGAGCTCGCGTCGCACGAGCGCTGTGTGGGATCGCGCGAAGTCGAGTGCCTCGGCACGGTCGCCACGCGCTGCCAGCGCCGTGAGGTAGCCGACCGCGAACCGGCCGCTCAGCGGCTCGATCTGCGTGAGCTGCCGCCACCAGCCGACGGCAGCATCCGCGTCGTTTGCTGCCGTGGCGTCGGCGGCCAGCGTCGCGATGGCGTTGCTCGCGGCGTTGTGCAGTCGCGCGCGCTCTTCCTCGACCCACCGCTGAAACGGCGCAGCGGCTGGCAAATAGAACCCGGCGAGAAACGGCCCACGAACGAGTGCCGCCGCCGTCGCGCGGTCGCCGCGGGCGAGCGCGGCGCGGAAGTCGATCACATCGGCGGCAATGGCGGACGGCTCGAAGCTCAGCGCAAAGTCCGATCGGATGATCTCGCGCCCGACCTCGTGCCGCAGCGTGTACAGCGCCTGACGAAGCGAGTGGCGAGCACGCTCTTCGTCGACGTCAGGCCAGAATAGCCCCGTCAGTCGCTCGCGAGAAACGTGGCGGTCTCCCTCGGCGGCGAGCACCGCCAGGAGGGCGAGCCGCTGCGCGCTGAGCCGGGGTGCGACAGCCTCGTCGACGGCTTCGAGCGCGAGTCCGCCAAACGTCACGAGGTGGAGCATCTGGTCTTACCATGATACCGGCGACGCCGCGCTGTCAAACGCGGTTCGTCCCTCGCCGGTGACGCTGTTGACGGTCGCTGACGCACCAATGTCGGGCGGATGACGACCCGCCAATACCATCGGGTGTGGTCAGCCACCTTCTCGTTGTCTACCCGCGAGGTCTCATGCGCATCGCCAGTGGAGCTGCCCTTGTCGTTGCCGCCCTTCTCACCCTGGCCGTTCCGCGGCCCGCGGAATCCCAGATCGGGGGCTTCATCAAGAAGAAGGCTGGCGAGGTAGCCAAGAGCGAGGCCGAAAAAAAGGGGGACGCGTCGACGTCGAAGGCGGATAGCTGCGGTCCAATCACGTCGCAGAAGGTGCAGGACTTCCTTCGCGGACTTCAGGCCGAGGGAGCGGCGCGAAACGAGTTCGATTCGAGGGTCGCGACGGCGGACGCCGCGAGGGCCGAGGCAGAGCCGCGGGTCAACGCGTGCCGGGACGCAGAAAATGGGGGCGCGACCTTCCAGAAAATCATGACCGAGGGATTCACCGGCGCCAACGCGCCGTCAACGGGTCCCGCGGTGCAGGCGCAGATGGACAAGAACAAGGCGAAGTACGAGGAATATCTCGACAAGAAGTGCGGGAGAGTCCCGCCGCCTGCGTCGCACGATCCGGGGGACACGTACCGGAAGGCGCACGCCAACGGCGCCAAGGAAGCTGGGATGTCGGAGTTTTGCTACGACGTCCTGGCGGACCGGGTCATCGCCTTCTGCAAGCTTTCGAATAAAGAGCAGGCGAAGGCGGTGGAAAAGGGAATTCGCATCGAACATGTGGGTGAAGTGTTCACGGCGGACGAGGCCAAGGCGATTCAGCCGCGTTGCGGCGAGGTCATGCCGGCGCTCAAGAAGGCCGGAAACACCCTGGTGCCGTGATCCGCTTCGTCGCGCTGGCGCTGCTCGCGGGCGTCGCGATCTGGGAGCCGGTCCGGCCGGGCGTGTGGCAGCGCGAGTCTCGGATGGCGAGCACCGGGGCGCTCGCGCCGGTTCGAGCCGTTGCGGTGCGCATCGATCCGCGGCGCGTGGCGTTTTCGCTCGGGCCGTTGGAGCACGGTCGGCCGTGGACGATCGACAGCGTGGGTTCGGTCGACGTCGTTGCGTTCAACGCCGGGCAGTTTCGGACCAGCGGGAGCTGGGGCTGGGTCGTTCGCGACGGTGTCGAGATCCAGGCCCCGGGCAGCGGCTCCGTGGCCATGGCATTCGTGGTGGACAGCAGCGGCGTTCCCTCGCTCGTCGAGCAGTCCGAGGTGGCGGCGCGGCGCGGGCACGTACGGCTCGCGTTCCAGTCCTATCCCGCACTGCTCGTAGGCAACGGCGCGTTGCCGTGGGAGCTCGAGGAGAGCGGCCGCGGCGTCGATCTCACCCACCGCGACAGCCGGTTGGCGTTAGGCATCCGGGATGACGGGTCGGTCATCGTCGTCCTCACGCGGTTCACCGGCCTTGGCCGCGGGCCGGGCGAGATGCTCCCGTGGGGCCCCACTGTGCTCGAGATGGCGGCGTACATGCGCTCACTCGGGTGCCGGCGCGCAATGCTCCTCGACGGCGGTGTGTCCGGCCAGTTGGCCGTACGGAGTCAAGACGGAGCATTGCGTCGCTGGCCGAACTGGCGCGAGGTGCCACTGGGGTTGGTCGCGACGCCGTTAGGGGACGCAGGATCAAGGGGTCAGAGCCCTTGAAACCCGGTTTCAAGGGCTCTGACCCCTTGATCCGCTTCACCAGGCCGAGGGGTTATGTTGACTACGTTGACTACGCGCGTGTTGTGCGCCGCATTCGTGCTGGCCGCGGGTGTCGCGGCTTCGAGCTCCGCCTCCGCCCAGAGCCTTGGCTCGCTCAAGAAGAAGGCCGAGGAAGAGGCCAAGAAAGCCAAGTCGGCCGTCGAGAAGAAGCCGAGCACCGATACCGTGGCCAAGAAACCGGCAGCGGCGCCGGCGTCCGCCTCGCAGGAGAACCCGGCACCCGCGTCGGCCGCGCCGGCTCCCGCCACGTCGGGCTCGAGCGACGCCGCGGCCGCAAAGCCTAACGCGAAGGTGTGGGAAAACTACGACTTCGTGCCAGGCAACAAGGTGATCTTCTACACCGATTTTTCCGAGGACAAGGTCGGGAACTTCGCGCGGGGACTCAAGTATCGTGGCGGTTCGGCCGAGATCGTCGAACGCAACGACACGAAGGTCCTTCGCGCCACGAACACTGCCGAATTCCTGATTCCGGTGGGCAAGAAGCTGCCGGAGCGGTTCACTCTCGAGGTGGACGTCATCGCGCCACTCAGCGGCGTCATGAATCGAGCGCTTTCGTTCGAGGGAGGCACGGAGCAGGCCGGCGACGACAAGTCTGCCTGGATCACGTGGAACCCCCAGGGCGCCTGGATTCAGGGATCCGGTCTCGACATTAATTCAGGCGGCGCACACGTCCCTGAAGCAACGGCATCCGCGTTCGCCGGCAACGTCACGCATCTCCGCGTGCTCATGGACGGCGCGTACTTCAAGATGTACGCGAACGAGCGTCGGCTGCACAACATCCCCGAGCTGGCCTTCCGACGCGACTCCGTGATCCGGATGGCGTTAGGCGGCAGTGAGGAGGACGGGATGGCCGTCTATGTGACGAGCATCCGTGTCGCGGAGAGCGAGACGGATGTCCTGTACGACGCGCTCGCGGCGAAGGGCCGATGGGTTACACAGGGGATCCTGTTCGCCACAGGCAAGGCGGACGTGCAGCCGGAGTCGCGCCCGGTGCTTAAGGAGATCGCGAGCACGCTCAAGCAGCACGCCGATCTCAAGATCCTGATCGAGGGCCACACGGACAACGTCGGCTCGCCGGCGTCGAACCTGGCACTGAGCGACGCGCGGGCGGCGGCGTTAAAAACGACGCTCGTCTCGGACTTCGGCGTGGACGGTTCGCGGATCACCACGAAGGGGCTCGGCGACACGAAGCCGTCGGTGCCTAACACGACCAGTGTCGGGCGGGCGCAGAACAGGCGGGTTGAGGTGGTCAAGCAGTAACTACTGCTGCGTCGCCTAATACCCAGCCCGACATCGTGCGGCGTCCAAAAGCAGGAACGTCCCAGCGCGGCTCGTTACCCAGCTGACACCTGCGAAACGCTCGTTGAGCTCCTTTTCACAATCAGCCGTTCGAGCTGCATCACGAGGATCGCCTGTTCGCCGAATTCCACCGCCGCGTGGCTGTACTTCTTCTCGACGAACCCGCGCAAGTGTCGCGACAGAAAAAAGATCGAGTTCGTCAGCTGGCGAGCTCGCTTTGTCGCCGAATATCGGAACATGTCGCTGCTGAACGCTCGGAAGCGATCGAAGTCCAGCACGCGCGGCGCGGCTTTGTCCTCGTAAGGCAGATGCGCATACTGGGGAAAAGCGAAGCTGATGGTGTCGGTGTGGAACCGACGGTCGAGAAGCATTTCGGCTGGTAGCGCGGACAGAAAATCGAACACCCCCGCGTCGAGGTACGGCGTTATGACGTTCGCCGCGTCACCCAGCAGACGAAACGGGCTGAGGGCGATACAGCGGCGCGCCCTGTTCCAGAAACGAAACGAGCCAACCGGATTCGGTTGGTTCGTGTGACGAGAGAGCTCGTCGACAAGATGAGCGATGGCCTTTTCGCGAGGGAACTCCCGATACGCTGTTCGTGACAGAAACTTCGGCAGATAGCCCTCGGGCGCGAGAATCCTGTCGGCCAATTCCTCGAGCTTTCCCTGTTCGAAGAGCCGAAGCCGTTCTTCGTTCAGGAACATTCCCCCCGTCAACACATCGCCCGCGATTCCGTCGTAGACCGGGAGACGTCTCTCCCCGAGAAAATCTCCCATCGGCAAGAACCAGCCGTGCTCGGTGGCACAAAATCCGATCATTTCGTTCTTGCGGATCTCGCCGTCAAAGCGGGAATCCGCTGGATCGAGCAGCACGTGGTCAAGCTTCAGCGTTTCGCAGATCTGCTTGCTGATTCGCGCATCTTCGTTCGCGCGTGGGGGCGGGTGAATCAGCGTTACACACGTCGGGTTCCGGTTCGCCTTACGGACGGCGAACAGGATGTGCCGCGAGTCGCGCCCGCCGCTCAGCGGCACGAAGAAATCGTCGGTCGGCGGCAACGTCGCCTCGATCGATTTCTGAAAAAGGCCGGCGTACGTTTCCACCGCCTCGGCGCGGGAAATGGTGAGTGGTTTCTTCCTGATGATTCCGGCCGACTTGATGGTCAGATGGCCGCGTTGCCACGTTAGGATACTTCCGGGTGGAACGGCGCGAATCGACTTGAAGAGCGTGTCCTCGCCGATCACGTAGCCGAAACGCAGAAAGACCGAGAACGCGTTGTCGTCGAGCTCCACGTCGCCGACGAGCTCCAGGAGCTTGCTGATCGACGGCGACACGGCGAACTCGCTGTCGCGCCGGAAGTAGTAGATCGGGTAGAACCCGTAGCGGTCGTTGGTCAGTGTGAGCTGTTCGCCGTCCCAATTCCAGTCGGCGAACACGGTGCCGGCGCGATTCCCGAGCGAGACGCGAGCATCTCCAAACGTCCTGGTTGTTTCGCCGGTAAACCGGGCGTGAAAGACTTGGTCCATTTCGAGGTAAGGGGGAACCACATCTGACTGTATTTCGGCGAGTTAGGCAACGGACCCGCCGACCAGGACGCGTTCGGATGCAGCCGATCACTCGGATCCTTCAGGATGGATGCGCGGCACTCAGGCCTACGCTCGCCCTACGCCTGTGATGAGAAACGAGACGTCCGGAGACCCATGAATCCCGAGACCGTTGAAAAGAAACGGATGAGAGCCCGGACGTCCCGCCGGAGTCGCCGCGTACGGAGCAAATCTGCGGCCAGCGGCGGAATCGATGTTCGAAATCCGCGTTAGGTCTCGCCGTTAACCCTGCTGCTCCGACCGCGATGCCGACTGGCGACGCGATCCCGACGTTGGTGCTTCGATGCGTTAGGACTGAGGCCGACGAGCGCTAACCAGATTGGATGACGCTCATTGCGCCGTGATTCCCGGAGCCGCGTCGCGCGAGGGCAGGACACGAGCGCGCACTTCGGGCGCTCGACCCGCCGAAACAGGGCTTTTCGTGCCCCACCGTTCGAGCTGCAAGAGGTGGATTGCCTGTGTGCCGAATTCCGCAGTGGCAAGGCTGTAGCTCCTGTCCACGAGCGCGCGCAAATGCCTCGACAGAAAAAAGAACGGGTTCGTCACCTCGTGGGCGCGTTCCGTCGTCGAGTACCCATAAATGTCACGGCTCAGCGCTTTGAAGAGCGTGTGATCCCGGACGGGCGGCGCTGCCTTGTCCTCGTACGGCAGATGCGCGTACTCGGGAAACGCGAAGGCGATCGTGTCGGTGTGAAACCGATGGTCGACCATGATTTCAGCCGGGAGTGCGGAGAGAAAATCAAACAGCTCCGCATCGAGAAAGGGCGTTATGATGTTCGCCCCGTTACCCAGGAGACGGAATGGACTCAGCGCGACACAGCGGCGCGTTCGGTTCCAGAAACAGAAGGAGCCCACCGGATTCGGCTGATTCGCGTGACGCGACAGCTCTGTGACGAGATGAGCGACGGCCTTGTCGCGGCTGAACTCTCGGTACGCCGCTCGTGACAGAAGCTTTGGGAGATAGGCTTCGGCCGGAAGAATGTTCTCCGCCAATTCCTCGAGCCTGTTCTGTTCGAAAAGCCGAAACCGTTCTTCCGTCAGGAACAATCCAGCCGACAGCACATCACCCGCGATTCCGTCGTAGACAGGAACGCGTCTGTCCCCGATGAAGTCCGCCAACGGCCAAAACCAGCCATGTTCGTAGGCACAAAATCCGGTGATCTCATTCTTACGGATTTCGCTCTCGAAGCGGGAACGTGTTTGGGCGAGCAGTACATGTTCGAGCTTCAGCGTTTCGCAAATCTGCCTGCTGACTCGCACATCTTCATCGGGGCGCGGCGGCGGGTGAAGGATGGTCAGACACGTCGGTTTGCGGTTCGCCTTGCGGACGGCGAACAGGATGTGCCGCGAGTCGCGCCCGCCGCTCAGCGGCACGAAGAAATCGTCGGTCCGCGGTAACGTCTTCTCGACCGATCGTTGAAAAAGGTCGGCGTACGTCTGAACCGCTTCGGAGCGGCCGATGTCGAGCGCCTTTTGCGTGATGATTCCGGCAGCGTCGATTTTCAAATCGCCGTGGCGCCACGTTAGGGTGCTGCCGGCGGGGACGGCGCGAATCGACTTGAAGAGCGTGTCCTCGGCAATGACATAGCCGGAACGCAGAAAGACGGAGAACGCACTGTCGTCGAGCTCCACGCCGCCGACGAGCTGGAGGAGCTTGCTGATCGACGGCGATACGGCGAACTCGCTGTCGCGCCGGAAGTAGTAGATCGGGTAGAACCCGTAGCGGTCGTTGGTGAGCGTGAGCTGTTCGCCGTCCCAATTCCAGTCGGCGAACACGCTGCGCTCTCGATTCCCAAGCGAGACGCGAGCGTCGCCGAACGTTTCGGTTATTCCGCCGGAAAACCGAGCGTGAAAGAATCGCTCCATATCAAATACAAACTAAGACCTCGTGAAGGCACTGCGTCGCGAGGTCTTTGGACGGCGTCAACGATCATCATGAATCCGTTGGTGTGACCGGTCGCATCGGAACAGCGAGCGCAGCCACAGCCACGGCCTTCACGAATCGGTCCGCATGACCACCATCGGACTGACCCGTCCTGCCCGCCACGCAGGAACCGCGCCGGCACTCACGGTGACCATCAGGAGCACAATTGCCGCGCCAACCAACACGGCCGGCTCTCGAGCCGACGTCTCGAACAGCATCGACTGCACGAGCGGCGCGGCCACGAGCCCGATCGCAATCCCCGCCACGCCACCAACGGCGGCCATCTTCACGGCATCGCGCACGATCAGACCGGCAACTGCGGCGGCCGACCCGCCTAACGCCAATCGCACGCCGATCTCGCGCGTCCGCTGTGTCACGACGTACGACACCACCGCGAACAGCCCCACCGCGGCAATCGTCAACGCCAAGAGTCCGAACGCCGAGAAGAGCGTTGCGCCCAGGCGCCACGAGCGCAATTGCGGGTCGATCAGCGACTGATAGGGCGACACGCGCGCGTACACCGGTCGCGAGCTCGTGCTCTGGATGATCCGCTGGATCAGCGTGACCCATCGGTCCGGTTCGCCGGCCGTGCGAACGAGAATTCCTTGATACTCGGGGATGTTCGGGAATGGCGCGGCGGGCGCCTGGCCTAACGGGACGTAGTACTGCATCAGCCTCGCTTCATTGCCTTCCGTGCGCAGCGACCGCGCG
>Ga0136846_1225303_pt1 | contig 11600 bp, 9 predicted proteins | sample HopSoiMetagenom2_FD_96841 | JGI IMG/M metagenome (GOLD analysis project Ga0136846, IMG submission 96841) | Grasslands soil microbial communities from Hopland, California, USA - 2 Assembly 2016 (version 4) | ecosystem: Environmental > Terrestrial > Soil > Grasslands | place: USA: Hopland... | reverse complement strand
CGCAAGGTCTACTCCGTCCGCGGCTTCAACAACGGCGTCGCGCGCTGGCTGAACAAGCTGCCGACGCTCTGGATCGAGGGCGAGGTGACCGAGCTGCGCCGGCAGGCCGCCTGGCAGACCGTGTTCTTCACCCTGAAGGACCCCGAGAGCGGCGCCTGCCTCTATGCGGCGATGCCGCGCGGTCAGTTCGACGCGCTCCGGCTCGACCTCCGCAACGGCGAGCGCGTGCACGTCTACGGCCGACCCGAGGTGTGGGAGCAGAAGGGCGAGCTCCGTCTCCGTGCGCTCTCGATCGAGCGGTTCGGGCTCGGCGAGCATCTGGCCGCGCTCGAGCGGCTGAAGGCGCTGACGATCGAGCGCTTCGGGCTCGGCGCGCATCTCGCGACGCTCGAGCGACTGAAGCGCAAGCTCGCGGCCGAGGGCCTGTTCGCCGTGGAGCGCAAGCGCGCGCTGCCTCGCTATCCGCGCCTGATCGGGCTCGTCACCGGCAACGACGCCGCGGCGAAGCGCGACGTGCTGACACACATCGTTCAACGTTTCCCGCCCGCCAACGTCGTCGTCGCCGAGACATACGTCCAGGGCCCGCGCGCACCGGTCTCTATTGCCACCGCGATCGGCGACCTGTGCCGGCGCGGCGCCGACGTGATCGTGCTCGCCCGCGGCGGCGGCAGCTTCGAGGATCTGCTGCCGTTCTCCGACGAGCGCGTCGTGCGCGCCGTCGCCGAATGCAGCGTGCCGGTCGTCTCCGCGGTCGGTCACGAGCAGGACACGCCGCTCTGCGACTTGGCCGCCGACGTGCGCGCTTCGACGCCGACCGCGGCCGCCAGGCTCGTCGTGCCCGACATCGCAGAGCTGCGCGCGCGGCTCGCCCGCTCGCGCGAAGGCCTGCACCGCGGAGCGCACCGCGCGGCCGAGCGCCAGGCGCAGCGGCTCGCCGGCGTGCACGAGCGGCTACACCGCGGAGCGCACCGCGCAACCGAGCGCCAGGCGCAGCAGCTCGCCGGCCTGCACGAGCGGCTGCGCCGGGCACCGCTGCTCGCGCTGGAACGGCGCAGCGCGCGGCTCGACACGGTTCACGCGCGACTCGGCGCGCTCAGCCCCGCAGCGACGCTCGAGCGCGGCTACGCGATCGTGCGCCGCGGCGACGAGGTCGTCCGCGCCGTCGACCAGGTCACGGGCGGCGACGAGGTCTCGGTTCGCGTCGTCGATGGGACGTTCGGAGCGCGTGTCGAATGACGTTCGAGGAGGCGCAGCAGGAGCTCGAGCAGATCGTCGCGCGTCTGGAGCGCGGCGAGGTCGGCGTCGACGAGCTGACGAAGCTGTGGGAGCGCGGCGAGGAGCTGTACCGGATCTGCGCCGCGAAGCTCGAAAGCGTGCAGGGGAAGATCGAGGAGCTCGCTCGATCGACCCGGGGCGACGGAGACTCGGGTTAGGATCGACCCATGGCCGCTCCCAAGGAACTCCTCAAGCGCGTCCCGCTCTTCCAGGGCCTGGACGACAAGCACATCGACACGCTGTCGCGCACGTTCACGGACCGCACGTTCAACGCGGGCCAGGACATCACGAGCGAGGGCGGCGGCGGCGTCGGCTTCTTCATCATCGAGGACGGCGAGGCCGTCGTGACCGTCGGCGGCGAGGAGCGGCGGACGCTCGGCTCGGGCGACTACTTCGGCGAGGTCGCGCTGATCGACGAGGGCTCCCGCTCCGCGACGATCACCGCGAAGACGGATGTCAGGTGCTACGGCCTGACGCCGTGGCAGTTCCGGCCGCTCGTCGAGGAGAACGCTTCGATCGCCTGGCCGCTGCTCGTCTCGATGGCGCAGCGGCTACGCGAGGTCGAGCATCGTTGACGGCTACCCGCGGGTAGCCGCACCTCTATCCGCGGGCGGCCGTCAGGGCTAGCTGCTCGCCGAGGCGGATGAGGTCCTCGCCGGCGACGGCGCGCCGGCCGGACAGCGCGTGCGCGTCGAAGCCGTCGCCGACGACCCCGCCGAAGAGCTCGCAGCGGACACCGAGGGCCGCGCAGCGGCGCATCACAGTCCCGGGCGCCTTGCCTTCGAACGTCGAGGCGTCCACCTCCCCCTCTCCCGTGACGACGAGCGCAGCGCCGGCGGCACGCTCGTCGAACCGCGTCATGTCGAGTACGAGCTCGGCGCCCTCGACGAGCTGCGCGCCCATGGCCGCGAACGCGGCGCCGAGCCCGCCGCCGGCACCCGCGCCCGGTCGGTCGCGATACGACGCGAGCTCGTGCAGATTCTCGAGCCGGTGCTCGAGCTCCTCGACCTGCTCGGGTGTCGCGCCCTTCTGCGGCCCGAACACGCGCGCCGCACCGCGCACGCCGAGCAGCGGGTTGCGTACGTCGCACGCGATCTGCAGGGGCACGTCGCGCATCCAGGTGCCGAGGACGCCGCGCATGCCGACGCCGCCGTCCACGGTCGCTGTGCCGCCGAGCCCGACGAGGATCGCTGCCGGACGCGCGGCGAGCGTGGCGAGCAGCAACTCGCCCAGGCCCCGGCTCGTCGCGTTGACCGGGTCGCGCTCCTCGGGCCGCAGGAGCGGCAGCCCGATTGCCTCCGCGCAGTCGATCACGGCCGTCCCGTCGTCGAGGAGCAGCCACCGCGCAGGCACTGCGCGACCGAGCGGGTCGGACACGACCGCGGTACGCCACTCGCCGCCGAGCGCGGCGTGGATCACCTCGGCCATGCCCTCGCCGCCGTCGGCGACGGGCGCCTCGATCGCCTCGACGCCTTCGACGCGGCGCATGCCGCTCGCGAGCAGCGCCGCGGCCTCGACGGGGGCGAGGACGCCCTTGAGGCTAGCCGGCGAGGCGAGACACTTCATCGCTCTCGGTCTCCTTCTCGTCCTCGTCCATCTGCTTGAGCATCGCGTATGAGATGCCCTCGCGTGCGAGGAAGATGAGACCGACGCCGACGCCGACGCTCGCCTCGATCGCCTGCAGGCCGACGCCGAAGGCGACGCCCCTGGCGTAGGGCACGCCGTAGTTGACGAGCGGCAGAGCGATCGCGATCTGCACGAGCCCGAAGTTGCCGGGCCAGAGCGGGAAGATCGTCGCGACGTTGATCAGCACGAGCACGAGGCCCGCAGCCGACAGCGATTCGTAGATGTGGAACGCGCGCATCGCGGCCCAGACGGCGAACAGCTGGCACACCCAGCCGTACGTCTGGAACATCGCGGCGGTCGCGGCGGCGGCGGGTGAGCGCATGACGGCGAGCCCCTGCCGGGCGCGCACGAGCAGCGCGCGCAGAGGGCCGAGGCCTTCGAGCGCGTCGCGGTGCTGACGGCGCGCGAGCACGATCGCGGTGACGAACAGCAGCACGCCGATCGCGAGCACGATCGCGATCGACGTGATCGCCCACCGCGGGATCTTCGCGGTCGCGAGCACCCAGACCACGAGCAACGTCGCCGGAACGAGATCGAACATGCGGTGCGCGAAGACCGATCCGACGAGCGTCGCCGTCGTGCCCCGGCGGCCCGGCACATGGCGGCGCAGAACGGCGACACGCGCGAGCTCGCCGACGCGTCCCGGTAGCACCGCGTTTGCGAACAGCCCGACCGAGAACGCGGAGAAGACCAGCCGGAAGCGCGGGTGCGGCGGCGGGATCGACTGCCTGATCGCCGTCTGCCATGCGTACGCGCGCGACAGCACCGACACGAGGTTGAGTGCGATCGCGGCGGCGACCCACTCCCACCGCACGAGCCTGAACGCATCCTCGACGTTGCCCCAGTCCGGGCCGCGCCAGACGATCAACGCGATCGCCACCGCCAGCAGCGGCAGCACGAGGAGGATGCGCCAGCGGCCGTCGCGCAACGCCATCATGCAGCCACCTCGATGTAGGTCTCCTCCAGGCGTCGCGCAATGTCGTTCCAGCCGTAGTTCGCGATCGCGTGCTCGCGCGCGGCGCGTCCCATCTCGACACGCCGCTCCTCGTCGCTCAGCACGTCGATCACCGCCGCGGCGAGCGCGTCAGGGTCGCTCGGCGGTACGAGCAGCGACGCCTCCGGGCGGGCGACGGCTGCGTAGCCCGGGATGTCCGACGCAACCGCCGGCGTGGCACACGCGAACGCCTCGGCGAGCACGAGCCCGAAGCTCTCTCCGCCGAGCGCCGGCGTCACGGACACTTTTGCGCGAAGGAGCTCGTGCGTGCGCACCTCGTTCGGGACGATCCCGAGGACGTCGATGCCCGCCTCGTCGAACCGCATGCGCGCATGCAGCAGGCGGTACTGCATCGGGTCCGTGCCGATCAGGCGCAGGCGCGCGCCGGTTGTCGCGTGGATGCGCGGCCACGCGCGCAGCAGCGTCGACAGCCCCTTGCGTGGATCGTGCCGCCCGATGAACACGACTGCGTGGTCGCGGTCGGCGGGGTCCGCCTCGTCGGGGGTGAGCACGCCGTTCGGGATTACGCGGTAGTCGCCCGGCAGCCAACGCGCAGCCGACTCCGCCGCCATCGGAGAGACGGCGATACGCGCGTCGATCCGGTCGGCGAGGAAGCCCCAGGCGAGGACCGCAGGTCGCATCCATTTCAGCTCGCCGTGCGCGTGGTGCGTGACGACGATCGGGCAGCGAGCGAGCGAGAGCGCCGCCACGCAGATCGCCGGTGTCATCGGCTCGTGCGCGTGCAGGACGTCGAACTGCTCGTTCTCGAGGATGCGACGGACCCGGCCGATGGTGCGCGGCGAGAGCACGATGTTCGGCAGCGATCCATTGGCGGGCACCACGACCGAACGCCCGACCGGCACGATCCCTTCGGGCAGCGGGCCGTGCCGTCCGCTGCGCGGGTGGAGCAGCCGCGTGAACTTGCCGGGCGGGTCGTTGCCCATCAGCACCTTCACCTCGTGGCCGCGCCGGCGCAGCGCGGCGGCCTGGTGCTCCGAATGCTCGACGACGCCGCCCCAGTACGACCAGGAAAACGGGACGACGATCCCGATCTTCATGCGCTCACCTTCCCGAACGCCTGCTGCAGACGCTCGGCGCCGCGCTCGATCGTCTCGTCGCTGACGGCGAGCGAGAGGCGAGCCCAGCCGCTGCCGCTCGGGCCGAAGCCCTCGCCCGGTGCGACCGCGACGCGGTGCTCGAGGAGCAGGCTCTCCGCCGTCACGCCGTCCGGCAGGCGCAGCCAGACGAAGAACGTGCCCTCGCAGACGATCGGCTCCGCGAGCGCGTCCGCGACGACGTCGCGCCTGCGCGCATAGGCGTCCACACGTTCGTCGACGGAGTCCTGCGGCCCTTCGAGCGCCGCGATCGCGGCTGCCTGCACGGGGGCGAAGATCCCGACGCGGCTGTGGTCGTTCAACAGGTTGATCCGCTCGACGATCTCGGAGTTCCCGACGACGAAGCCGACGCGCCAGCCGGCCATCCCGTAGGTCTTCGACATCGACCACATCTCGACGCCGACGTCCTTCGCTCCCGGCGTGGCGAGGAAGCTCTGCGCGGCGCGTCCGTCGAAGACGATGTCCATGTATGCACCGTCGTGCACGACCGCGCCGCCCGTCCGCCGCGCCCACCGCACGGCACCCTCGAACGTCCCCGGCCGCGCGCAGACCGCGCAGGGATTCGACGGGTAATTCAGGTAGAGCGCGCCCGCCGCCGGTGCGGCATCGAGGTCAGGCGACCAGCCCTCGTCGGGACGCAGCGCGACCGTCTCGATCCGCGCGCCGGCGAGCGCCGGCCCCGACGGGTAGTCGGGGTAGTAGGGATCGGGCAGCAGCAGAGTGTCCCCGTCGTCGCAGAGGCTGAGCGCGAGCTCGACGATCCCGGTCTTCGTCCCGGGGATGAGCGCAACCTCGGTCTCCGGCTCGAGCTCGACGCCGTAGACGTCGCGGTAGCGGGCCGCGATCGCCTCCTTCGTGCGCGGTAGCCCGCGGATCGGCGCGTAGCCGTGCACCCCGGGGTCGAGCGCCGCGGCGCGCAACGCCTCGACGACGTGCGGCGGCGGCCCGGTCTCGGGGTTACCGCGGCCGAGGTCGACGAGCGGCTCACCCTCCTGCGCCGCCGCGGCGGCGACGCGTCCGAGCAGGGCAACGAAGTACTGCTGTGGCAGGCGTTGCAGACGTTCGGGGCGGGGGCGCACCGGGTGATCGTATGGGACAGGGCCGCCGTTCAACGAGCGCCCGCCGCCGCCGGTCGACGTTCTCGTTGACGTCGGCACAAAGGCGCCGGAACCTGCAGTCATGACCGAAATGACCGAACGTCTCGACCGTTTCGAGGGCCGCCTCCGCACGATGGAGGACGAGCTCCGCGCCCTTCGCCGCCTCGCCGCCGAGGAGGAGCACGCACCCGAGCCGCCGCTCTGGGAGCTGCTCGAGCCCGAGCCCGTGGCGGAGCCTGCGCCGACTCCGGTGCCGAAGCCGCTGCCCGTCTGGACGCCTGCCCCGCGCAAGGTGCGCGAGCCGATCGATCTCTCGCTCCTGCTCGGAGCGCGCGCGCTCGCCTGGACCGGCGGAGCGGTGACGCTGCTCGGAATCGTCTTCTTCTTCGTGCTCGCAGTCGAGCGCGGCTGGATCGGCGCGGGGGCGCGGGTCGCGCTCGGCGCATCCGTGTCGGCGCTCCTCGTCGGCGCCGCGCTCTGGCTGCGCCGCCGGTTCGGCGACACCTACGCCGCGCTGTCGGCCGCCGGCGTCGGGATCGCCGGCTTCTACACGACCCTGCTCGCGGCGACCGCGCTGTACCACCTCGTCCCGCCGGGCGCCGCCCTGCTCGCTGCGGCGTCGATCGCGGCGGTCGGCGGGACACTCGCGTGGTCGTGGCGCTCCGAGACACTCGCCTCCCTGGGCCTCCTCGGCGCGATCCTCGCGCCGGCGCCGATCGCGCTACAGGGTGGGCTGACGACGGTCGGTGTCGTGTTCGCCGCGCTGGTACTCGCCGCGGCCGCGATCGTCGCGGTGCTGCGGGACTGGCGCGTGCTGCATGTCGCAGCCGTCGCGTGCGCGGCGCCCCAGGCGGTCGCGCTCAGCCTCGACGGCCCGGCCCACGCCGTCGTGGGTGCGGCGGCCGTCTGGCTCGTGCTCGCGAGCGTGCCGAGCTGGCTCGCGCTCCGCGGGCGGCTCACGTACCTGCCCGCGTGGCTGCTCCTCTTGAGCGCCGCGGTCGGCGGCTGGTGCGCGGCGTTGCTGTACGACGGCGACGCGCGCGGCTACGTGCTCCTCGCGCTCGCGTGCGCATACGGTGCCGCCGGGACCGCTCTCTACGGGCGCGACCGCGACACGTCGTCGCTGCATCTCGCGATTGCGCTCACGCTCGCCGCGCTCGGCTCGGCCGCGCTCTTCTCCGAGGCGACGCTGACGATCGTCTGGGCTGCGGAGGCCGCCGTCCTCGCGTGGCTCGCGCGCCGGATCCGCGAGCCGCGCTTCCAGCTGGCCGCACTCGCGTGGCTTCTGATCGCGTTCATCCACGGCCTCGCCTTCGACGCGCCGCTGTCGAAGCTCTTCGTCGAGAACGACGAGCCGTGGCGCTCGGCGCCGAGCGCGGCGGCACTCGCGCTCGCGTCCGCGGCGGTTGCGCTTTGCACGTTCGACCGGGCCGAGCGGCCGGAGGGCGTGCTGACGCGCGTGCTCGCCGACCTGCGCAGCGCGCAGCCGGTGCTGCGGATCGCAGGGTTCGCGTTCGCCGGGGTCTCCGCCGTGTACGCAGGCTCGCTCGTCGTCGTCGGGCTGCCCGAGAGCTGGGCGTGGGGCCACGTGCTCGTCGCCGCGCTCTGGAGCGCGGTCGCGGTCGCGCTCGTCGGCACGCGGCTGCGCGTCTGGAGCATCGCCGCGCTCGCGGCATGCGTCGCGCTCGCGGTCGTCTACGACCTCACGACGCTCGTCGACCCGCAGCGGGCGTGGGCGCTCGCGCTCGTCGCAGCCGCTGCGTTCTTGGTGGCGGTGGTCTACGAGTTGCGCGCGCAGCTGGCGCCGACGATGCCGGCCGCCCTTGCGCTGACGGCGAGCGGCGTCCTCGCCTCGGCCGCCGCGTACGCGCTGTCGCACGGCGACGCACGCGCCTGGATCTTCGTCGCGCTCGCCGGCGGGTACGCAGCGACCGGTGTGGCGGTGCACGCGCGACGGCGTGACTTCGCCACGCTGCTCGGGATCGCGGCGCTTGCACTCGTCTTCCCCGCGAGCGTCTGGCTGCTCGACGGAACCTGGTTGGTCCTCGCCTGGGTCGTCCTGGCAGGCTCGCTCGCCGTGCTCGCGCGCTTCGAGGAGCGCCTCGAGCTCGGAGCGCTCGCCTACGCCGGCGCTGCGCTCGTGCACACGCTTGTCTTCGAGGCGCAGCCCGCCGACGCGTTCGTCGCGCACAGCCATCCGGGCTCCGGCGTCCCCGCCGTGCTGCTGGTCGGGGCGGCGCTCGCCGTCTTCAAGACCGCGCGCGTCCGGCTGCGGTGGCTCTCCGGCGCGCTCGGCCTCTACGCGGCGACGCTCTCGATCCTCGAAGTGTCCGAAGACCTCGGCGGCGGGATCGACACCGCGTTCCAGCGCGGGCACACGGCCGTGAGCGCGCTGTGGGCGATCGTCGGGCTCGCGTTGCTCGTCGTCGGCCTGAAGCGCAGCCGTGCATTCGTGATCGGCGGCTTCGCGCTCTTCGGAATCAGCCTCGCGAAGCTCTTCCTCTACGACCTCGCGTTCCTCGACTCCGTCACCCGCGCGTTCTCATTCGTCGCGGTCGGGATGTTGATCCTCGTCGCCGGGTTCTTCTACCAGCGGATGACACTAGAGTCGCCTGTGTGAACCTGATCGAAGCCCTTGCCGACGGCATCGGGCCGCGTACCGCGGGCAGCGACGCCGCCGCGCGGGCGGCCGACACCGTCGCCGACGCATTCCGCGAGCTGGGTCTCGAGCCGCGTTTCCAGGAGTTCGACCTCGTCGGCTACGACGCGGACGAGCCGGAGCTCGAGGTGGAGGGCGAGCGCTGGGACGCTGGCCCGTGCATGTACGCGCACGCGTTCGACGGCGAGGGCACGGTCAGGCGGATCGGCGAGTCGAACGCGCCGGTCGGCGGGGGGAAGCTTCCCAACTTCGCGGTCGTCGACGGCGACGGCCGTGAGGTGGCACGTCTACTGACGAGCCCGTTCTCGACCGGTGCGATCCCGTTCATGTCGGCGCACGTGCACATCACGACGCCCCCGACGGCGTTCGTCTCACGCGCGGACTCCGACCGCCTGCAGGACGGCCTGCGCGTGCGGCTGAAGGTCGGCGGCCGGTTCCTGCCGGGCCGGCGCGAGCGCAACGTGATCGCGGAGCTGGCCGGCCGGAAGCCGGAGCGCCTGATCGTGTCTGCGCACTACGACTCGGTGTGGCGCGGCCCGGGCGCGATCGACAACGCGTCGGGCATCGAAGGCGTGCGCCGGATCGGCGAGACGCTCAAGGAGCGCGAGCTCGAGTACACAGTGCAACTCGTCGGCTTCGCCGCGGAGGAGATCAAGCTGACCGGCTCGCGCTGGTACGTCGACGAGGCCAAGCTGCGCGGCGAGCTCGACCAGGTCGTCGGCGTCGTCAACCTCGACTGCATCGCGCGCGGCGAGAAGCTGGAGGTGCTCGCGTCGCCCGATGCTTTGCTCGGGCGCACCGTCGAAGCGGCGCGCGCGCTCGGTCTGCTCGAACGCTACGAGCTCGAGACCGGCCCCGCGACCGGCGGCATCGACTCGCACTGGTTCGCCGAGGCGGGCGTCCCGGCGCTGACGATCCTTCACTTCCCGTACGACGAGTACCACCTGCCGTCGGACCTGCCGGCGCTCGTCGACGAGCGGCAGATGGACGACGCACTCGCGCTCGCCGTCGCCGCTGTGGAGTCGCAGCTCGCTCATCCGATCCCCCGGTAGATGACTGATTCCAACTCCGCGCCCGAGGGCATGCTCCGTGCGCAGGCCCGAGCCGCAGGTGCTCCGGTTGGGAATCGATCATCTACAGTCGTCGCGATGATGACGGACGGCTTCGCCGAGCTCCACACGCACCTCGGCGGCTCGGTCGCCTCGGACATCATGTGGAGCCTCGCCCACGAGCAGGGGATCGCGCTCCCGACGCGCGACTACTGGGAGTTCGACCGCATGGTCACGGTGTCGGATCCCCGCGGCGTGCCCGATCTCGACTCGCTCGATCGCATCTACCACCTGACGGAACTGATCCAGTCGTCACCGCTCGCCGTCGAGCGCAGCGTGCATGCCGCGATCGGCGGCGCTTACCGGTCGCAGCACATCACGACGCTCGAGCTGCGCTTCAACCCGATGAAGCGCAACCGCGGCGGCGAGCGCGATCTCGATCACATCATCCTCGCCGCGATCCGCGGGCTCGACCTCGCCTCGCTCGAGTACCCGCAGGTGCGCGCAGGGCTGATCCTCATGATGGACCGGACGTTCTCGGCCGACCAGAACATGGTGATCGTCGAGAAGGCGATCAAGTACGCGTCGCGCGGGATCGTCGGGATCGACATCGCCGGTCCGCGGCCCGGCGGCGGGCGCTACGACTACACGCAGATCCGCGAGCACATCGAGCTCGCCCGCGATGCCGGCCTCGGCGTGACGATTCACGTCGGCGAAGAGGGCGGCGCACACGGTGTCGACGAGCTCGGCGAGGTCGTCGAAGCGCTGCGCCCCGATCGCATCGGACACGGCATCCTCGCCGCGGGCGATCCCGACCTGATGGCGTCGCTGCGCGCGGCCGAGATCACGCTGGAGGTCTGCCCGACGTCGAACCTGCTCACGAAGGCGCTCGCGGACGAGGACGCGGTGCGCGAGGTCTTCCGCGCGTTCGTCGAGCACCGCGTGCAGTTCACGATCGCAACGGACGGTCCCGAGATGATGCACACGCACCTCCGGGACGAGTTCGAGCTCCTCCTCCGGATCGGCGCACTCGACGAGTCGGAGCTGCGCGCGGCGAACGAGCGGGGCCACGAGGCCGCCTTCGTCGGCCGCCACGCCCACGCCCGGGCCTAATACACCCTTCGGTCGATATTGGAACCTCGAGCCCCGTCCTAGTGTCGGGCGCATGCAGGCACTACGCGATCCATCAGGCATCACGTCTCGTCAGCGACAGATCGTGGAACTGATCGCGCAGGGTTTGTCGAACGACGAGGTCGGTCTAGAGCTCGGCATTTCGCCGCGCACGGCGAAGGCGCACTGCGACGTGCTCCGGCAGAAACTCGGTGTTCCACGGCGGCGGCAGATCCCGGTCGCGTTCAGATTGCTGACGGGCGAAGACCCATTGGCAAGCCGTCTCGAGTCGGCGAAAGCCGACAACGGGGGCTGACGGCGAAGCGGCGCCCGCGGCGAAACCCTCGGCCGCGGGCGCCACAGCCCCTTCCGAACGAGGGTGAACCGGGCGCCGCCGGGCGGCTTGGGGCCGGGCGGAGTGATGAGCGGCGCCTCAGGGGGAAGTAGAGGGCAGGGCACAGTCAGTGACGGTAAGTGGGGGACAACCAAGAGTCCGGCGAGAGCGCCGCATCATCGAGCGGCCCCGGCTGATCAAGCTCCTCGACGAGTCCGAGGCGCCGATCATCCTTCTCCTCGCCCCGGCCGGCTACGGCAAGACGACGCTGGCCAGGCAGTGGGCGAAGACGCTCAACGGCGCGATCTGGGTGACGCTGACTCCTGCTCACCGGGACGTCG
>Ga0136846_1225020_pt1 | contig 11600 bp, 8 predicted proteins | sample HopSoiMetagenom2_FD_96841 | JGI IMG/M metagenome (GOLD analysis project Ga0136846, IMG submission 96841) | Grasslands soil microbial communities from Hopland, California, USA - 2 Assembly 2016 (version 4) | ecosystem: Environmental > Terrestrial > Soil > Grasslands | place: USA: Hopland... | reverse complement strand
GCCCACGGGACGACGACCGTCACGTGGCTCGCCGCCACCATCCTGGGCCGACCGTTCTCGTTCACCGGCCACGCCAAGGACATCTACAGACCCTCGCTCAACCCCGGCGGCCTGCTCCCGCGCAAGCTGCGGGCGGCGCGCTTCGCCGTCACCTGCACGGAGACGAACGTTGCGCACCTGCTCGGCCTCGAGCCGCGCGCGAAGGTCCACCGCGTCTACCACGGGCTGAACGCGGAGCTGACGCGGCTGCTCGATTCGGAGCCGGCCGCCCGTCCCGATGGGCCGACGCTGCGGATCCTGTCGGTCGGGCGCCTCGTGCCCAAGAAGGGATTCGACGTGCTCGTCGAGGCCTGCGCGCTGCTGCACCGTGACGGCGTCGACGTCGCAGCGACCATCGTCGGCGAGCCCGGCGAGCATGACGAGACGATCCGCCGGCTCGTCTCCGCACGCGGCCTCGGCGGCGTCGTCGACCTGCCCGGCCCGATGACGCAGCAGCAGCTGCGCACGGAATATGAACGCGCGTCGGCGTTCTGCCTGCCCTGCCGCGTGCTCTCGAACGGCGACCGCGACGGCATCCCGAACGTGCTCGTCGAGGCGATGGCGTGCAGCTTGCCCGTCGTCACGACCGGCGTCTCAGGGATCCCGGAGCTCGTCGAGGATGGGACGAACGGGCTGCTGGTGCCGCCCGACGACCCCGCGGCCGTCGCCGCCGCGCTCCGGCGGCTGCACGACGAGCCCGAGCTCGCAGACCGGCTCGGCGCTGCGGGACGCGAGACGGTGCAGCACCGCTTCGACGGCGACCGCCTGGCGCGCCGGCTCGCGGAGCTCTTTCTCGCCGAGGCGGCATGAGCTCGATCGCCGCCCGCCCGGCGCTCTTCTGCCCCATCGCGGACCTGCACCGCGACCTCGCCGTCGCCGAGGACGCGTGCGCCGGCCGCTTCACCCACGCCGGCGTCACGCTCGAGCTCGGCCTGCCGCCGGACTGGCACGCTGCCGGCCTCGCGGACGACGAGGAGTGGCTGATCGAGTGCAGCAAGTTCCTCTGGGGGCTCGACCTCGCGCACGCGTACGAGCAGACCGGCGAGCGCCGCTTCCGCGACGCGTGGGAGCTGCTCGTCGACTCGTGGGTCGAGCAGGTCCCGCCGCGCGCGGACGCGACGGAGGTGGCGGCGCGCCGCCTGCAGAACTGGGTCTTCGCACGCGAGACGTTCGGCGGCTCGCCGCGGCTCGACGAGCGGATCGCGGACGAGGTCGTCTGGGTGCGCTCGAACCTGACGCGGGCGCGCAACCACCGGACGCTCGAGCTGCATGGCTTGCTCGTCGCCGCGCTCGGCGTGCCCGCACTCGACGCCGACGGCTCGCTCGCCGAGTTCGCGCTCGAGCAGCTGCGCGCGAACCTCGACGCCGACTTCCATCCCTCCGGCGTGCACCGCGAGGCCTCGACCCACTACCACGCGCTCGCAGTGCGCTCGCTCCTGTCCGCGCTCGAGAACGCGCGCCGCTTCGGCCTCGACCTCGGCAGCCGCTACGAGGAGCAGCTCGCGCGGGCATGCACGTTCCTCGTGCACGTGCACCGTCCCGACGGCGGCCTGCCCGCGCTCTCGGACGCCGACACGGACGGCCACCCCGAGCTGCTCGACCTCGCGGCGCGGCTGCTCGACGGCTTTGAGCGCGTGCCCGCGACGCCGCGCGCCTCGTTCCCCGACGGCGGCTACTTCGTGCAGCGCAGCGGCTGGGACGCCGACGCGCGCTTCCTCGTCTTCGACTGCGGGCCGCTCGGCGACGGCGGCCACGGTCACTACGACGCCTTGAGCTTCGAGGCGGCCGCGCACGGTGCGAGGCTCGTCGTCGATCCGGGCCGCTACACGTACGCGGAGGCCGAGCCGAACCTGCGCCGCTGGTTCAAGGGAACGGCCGCGCACAACACCGTCACCGTCGACGGGCTCGACCAGACGCCGTACGCGCGCGGGAAGCCGCGGGGCGCCGTCGCACAGGCACGCACAGGCGCGCGCACGGCCCGCCCTGGGCTGGACGTGTTGCGCGGCGAGGTGCAGAGCCCCGTTTACGACGCCGTCCACACACGGACCGTGCTCTTCGTGGACGACGCGTACTGGATCGTCGAGGACCGCCTCGACGCACCAACCGAGCACTACTACGACCTGCGCTTCCACCTTGCCTCCGGGCCTCTGCGCGTCGACGGCTCGCGCGTCACGACACCTGCGCTCGTGCTCGAGATCGCCGGCGCCGAGACGGTCGCGATCGAGGACGGGTGGGTCTCGCCGAGCTACGGCATCCGCGAGCCTGCGCCGGTCGTCTCGGCGGCGCGCAGCGGACGGGAGGCGCGCTTCGTCACGCTGCTCGCACCGGCGCGCACGGCGGTCGCGCTGCACGCGGTCGGCCCCGGGCGCGTCGTCGTCGCGACACCGTCCGGTCACGACACCGTTTCGTGGACCGCCCGCGACGCGTCGCTGCAGCAGGAGGCACGGCCATGAGCACGATCACTGCAGCGCTCGCGGCCGACGCCGCATTCCCGTTCCGAGACGCGCTGCTCGACGGCGAGTCGCTGCGCGCGCGCCTCTCGACGCTGCTCGGCCGCGAGTTCGACCGCTGCGACCGGCGCCGCGCGACGTATCACCCGGGACGCAGCCTGCGCGTGCTGCTCGACGTGTCGGCAGGCGGCGAGCCGGGCCTCGTCTCGGCGCGCATGTTCGCGCCGGGGGCCAGCCGGTCGCGTTACGAGCGCGCTCGCGCGCAGACGAACGGCGTCGTCCACGACGAGGAGCTCTCGACGCTGTTCTTCAGGTATCCCGCCGACCGCAAGCTGACCGCGCTCCCGCGCCTCGCCGACGCGGCGCCGGCCGGTACCACGACGCACGTCGTCGCCTACGCGCCGGAGAAGTCCGTCACTGCACGCGCGGTCGACGGCGGTGGCAAGATGGTCGCGTTCGTGAAGCTTTACGTGGACGACGGCTGGCTGCGCGCCTCCCGCGTCCACGCCGCGCTGCGCGCGCAGAGCATCGACGCGCCGGCCGTGCTCGCGTCGCTCCCCGAGCTACGGGCGCTGACGATCGAGCCGGTTCGCGGCGAGCGGCCCGTCGACGCCGACGGCTATCGCGCGTTCGGAGCGGCGCTCGCCCGCCTGCACGGACTGCAGCCGGTCGACGCGCGCCGCTTCACGCGGCTCGACCCCGACTCGCTCTCCGCCGCAGCGCGGACGATCGCGTGGATCCGACCCGACGTCGCGGAGCTCACTCTGACGCTCGAGCTGGCGCTGCGAGAGGCGCCGCCGGGCCCGGCCCGCCTCGCGTGCCTGCACGGCGACGTGCATCCGAAGAACGTGCTCGTTCACGCCGAGCGCGCGTCGCTCGTCGACCTGGACGACGTGGCGGGCGGCGACGCCGCCGCCGATCTCGGCAGCGCGCTCGCCGGCCTGCGCTACGGCGAGATCGTCGGACGTGCTGATCGAGCGTCGGCGCAGGCGCTGCTCGACGGATACGCCGGCGAGTCGCCCCTGCCGGGCATGACGTCGCTCCGCTGGCATACCGCGGCGGCACTGCTCGGCGAGCGCGCGCTGCGCGCGGTCACGCGTCTCCGCCCCACCGGGCTCGCGCACCTCGGCGACGTGCTCGCCGCCGGTCTCGAGGAGCTCGGATGAAGCCGCGTCTGCTCTTCCACTGCCAGCACTCACTGGGCCTCGGCCATCTCGTGCGCACGCTGGCGCTCGCGCGCTCGCTCGCGTCGGCCTTCGAGGTGACCGTCGTCGCCGGCGGCGAGCTGCCGGAGGAGCTCGAGCTGCCGCCGGGCGTCGAGCTCGTCCGGCTCCCCGCGCTCGCCCTCGCCGACGGCGGGCTCGTCAGCGTCGACGACCGGTTCAGCGCAGAGTCCGCCCAGCGCGCGCGCGGCGCCGTCGTCCTCGACACGTTCCGGCGGCTCCGTCCGGACGTCGTCGTCGTGGAGCTCTTCCCGTTCGGCCGCAAGAAACTGGCGGGCGAGCTCGTGCCGCTCCTGAACGAGGCACGCACGGCGGGAGCGCTCGTCGTCTCGAGCCTGCGCGACATCCTCGTGCGCGGCAGAAGCGACCAGGCGGCGCACGACGAGCGCGCGTCGCTGACCGCGAACGACCTGTTCGACGCGATCCTCGTGCACGCCGATCCGCGTCTGGTGCGCCTCGACGAGACGTTCCGTCCGCGCACGCCGCTGCGCGTGCCCGTCCAGTACACCGGCTTCGTCGTCCCGGAGACGTCGCTCCCGGCACCGCCTGCCGAGCGCACCGGGCCGGTCGTGGTGTCGGCGGGCGGCGGCCGCTTCGGCGGCGCGCTGCTGCGCGCTGCGGCCGCAATGGAGGTCGACGCGCCGGTCCGGCTCGTCGCCGGGCCGTTCCTGCCCGGCGCCGAGTGGGATGAGCTGCAGCGGTTGACGCGTGACCGCGACGACATCGACCTCGAGCGTTTCGTGCCCAGCATCGCCGCCGAGCTCGTAAGCGCCCGCGCGTCGGTCAGTCAGTGCGGCTACAACACGGCGCTGGACCTGCTGCGTACCCGGGTGCCTGCGCTCGTCGTCCCCTTCGCCGCCCCCGGGGAGGACGAGCAGGCACTGCGCGCGGCGCGGCTCGAGCGTCTCGGCGCGGTGCGTGTGCTGGACGAGGCGTCGCTCACGCCGGCCGCGCTCGGCGCCGCCGTCAGCGGGCTCATCGGGACGACGCCCGCTCTGCCGGATCTGCAGCTGGACGGAGCGACACGCAGCTGCGCGATCCTCCCCGAGCTCGCCGCCACACGCCGACGAGGTGCCGCATGAGCCGTAGGCTCGACGGAGGCTCCAAAGAGCGCAAGTGCCGGCTCTGCCGGCGCTGGAGCGGGCAATGAGCCGTAGGCTCGACGGAGGCTCCAAAGAGCGCAAGCGGAGCACGAGCGCGTGGCTGGAGCCGCTGCGCGCCGCGCTCGCGCAGGCGGCGGAGCCCGCGACGTTCTTCTTCCGCGACGACGACGGGGGCTGGGGGGACGGACGGCTGCATCGGCTGCTCGACGTGTTCCAGGAAGCCGGCGCGCCGATCGACCTCGCCGTCATCCCTCGCGCGACGACGCCTGGTCTCGCGGCCGCACTGGAGGAACGCCGCCGCGCCGCGCCGGAGCTCGTGCGCGTGCACCAGCACGGGCTCATCCACGAGAACCACGAGGAGGCCGGCCGCAAGTGCGAGTTCGGCGCCTCGCGCTCCTACGAGCAGCAGCTCGACGACGTCCTGACGGGGCAGCGCATCTTGCGCGACCTCTTCGGCGGCGAGCCGGACTCGATCTTCACCCCGCCGTGGAATCGCTGCACGGCCGACACCGCGCGGGCCGTGCGCGCGGCGGGTATCGAGGTGCTGTCGCGCGAGTCGCGCGCGGAGCCGTTCGACGTCGCGGGCCTGCGCGACCTGCCGGTCTCCGTCGACTGGATGCGCGAGCGTCACGGCGTCCGTGTCACTCCGGTCGAGATCGGTGCGGCGCTCGCGGACGCGGTCGCCGACGGAGCGGCCGTCGGCGTGATGCTGCACCACGCGGTGACGGGCGGCGCCGATCGCGCGCTCGTCGCAGAGCTGCTCGCGCTCCTGCAATCCTCACCTGCCGTGCGTCTTGCGACGATGCGGCAACTTGCCCGAATGGAGGTTCCCGCATGAAGCAGCTCGCGCTGGTGACCGGCGTCGCCGGGTTCGTCGGCTCGCATCTCGCCGAGCGCCTGCTCGACGACGGCTGGCGGGTTCGCGGCGTCGACGCCTTCACCGACTATTACCCGCGCGCCGAGAAGGAGGCGAATGTCGCCGCTGCGGCGGCGGATCCGTCCTTTGAGCTCGTCGAGGCGGACCTCAGCTCCGCGGCGCTCGCGCCGCTCCTGCGCGACCGGCCCGCGATCTTCCACCTCGCCGCGCAGCCCGGGGTGCGCGGCAGCTTCGGCGACGGCTTCCAGACGTACCTGCGCGACAACCTGCTCGCGACGCAGCGGCTGTTCGAGGCGGCGTGCGAGGCAGGCTGCGGACGCGTCGTCTGGGCGTCGTCCTCGTCGGTCTACGGCGACGCCGCGGCGTATCCGTGTCGCGAGAACGAGACGCCGACGGCGCCGCGCTCGCCGTACGGGATGACGAAGCGCGCCTGCGAGGACCTCGCCGGCATCTATCGCGTGCAGGGGCTCGACGCCGTCGGACTGCGCTACTTCACGGTCTACGGCCCGCGCCAGCGTCCCGACATGGCGATTCGCCGGCTCTGCGACGCGGCGCTCTCGGGCACACCATTCCGCATCTACGGTCAGGGCGATCAGATCCGCGACTTCACGTACGTCGACGACGTCGTCGACGCCACGGTGCGCGCCGCGCACGCCGACGCGCTGCCGCCGATCCTCAACGTCGGCGGCTCCGAGTCCGCGACGCTGCTCCACGTGATCGAGACGATCGGCGAGCTCGCCGGCCGCGCGATCGAGCTCGAACGACATCCCGTGCAGCGCGGCGACGTGCGCCGCACCGGCGCCGACACCTCGCTCGCCCGCACGTCGCTCGGCTGGGAGCCGCAGGTGAAGCTCGCGGACGGGCTGGCCGTGACGGTCGGGTGGGCGAGGGAGAGAGCGGCGAGGGGCCCGTCGGCGGCCGCCGGGGCGGCCGCGTGAATCGGGCGTACGACGCGGTCGGTGGGCGGCGTGTCGGCCTGTGCCGCCTCACCCGTTAGAGGCCTGTCAACCGAGTCTCGAGAAGCGCTCACCGACAAGAGCGGCGAGACGGACGCGGTGATACGTCAGCCGCCGCCGAGACAGAGGAAGCCGGCGGCGGCGGCGAGATCCGCCGGGCCGTCGCCGGCGACGCGCACCTGCGCCGCCGCGAGCGCCGCGGCGGGTGGATCGCCGCCCGCGAGCCGTTCGTGGAAGACGCACATCAGCCGGCGCGTCGCCTCGTCGGGCACCGGGACGATGCTCGCGACGAGCACGTTCGTGCCGAGTGCGAGCAGCACCGACGCGAGCCCCATCAGCTCGTCACCGGGCCGCACGCCGGAGAGGCCGGACTCACAGGCCGAAAGGACGAGCGTCGACGGTGCGCGATCGAGCGCCTCGAGGTCGTAGACGGTGACGGGCCCGTCGCTGCAACGCAGTGACGAGAAGAGCGGGTTGTCGGCCCGGAAGACCCCGTGCGCCGCGACGTGGGCGAGCCGCGCGCCGTCGAGCGCCGACAGCACGGCTGCCGCCGTCGCGTCGACGCCGTCGAGCCGGCGCGCCGACGGATAGAACTGCTGCAGCTTGTCGAGCTCGGCACCGGCGCGCGCGACCTCCGGGCCTGCGACGAGCACGACGTCCCCGTCGGTCCCCGGCGCCGTCGCGCGCGCGTGCCATGCAGATGCGGAGGGAGCGATCGTGAGCGGGCGTCCGTGCAGCGAAGGGAGCACGCTCCACGGCAGCGAGTGCAGCGCGGCCGTCGGGACGATGACGAGCGGCCGGCCGGCGAGATGCGTGCGGAGCGGGTCGACGAGGAAGGCGTCGAGCTTCGCGGCCGCACGAGAGACGCCCGCGAGCGGGCGCGTGACGTCGCGCGCTGCGGCGCCGTCGACGGAGAGCCGCTGCAGGCCGAAGCGGAGCCAGTCGATCTCCGCGCTGACACGCTCGACCGGGCCGAGGTCGTGCAGCGTCGCCCGTCCCCGGGCGACGACCACCGCGTGCAGCGTTCCCTCGATCACGACGAACTCCGCGAGCGCGCGCTCGCCGAGCGTCTCGGAGAGGGCGGCGACGGAGACGCGGGGCATGACGTGCCCGCCGAGGCCGGGGCTGCGACGGGAGCTCCTGCGGATCGAGGCCTCCAGCGCCGCCTGCCGATGGAGCAGCGTCGCCGTCGCGCCGCCCGACAGGGCTGTCCGCTCGACCTCGGCGCTGACGCGCCGCAACTCGGCGAGGTCGTCCGCGAGCTTCCGGTCGTCCGGCGGCCGCACCGGCCGCAGCCACAGCGTCCCCGCCCGCCAGCGTTCCGCCGCGGCGAAGACACGACGCGCGTCCCGCTGCTCGAGCGCGAGCCGGACGCCGAGCGTTGCCAGCTCGAGACCGTGCTCGGAGGCGTACGCGCGCAACTCCGTCGCGCCGAGCGACGCTCGGTGCTGCTCGAGCAGCCGCAGGCCGGCGTTGACCGCGGCGCCTGCGCCGCGCCGGTCGCCTTCGGCGCGCCGCAGCAGAGCTTGTGCATGCCACGCGGCGACGCGCAGCGCGACGGGCCCTCGGCTGCGCGCCGCCGCAGCGTGCTCGAGCTCGCGGCGCGCAACGCGGATGCGCCCGTCTCTCAGCGCGATCTGGCCACCGATCAGCCGCGCCTCGAGCGCTGCCGTCGTCCAGCCTGCCGCGCCGAGCGCCGTCGCCGTTCGACGCGCCGCCGAGACGGTCGCCGATTCGTCTCCACCACGCCAGGCGGCGCGCAACGCCGCGTACCGCGCCAGCGCCGCCCACGGAGCCCGTTGCTGGCGCACGAATGCACGACGCGCGCGCTCCGCCTCGTCGCGGGCGACCGCAAAGTCGTGCTCGAGGAGTGCGGCCTCGGCGAGTACGAGCCGCGCCTCGGCGAGGTCGGACGCGAGCTGCCGGCGCTCGAGCTCGGCCACCGCCTGCTCGGCAGTGCGTCGCGCCTCTCGAATCAGCCGCGCCGAGAGCAGGACCTCGCAGCGGTCCGTCAGCCGTGCCGCGCGCGGGATGTTCTCGCTCCGGAGATGCTCGTCTGCGCGGTCGAACCACTCGAGCGCCGCCGGTACGTCGCCGCGGCGACCGGCGGCGAAACCGAGGTTGTGCTGGACACGGGCGCGTGTGAGCCCGAGACCGAGCTCCGCGTAGAGATGCTCGGCGCGAGTCAGGTCCGCCTCCGAAGCGCGCCAATCGCCGAGGAAGGCGCGCAGGACGCCGCGATTGTTCAACAACCGAGCCTCCCAGACCGTGTCGCCCGCGCGCCGCAGCACCGGCAGGGCTCGGCGGTAGCCCTCCAACGCGTCGTCGTGCCGACCGAGCCGTTGGAGGATCAACGCGCGCTGCATCTCCAGCCGCGCCGCCTCGGGCCCTCTGGCGCGCACACCTGCCGCCGCCACCTCCCGCAGCGCTCCGCGGTTGTCGCCCGCGAACGCGAGGGTGAGCGACAGACTCATCCGCGCTTCTGCGGCCTCGAGCTCGAGACTGTGCTTGTCCGCCAGTGAAACCGCACGGCGTAGATGGGCGAGCGCACCGCCGATGTCACGCAACTCGCGCGCGGCGAGGCCGAGTGCGCGCTCGGCCGTCGAGACGACCGCCCAGTCCCGGTGCTCCTCGCCTTCGGAGACGGCAGCCGTTGCGAGCGTGATGGCGCGGCGTGGGTTCGTGCGCGCGAGGTCGACCGCGTCGTCTGCTTCGCGGCGCGTCGCGGACGGCGGGAGCGCTAGAGCGTTATCCACTCCGTCTGCACCGTCGCACCACCGGCCGCAAGACGGAGGTTGAGTGAGATAGGCCCGGCAGGCAGGACGCCGGTGCGGAAGCGACCGTCCTCGTCGGTCTCCACCTCCGTCGTCCCATCTGCATGACGGACCACGACCGTCGCCTGCTGCGCGGGCGCGAGCTCGCCGATGAGACGGATCTCGCCGTCGGTTCCCTCCACCTCGACGTCGACCGTGAGCTCGCCCGCCGAGAACGTCAGCATGCGCGCCGCGGTCGCGCCCCGAACGAGAGAGAGTCGATCGTCGTCGAGGGCCGAGTCGTAGGTGAGCTCGGCGAGCTCGGCGTCGATCGTCCGCCACGAGAGGCTCGCCTTCGCCGCGAACATCACGCGCTCCGGAACCGGGTCGACCACGAGGCCGGCCACACGCAGCTCCGCCAGAAGGTCTTCGTATTCCTTGTCGCTCGTCATGGGTACCACCCGCCACCTTTGCTCCGCTGCCAATCGTCATAAGGCAAGAGCGCGATCATCCTCATGAGATACCGGCAATTTCGGGCCGCCGTTTGAGCTGCTCGAGGCACCGCGCGCGGGTCGGGCCGATGCTCCCGATCGGGATGTCGAAGGCCGCCGCGACGTCCTCGTAACTGGGAGGCGGATCGGCCATCAGCGCCCGGATCAGCGTGCGGCAGCGCTCCGGCAGCGCCTCCACCGCCCGCCAGAGCGCCGTGGTCCGCTCCGTGGCGAGCAGGAGCGTCGACGGCTCCGGCTCCGTCCCGACCGCGTCCAGGTCGACGTCGCCGTCCGCGATGAAGCGGCCGGCGTGACGGATCACACGCAGGCACTCGTGGCGTGCGGTCGCGGCGAGCCACGCGCCCACGCGCTCGGGGTCGCGGATGCGGCCGAGGTGCTCGACCAGTCGAAGCCATGTCGTCTGGCTGACGTCCGCTGCATCCGCCGCCGACAGCCTGTGCGCACGGGCGATCGACCAGACGAGGCCGGCGAACCGGTCTACGAGCGCGTCCCAGGCATCCTGGTCGCCGTCGCCAGCCGCATGCACGAGCTGTGAGAGCCCGGTGGTCGGCGGCGGGTGGCGTTCGGGTCGGCTCATCGCGGCGGCAATTCACGTGCCCGACGCCTCTCGTATTATCACAAGCGTGGACAAAGCAGAAAGATCGGCGACCGAGCGCGCGCTACAGGTACGCAAGACGTGGCTGGAGAGCGCAGAGTCGCCGTTCGGCGTCCACGATCTCGACGGTGCGGGATACGTCTACGCCAAGAACGAGCTCCTCGTCTCGGCCCGTGACTACCCGCGCCTCGCGAAGGCACTCGACCGCCTGAACGTCGAGGCGCAGCCTCAGCACAGCGACGAGCTCGGCCTCGTGCGGATCCAGATCGAGCCCGCACCGGACGCGGAGGGGCAGCGCACGGTCCCCGACCTGCTGGCGGAGATCCGCAAGCTCGACACCGGCGAGGGCGATCGCGCCGAGCGGCGTCCGCTCCACCTCACGCCCAACCACGCCTTCTCGGGCGAGCCCGAGTACGAAGGCGGCCCCGCGACGGGGGCCCGTCCGTCGCAGCGGAAGACCCCGGTGCAGGGCAGGCTCGGCAAGGGCGTGCACGTGGGAGTCATCGACACCGGCTACATGCGCGGCGTGCACCCGTATATGGACGAGCACATCAACTCGACCGGCACGCCCGAGCTCGACACGCAGCCCCAGGACGGCCACATCGACTACGAGGCCGGCCACTCGACGTTCGTCGCCGGAATGATCTTGCGCCGCGCGCCGCAAGCGCGGATCGACGTCGCGGAGGTCCTCGGGCCTGCCGGTTTCGGGACCGAGCTCGACATCGCGCACGCGATCGTCGCGCACGCCGGCGCGAACGTGATCAACCTCTCGCTCGGCGGATACACCGAGGACGACCAGCCGCCGCTCGCGCTCGAGGCGGCGCTGCGCAAGGTGCATCCGGGCACCGCGGTCGTCGCTGCGGCAGGGAACAACGCCTCGCCGCGCCTGATGTGGCCCGCGGCGTTCAAGCGCGTGATCGCGGTCGGCGCCGTCGACGCCACGCACCAGCGCGCCCCGTTCACCAACTACGGCTGGTGGGTCGACGCGTGCGCGATGGCCGTCGATCTGATCGGGCCGTTCCCGCGCTTCCCGGACAGCGAAAGCGTCGCAGCCCCGGAGTTCGACGGCTGGGCGATCTGGAGCGGCACCTC
>Ga0136846_1229629_pt1 | contig 11601 bp, 10 predicted proteins | sample HopSoiMetagenom2_FD_96841 | JGI IMG/M metagenome (GOLD analysis project Ga0136846, IMG submission 96841) | Grasslands soil microbial communities from Hopland, California, USA - 2 Assembly 2016 (version 4) | ecosystem: Environmental > Terrestrial > Soil > Grasslands | place: USA: Hopland... | reverse complement strand
TACGGCCAGCAGCCCGGTCCGGGTCAGCCGCCCGGCTACGGCCAGCAATCGGGCTACGGTCAGCAACCGGGCTACGGACAGCAACCCGGCTACGGGCAGGGCTACGGCCAGCAGCCGGGCCAGCAACCGGGTTACGGCCAGCAACCCGGCTACGGCCCGGGCCAGTACCCGCCGGCGCCGCAGTACGGCGCGCCGGGCAGCCACGGCTACCCGCAGCCGGCGCAGGGGACGAACGGCATGGCGATCGCCGGGTTCATCCTGGCGTTCTTCTGCTCGATCGTCGGGCTGGTCCTCAGCATCGTCGCCCTGAACCAGTGCAACCAGCGCAACCAGGGCGGCAAGGGGCTGGCGATCGCCGGCATCGTGATCTCGATCCTCGGCATGATCGGCGGCATCGTCTACGTGAGCCTCAAGAAGTGACCCTGGCGCGCCCGGTTGAGGGACGGCGGTCGCCTTTCGTGGCCGCCGCCCTGACCGGTGCCGCGCTCCTGGCCGACGTCGCCTTCGACCCGGCGCACCGGCACGTCCCGCTCTGCCCGTTTCACGCGATCACCGGTGGCTGGTGCCCGCTCTGCGGCGGCCTGCGCGCGGCGGACGCCCTGGCGCACCTGCAGTGGCGCACCGCCTGGCAGGACAACGTCCTGTTCGTCCTCGCCTTGCCGCTGATCGCACTGTGGTGGGCGCAGTGGGTGCGCCAGGCCCGCAGCGGACGGCCGGCCCGGCCCTTGCGGCGGTGGGCCGTCGTCGCGATCGTCCTGGTCGGCGTGGCCTTCACCGTCGTGCGCAACCTGCCGTTCGCGCACGCGCTGCGGCCGCTGTAGGCGAGACCCTCAGAAGATGTTGTGGCGCACGCAGTGCTGGAACTCCGAGCGCTGATCCTGCAGGCCGTCGCACTTGTCGCCGACCCGCACGTACACGATGGTGATCAGCGTCGCCAGCACCGCCCCGACGATCGTGCAGACCAACCCGGCGACCGCTATCCCCCGCCCCGAGCCATGGCCGTTCTTCGTCTCGCCGAGCGCGATGAGGCTGAACACCAGACCGGGGATCAGGAACAGCAGGTCGAAGACGCTGAGCAGGCACAGCAGGATCGACAGGATGCCCAGCACGAGTCCGGCGATCGCCTTGCCGTTGCCGGTCTGCGGCTGGGGGTAGGCGTGGAACTGCGGCGGCGGCGGTGCGCTCGGGTCGTACGGGTAGCCGTAGGGCGGCGGGGCCCCGTACGGCGGCGGCGGGCCGTACGGCGGCCCGTAAGGATTGCCCGGCGGTTGCGCTCCGTACGGCGCCCCGTACGGCGTGCCCGGCGGGTTGGCGAACGGGTTGCCGGTGGGGGACGAGTACGGGTTGGCCGGCCCGGCGGGGGCGGCCGGGATCGTCGGACCGGTGTACCCGGGCGGGGCGTACTCGGCCGGGATCGGGTGCTCGGGCTTGCCGAACCGGTACGGGTCGAACTCCGCCTCGGCGGCCGGGTCGGCCGACGGCTCGGCCGGGGGCTCGTCCCGCTTGGTGAAGGAGACGCCCTCTTCCGGATCGTCCATCAAGCATCCCTCCCCGAACGGCTGGCCGGGCCCCGACTCTAACGCCAGCGCTCAAGCCGCCGCCCGAGCCACGACACAAGGCACCACGCCAGCCACCACACAAGCCACCACGCAAGCCATCACGCAAGCCGCCCACTCTCGCCGCCACCCAAGCCAGCAGGGGTGGGACGTAGCCTGCGCACGTACACTGCGCCGGTGACCGACGAGAGCAAGCAGCCTCCCGCCAAGCCCCGCCCGGTGCTCCTCGCCAGCATCGCGCTCGGCCTGACCGCGCTGTTCAGCGTGCTCACCGCCGTCGGCGCCAGCTCGCAACGCAACTGGGTGGAGAAGGAGACGGCGAAGAGCAACGCGAGTGCCGTCGTCAGCGCGATCTCGAGCGCCTCGAGCAGCGCGGTCAAGAAGAGTGCGGACGTCAGCTCGGCCGTCGCCAGCGCCTCCACCTCGGCGACCGGCAAGTACCCGGCGAAGGGCACCAAGAAGTTCGACCACTCGATCGACACCGCGATCAAGGGCGCCTACATCAGCTCGCTGTTCACCCTGCTGATCCTCGGCCTGCTCGCCTGGGGGACGTTCCGGGGCCGGCACTGGAGCCGGTGGGCCGTCACCGGCATCTACGTCCTCGCCCTGTTCACACCGCTCGGGGTCGGCCCGCTCAACCTGATCGGCGCGGTCGTGGGCAACGGGGAGCCGGTGGCGATCCGCGGCCCCGTCCTGATCGCCGGGTTGGCGATGCTGCTCGCCGTCGTGCTGGTCAACCTGCGCCCATCGAAGGAGTTCTTCGCGCTCACCAAGCCGGCGCCCCGGGCCGGGCAACCCCAGCGCCGCGGCCTGTTCAGCCGCCCGGCCGCGCCGGCGTCGGGCAACCAGCCGCGGCGCACCGCCTCGCGGGTGTCGATGACCAAGGACGTCCCGGCCGGCAAGAAGCCGACCAACAACACGGCCGACAGCGCCGCCGACAAGGCCGCCGCCGAGCGGGCCCGCACCAAGAAGCGGACGAACGCCGAGTCGGTCGCCCGCGGGGCGGAGCTCGCCCGCAACCGGGCCAAGGCCAGCAAGTCGCGCCGCACCGAGCGCTGAAGTGCCGCGGGCGCTGGTCACCGGAGCGACGTCGGGGCTCGGGGCGGAGTTCGCCCGCCAGCTGGCCGAGCGCGGCCACGACCTCGTCCTCGTCGCCCGCGACGTCGCCCGGCTGCGGGCGATGGCGGCCGAACTCGACGGGGTCGACGTGGAGATCCTGCCGGCCGACCTGACCACCGACATCGGCTGCACGAAGACGGCCGAGCGGCTCGAACGTCCGGACATCGACGTCCTGATCAACAACGCCGGGCTTGGCACCTACGTGCCGTTCGGCGCCGGCGACCTGGCGGTCGAGGAGCGGCAGCTCGACCTGAACGTCCGCGCGGTGCTGCGGCTGTCGCACGCGGCGGTGCGCTCGATGACCGGCCGCGGCTCGGGACGGATCGTCAACATCTCGTCGGTGGCCGGCTTCGTCCCTCGCGCGTCGAACGCGACCTACGCCGCGAGCAAGGCGTGGGTGACGCAGTTCAGCGAGGGGCTGTCGCTGCAGCTCGCCAACTCGCCCGTTTCGGTGACGGCGGTGTGCCCCGGCTTCGTGCGCACCGAGTTCCACCAGCGGGCGCAGGCCGACATGTCGCACGTTCCCGACCGCATGTGGCTGAGTGCGGACGAGGTGGTGCACGAAGCGCTCGAGGACGTCTTCGCCGGGCGCACGATCTGCATCCCCGACCGCCGGTACAAGGCGATGGTGCTGGCCTCGCGGCTGCTCCCGCGGCCGGTGCTGCGGGCGGTCATGAAGGCCCGGGGGCTCTGACCTAGGGTTCTCTTTCGTGAGCGACCGGGACGAACTGCTGCAGCTGATCAAGGACCTCGCCGTGGTGCACGGCCGGGTCGTCCTGTCGTCGGGACGGGAGGCGGACTGGTACATCGACCTGCGCCGCATCACGTTGCACCGGCAGGCGGCGCCGCTCGTCGGACGGGTCATGCTCGACGTCTGCGCCGGCTGGACGTACGACGCCGCCGGCGGCCTGACGCTCGGTGCCGACCCGGTCGCGACGGCGATGCTGCACGCGTCGGGCGGCGCGATCGACGCCTACGTCGTGCGCAAGGAAGGCAAGGCGCACGGGCTGCAGCGGCGCATCGAGGGTCCGGACGTCGCCGGCCGCGCGGTCGTCGCCGTCGAGGACACCTCGACCACGGGATCGTCCGTGCTGGCCGCGGTGGAGGCGTTGCGCGAGGTCGGCGCGTCGATCGCCGGTGTGGCCGTGATCGTCGATCGGGGCGCGCGGGCCGCCGTGGAGGAGGCCGGCTTCGAGTACCGCGCTGCGTTCACGCTCGATGACCTCGGACTCGCCTGACCCCGAGAGCGAGCCGGTCGGCCCGCTCGACTCGATCGGCGTCGGCCCGCACCCGCTGCCGTGGCCGGACGACCCGCGCCTCGATGAGTCCCTGCTGCGCGACGGCGACCGGCGCAACGTCGTCGACCGCTACCGCTACTGGACGGTCGAGGCGATCGTCGCCGACCTCGACACCCGCCGCCACCCCTTCGCCGTCGCGATCGAGAACTGGCGCCACGACCTGAACATCGGCACCGTCGTGCGCACCGCCAACGCGTTCCTGGCCCGCGAGGTGATCATCGTCGGCAACCGGCGCTGGAACCGGCGCGGGGCGATGGTGACCGACCGGTACCAACACGTCCGGCACGTCGCCTCGCCGTCCGATCTTCTCGGGTTGGGCTACGAGATCGTCGGCGTCGACAACCTGCCGGGCTCGGTGCCGCTCGAGGGCTACGCGCTGCCGGCGAACGCGTTGCTGCTGTTCGGGCAAGAGGGGACGGGCCTGTCGGCCGCGGCCCGTGACGTCGCGCCGGTGACGTGCTCGATCGCGCAGTTCGGCTCCACCCGCTCGATCAACGCCGGCGTCGCCGCCGGGATCGCCATGCACGCGTGGGTTCGGCAGCACGCCGTCCGGTAGCGGTCAGGTGCGCGGGAGCGCGACCGACACGAGCAATGCTCGGTGGTCGCTGCGCTTGATCGTCACGGTGCGGACGTCCGTGGCCACCGGGCCACCACGGGCCAGCACGTGGTCGATCGCGATCAGCGGCGGGAACCACCGGTCGGCCGGGTAGGTGCGGGTGTAGCCGGCACCGGCCTGGTCCGCCGCGTCGTGGAAGCCGGCGTCGAGAATGTTCCGGAACTGCACGGTGTCCGGCGTGGCGTTGAAGTCGCCACCGACGATCATCGGCCGGTCGCCGGCGAGCGTCGGCAAGTACTGGGCGAAGCCGCGAATGTCGCGCTGCCACGGCGCGGCATCGGGCACGGGCCCGGACGCGTGCAGCGCCACCGCCTGCACCGGCCGCGCAACCCCGGGCACGGTCAACCGCGCGGTGATGAACGCGAAGGTGAACTGCGACGGCTGGTGGACGTCACTCATGGGGAACCGGGTCCAGAGCCCGGTGCCGAAGCCGCCGCCCTGGCTGGTCGGCTGGGTGTTGGACGAGTGGTGGGGCAGCAACTCGTCCAGCCCGGCCGCTTCCAACGCGGTTTGCTCCGCCTGCGTCAGCTCTTCGAGCATCAGGAGGTCGACGCGATGCCGGCGCACCGCGTCGACGACGCTGTGCGGGTCGGCCTCCCCGAGCCGCAGATTCGCGGTCATGACATGGATGACGACGGCGTCCGTCGGTGGGTCGTCGGAGGTGTAGAGCCACAGCTGCGTCGAGGCGGCCAGAACGAGGACCAGCACCGCAACCCCGACGCCGATCCACTGCCGGGCGAGCAGCATGAGCACGAGCCCGAGCAACGGCGCGACGAGCACGACGTACGGTGTGGCGGCGACGACGCCGAGCGACAGCGGGCTCCGGCCGGAGTAGTGGCGCACGAACACCCAGGCGAGCCCGGCCACGAGCGCGAGGCCGGCGAACCAGATCAGCACGAGGCGCGTCGCTCGCCGCTGGGGCAGCCACCTCGTCCATCGCACCCGACCCACCTTGTCGCAGCGGGCGGGCAGCTCCGCGACCGGCTCACCGCGCTGCCAGCCCGGTCACTCAATCCTGACCGCGCAGGTAACGGCCGAAGTGCGGCACGGTGAAGGCGATGCGCCCGCGTTGTCCTGAGTACACCAATCCCTTCTTGAGCAGGCCGTCGCGCGCAGGCGAGAGCGACTGCGGTGGACGTCCCAACGCCTCGGCCACGGCGGCGGTCGCGACGGCGTCCCCGCCGAGCTCGGCCATCGCCCGCAGGTACTCGCGCTCGGCCGGCGTGGCCCGCTCGTAGCGCGAGCCGAAGAACCCGACCGCGAGCTCGGCCTCGGCTTCGGGGGCGGCGACGGCGATGTCGGCCGCCGTGATGGGGCCGCGCGGGGCGACGTCCCAGGCGACCTTGCCGTAGGCCTGCACGAAGTAGGGGTAACCGCCGGTCGCCTCGTACATCGCGTCGAGCGCGTCCGCGGCGAAGTCGGCGCCCTCGTCGCGGGCGGGCACGGCGAGCGCCGCATCGTGGGCGGCCCGGTCGAGGCGGTCGATGCGGGCGTAGCGGAACAGCCGCTCGGAGTACGACTTCGAGGCCGAGAGGACGGCCGGCAAGTGCGGCAGCCCGGCGCCCACGACGACGAGCGGCAGCCCCTGCTGCGACACCTCGTGGCAGGCCGCGCAGAGTGCGGAGACGTCGTCCGGGCCGAGGTCTTGCATCTCGTCGAGGAACAGCGCGATGCCGTGGCCGCTGTCGGCCGCCAGCCCGGCGAGGTCGGTGAACAACTCGACCAGGTCGATCTCGATGTCGCCGGAGTCGGCGCGGCCGGGCACGGCGGGCACGTCGATCCCGGGCTGCCACTGGGCGCGCTTACTGGTCGCGTCCCGCTGCGCGAACGACTTGAGCACGCCGAGGACGTGATGCGCCTCGTCCTGGTGACGCCCGGCGAGCTCGCGCACCGCCAGGTGCAGCGCGCCGGCCAGCGGGCGGCGGATGGACTGGTCGGGGCGCGCCTCGAGCTTGCCGGTGCCCCAGCCGCGGCGCACGGCCGCGCTGCGCAACGCGTTGAGCAGGACGGTCTTGCCCACTCCGCGCAGGCCGGTCAGGATCACCGACCGTTCCGGGCGTCCTTTCGCCACGCGCTCGAGCAGGACGTCGAAGCCGGCCAGCTCGGCGTCGCGGCCGGCCAGCTCGGGCGGCCGTTGCCCGGCACCCGGGGCGTAGGGATTGCGGATCGGGTCCACGATCGCACTGTATGCGGCTGTCTACCCTCCGTCCGATATTTGGCTAGACACCGCAATCGTGTCGGGAGACCCACACCCGCCGACCACCCACTCCCGGTCATAAGGGCGACATCCGGCCGTCACGACGGCCGATAACATCGGCGCCATGAAGCTCTCGGTCATCGGAACCGGCTATCTAGGCGCCACCCATGCCGCGGCCATGGCCGAGCTCGGCCACGAGGTCATCGGCATCGACGTCGACGAGACGAAGATCGGCCGGCTGGCCACCGGGGAGGTGCCGTTCTTCGAGCCGGGGTTGCCCGAGCTGCTGAGCAAGCACGTCGCGACCGGCCGGCTGCGGTTCACGACCGACCTGTCGGCCGTGGCCGACGCCGAGGTGCACTTCGTCTGCGTCGGCACCCCGCAGAAGCCGGGGGAGTTCGCGGCCGACCTCCAGTACGTCGACGCTGCGTTCGCCGCGGTGGGCAAGGTCGCCGCGTCCGGTTCCATAGCCGTCGGCAAGTCGACCGTGCCGGTGGGGACGGCCGCCCGCCTCGCGCCGTCGCTGCGTGCGCGTGGAGTCGATCTGGTCTGGAACCCGGAGTTCCTGCGCGAGGGCTTCGCGGTCGAGGACACGCTGCGTCCCGACCGTATCGTGATCGGCAGCGAGTCGCCGGCCGCCGCCGAGACCCTCGAGCGCTGCTACGAGGCGATCATCGCGACCGGCCTGCCGGTCGTGCACGCCGACTTCCCGACGGCCGAGCTCGTGAAGGTGGCCGCCAACTCCTTCCTGGCCACCAAGATCTCGTTCATCAACGCGATGGCCGAGATCTGCGAGGTCGTCGGCGCCGACGTCGTCAAGCTGGCCGAGGCGATCGGGCACGACGAGCGGATCGGGCACAAGTTCCTGCGGGCCGGGCTCGGATTCGGCGGCGGCTGCCTGCCCAAGGACATCCGGGCGTTCATGGCCCGCGCCGGCGAACTCGGCGTCGACCAGGCCGTGGCGTTCCTCAAGAACGTCGACGAGATCAACCTGCGTCGCCGCGCCCGTATGGTCGACCTCGCCCGGGAGCTGTGCGACGGGTCGTTGGCCGGGCGCCGGGCCGGTGTGCTGGGCGCGGCGTTCAAGCCCAACAGCGACGACATCCGCGACTCGCCGGCCCTGGACGTTGCCTATGCGATCCAGAAATCCGGCGCCGCGGTGTGGGTCTACGACCCGGAGGCGATGGGCAACGCCAAGGAGACGCACCCGACGCTGGCCTACGCCGCCTCCGCCCTGGACGCCTGCCAGGACGCCGACGTGGTGCTGCACCTGACCGAGTGGTCGGAGTTCCGGGACATCACCCCGGACACGCTGTCGGAGGTCGTCCGCCGCAAGAACATCATCGACGGCCGCAACGTCCTCGACCCCGAACTCTGGCGCGACGCCGGCTGGCACTTCCGCGCACTGGGGCGTCCGTAGACGTCGCTGGGCAAGACCCCGGCTGGTGGGCCGGCGCTACGCCCGTCCTTCGGCCCGGGACGTGCCGAACATCTCGTCCAAGGTCGAGGGCACGAGTTGACGTTCCCGGATGATCGCCATGAGCTCGGGATAGAGGTCGACGACCGTCCCCACGTTCGCGTGCCCGACGACGATGGCGCCCGGCAGCAGCGCGTCCCGGGCATTGGCGAGCAGCCGATCGGCGGGGAGCAGGGTCGCGTCACCGAACGACCCCTGCCACATCAGGATCCGGGTGAACCCGAGGTCGCCGGCGATCCCGTCCGTGCGCGCGTCACGCAGCCCGGACGGCGGGCGCATGTACGGGCGGGACGTAACGCCGAACGTCTTCTGGATCCACTGCTCGTTGCTCTCGATCTCGCGCCGCACCTGCGCGTCGTCCAGCTGGGTCAGCGTCAGGTGATGAAACGTGTGATTGGCGATCTGCACCTGACCCTTCTCGATGAGCGGCTTCAGGCGGGGCGCATGCTTCTCCCACACGGGGGCCAGCTTGGCGATCGGGTCGAACGTGAGCGGCAACCCGGAGTCGTGGGCGAGCTGCACGTACGCGGCCACCGTCTCGTCCGAGTAGCCGTCGTCCACGGTCAGCGCGACGCGCCGGGTCGGCGTCCTCGATCGAGCGATCGGGGACGCCGGCCCGGCGACGGGCGGTGGGATGTCGGGCCCGTCGCTCCCGCAACCGGTCAGGGCCAGCGCGGCGCCGAGACCGAGCAGGCCGAGCATCGAACGGCGACTCGGTGTCATGACTTCCGAGGGACGAACAGCGGCGCCGTCATCGGAGCCAGGAACCGGCTGTACGTGGCGCCCATGTGGCTGGCATCGCGGTACACCAGGATGTCGTCCACGATCATCGGGCACTTGGTGGCGGCGCAGAGCCAACCGGCCGGTTCCACCGTCGTGATGCCGGCCGACTTCAGGGTGGACGACATCGCTTCGTGCCGGCCCCGGTAGGCGTAGATGGAGTCGCCGTCCCGGTTGCGGATGCACTTGGTGAGGTTGTCGAGGTGTTCGGCCACGCAGTCCGGCCCGCTGCCTTGCGGGAGCGGCGTGTCGAGCATGTAGACGCTGCGGAGACCAGCCTTGCCCAGGTTCGTCATCGCCGTCGCGGTCGCATCGGCCCATTCCGTGTTGCTGTACTGGGTGCCGGGGACGTTGTCGCTCTGGGAGACGACGACGATGTCCGGATCAAGCTGACGGATACGCCCGAGCGTGATCGACCGCCACGCGTCGCACTCCTTGAACTCCCGGTGCAGGCTGTCGTTGTTCAAGTGGAGATCGGCGATGGAGCACGCCGCCTTCGTCCAGGCGACCACCCGCCAGTGCAGTGCCGCACCCTCGCGATCGAGCGCGGGGAGCCACTGCTGGGCGTGGGAGTCACCGGTCAGCACCAGGGTGTGCACGCCGTTGGGGTCGCCGTAGACGCAGGCCGGCTGCTTGACCACCAGGAAGTCGGCGTGGCACCCGTCGTGGTCACTTGCCGGCACGTCGTGCGGAGCGTCCTTGAGGCTCGGGGTCAGGTTGTGGGGTACGTGGACGACGCCGAGAGCTTCGCCGAGCTGGGTCTGCAGGGTCCGGGCGTCGGCCGCGCCGACCTGCACCCGGGTCGTCCCCACGTTCAGGTTCGGCAGTGACCTGGCCGTGGCGACCGAGGCACCGAGCACGAGCGCCGCGATCGTGACACCCGCGGTCAGCCAGCGACGGCCGTGTACCCGGCCGCGCTGGGTCGGCCGCTCCAGCAGGTGGAGCGTCAAGACCGCCAGCCAGAGCGAGAGGCCGACCAGCTCGAGGTTGAGCTCCCAGGTGAACTCGTAGCCGAAGGCGATCGGCACGATGATGATCAACGGCCAGTGCCAGAGGTACCAGGCGTAGCTGATCTTGCCGAGGAACTGGGGCAGCCGAAGGCGCAGGACCCGTTCCGCGGCGAACCGTGGCACCCCGTGACCGCAGCCGGCCGAGATCACCAAGGCGGTCGCGACGGTCGGGACGAGCGCCGCCGTGCCCGGGAACGCCGTCGCCTCGTCGTAGTGGAAGGCCGACCACAGCAGCCCGGCCAGGCCCGCCCACGACATGACCGTCGCCGCCGACCGCGGCAGCTTGGCCAGTTGCATTGCGAGCACCGCGACGAGCGCTCCGATGCCGAGCTCCCAGGCCCGCGTGTGGATGGCGAAGTAGGCCAGGGGAGGCGACGAGGGGGTGACGGTGATGGACTGCCACAGCGAGATCGCGGTAACGCCCACCACGAGGATCGCGAAGACGCTCCGGAGATGCCGCCGGCTCAGCCACACGCAGAGGCCGATGAGCAATGGCCACGCGACGTAGAACTGTTCCTCGACGGCCAGCGACCAGAAGTGCTGCAGCGGCGACGGCGTGGAGGTCGCCTGCTGATAGTTCACGCCCTGATCGGCGAGCCGGTAGTTGATGCCGTAGTACACGGTCGAGACGGCGTCCTGGACGATCGACTGCACCTGGAAGACGGACATGAAGAGGCGGGCGCCGGCGAGGGTCACCACCGTGACCAACGCGGCGGCCGGCAGCAGGCGGCGTACCCGGCCGACCCAGAACGCGAGCAGGCGGATGCGCCCGTGTTCGGTCGCCTCCCGGAGGAGTTGCCCCGTGATCAGGAAGCCGGAGATGACGAAGAAGACGTCGACGCCGACGTAGCCGCCGGTCAGATAGGGCACCTGCGCGTGATAGAGCACGACGAGGGTGACCGCCACCGCACGCAGCCCCTGGATGTCCGGCCGCCAGCGCCGTGGACCGGCCGCCTCCGGCGTCTGGCCGGCCGCGACCGGTTGGGGGGGCGAGACAGGACGGCGCTCCGCCGGCGGCGCGACCGGCCGCGCCGCAGCCGGCAACGCCGGCCGCGTCGCCGTTGCCGGGTCGGCGTGGCTCGCCGACCGCGGCGCGCCGGTGCGGACGAACAGGAGCGGGACGTGGACGTAGGCCGCGAGCAGCGCGAGGGCGATCATCGCCCAGTACGCGCTGAACCCGTAAGTGTGCACGCCGCGCCACAACCCGTAGGCCAGCAGCAACTCGGTGGCGAGCACGTACGACTTCATGACGCGGCCGACGGTGACGGCGACGGGCGTCCCCCGTGTGCCCGCCGCGCCCGTCGCGACCCAGTCCTTCGTGCGGCCGGTCAGGACGTGGGCGATCGCCACTGCGTGCGCGAAGCTGTACATCGCCTGGACCCGCAGGACCCCAAGCCGCCAGCGACCCTTCATGGTGAGCGGTAGGACCACGAACCACAGCGCGAGAGCACCGAGGAGCCAGACGCTGTTCATCGGCTTCACCCACTGCGGCAGCAGGTAGACCATCGCCAGCGCCGGGATCGGTGCCACGAACGCGTTGACCGCGGT
>Ga0136846_1223598_pt1 | contig 11602 bp, 11 predicted proteins | sample HopSoiMetagenom2_FD_96841 | JGI IMG/M metagenome (GOLD analysis project Ga0136846, IMG submission 96841) | Grasslands soil microbial communities from Hopland, California, USA - 2 Assembly 2016 (version 4) | ecosystem: Environmental > Terrestrial > Soil > Grasslands | place: USA: Hopland... | reverse complement strand
TCTCGGAGCGCGACTACACGCGCAAGGTGATCCTGAAGGGCCGCTCCTCCGACACCACGCGCGTCGAGGAGATCATGACGGCGAACGTGGTGGTGGTCAGCCCACGCACGCGAACGCGCGAGTGCATGGCGCTCATGACCGAGAAGAACATCCGCCACCTCCCGGTGGTGGACGAAGGCCGCATCATCGGCATGGTCTCGATCCGGGACATCGTGAGCGATATCATCGCGGACCAGGATTTCACCATCGAGCAGCTCGAGCACTACATCAGCGGGCAGTAGCGATACCGCGACCATCACGAACGGCGTTGGAGCGGAATGCAACCGCTCAACGCCGGCAAACAGGAAGGGAGCTTGAATGTCGGGGCACGGAGTCCATGTGCACGGCCCGCACGACCATGCCGTGGAGCATGAGGGCCACAAGCCGGGGCTGGGGCAGCAGGTCGCGATCTTCACCGCGGTGCTCGCCACCGTCGGCGCCATCGTGAGCTTCTTCGGCGGCGACACGCAGAACAAGGCGATGCTCTTCAAGAACGAGGCGGTCCTCAAGAAGACCGAAGCCTCGAACCAGTGGAACTATTACCAGGCGAAGAGCATGAAGCAGAACCTCGCGGAGTTCGCCGCGGGGCTCGCGTCCAATCCCGCCGTGGTCGAGAAGATGCAGGCCGAGGCCAAGCGCTACGCCGGCGAGAAGGACGCGATCCGCAAGGACGCCGAGGCGCTCGAGAAGCAGGCGAAGGACGCCAACGAGGCGAGCGAGCACGCGCTGCATCCGCACCACTACCTCGCGATCTCGATGACGCTGCTGCAGATCGCCATCGCGCTCGCCTCGATCACCGTGCTCACGCAGAAGCGCTGGCTGCTCTACGGCGCGGCGGGGAGCGCGTTCATCGGCGCGATCCTCGGCGTCCTGGCCTGGTTCTGAGTTGCTGCGGCTGCGCGGACTCGAGAAGTCCTTCGGGGCCGCGCGGCTGCTCGCCGGCGCGGACCTGGAGGTCGCGGCCGGAGAATGGGTCGCCATCGTCGGCGAATCGGGATCCGGCAAGTCCACGCTGCTGAACCTCGTCGCGGGCCTGGACCGGCCCGACGCTGGCGAAGTGCTGCTGGAAGGCCGCGCGCTCGATTTCCGCGACGACGACGCCCTCGCGCTCTGGCGCCGCAAGCACGTGGGGTTCGTCTTCCAGGCCTTTCACCTGCTGCCATACCTCACCGTCGCGGAGAACGTCGCGTTGCCGCTCGCCCTCCTCGGGCATGCGAAGGGCGAACGCGAGGCTCGCGCGCTGGCCGCGCTGGAATCGGTGGGGCTCGCTACCTTCGGCGAGCGCCGGCCGGCGACGCTCTCCGGCGGCGAGATGCAGCGCGCCGCCATCGCGCGCGCCCTCGTCCACCGGCCCAGCCTGCTGCTGGCCGACGAGCCCACCGGCAACCTCGATGCGGCCAACGCCGCCGGCGTGCTCGACTGCCTGGCCGCGGCGGTTAAGGAGGCCCGCGCCAGCGCGCTGATGGTCACGCATTCGCCGGTGGCGGCCGCGCGCGCCGATCGCGTGCTGCGCCTGTCGGGCGGGCGGCTCGCGCCATGAGGCCGGCGGTCGCGGCGATGCTCTCCCGCGGCACGCTCGCCGCGAGCCGCTTTCGCCTCGGCCTCACGCTCGCGTGCGTCGCCCTCGGGGTGGCTCTGGCGGGAGCCGTCCACACCGTGCACTCGTCCGCGCTCGCCGAGATCGATCGCGCCGCGCGCGCGCTGGCCGGCGCGGCGGACCTGGAGATCCGCGGCCCGCGCAGCGGATTCGACGATGCGATCTTCGCCCCGATCGCCGCCCGGCCCGAAGTCGCAGCGGCGAGCCCCATCGTCGAGGTGGAGGCGGCGCTCGCGAATGGGGACTCCATCCGCCTCCTCGGCATCGACGGGTTCCGCGCCGTTTCCCTGCAGCCCGCCTTTGTCGCGAGTGCAGCCTCGATCTCGGTGCCGGGCATCGCAACGCTCGTCGATCCCGATGCGGTGTGGCTCTCTCCGGTTGCCGCGGCGCGGCTCGACCTGCAGCCGGGGTCGGCTCTCGCCCTCGTCACGGCCTCAGGCGTGCGGCGCTTCCACGTCGCCGGGCTGCTGCCGCACCTGCATGCGGGCGGCGAGCTGGTGGTGATGGACATCGCCGCGGCACAGGCTCACTTCGACCGCCTCGGAAAGCTCTCACGCATCGACCTGCGGCTGCGCGCCGATGCCGACGTGGAGCGCGTGAAGTCCGTGCTCGAGCGCTCGCTGCCGCCCGGCGTCGTGGTGTCGCAGGCTGCTTCGCTCTCGGGTCGCGCGGCCGAGATCACGCGCGCCTATCGCGTGAACCTGGACGCGCTGTCCATGGTCGCGCTCGCCACCGGGGCGTGCCTCGTGGTCTCCTCGCTCGCGCTGCAGGCGGCGCGGCGCCGGCAGGAGTTCGCACTGCTGCGCGCGCTCGGCGTCACGCGCCGGGAGCTCGCCGGGCTTCTCGCCTTCGAAGGCGCCCTCATCGGTGGCGTGGGCGCTGTCATCGGCACGGCCCTGGGCCTCCTCGGCAGCCGCCTCCTGCTCGAACGCTGGGGAGCGGACCTGGGCGCCGGCTACTTCAGCGGCGTCGGCACCTTTTCGCCGGACCCCTGGGGCCTGGCAGGAATCGCGCTTCTCGGTATCGGGATGTCGGTGGCGGGATCGCTGTGGGTTGCGCGCGCGGTGGCACGGATCGCGGTCGCGGAGGCGCTGCGCGATCGCGCGGTGGACCTTCCGCGCGTGGCCGGGGCCTCGCACTGGATCGCCGCCGTGTGCTTCGTGGCGGGCATCCCGCTGCTGGTACTTCCCCCCATGATGGGCTTGCCCCTTGGCGGCTACGCTGCGATCGCGCTGTGGCTCGCCGCCGCCGTCGCGATCGTGGCGCCGCTCTGCCGCCTGGTCCTCGGGCGCCTCGCGCCCACGCGCGCGATTTCCCTGCTGGCGCTCGCGCAGGTGCGGCACTTGCCCGGCCACCTCACCGCCAGCGTCGCCGGCATCGTCGTGAGCGCCGCGCTCTGCGCCGCCATGGCGATCATGGTTTTCTCGTTCCGCGTCACGCTCGAGGAATGGCTCGCCGGAGTCGTTGGCGCGGACCTCTACGTCCGCTCGTCGCCCTCGGGCGACGGCGCCGCCTTCAGCGAGGCGGACCAGCAACGCATCGCGGCGCTGCCGGGCGTGCGCGCCATCGAGCCCTTGCGCTACGACCGGCTCGCCATGGGGCAAAAGGCCGCGCCGTTGAGCCTCGTCGCGCGCCCGATCGACGCGCGCATCCTTGCGGGATTCCAGGCCGAGCCGCGCGATTGGCCAACTGCGGACGGCACGCTTCCCGTGTGGATCTCGGAGGCGGCGCGCGACCTTTACGGGTGGAGGGCGGGCGACCTCGTGCGGCTGCCGATCGCGGGCCAGGCGGTGGACGTGCGGATCGCCGGCGTCATCCGCGACTACGCGCGCACGTGGGGCGCAGTGCTGATCCGGACGGGCGACTACCGACGGCTCACGGGCGACGCGCGCGCGAACGACCTGGCGATCCACCTGCAACCCGGCGCCGATGCGTCGCAGGTGCAGAAGGCGATTCGCGCGTCGCTGCCGCGCTTCGAGACCCTGGCGCTGGAGGAGGCGGGGGAAATCCGCCGCCGCTCGCTCGCGATCTTCGACCGCAGCTTCGCGGTCACGTACGCGCTCGAGGCGATCGCGATCGTGATCGGGCTCGCCGGCGTGACGAGCAGTTTCGCGGCACTCGCCTGGTCGCGGCGGCGCGAGTTCGGCGTGCTGCGCTTCCTCGGCCTCAGGCGGGGGGAGATCCTCGCGATGCTCGCCGTCGAGGGCGCCGCCGCCGGAGCGCTCGGCGCCCTGATCGGCCTCGCCGCGGGCGCCGCCATCGGCGCCGTGCTGGTGCAAGTCGTGACCCGCCAGTCGTTCCACTGGAGCCTCGAGATGCACTGGCCCGCCACCGCGCTCGCCGCATTGGCCCTCGGCATCGTCGCCGCGTGTGCGCTGGGCGCGCGGGCGAGCGCCGCTTTCGCGGTTGGCCGCGAGGCGATCCTGGCAGTGAAGGACGATGCATAAGCCCCGGGCTCGCGGACGGGGGATGCGCACCCTCGCATCCATCCTGCTGTGCTGCGTGGCCTGCGTGGTCGAAGCCCTGGCTTTCGACCCGGTGGTACCGGGCAAGCAGCTCGAATTTCCCCGGGATTTCGGCGCACATCCGGGACACCGCATCGAATGGTGGTACGCGACGGGCCATCTCGACTCGAAGGAAGGCCCGCTCGGCTTCCAGGTCACCTTCTTTCGCGTGCGCAATCCCGATGCCGAGGCCAACGCCAGCCGCTTCGCGCCATCGCAGATCCTCTTCGCGCATGCGGCGCTGGCCGACCCTGCGGTGGGCAAGCTCGCGCATGCGCAGCGCTCCGCGCGCGCACTGGCAGGCCTGGTCGAAGCGAGCACCACGGATACCGACGTGCGCATCGACGACTGGTCACTGCAGCGCGCCGACGGGGCGTACCGCACGCGCGTCGCCTCCGACGATTTCGCCCTCGACCTCACCATGGCTGCCTCGCAGGCGCCGATGCTGCAGGGCGAGCGCGGCTTCAGCCGCAAGGGGCCGGACCCGAAGCACGCGAGCTACTACTACAGCGAGCCGCAGCTGCGCGTGAGCGGGCGCGTCACCTCGAAGGGCCAGTCGCGCGAGGTGACCGGGGTGGCGTGGCTCGACCACGAATGGTCGAGCGAGCTGCTGGCCGCGGAGGCGACCGGCTGGGACTGGCTCGGCGCCAACCTCGGCGACGGCAGCGCGCTCATGGCGTTCCGCATGCGCGGCAAGGGCGGCGTGGTGTGGTCGTCCGCGACCTGGCGCGATCGGGATGGGCGCACCACCGCTTATGCGGGCAGCGCGGTCGAGTTCACTCCGCGCCGCAAGTGGAAGTCGCCGCACACGGGGATCGCGTATCCGGTGGCCATGGACGTTCGCGTCGGCGATCGCACGTGGCACCTCGAGCCGCTGCTGGAAGACCAGGAGCTCGACGCGCGCGCGAGCACGGGCACGGTGTATTGGGAAGGTGCCGTGCGGGTCTCGGGTGCAGGATCGGGACGCGCGTATCTCGAGCTCACCGGCTACGGCGAGCGGGTGCCCTTCTGATGCGCGACGGAGTCCGCGACGAGGTCGGCTTCATCGCGCCCATCGAAGGGCTGCGCGGCGTCGCGGTCCTTTGGGTGGTGGCATTCCACTACATGGTGGTGCGCGAAGCCGCGTTCGCCTCCGACCCCTGGATCGCCCTGGTGCACTCGTTCGAGCCGGCGAACGTCGTGGTGCACCATGGTTTCCTCGGCGTGGACCTCTTCTTCCTCATCACCGGCTTCCTGCTCACGCTGCCGTGGTTTCGCCATGCCGACCAGGGGCGAGAGGCCCCCTCCACGCTCGACTTCTATCGCCGGCGCGCGCGGCGCATCCTGCCGGCGTACTACGTCCAGCTCGCATTCCTGTTCCTGGTTTGCGTTCCGCTGCTGCGCACGCCGACCGAGCTGCGCTCCGATGTCCCCTTCTACCTCGTGAACCTCATCGCCCACGCGACGATGCTGCACTACACGACGCCCATCACCAGCGCCTCGATGTCGGTCAATGGCGCCCTGTGGACGTTGTCGCTCGAGGCGCAGTACTACCTGCTGTTGCCGCTGCTCGCGCCGCTCTTCGTGCGCGCCCCGGTTCGCGCGGCCATCGCGTTGTGCGCCGCCGCTCTCGCCTGGCACTGGGCCTCGTACCACGACCTTGCCCCGCTTGTAGGGCTGGAAATGAAGATCGGTGCGGCGTGGAACGTGCCCGAAGGGACGATCCGCCACCTTCTCGTGACGCAATTACCCGCGTATCTCGCGCATTTCGCGATCGGCATCCTCGTGGGGCGCGCGTGGATCCGCTGGCGGGGGCGCTCGCCATCGCCCGCGGAAGGCGCCGCCTGGATCGCCGCCGCGCTCGCCGCCCTCGCCGTGATCTACCGCATCCACCGGCCCGGCGGCCAATGGCTGGGTGAGCACACGTGGTTCCTCATCCCGCTCATGCTGGGTCTCGCGATGCTGGCCTTGGTCTGCAGCGGCGTTGCGGTCGCGCGACCGCTGCTCGCGAACCGTCCGCTCCTCTTCGTGGGCCGCTGCAGCTACTCCGCGTACCTCTACCACCTGCCGCTGCTGCTGCTCTGGAACCGCTACGCGCCGCGGGAACTGGGCGCGATGTCGCTGCCGCTCTACCTCGCGCTCGTTCTCGCGGTGTCCTGGTCGTCGTGGCGCTTCGTGGAGTTGCGCTTCATGCGCGCCGGCTCAAGCGCGCCGGGAGCGGGTGCCGACGGCGAGCGCCGCAACGATGGCGAGCGTCTGCAGGAGCGCGACACCCCAGAGCACGGACGAGTAACGCCCGGCGTCCATGAGCACGCCGAAGGCGAGCGGGGCGATGGCCAGTCCCGTGTCGATGCCTGAATAGACGAAGCCATAGATGCGGCCGTAGGCTCCCGGCCCGAATGTGCTGGTAGCCGCGCGGCGCACGAGGATGTCGCGCGACGGGCCCGAGAAACCGGCACCGAATCCCATCGCGCCCATGACGGCGATGATGCTCCAGGACGGGATCCTCCCCGATGCGAGCGAGATCGCGCACAGCGCCGCCGCGCCGAGCGCGATGGCGACGAGGCGATCCTGGTGCAAGCCCTGCGAGGCGAAGAATCCGCCCGCCGCGGTGCCCGCGGCATTGCCGAGCAGGTATGCGGTGAGCCCGGTGGTCGCAAAGGCGAGCGTCACGCCATAGGTGCGCTCGAAGATCGGCGGCGCGAAGTTCTGCAGCCCGCCGAAGGCCATCACCGCGAGCAGGAAGAACGCGAAGCACATCCACACGACGGGAAGCGCGAGGAATGCGAAGGAGCTGCCAGTGCGCTTCGCGGGCTCGACGGGAGCGACCTGCGTGTCGTCGAGGAGGCCGCGATTGAGGAACACGAAGGCGAGCGCGGCAAGGCCCACCAGCGAGGCACCCGCGGCCGCCGCGCGCCACCCGGATGCGTGCGCGATCGCAAGCACGAACACCGGCGCGGCCGCCCACCCCAGGCTGCCCGATAGCCCGTGCACCGAGAACGCATGTCCCAATCGAGGCGTCGAGACGCGACGGTTCAGCAAGGTGAAGTCGGCGGGGTGGAAGACGCTATTGCCCAACCCGGCGACCGCGGCGCCCACGAACAGCACTGCGTAATTGGGCGATGCGGCGAGCACCAGCCCGGACACCGCGAGCAGCGCGATGCCCCCGCAGAGCACCTTCAGCGATCCCACGCGGTCCACCACGAATCCCGCCAGCGCCTGGCCCACGCCGGACACGACGAAGAACGTCGTCATGAGCGCGCCGACCTGGGTGAACGTGAGCCCGAATTCCTGCATCAGGAACGGGAAGAGCGGCGGCAGGACGAAGTGGAAGAAGTGCGAGGTGCCGTGCGCGAAGCCGACGAGCGAGATGACCGTCGCGTCGTTGCGCAGGCTGCCGGCGGCGGGGGAAGCGGCGGACATGCGCAAATTCTACTTTAGACTGCGCGGATGCCGAAGGACGCGCGTTGCTCCTGGTGCCTCGGGAGCCCGGAATACATCGCCTATCACGACCGCGAGTGGGGGCGGCCGGTCCACGACGACCGGACGTTCTTCGAGTTCCTCACGCTCGAGGGCGCGCAGGCGGGGCTTTCCTGGTCCACCATCCTCGCCAAGCGCGAGAACTACCGCCGCGCGTTCGCCGGGTTCGATCCGGCCAAGGTCGCGCGCTACACGCCGGCGAAAGTGGAAAAGCTCCTCCAGGACGCGGGCATCGTGCGCAACCGGCTGAAGGTCGAGGGCACCGTGAGGAATGCCAAGGCCTTCCTCGCGGTGCAGCGGGAGTTCGGGACCTTCGATCGCTATGTCTGGCGCTTCGTGGGCGGAGCGCCGCTGCGCAACCGCCCGCGTACCTCGAGGAGCGTGCCCGCGACCTCACCGCAGTCGGATGCGCTGTCCAGGGACCTCAAGAAGCGCGGCTTCACCTTCGTCGGCTCGACCATCATGTACGCCTTCATGCAGGCCACGGGCCTCGTCGACGATCACGTGGTGGGTTGCCCCGCGAAGGAAGGATGACCGCAAGCGCCGCCGCACTGCGCGTCGTCGGACCGCGTGAAGCGACGCGGTCCTACATCGCTGTCCGCGCCCGCCGATGTCAATGGCGCATTGGATGGAGTCCAATCCCGACATCATGGCCGAAGCCCTCCTCGAACGCCGACTCGACGCTGCCCATGCCCCCGCGCAGCGCCGTCGCGCCGAGGCGGGTGCCGCTCTCGTCGCCGGAGTGGCGGCGGGCTCCGCGTTGCTCACCCTGCTGGTCCTCTTGTCCGCGGGGCTCTACGACGAACCGGCCTGGAAGATCCCGCAGCTGATCGGGGCCACGCTGCGCGGCCCTGCGGCGGCAGAGGTGCGCGTCTTCGACCCCGTCCTCGCGGCCTTCGGCGTCGCCATCCACTTCACGCTTTCGATCCTCTACGCCCTGGCCTTCGCAGGCATCACCGCGGAGTGGCGCCGGCACGCGGCGCTCATGGGCATCGCCTTCGGCGTGGCGCTCTATGTCCTGAATCTCCACGGCTTCACGCACCTCTTCCCCTGGTTCCTCGAGCTGCGCACGCCCGACACGCTCGCCGCGCACGCCTTCTTCGGGCTGCTGCTCGCCTGCATCTACAAGGACACCTGCGCGGTACGGTAGCCTTACGGCTGCCATGAGCACCGCCGTCCTCGCCGCGATCCTGGCCGTCTCCGGCCTCGTGACCTCCTTCGTCTCCGGCATCCTCGGGATGGCGGGCGGCATGATCCTCATGGGCATCCTGCTGGCGCTCATGCCGGTGCCGGCGGCGATGATGCTGCACGGCGTGGCGCAACTCGCGTCCAATGGCTGGCGCGCGATGCTGTGGCACGGCGAAGTCGTATGGCGCATCTTCCGCGGCTACGCCCTGGGTGCGCTCGCCGCGACGGCGATCTTCATCGTGCTGCAGCTCGTCGTGAGCAAGCCGGTCGCGCTCGTCGTGATGGGGCTCACGCCCTTCGCGGCCCTCGCGCTGCCGGAAAGGCTGCACCTCAACGTCGAGCGCCCCTTCCATCCTTTCGCCTGCGGCGCGATCTGCTCCGCCCTCTCGCTCACCGCCGGCGTCTCGGGGCCGATCCTCGACGTCTTCTTCGTGCGCTCGAAGATGGGCCGGCACGCCGTGGTCGCCACCAAGGCGATGACGCAGAGCTTCAGCCACATCCTCAAGATCACCTACTTCGGCGGGATCGTCGCCACCGGCCGCGGCACGGTGGACCCGTGGATCGGCGCGATGATGGTCGTGCTGGCGTTCGCGGGCACGTCGCTCTCGGCGCCGGTGTTGAAGCGCATGGACGACAAGTCCTTCCGCCAGTGGACTCGCTGGACGGTGATGGCGCTGGGCGGCTTCTATCTCGCGAGCGGGGTCGTCCTGCTGCTGCGCTGAGGAACGGTTGTTGCCTCGAGCGGTCTTTTCAGGGGTGAAGCTCAAGATCCCGCAAATCATCCTGCTCGTCGTCCTGGGCGCGTTCCTCGCGCTGTTGGGGTTCAACCTCTTCAGCGCCCAGGAGCCGCAGATCCGCAAGCGCGTCGAGCACCGCTATCCCGTTTCGGATCCGCAGTTCTTCCGCTCCATGAGCGTGCTGCTGGGCCCGCCGATGCTTCCCGGCAACCGCGTCGACACCCTCCTCAACGGCGACCAGATCTTCCCGGCGATGCTGGAGGCGATCCGCGAGGCCCAGCGCTCCATCAATTTCGAGACCTACATCTATTGGTCCGGCGACGTCGGCAGGCAATTCGCGCAAGCGCTGTCCGAGCGGGCGAAGGCCGGCGTGCGCGTCCACATCCTCCTCGACTGGGTGGGCAGCCAGAAGATGGACAAGGAGCTCCTCGAGGAGATGACCCGGGCGGGCGTGGACATCCGCAAGTACCACGCCCTGCACTGGTTCACGCTCGACCGGCTGAACAATCGCACCCATCGCAAGATCCTCGTCAACGACGGCAAGGTGGGCTTCACCGGGGGCGTGGGCATCGCGGACGAGTGGAGCGGGCACGCGCAGGACAAGGATCACTGGCGCGATACGCATTTCCGCCTCGAGGGACCGGCGGTGGCGCAGATGCAGGCGGCCTTCAACGACAACTGGCTCAAGGTGAGCGGCGAAGTGCTCGATGGCGACGATTACTTTCCGGCCGAAAAGCCCATGGGCGAGCTTCCCGCGCAGATGTTCAGCAGCTCGCCCGACGGCGGCGCGGAGAGCATGCACCTCATGTACCTGCTGTCGGTCGCCGCGGCCTCGAAGACCATCGACCTCGCGATGGCGTACTTCGTCCCCGACGACCTCGCCCTCGAAGCGCTGCGCGCGGCCTTGAAGCGCGGCGTGCGCGTGAGGATCATCATGCCGGGCGAGCACACCGACGCCCAGTCCGTGCGCAGCGCGTCGCGCGCCCTGTGGGGCGACATGCTCGAGGCCGGCGCCGAGATGTACGAGTACCAGCCCACGATGTACCACTGCAAGGTGCTGGTCGTGGACGGCGTGTGGGTTTCGGTCGGTTCCACCAACTTCGACAACCGTTCCTTCCGCCTCAACGACGAGGCGAACCTGAATGTCTACGATCGCGCGTTCGCCGCGCGGCAGGCTGCCGATTTCGAGGCGGACTTGAAGCGCGCGCGGCGCATCACCTATGAGGAGTGGATGTCGCGGCCCTGGGGCGAGAAGGCGAAGGAGCGCATCTTCGCCCTGCTGCGGCTGCAGCTCTGAAGGAGGTTCCATGGACAAGGCCCTCATCAAGAATCCGCCCAGCGTCTTCACGCGGCTTGCCAAGTGGACCGCGCGAATGGCCGGACGGCCCGTTGCCTTCGCGCTCGTGGTGGCGCTGGTGGCCGTGTGGGCGGTGAGCGGGCCGTACTTCCGCTACAGCGACAGCTGGCAGCTCACCATCAATACGTTCACCACGATCGTCACTTTCCTGATGGTGTTCCTCATCCAGGCGACGCAGAACCGGGACGCCGCGGCGATCCAGATCAAGCTGGACGAGATCATCCGGTCGCTGGGCAGTGCGCACAACGCGCTGCTGGACCTGGAGGAGATGGAGGAACAGGACCTCGCGCGGCTGCACGCGCACTACCTGCGGCTCGCCGAGCGTGCGCGCGGGCAGATCCGCCGCGGCCAGCCCGACACCGGCGTGCCCGAAGGACCGGCCTAGCGAAACTCCACTGCGTTGGTGTTCGCGCCGCAGAGGAGCACCCCGATGGCCGCGCCGGGCTTGGGCTTCCATGCCCCGGAGAGGAGGGCCGCCATCGCGGCCGCACCGCCCGGCTCCGCCACGACGCGAAACGTCTTCCACAACGCACGCTGCGCGTCCCGGATCGCATCATCCGTGACGAGGACCGTGCGCGCCACGTGGCGCTGCGCGACCGCGAACATCAGCGCGCCCACCTGGCGCGGCGCGAGCGAATCCGCGGCGATGCCTCCGGCGGGCGCGCCCCCGGGATGCCTGGCCTCGCGGGCGCGCGTGAGCGTCGGAGCCGCCTCGGGCTCC
>Ga0136846_1241193_pt1 | contig 11611 bp, 10 predicted proteins | sample HopSoiMetagenom2_FD_96841 | JGI IMG/M metagenome (GOLD analysis project Ga0136846, IMG submission 96841) | Grasslands soil microbial communities from Hopland, California, USA - 2 Assembly 2016 (version 4) | ecosystem: Environmental > Terrestrial > Soil > Grasslands | place: USA: Hopland... | reverse complement strand
TTGATCACGCGGCCGGCCGTCGTGTTCGGCGACGAGCCGACCGGCAACCTCGACTCGGTCTCCAGCCGGGAGATCCTCGACCTCCTGCGCCGCGCGGTCGACAGCCTCGGACAGACGATCGTGATGGTCACGCACGACCCCTCCGCCGCGACCATCGCGGACCGAGTCGTCTTCCTCGCCGACGGCCGCATCTCCGGGGTGGAGGAGCGGCCGACCATCGACACGATCCTCGATCGCCTGAGGGTGGGATCGGCATGATCGCCGTCGCCCTGCGCAGCATGGGCCAGCGCAAGCTCCGTACCGCGCTGACCGCCATCGCGATCATGCTCGGCGTCGCGATGATCGCCGGGACGTACGTCCAGACCGATCAGATCCGCGCCGCGTTCGACGACATCCTGCAGACGGCGAACGCGGGCGTGGACGCGAACGTCGCGCCGCGCACGGAGTTCACCAGCCAGTTCGTGTCGATGCAGACGATCGACGAGCGGACGGTGGTGCGCGCGGCGCGCGTGCCGGGTGTCGATCGCGCGGCCGGCGAGGTCTTCGCGATGGGCTCGCTCGTCGTCGGCGGCAGGACGGTCCAGCCGCAGTACGCCCCGGCGATGGTCATCGGCATGGTGGGCGAGCCGTTCAATCCGCTGAAGCTCGTGTCGGGACGTCTGCCGTCGGCGTCGGGCGAGATGGTCGTCAACCGAAAGCTCGCCGACGACGAGCATCTGACGCTCGGGCGCCGCGTCGGCGTCACGAGCCGCACCGGCATCCATCCCGTCCGGCTGGTCGGCATCGTCGACTTCGGCAACGTCGCCTCGATGGGCGGCGCGACGATGATCGTCGCGCCCAAGGGCGACGTGCAGGCGTGGAACCGCCTCGAAGGCAAGGTCACGAGCATCGTCGCCTCGGCCGCGCCGGGCGTCACGCCGGAGCAACTGGCCGGCAACCTGCGCCGCGCCCTGCCGCGCAGCCTCGAGGTCAAGACGGGCGCGCAGGCGACCGCCGACGCGTCGAAGCAGATCAACGACAGCATCGGTCGGTTCCTGAAGCCGATGCTGCTCGCCTTCGCGGGCGCCGCGCTGCTCGTGGGCGCGTTCATCATCTTCAACACCTTCTCGATCACCGTCGCGCAGCGCCGCCGCGAGTTCGCCCTCTTGCGTTCGCTGGGGGCGACGCGGGCCCAAGTGCTCGCGGCCGTCACCGCGGAAGCGCTGGTGCTCGGCGTCGCCGCGTCCGTCGCGGGCCTGCTCGGCGGGCTCGGGTTCTCGAAAGCGCTTGGCGGCCTCTTCGACGCCGCGGGAATGGGCATCCCGCGCGGCGCGATGGAGCTCGCGCCGCGCACGATCCTCGTTGCGTTGACCGTGGGGATCGGGGTCACTGCGGCGGCCGCCATCATCCCCGCGGTCCGCGCGACGCGCGTAGCGCCGGTCGCGGCGATGCGCGAGGAGGCCGCGCCCGAGGCGACGGCGCCAAGCCGCCGGCGCAGGGTCGCGGTCGCGCTCGTCGGCGTCCTCGGAGTCGCGCTTCTCGTCCAGGGGCTGTTCGGGTCCGGGGCGGCCTCGAGCCGGCTCGCGGCAATGGGCGCGGGCTCGGTCCTCGTGTTCGTCCTGGTCGCCATGACCGCGCGCAACGCCGTGCGCCCGCTGGCCGCCGTGGTCGGCTGGCCGCTCGAGCGCCTCGGCCACGCGACGGGGGAGCTCGCGCGCGAGAACTCCACGCGCAACCCGGCCCGCACCGCGATCACCGCTGCGGCGCTCATGGTGGGCATCGCGCTCGTCGTGTTCGTCGCCGTCCTGGCCGACGGCCTGAAGTCGTCCTTCACGAGCGCGATCGACGCGCGCGCGAGCGCCGAGCTGATCGTCACGAGCGACAACGCGATGCCGATCTCGCGCGCTGCCCTGCCACGCCTCCAAGCGCTTCCCGAGGTCGGCGCGACCGCGCCGCAGTACCTCGACCAGGTCAAGGTCAACGGAGGCCCGGTGAACGGGCTGACCGATCAGATCAACGGCGTCGAGCCGCTCGCGCTCCGTGACGTCTACCGCTTCCGCTGGATCCATGGCACGGACGCCGAGCTGCAGCGGCTCGGGCCCGGCGCGGCGATCGTCGAGGAGCAGTTCGCCAAGCAGCACAGGATCTCGGTCGGCGACCGCTTCCGCCTCACGGGGCCGACGGGCCGCGACGCGACCTTGACGGCCATCGCCGAGTACCGCGACCCGCAGCTGCTGCAGGGCGTGATGATCGACGTGCGGCAGTTCCGCGGGCTCTCGCCGGTGACCGACCCGATGGCGTACTTCGTCCGGCTCCTGGACGGCCGCGACGTCGCGGCGGCCAAGCGGCACGCCGTCGCCGCGCTCGCGCCGTTCCCCGCGGCCAAGGTGCGCACCCGCGCCGAGTACAACCACTGGCTCACGAGCCAGCTCGACCAGCTCGTGTACCTGCTCTACGCCCTGCTCGCGATGAGCGTGGTCATCTCGATGTTCGGTATCGCCAACAGCCTGTTCCTCTCGATCCACGAGCGCACGCGCGAGCTCGGGATGCTCCGCGCCGTCGGTGCGACCGCCGCCCAGGTCCGGCGCATGATCCGCTACGAGAGCGTCATCACGGCGCTCATCGGCGGGATGCTCGGCACGGTCGTCGGCGTGATGCTCGCGTGGCTCACCACCTTCGCCGTGAAGGACCTCGGCGTCGGTTTCAGCCTGCCGCTGGCGCAACTCGCGACGTTCCTGGTGCTGGCCGTCGTCGTCGGCGCGGTCGGGGCGATTGCCCCGGCGCGGCGCGCGGCCCGGCTGAACATCCTCGACGCGATCCATAGCGAGTGACCGCGCGCCGGCGGGGCGACACCGTAGTTCGCCGCGCCCCCCATCGCGCAAGGCCACGATGGCGCGCGGCGGCGCCGGCTGAAGAATCGCTTCGATGCTTCAGATCCGCATCCACGGGCGCGGCGGCCAGGGCGTCGTCACGGCCGCCGAGCTTCTGTCGGTCGCCGCCTTCCTCGAAGGCCGCCACGCGCAGGCGTTCCCGAGCTTCGGCTCCGAGCGCACCGGCGCGCCGGTCGTCGCGTTCTGCCGGATCGACGACCGCCCGATCCGGAGCCACGAGCCGATCGCGCGTCCCGACGCACTGATCGTGCAGGACCCGACGCTGCTCCACCAGGTCGACGTCTTCGGCGGCCTGCGCGACGGCGGGTGCGTCGTCATCAACACCGGCCGCGGCATCCGTGAGCTCGGCCTCGCCGACGTGGAGTCGCGCTTCCGGCTGCTGACCGTGCCCGCGACCGACCTCGCGCGCGAGCATCTGGGGCGACCGATCCCGAGCGCCGCGCTGCTCGGCGCGTTCGCCGCGGCGACGGGCGCGGTCGCGATCGACTCCGTCGCGGCAGCGATCGACGAGCGCTTCGCCGACCGGGTCGCCGCGGGCAACATCGCCGCCGCGCGCGCCGCGCACGACCTGATCGGAGAGCTGGCCGGTGCTTAGGCAGATCGAGGGCTCGAAGGCGGTCGCCGAGGCGGTCGCGCTGTGCCGGCCCGAGGTGATCGCGGCGTATCCGATCTCGCCGCAGACGCACATCGTCGAGGCGCTGTCGGCGCTCGTGAAGGACGGCGCGCTCGCGCCGTGCGAGTACATCAACGTCGAGTCGGAGTTCTCGGCGATGTCGGTCGCGATCGGCGCGTCGGCCGCGGGAGCGCGGGCGTACACCGCGACCGCGAGCCAGGGCCTGCTCTACATGGTCGAGGCGGTCTACAACGCCTCCGGACTCGGGCTGCCGATCGTGATGACGGTCGCCAACCGGGCGATCGGCTCGCCGATCAACATCTGGAACGACCACAGCGACGCGATGTCCCAGCGCGACTCGGGGTGGATCCAGCTCTACGCCGAGAGCAACCAGGAGGCGCTCGACCTCCACGTCCAGGCATTCCGCCTCGCCGAGGAGCTCTCGCTGCCGGTGATGGTCTGCATGGACGGCTTCGTGCTCACCCACGCGGTCGAGGGCGTCGATGTGCCGTCCCAGCTCGAGGTCGACGCGTTCCTGCCGCCGTTCGAGCCGCGCCAGGTGCTCGACCCGGACAACCCCGTGACGATGGGCGCGATGGTCGGCCCCGAGGCGTTCACCGAGGTGCGCTACCTGATGCACGCCAAGCAGATGCTCGCGCTCGACGCGATCCCGCGCATCGCCGGCGACTTCTCCGCCGCGTTCGGGCGCGACTCGGGCGGCCTCGTCCGCGGCTACCGGCTCGAAGACGCCGAGACGGTGATCGTCGCGCTCGGCTCGGTGCTCGGCACGATCGAGGACGTCGTCGACGAGATGCGCGAGCGGGGCGAGCGCGTCGGCGCGCTGGCGATCCGCTGCTTCCGGCCCTACCCGCTCGACGCGGTCCGCGCGGCGCTCAGCGCCGCGAAGCGGGTCGTCGTCCTCGAGAAGGCGTTCGCGGTCGGCGTCGGCGGGATCGTCGGCCAGAACGTTCGCCTGGCGCTCGACGGCCTGCGCGTGCCGGTGCACGACGTCGTGGGCGGCCTCGGCGGGCGCCCCATCACGAACGCCTCGCTGCACCGGTTGCTCGACGACGCCCTCGCCGGCCGTCTCGGGAGCCTCACCTTCCTCGACCTCGACACCGAGGTCGTCGGGCGCGAGCTCCAGCGACTCACCGGCGCCCCGAGCTAGGAGCTGCCTGATGCCCTTTCAACCCGTCAAGTTCGAGCAGGTCGGGACGTTCGCCGTCGGCAATCGCCTGCTCGAGCCCGACGAGCGCACGGTCCAATCCGACCGCCGGCGCTCGAACACCCTGACGTCCGGCCACCGCGCCTGCCAGGGCTGCGGCGAGGCGCTCGGCGCGCGCTACGTCCTCGACAGCGCGATGCGCGCGACCGGCGGCCAGCTCGTCGCCGCCAACGCGACCGGCTGCCTCGAGGTGTTCTCCACGCCGTATCCCGAGAGCTCGTGGCAACTGCCGTGGATCCACTCCTTGTTCGGCAACGCGCCGGCCGTGGCCACCGGAGTCGCCGCCGCGCTGAAGGCCAAGGGCCGCACCGACGTGCGCGTGATCGGCCAGGGCGGCGACGGCGGCACGGTCGACATCGGCTTCGGCGCGCTGTCCGGCATGTTCGAGCGAAACGACGACGTGCTGTTCGTCTGCTACGACAACGAGGGCTACATGAACACCGGGGTCCAGCGCTCGGGCGCGACGCCGCCCGCGGCGCGCACCGCTACGACACAGGCCGTCGGCGACCACCCGGGCAACCCCTTCGGCCAGGGCAAGAGCGCGCCGCTCATCGCGATGGCGCACGAGATTCCCTACGTCGCGACCGCGACGGTCGCGGACCTGCACGACCTCGAGGCCAAGGTCGAGCGGGCGATGGAGCTGCGCGGCGCGCGCTACTTGCACGTCCTGGTCAGCTGTCCCCTGGGCTGGGGGACGGCCTCGCGGGACTCCATCCACATCGCGCGGCTCGCGCGCGAGACCGGCCTGTTCCCCGTCTTCGAGGCCGAGCACGGCGATGTCGTCGTGGTCTCGAAGATCCGCCACCGCACGCCGGTCGAGGACTACCTGCGCCCGCAGCGACGCTTCGCGCACCTCTTCGCCCCGACACTCCGCACCGATGTGATCGCCGACATCCAGGCGCGGGCCGACCGCAACATCGCGCGCTTCGGCCTGCTCGACGACGTCCCACCCGAGGAGCCCTCCTGATGGACAAGCCGTTCGCGATCACACTCGACACCGCCTCCAGCCTGGCCAACAAGACCGGCTCGTGGCGCACCGAGCGCCCCGTGTACGTGCACCGTGCGGCGCCGTGCGGGACGGCGTGCCCCGCCGGCGAGGACGTCCAGGGCTGGCTGTACAACGCCGAGGAGGGCGACTACGAGACCGCCTGGCGGAAGATCATGGAGACCAACCCGCTGCCCGCCGTCATGGGCCGCGTCTGCTACCACCCGTGCGAGACGGCCTGCAACCGCGGCCAGCTCGACGAGGCGGTTGGCATCAACTCCGTCGAGCGCTTCCTCGGCGACGAGGCGATCCGTCAAGGCTGGACTGCCGGCCCCGTCCCGCCGGCCTCGGGCAAGCGGGTCCTCGTCGTCGGCGCCGGGCCCTCGGGCCTGTCTGCCGCCTACCATCTCGCGCGCCTCGGTCACGCCGTCGCGATCCACGACGCCGGGCCGGCGGCCGGCGGCATGATGCGCTTCGGCATCCCCACCTACCGCCTGCCGCGCGACGTGCTCGACGCCGAGGTGCAGCGGATCCTCGAGCTGGGCGTCGAGCTGCACCTGAACAGCAAGGTCGATGACGTCGACGCCGCGGTGCGCGACGGCGGCTTCGACGCCGCGTTCGTCGCCGTCGGCGCCCACCTCGGCAAGCGCGCCTACATCCCGGCCGGCTCGGCGTCGCACGTGCTGGACGCGGTCTCGCTGTTACGCAGCATGGAGGGCGAGGAGCCGCCGCAGCTCGGCCGCCGCGTCGTCGTCTACGGCGGGGGCAACACCGCGATGGACGCCGCGCGCACCGCCAAGCGGCTTGGCGCCGAGGAGGCGATCGTCGTCTACCGGCGCACGCGCGACCGGATGCCCGCTCACGACTTCGAGGTCGAGGAAGCCGTGGAGGAGGGCGTCCTCATGAAGTGGCTGTCGACCGTCAAGAACGTCGGCGACGGGCGCCTGGAGCTCGAGCGCATGGAGCTCGACGACAGCGGCTTCCCGCAGCCGACCGGCGAGGTCGAGGAGCTCGAAGCCGACTCGCTCGTCCTCGCGCTCGGCCAGGAGTCCGACCTCTCGCTGCTCGAGCGTGTCGACGGCGTGCGCATCGACGACGGCGTGGTCGAGGTCGGCCCCGACCTCATGACCGGCCATCCGGGCATCTTCGCCGGCGGCGACATCGTCCCGGCGGAGCGCACCGTCACGGTCGGGATCGGCCACGGCCGCACAGCCGCGCGGAACATCGACGCCTGGCTCCGGGGCGCCGCAAGCGCCCAGCCGGACGCCCGCGATCCGGCGCCATTCGAGGGCCTGAACACGTGGTACTACGCCGACGCGCCCAAGACGGTTCGCCCGCAGCTCGAGCTTGCCCGGCGCCGGTCGACGTTCGACGAGGTCACCGGCGGGCTCGACGCCTCGACCGCGCTCTTCGAGGCGCGGCGCTGCCTGTCGTGCGGCAACTGCTTCGCCTGCGACAACTGCTTCGGCGTCTGCCCCGACAACGCGGTCGTGAAGCTCGAGCCCGGCGGCGCATACGCCTACGCCATCGACCTCGACTACTGCAAGGGATGCGGCATCTGCGCCGCCGAGTGCCCGGCCGGCGCGATCGCGATGGAGCGCGAGGAGATCTGAGGTCGCCTCGTCAGCGCCGCGGGCGCGAGCCGCGCCGCGCGCGTGGTGCGAGGAGGTAGTTGGAGTACTCGAGCATCACGTGCCTGGGGTCGGCCGCGTACCGCTCGCCATCGCGATAGCCGAGCAGGTGGCCGTACTCGTGCACCATGAGTGCCGGGAGATGGGTCCGGCGCATCCTGGTTCCGGCGGGCCAGGCGACGAGCGCCGTGCGGCTCACGCCGATGTGCCGCCCATACCCGCCGCCCGGGACCGGCGCGATCTCCGCAACGGCGAGGCAGCCGGGCACGTCGACGATCGTGACCGTGGCCGGCACCGTCATGCGCCAGTACGCGTGCGCGAGGCGGAGGCCGACCACCACGCTCGGCGCGCCGGTGAGGTTGATGCCGTTCCAGTCGGGCGTGGCGATGTCGGCCATCGCCGACGGGGCTCCCGCGAACGAGAGGGCGAGGGCGAGGGTGAGGACGAGGGCGCATCGGGTCATCTTGGGCTCCCAACCGCGAGCCGTGGGTTCGACGCTTACAGCGTGGCCTTCCGAGCGTCGTGCGTCATCGGATGTTGAGTGCATGACGCCCGCCCGAAACTACGGTCGCCGGGTCGCGGTGAGGGCGCGAACGCGGTCAGAGCAGGCCGCTCAGGCCGTGCAGCGCCGCCGTTCCGAGGGCGACCTCGAGCGCGACGCCGGCGGCGCCGGTGGCGACTCCGAGCACGACGATCGCGAAGTCCTCGAGCAGGACACCCAGCGAGAGGAGCACGACGCCGAGCGCCGGGAGCGTGTCGAGGCCGGTGAACGGCGGTGCGAGGAACGCGCCGAGGGAGCCGGCGAGCGCCAGCGCCCCGAAGACGATGTTGCTCAGCCGGTGATCGAACAGGAACCGCAGCCGGGGGCGCGAGATTCGCTCCAGGCGCCGGATGAGCGCCAGCAGCCCGTGTAGGAATCGGCGGCGTCCGCCACTGGCCATTTCGAGCCGCGACCAGCGGCGCGGGAGCCACACCTCGCTCCGGCCGGCGAGCAGCTCGAGCGCGATCAGCATCGCGATCAGCTCGAAGACGTGCGTGGCGCCGCCGGTCGGGAGGGGCAGTGCGGGTACGCCCAGAAGCAGCACGAACACGAGCGCGAAGCTCTTCGCGCCGAAGACGGCCGCGAGACCGCCGAGCGACGTGTCGCCACCGGTGCGCAGCCACTGCTCGAGCTCGTCCGCGACGGTCGGCGCATCGCGCCGGGAGTCGGCAGGCCCTCGGGCAGAGGTTCGGTCCGGGCGGGAGAAGCGCATGACGTCGGACCTGACCGTACGTTGCGCGCCGCCGCTGGGCATCCGCGCCGGCTGGGCGGCCGACCCCGGAGCGACGAGACGGGGCGGCACATGCGCCGCCCCGTTCGCGATCGCGTTGCCGTCCCGCTAGGCGGTCACGGCCGCCGTCTCATTGGCGCCGGCCGCTGCGCCGTCGCCGGCACCGAAGTCGAACACGAGGCGCGGGCTCGGGGCCGTGCCGTCGAGGACCTGCTCGATGGCGTCGTTGACGTTCTCCAGGACGAGCGGCGAGCGGAACACCGAGGTCATGTCCCGGCGATGCAGCTCGAAGACCTCCTGGAGGTCGGTGTGTGTGCCGACGATCGAGCCGCGGACCGTGAGGCCGGCGAGGACGGTCTCGAAGATCGGCAGCTTCATGTGGTTGTCCGCGGGCAGCCCGACGCATACCAGCGTCCCGCCGCGGCGCAGCGAGCCGAGCGCCTGCTCGAACGCGGTGGGGTTGACGGCCGTCGCGATCGCCGCTCGGGCGCCGCCGAGGCGCTTGATCGCGGCGATCGGATCCTGTTCGCCGGCGTGGACGACGTGCTCGGCGCCCAGCTCGCGGGCCGTCTCGAGACGCTCTGCGTTGATGTCGACGGCGACGACGGACGCGCCGGTGATGGCCGCGTATTGGATCGCCAGATGCCCGAGCCCGCCGGCGCCGAACACGGCGATCAGGTCGGAGGACCGTGCGCCGGACACCTTGACGGCCTTGTACGTCGTCACGCCGGCGCACGTGAGCGGCGCGGCGTCGAGGGGATCGATGCCGTCGGGGACCACGACGACGTGGCGCGCGTAGCCGACCGCGTACTCGGCGAAGCCGCCGTTGATCGAGTAGCCGGTGTTCTGCTGGGACTCGCACAGCGTCTCCCAGCCGGTGTTGCAGTAGGCGCAGTCGCCGCACGCGTAACCGAGCCACGGCAGTGCGACGCGCATTCCATCGACGATGCCGTGGGCGTTGCCCGGCCCGACGCGCTCGACGATCCCCACGCCTTCGTGGCCGGGGATGAACGGCAGCGGCGGCTTGACAGGCCATTCGCCCCGCGCCGCGTGGATGTCCGTGTGACAGAGGCCGGAAGCCTCGATGCGGACGAGCACTTGCTGCTCGCCGGGCTCCGGGATCGGGACATCCTCGATGACGAGCGGGCGGGTGTAGTCGTGGACGACGGCTGCCTTCATCGCTGTGGCTCCTTGGTCGCGTGCTGGGCCGCCCACGCTCCCACCGCCCGGCGGGCGCTCCATCCGCGGATCCCCCGACCGCTGCTCCGTAGTCCCCCACCGCACGAGCGCGGGGTGTTGCCGATGACGGGCGGGCGGCCGCCCGCGACCGTGAACCGGACGATTACGCCGCCGCATCGATCGCTTCCCTGAGAGGAGTCCCATGAACAAGCCCGCATCGATCCTTCTCGTCACCATCGGCGCCCTCTCGTTCCTGGCCTCGAGCATCCGTCCGGGGCTCCTCGGTGAGGGCGTGCGGTTCGCGCGCTGGCATAGCCGCTGGCGCTGAGCGGCCCGAAAGCGAGGGCCCGCCCTTACGCCCCGGCCACGTGCAGCGTGACGACGGTGATGAGCCCGACGGCCGAGGCGCCGCGCCGCTCGGCGATCCGTTCCCGACGCGCCGGTGCGCGGGAGCGGCTGGTGTTCCGTGCGGCGATCGCATGCGCCGCGTTCGCTGCCATCGACGACGCCTTCCTGCACCCGGAGCCGGGAACGGGTGCCGGGGACCACCTGGTGTCCGCGCTCCTCCCGGTCTCAGCGGCGCTGCTGCTCGCCGTCGTGTATCCCCGTCTCGGTCCGGGGCTTCGCGCCGGCGCGGCGCTCTTGTGCGGCGTCCTTGCCGTCACGGCGGGGGTCGCCGACGGCTTGCGTCACGTGCTGGTGGATCGCCCCGTGGGCGACGACCTCTCGGTCATGCTCGCCGGTGTGGCGGGCGTCGCGCTCGTCGCACTCGCTCTGCTCACCCTGTGGCGCACCCGCCGGCACGACGAGCGCCCGCTTCGCCGCTACGCGCGGCGTGCGGTCGTGGCCTTCGCCGCGGTCGTGGCCGGTGTGTTCCTCGTGCTGCCGGCCGCCATCGCGATCGTCGCCACCCATCGCGCGCGCGAGCCCGTGGTCGCCGCCCACCTCGGACGCGGATACGGCCCGGTCACCTTCGTCACCTCGGACGGGCTGCGCTTGAACGGCTGGTATGTGCCGTCCCAAAACCGGGCCGCGGTGATCGTCACGCCGGGGCGCATCGGCCCGATCGCCCACGCGCGCATGCTCGCCCGCAGCGGATACGGCGTCCTGCTGTTCGACCGGCGCGGGGAAGGCGAGAGCGACGGTGACTTCAACGCCTACGGATGGGCCGGCGACGCCGACATCAAGGCGGCCGTGACGTTCCTGCGCGGGCGCGCGGACGTCGACCCCGCGCGGATCGGCGGTCTCGGCCTCTCCGTCGGCGGCGAGATGCTGCTGGAGACCGCCGCCGAGGATCGGCGCCTCAGCGCCGTGGCCACCGAGGGCGCGAGCGTGCGCTCGATCGCCGAGGAATGGCACATGCCCGGTATCGGCCGGCTACGCAAGCCGTTCACGCCGATGGTGGCGCAGACCCTCAGCGTCAGCGTCCTCGCCAACCGGCGGCCACCGCCGGACCTGCTCGAGCTCGTCGGGCGCATCGCACCGCGACCGCTGTTGCTCATCCGCGGAATGGACGGCCAGCCGAGCGAGATCCTCAACCGCGCCTTCTACGAGGTCGCCGGCGCGCCGAAGACCCTGTGGGAGGTGCCCGGGGCGGGGCACACGCAGGCGTTGGCCGCGGACCCGCGGGGATATGAGCGGCGCGTGGTCGGCTTCTTCGATCGCGCGCTTCTTCGCCGGGCGCGCTAAGCGCTCGCTGCCGCGGCGAGACCTTCGCGTGTGACGCTTCCGGCCGAGGTTGACCGCAGCGCGGCGGACCAAAAGCCTCGTAGGCGGCCCGGTTCGGCGGTGACCTGCCAGCATGCCCGCCCGTGACCCGCCCCGTCGCGCGTCCCTC
>Ga0136846_1225148_pt1 | contig 11611 bp, 11 predicted proteins | sample HopSoiMetagenom2_FD_96841 | JGI IMG/M metagenome (GOLD analysis project Ga0136846, IMG submission 96841) | Grasslands soil microbial communities from Hopland, California, USA - 2 Assembly 2016 (version 4) | ecosystem: Environmental > Terrestrial > Soil > Grasslands | place: USA: Hopland... | reverse complement strand
GCGGAATACACGGCAGACGAGGACGGCGACGCCCTGCTCCGGCGTGCGGACGACGCGCTCTACCGCGCGAAGCGGCACGGCAAGAACCGCGTTTCCGTGGACGGACGGGCCGCCGACACCGCGTCGTCGGGCGCGGCATAGATACTTCGGATGTGCGGAGCTCTCCTAGCGCGCTCCGGCTTGTGCTGCTGGTCGCCGCCGGCATGGCCTCGGGCTACCTGTGGCGCCTGGCCTCCGAGCCGGCGCAGCCACAGACGGTCGTCGCGCAGCCGCCGCCCGCACTGCATTCGCGCACGACGGTCACCGCTGCGCCCGCCCGGCCGAGTGCGGTGGCGAAGCCTCCAGCCGCCGCGCACGCCGGCGAACCGGCGGTCGCGCGCGCGTCAGTCACGCGGGCAGTCCTGATCTCGGGCGTACGCCGCGGCCGTGTGACGACGGCTGTCGGGCGAGGCCGCCCATCGGGCAAGCCGCCGTCGGCGCCTCGCCCGACCCCGGGCTCAAGCTCTGGCCGGACGCCGCCGCCAACGCCTGCACCCACGCCTGCGCCGACGCCGAAACCCACACCGCCGCCGGTGCAGCAACCCGCGCCGAGGCCACCCGCGCCGACCCCAGCGCCGCCGCCGTCGCAGCCGGCCGAGCAGATCTCGACACCGGTGCCTCCGCCGGCGTCCCCGCCGGCCCCCGGGCCGAGCACGTCGCCGCCACCTCCGCCTCCGCCGCCGCCGGCGACCGAGTCGTCGAAGCCGGGGTGGGGCAAGGGCGATCCGAATCACACGCACGCCGGGCCGCCGGGCCACGGCTAGCGCAGAGGCTCAGCCGCCGCCGTAGATCGAGATCGGCATCTGGTCGAGCAGGATCTCGTCGGCGGTGTCCGGCAGGTCGGCCTCCAGCTGCTCGACCAGCGGGCGTGCGGCCGGCGCGGCCGCGAAGAGCCGCGTCACGACCTCGTCCGTCGTCGCCAGCTGCACGAGCTCCTGCTTGAACGGCCGCGGAAACCGTCCGCGCCCCAGATACCAGCCGTAGAACTTCTTCAGGAAGCCGGCTGCGCGGTGCTCACCGAGCTCGCGCACCGTCTCGCGCACGAAGAGGACGAGCTCCGCGACGATCTCCTCTCGCGTCGGCTCGGCCACGTCCGCGTCGACGATCTCGCGGAGCGCCCACGGGTTCCCCTGCGCGCCCCGGCCGACCATGACCGCTGCGGCTCCGGTCGTCGCGAGCACCGCCTGCGCGCGTGCGCGTGAGGTGACGTCGCCCGACGCGATCACGGGAACGTCCACGCGCTCGACCAGCTCCGCCGTCAACGCGTGATCCGCCTCGCCGGTGTACATCTGCTTCGCGCTGCGCGGGTGGAGCGTCAGCGACGCGGCGCCCGCATCGACGAGCCGTGGGCCAACGTCGAGACACGTGCGCGATCCGTTCTCGAGCCCGCGTCGCATCTTGACGCTGATCGGAATCGAGACCGCATCGGCCATCGCCGCGACGATGCGGCATGCGCGCTCGGGATCGTCGAGCAACGTCGCACCCGCACCCGTCTTCGTCACCTTGCGGACGGGACAGCCGAAGTTGACGTCGACGAGGTCGGCGCCCGCAGCCTCGACCATTCGCGCCGCGTCGGCCATCACCGGCGGGTCGGACCCGAAGATCTGGATCGCGAGTGGGTGCTCGTCGGACGCGACGCGGAGGTAGCCGAGCGTCCTCTCGTTGCGGTGCTCGAGCCCGGCGCAGGAGACCATCTCGGAGCACACGAGCCCGGCCCCGTAACGGCGTCCCTGACGACGGAACGCCTGCACGCTGACGCCCGCCATCGGCGCGAGCACGAGCCGCGTCGGGATCTCGACATCGCGGATCCACCAGCGTTCACGCAGATTCACCTGCACAGGGGCGAAAATGTTACCGGCAACGCGTATTGACGCCGACCCGGCACCCAGCTACCATTCCCGCCCGCGACGGCGCCTCCAGCGCCGCGTTTTCTGTAAGAAGGGGTGTTAAGCCGTGAAGGAAGTCATCCTCACGCCTGAAGGGTTCGAGAGGCTCAAGCAGGAGATCGAGGAGCTCTCGACCGTCCGGCGCCGCGAGGTCGCAGAGCGGATTCGGATCGCGCGCGAGTTCGGCGACATCGCCGAGAACGCAGAGTACGACGATGCGAAGAACGAGCAGATGCTGCTCGAGCACCGGATCGCGACCCTCGAAGAGCGCCTGCGCGACGCCCGTGTGATCGACAAGAAGAACGTTCCGAAGGACATCGTCTCGGTCGGGTCACACGTGAAGTTGCGCGACGTCGACGCGAAGAAGACGTTCGAGTACGACATCGTCGGGTCGGCGGAGGCCAACCCGTCCCAGAACAAGCTGTCGAACGAGTCGCCGGTGGGCAAGGCGATCATCGGCAAGAAGAAGGGCGAGACCGTCGAGGTCGCTGCGCCGCGCGGCAAGCTCAAGTTCAAGATCCTCGAGATCAAAGCGGCGTAGGCGCGCCGCCTGCTGCGCACGCAGACGACGTAGGGACGGACGCGGGACGGCCCGCGTGATCGACCTCCATTCGCACATCCTCCCGGCGCTCGACGACGGCGCACGCGACATCGACGGTGCGCTTGCGATCGCGCGCGCTGCGGTCGCGGACGGCGTGCGCGCGATTGCTGCGACGCCGCATGTTCGCCGCGATTACCCGACGTCGCCGAAGGACATGCAGGCGGCACTCGAACGCGTCCGTGAGGCGGTCGCCGGCGAGCAACTCGAGATCGACGTCCTTCCGGGCGGCGAGGTCGCGCTCGCCGAGGCGGCGACACTCGACGAAGAGACGCTGCGTGGATTCGGGCTCGGCGGGAACCGCGACGTGCTGCTCGTCGAGACGCCGTACACCGGCTGGCCGCTCGCGTTCGGCGACGTGATCGTCCGACTGCGCGGTTTTGGCATCACGCCCGTGCTCGCGCACCCGGAGCGAAACCGTGAGGTGCAGAACGACGTGTCGCGGCTCGAGCGCCTGGTCACTGCAGGCGCGCTCGTCCAGGTCACGGCAGCGTCGCTCGACGGGCGTCTTGGACGTGGCGTGCGCGCGTGTGCGCAGCGGCTGCTCGAGCTGGAGCTCGTACACCTGCTCGCAAGCGACGCACATGCGCCCGAGCTCCGTGAGGCCGGGCTGTCGCGGGCTCGCGACACCGTCGGCGGTGCGCTCGGGCGGTGGCTCACGGACGACGTGCCGGCCGCGATCGTCGCGGGCCGGCGGCTGTCGAGACGCCCGCAACCCGAGCCGAAGCGAGGGCTGTTCGCCCGCCGTCGCGGCCGATAGGCTCGCGCGCGTGCCGAAGCGGTTGAAGCTCGCGAAGCGCTTCCCCGACCGCGCGGAAGTCGCGTCGGTCCGCGCGGAGGCCGACGGCCTCGAAGCGGGCGCAGAAGGCGAGGCAGAACACCGGCTCGCGGGGCGGATCCTCGCGCGGCGCGACCTCGGCAAGCTGATGTTCCTCGATCTCGTCGATCGAAGCGGGCGCATCCAGTTGCTCGTGCGACCGGACGAGGTCGGCGGCGTCGATCTCGACCTCGGCGACATCGTCGGTGTCGCCGGCGTGGCGACGCGGACGCGGCGCGGCGAGCCCTCGCTCGCGGTCCGAACGCTCGAGGTCTTGGCGAAGATCCGTGCGCCGCTGCCGGACACCTTCCACGGCATCACCGACGTCGAGCAGCGCTACCGACGCCGGTACCTCGACCTGCTGATGAACGAGGACGCGCGGCGAACGGCGTTGACACGCGCGCGCATGGTCACCGCGGTTCGCACGTACCTGGACGGAGAGGGGTTCGTCGAAGTGGAGACGCCGATCCTGCAACCGCGCTACGGCGGTGGGTTCGCCGAGCCGTTCGTGACGCATTCCGACTACCTGGACCAGGATCTCTACCTCCGGATCGCCGACGAGCTCTATCTGAAGCGGTTGATCGTCGGTGGTCTCGAGAAGGTGTACGAGCTCTCGAAGGACTTCCGGAACGAGAACGTGTCGTACAAGCACTCGCCGGAGTTCACACAGGTCGAGTGGTACGAGGCGTACGCGGATTACCGCGACACGATGGTGCGGACCGAGCAGTTGGTCGAGCGCGCCGCGCTCGCCGCGACCGGGACGACGAAGGTGACCTTCCGTGGGCATGAGGTCGAGCTCGCGGCGCCGTGGGCGCGCGTCTCGTTCGTCGAGGCGCTCGCGGACAGAGGCGCGTGGTCGCGCGACGAGCACGAGCTGCGCGCGATGCTGCAGCACGCAGACGTCGACACGTCGCAGGACAAGACGTGGTCGCAGCTCGTCGACCACGCGTATTCGCACTTCGTCGAGCCCGAGCTCGTCCAGCCGACGTTCGTCTACGACTGGCCGATCGAGTTGTCGCCGTTCGCGCGGACGACCGACGCGGACGACACGCTCGTCGAGCGCTTCGAGGCGGTCGTGTGCGGGATGGAGTTCGCGAACGCGTTCAGCGAGCTGAACGACAGCGAGGAGCAGGCGCAGCGGTTCGCGATGCAGGCGGAGGAGCGTGCCGCCGGCGCGGCCGAAGCGGAAGAAGGGGACCCCGACTTCGTCGAGGCGATGTCGTACGGGATGCCGCCCACCGGCGGGTGCGGCGTCGGGATCGATCGCCTCGCGATGGTGCTGACCGGAAGCGACGCGATTCGCGACGTGATCCTCTTTCCGGCACTCCGCCACCGAGCGTGAGTCCCCGTCTCGCGCGGTGGCGCCGGCCGCCCGTCGGGGATGAGCGTGAGCGGCGCCTGCGCGAGCGCGAGCAGCTGGTCGAGCAGAGGACGAAGGCCGTCGGCGAGCGCGAGCGCGCGGTCGCCAGGCGCGTTCGCGAGCTGGCGGCACGAGAGGAGGCATTGATCGCGCGGGAGCAGGCTCGGCTCGACGACCCGGTCGTCGCGTCCGCTCCTGAACGCGTCGAGCCCGTCACGCGTGCGCATGAAGCGGCGCCGCCCTCCGCGCCCGTCGCGGAGCGACTGCCGCTGAACGTCGACGAGCTGGCGCGGCTCGTCGACGCTTCGTCGGCGCCCCTGGAGTTGAGCGAGGAATGGCGGACATATCTGTTCTTCCTCCGGGGATATGCGGCCCTCGACGGCACGTTGCCGGAGAGCTTCGAGAGCCTCGTCGACGAGGTCTTCTCGGACCTGAGGCGCCGTTCTCGCTAACTTGGCCGCGTGATGGGGGTCATACGATTCGTGGTCCGAGCCCGGCGCATCGCCGCCCTCGTGGGCGTCACTGCTGCCGCCGCCGCTGTCGTCGCGACGGTCGGGCTGCGTGCGGCCGACATCGCCACGACCGGCCCGGTCGCCGACGCCACCGTCTCGTCGGCCCGGCCCGCAGCCAACTCCGGCCGCACCCGGACGCTCGTCGTCTCGGCTCGGCCGCGCGCGCTTGCATATGTGCAGTTCGTCGCGCCTGCAGCAGCATCGACGTCGGAGAGCGTCACGCTCCGGCTGTACGCGACGAGCCGACCAAGAGGGACGTTCGCCGTTCGCCGTGCCGCGTCGGAAGCATGGCGCGAACGCGGGATCACCGCACGCAATGCGCCGCGTGCGGTCGCGCCGGCGGTGACGTTCGCGCCGCGCGCCGCGGGATGGGCGAGCGTCGACGTCACGCGGCTCGTCCGCGCGTCCGGGCGGGTAACGCTCGTCGTCTCGACGGCGTCTGGGCGCGGCGTGTTCGCGAGCCGTGAGACCAGCCGCCGGCCGCAACTCGTCGTCGCGCAAGCCGCGTCGACCGATCCGGTCCTGCTCGCGGCCGGCGACGTGGCCGGCTGCAACGTCAACGGCGACGAGATCACCGCCGCGATGATCGACAAGCTTCCGGGAACGGTCGCGGCACTCGGCGACCTCGCGTACGAGAACGGCACGGACACGGAGTTCGCGAACTGTTACGCGCCCTCATGGGGCCGGTTCAAGGATCGAACGCGCCCGGCGGTCGGGAACCACGAGTACCAGACGCCAAACGCGACGGGGTACTTCAACTACTGGGGCTCCGCGGCCGGGAATCCGGCCCAGGGCTACTACAGCTACGAGCTCGGCTCGTGGCACGTCGTCGTGCTGAACAGCATGTGCGCGGCCGGCTGTTCGGCGGGAACGCAGCAGGAGCAATGGCTGCGGGCGGACCTTGCTGCGCATCCGGCAAAGTGCACGCTCGCGTACTGGCATCACCCGCTGTTCAGCTCCGGCGAGGTCCCGCCCGCCACAGACGCGCGCGCGTTCTGGGACGACCTGTACGCCGGCGGCGCCGAGGTCGTCCTCAACGGGCATGCGCACAACTACCAGCGGTACGCGCCACAGACGCCAAGCGGTCAGGCCGACGCCGCCCGCGGCATCCGCGAGTTCGTCGTCGGAACCGGCGGGCGGAGCCACCATTCCGCGACGCCGAGGGCCACGAACGAAGAGGTCGTGAACGACACGACGTTCGGCGTCCTGCGGCTCGTGCTGCACGCGAATTCGTACGACTGGAAGTTCCTCCCGGAGCCGGGGAAGACGTTCACCGACTCCGGCTCCGGCACCTGCCACTAGCGCCGGCGCACGTCCACGGAGGGGTCGCCGGGTTCATCCGGGAGGGATGACATGGCTCGCGCCCGCGGCGGGATGGTTGGTCGACGACGCCGCGCCTCTGGCGCCGAAATCGGACGAAAGGACTCCGGCCGATGGTCGCAAGCGACTTCCCCTTCGTGGACGGGATGTGGCCGACGACGAGCGACGTTCCGCCCAACCCTCTTAGTCCCTCGAACGAGTGATTCGGCGAGCAGCGCCGGCTTCCGAGACGGGAAGACATGCCGCCGCATTCGTCGCTCCGGCGACGCGCCGCTCGCACCGCTCTCGTTCTCGCCGCCGCGATCGCCGCCGTGGCGTCCGCTCCACCGGCACGCGCGGCTGAGCTCGGGCAGGCAGTCCTCCAGCCGCACGAGCCTGCCGCAGCGCCGCTTCGGTGGGAGGGCGTGCATGCGGGGCTCCGCCTCGTGCGGCCGCGTGCAACCACGCCGTTCGCGCGCGTCACGATGGCGGCGCGCTCGGGCAGGTTCTGGATCTTCCGCAGCCCAAGGCCGGTACGCGTCACCGACACGGGGACCGACTACACGAGCAGCGCCTGGGTCCGGGCCGCGCGCCCTCTGACGGTCTGCGTGCGGCTCCGCGAGTCGATTCACGGCCGCCCAGTGGGATCGGCGCGCGCGTGCGTCTGGGCGAAAAGGGGCTGGCGCCGAATTCCAGAGTTGCACTACCGCGCTCGCGAGGCGGGCACGACGCTCGGGCTCGCCGTGTTCGGTCGCGGCGTCGAGGGCGAGCGGTTCGACGTCCGCGGCGTGCGCCTCCTCGCAGCGCGCCCGGCACCGACCGCCGCACCTGGGCCCGAGTTCGGGACGCAATTTCACTGCACGTGGTCGTTCTACAACGACGCCGATCGCGCGGCCGTGCTGGACAAGCTCGCTGCCGCCGGCGTGCATTGGGTCCGCATCGACCTGGGGTGGGCGTCGTTACAGGCTGAGCGTGGGCAGCTGAGCAGCTGGTACGTCGACGTCGCCGACCGTTGCGTCGATCTTGCGCGCGCTCGCGGCCTCCGCGTGCTCGCGACGCTCTGGGCGACGCCGGGCTGGGCGAACGGCGGCGGGCCCGTCTCGAAGCCGCCCGCCGACATCGGCGACTACGCGTGGATCGCCCGGTGGGCCGCGGACCACTTCCGAGGTCGCGTCGCGGCGTGGGAGATCTGGAACGAGCCGGATCCGACGCAGTCGTTCTGGACCGGCACGGCGCAGCAGTACGTCTCGCTCCTCGCCGCTGCCTATCCCGCGATCAAGGCCGCCGACCGCAACACGCTCGTCATCCTCGGCGGCTCGTCGACGAACAACGACGCCTGGTTGCGACAGCTGTACAGGCTCGGCGCGAAGCCGTACTTCGACGTCGTCGCCACGCACCCGTATCAGGGGCTCGGCGACGCGGCGCCGAACCATCCCGACGACGGCAACCGCTGGTGGTTCACGCATCTGCCGGCCGTGCGCCAGGTGATGGTCGACAACGGCGATGCGGCGAAGAAGATCTGGCTGACGGAGTTCGGCTGGTCCCAACATGCAAACTGGGACGGGATCGCGCCGTGGGCACGCGGCGTCACGCCGGATCAGCAGGCGTCGTATCTCGTCCAGTCGGTGAATCTCGTCAAGCAGGCGTACCCGTATGTCGGCGCGATGTTCTGGTACAAGGAACGCGCGCAGCCGGGCTCGACGAACGCGATCCTCGAGGGCTATGCGCTCCTGAACGCGGATCTGAGCCCGCGCCCCGTGTACAGCGCGCTGGCGACACTGCTGCACGGCTGACCGCCAAACCCTCCTAGGATGCCGCGGTGAAGCAGCGGCGCGCGTTGTTGCTCGAAGACGGCGCGAGCCGCGGTGCACTCGCCGCCGTGAGGTCGCTTGGACGGGCAGGGTGGCACGTCGGCGTCGGTGCGCCTCACCGCGGGCCGGCCGCCGTGTCGCGGTGGTGCGCGACGTGGCATCGCGTGACAGGAGCCGAGCTCGATCCCGAGACATTCGTCGCCGATGCCGAGGTGGCATCGCGGGGGTACGACTTGATCCTCCCCTGCGGCGACGCGGAGACGCTGCTCGTGTCCCAGGATCGTTCGCGCTTCGGCGGCGTGTTGCCGTATCCGCCGCACGACGTCGTCGCGCGCGCGTTCGACAAGCTCGCGCTCGGCGACGCCGCACACGCGGCCGGTGTCGCGGTGCCCCGGACGCGACCCGCAACCGACGCAGCCGAAGCCGAGACCGCATATCCCGTCGTCGTCAAGCCGCGAACACGGAACATCGCGCGCGGCGGTCATGTCCCCTACGGGACGCTCGCCGCCGATCGCGAGTCGCTACGTGCCTGCGCCGACGCGATCCGGCGCGCCGGCGCGGAGCCATTGCTCCAGGAGCACATCCCCGGCCCGCTCGCGGCCCTCACGACGCTCCGCGCGGCGGACGGCGGCGTCGTCGCGCATGCGTACCAGCTCGCAGACGCCACCTGGCCGCCGCAGATGGGCGGCAGCGTTCGCGCGCGGACTGCGGACGTTCCGCCGGACGTCGCGGAAGCCGTCGACTCGCTGCTCGGCCGGCTCGGATGGTTCGGTCTCGCGCAGGTGCAGTTCATCCGAGCAGCGGACGGAACACACCGGCTGATCGACGTCAACGGCCGGCTCTACGGGTCGATCGCACTCGCGATCGCGGCCGGTGCCGACTTCCCACGCCTCTGGGCCGACGCTGCGCCCCCACGCGACCCACCGGTCGTCGCGCGCGCGGGCGTCCGCTACCACGCGCTCGAAGGCGACGTGCGCCGACTCGTCGCGGAACGGCGCGCGGGCGACAACGTCGTGCGGTACGCGGTCGGCGCGGTCCACGCGCTCTGGCGGCGCGACGATCCACTCCCGGCGCTCCGGCGGATCGCGGCCCTCGCCACGAACGGCGGTGCGAAGACGGTCCGCGCGTTCAGGCGCTGACGCCGAGGACGCGCAAATCGAGCTCGTCGAGGACGCGTGTGTCGACGTTCTCGTCGAACTTCCGCGCGAAGAACGCAGGAGACGCTTCGAGAGCGGGCAGGTCGTCGACGGTCAACGTCTTCGGCGACGGGAGGTTCTCCGACCAGTCGATGTAATGCAGGTCGTCGGAGACGATCGTGTCGCGAAGCGGCGAGTTCATCAGTGCGACCTGAAAGAAGCTCTCGCTCGGATGCGCGGTGCGGCGGAGGTACGAGACGAGGCCCGGCTGTTCGCGCACCGTCTGGTCGACCGACGCGACCGCGGCCGGGGTGAGCGCCCAGTACGCAGAGCCGATGTACAGCTCGATCCCGTCGGGAACGCGAACCCGCGTCGTCCACGGGAAGTACCGATTCGGAACGTGAAGGCGGCGGTTGCCAAGCGTCACGTACCAGTGGCGGCGGTCGAAGCGGTCGGTCCCACCGTTCGCCAACCGCGGTGAGGGGACGCGCGCGACATCGAGGAACGAGCGGCCGGCCTGGCCGGCCAGGAACTGGTGGAAGTCCTCGAGGGGTTTGATCGGGTAGTCCTGCCCGGTGAGGAAGACCGCGTAGTCGTACGCGTCGTCCGAGGTTGCGAGCGCATGCACGCCTTCGAGTACCGCGTCCACGATCCCGAACCCACCCCAGTGCGCGGTGCGACGTCGAAGGAAGATCACGTCGCGCCGGCCGTCGAGCCCCGACCGGATCGTGCGGAAGACGGACGGGGGCGCCTTGCCGTCGACGTGGACGAGAAAGCGTGAATCCGGATGGTCGAGCGCTCGGACGACGCGGAGGAGCTGGTGCGGGCGCGAATGCGCGAGCAGGATGTATGCGACCTTCATGCCGTCGCCGCGCGCGCGCGCATCTCACGTGCAAGCGCGAGCAGCAGGCCGATCGCCGCGAAGACCGCGAACAGGTTCGGCGTGTTCCTGATCGTGTAGTCGATGAACCCCTGCACGAGGACCGAGAGGAGACCGGCGCCGAGGCCGGCGATCAGTGCGTACGCCGCGTCGTCGTGGACGGCTCGTGCGATGAGCCTGCTCCTGCGCGCGACAGCGATCAGCGTCACCATGAAGCCGGTCACGAGGAGCGCGCCGGGAATGCCCGTCTCGGCAGCCCAGTTCAACCAGATGTCGTGGGCGTGGTCGGCCGCGATCGTGCTCGTCGCGGACGCGGCGCGCGTGCTCGCGACGGGGAAATTCCCCGGCCCGACGCCTGTGACCGGGCTCGTGCGGACCTCGCGCAGCGCCTCCGTCCAGACGCTCGTGCGGTTGTCGTACGGCGAGCGCTCACGGATCGACTTCGCACGGAGCTCGATCACCTTCACCTCGGGGCGTGACGCCGCGAACGATCCGCTCAGTACGCCGACGATGATCACCGGTACCGCGAGGACGAGCAGCGTGCGGCGTGCCGGGCGGACGGCGATGCAGAAGACGAGCGCTCCGACCGCCAGGCCGATCCACGCACCGCGCGAATACGAGAGGAGGAGGCCGACGAGGATGACCGCAGAGGCGATCGCCGCGACGGCGCGCCAGCGGTGGCTACGCGCCGCGAACACGGCGCCGAGCGCGACGAGCAGCGTGAGCGCGCAGAAGGAGCCGAGCTGGTTCGGCTGCGTGAACGATCCGTGGAGCCGGCCCTGGATGTTCTCACCGCCGAGCGATGTGCTGACGCGCGACGCCTGGCCCGAAGACAGACCGACGAGGACCACGATCACTGCGACTGCGATCAGCCCTCCGATCAGGATGCGCGTCTCCGAGCGCCGGCGGCACGCCGACAACACGAGACAGCCGAAGATCGTGACCGCGACCAGCTGCGCGACCTGCTTGGCCGCGAGGAGGTTGTCGCTCGCCGAGCGGAACGACACCAGCGTCCACACGAGGATCGCGACCAGCCACCAGAATTCCGGCGCCCACGAGAGCAGCGTCTCGCCGCGGCTGAGTCGGCTGAGCCCGACGATCACCGCACCGGCCAGTGCGACCGACTCGACGAGTTGCAGCGACGGCAGGATCGTGACGCTCGCGAACGGAAATGCCGCGAAGACGGCGAGGACGGCGACGTACGGCCGCCTGAATGCGAGCACGGCAACGGTCGGGACCGCGACGAGCCCGACGAGGATCCATTGCGCGTGCG
>Ga0136846_1210508_pt1 | contig 11611 bp, 8 predicted proteins | sample HopSoiMetagenom2_FD_96841 | JGI IMG/M metagenome (GOLD analysis project Ga0136846, IMG submission 96841) | Grasslands soil microbial communities from Hopland, California, USA - 2 Assembly 2016 (version 4) | ecosystem: Environmental > Terrestrial > Soil > Grasslands | place: USA: Hopland... | reverse complement strand
GTGTCGAAGCCGTTGGCGTTGTGATCGTTGGCGTTGGAATCGCCGCTGGCAAAGAAATAAGACGAGCGGAATCGCAACCAGTCGGGACTATAAGACAGCTCCAGCGCGAACATCTGCGCATTAATATTCTGCTGCTGCCCGGCGATTGGATTCAAATCATCCTTGCCCAGCACCCAATAAAAAGCGTGATTGATGTTGATCTGGTTGATATGGCCGTCGCCCGTCCAGCCCAAGTAATGTGCATTGACGTTGTGTGGTGCGAACACCCCGACCGGGGCGGGCCGCACTAAAAAATCGTTCTCGTCAAAATGCGTGCTGGGCCGGTCGCGATTGAAGTGGTAGCTAACCTGGGCCGTATAGCCGGGCCAAATGAAGTCCTGGCGGTAATAGTTCATGATGACCGTGTTTTGATGACGGTCGTCGAATGTGTTTAGAAAGCTGTTGGTATCTTTTTCGGTCTGATCGACGAAGACGACGTTGAACTGGTCGCGGTTGGCGTTGCGGTTGCCGAACAGGCGCACCATGCGGTTGGTGTCGGCAAAGATAAAGCCGCGAAAATCGCTCACAAAGACCTGCGAGCCCGCCCGCACCGAGGCAAAGTCATAGTTGGGGCTGAGATCAGCCAGCTTCGTCTCATAAAACCACTCTTCGAGCGCGTAGTCGGTGCGGGTGCGGGCCGTCCCTTTCCGAACATCGGGATTCACGACAGCCAGCTCATCCACCACCAGGTGATTGACGTTGAAAATCTGCGTGACCTTGATCCGCCAATCCGCCGGCTTAAATGCGCCGTCGCCATGGACCAGATCGAACGACAGGACCATGTTGTTCTGCAAGAAGAACTGATCCGGATCGCCGAAAAACTCGGACGAGTTCGGATGGGACGTGCTCTCGAACGGCGTCGTCGGTGTCGGCACTTGCCGCGCTTCGAGCAGCAGGTCTTCTGTCGCCGTCATCGTGAGAAAATTGTTTTGCCCGAAGATCGGGTAATCGCCCTTGAGAAGATTCTGACGATAGGGATTTGCCAGCCATCCCGGCTGATACGGGTAGTCCTCCTGCAGCGGATGCCCGCGGTCATAGCGGTCCCACGCAGGGAAGCCGATCCGCCAGCGGTCTTCCATTGGGACGAAATGACTGTCTTGCTGCACCTCGCGAGGCAAGATGCCAGAGGGCCCCGTGAAACCAATCGGCGGATCGACCGGCCAGAGCAGCGGCGACATGAACGGATCATCATTGAGCACGCTCGGCAGGCCCGCAAAATCTTGCGGCACGCGGTCGATCGCCGGATCGCTCAAAATCAGCGGCTGATTGGAAGGCGGCCCGCTGATCGTGGGAGGCGGCTGCGCCTGCGCGATCGAGCAGAGCGCGGCGGTCACCAGCAGATAGACGGACAGGACCGGCAAGCGGAGCGCCGACGAAAAGGGGTCGGGAGTCTTTGGCGAGAGTTGGCTTCCATTTTTGAATATCGAATTTCGCCAAAGACTCCTGACCCCCTTTGCTGCGCGCAGCCCAAAGGCGTGCCTCCGCGGAAATTCGCGAGGAAAGTGCAACCCACGACTCTGCAACCTGCAGCTCACGATCCCCCCAAAACCACCGCGCGCAGCAGCTTCCCAGCACCGCTGACAAGGTGTATCGGTGGAATCGGTTATGCCTTAGGGTCCGGTGAAACCAAATCTTCCGAATTTGTCAGCCGATTCTGATAGCGGGCCGCCAGATGCGCAAATCCGTAGTGAAACTCCGTCCGGCCGCTTACACTGAAACACAATAGAAATTCTGGAGATTGCCGCCCTGTGTTGAATTGGTGGAAGAAAAAACGCCGTCCGGAGTCGAAGGGCAGCTCAGCTAAGCCCGAGCAGCGCTCGTTTCGCTTTGAGCCATTGGAGGGCAGAAACCTGCTAGCGGCGGTGCCATATATCACGCAGCCCGAGGTTGATAGCCTGCTATCAAGGGCTGCCGGGGCGACCAGCACGCAAGACGCAATAATCGCAATCGTCGATCGTGGCGGCCACATCTTGGGAGTGCGGCTGGAGCAAGATGTGCTCACCAATATTCCCGATACCGACACGCGCGTCTTCGCGATCGATGGGGCCGTGGCTGAAGCGCGCACCGCTGCGTTTTTTGCCAACAATCAAGCGCCGCTCACCAGCCGCACGATTCGCTCGCTGAGCCAGACGACGATTACACAGCGCGAGGTGGAGTCGAACCCGACGGTTCCCGATCCAACGACCCAAAATCCGTTTAACGATTCCGACCCGATCTCGCGCACCTTCGGGCCGTGTGTGGTCGGCGCCATCGGCCTGGGCGGACATTTTCCGCCCGACATCGCACACACGCCGCCGGTCGATTTGTTCAATATCGAGCTGCAAAGCCGCGATGGCCTGACGCACCCCGGCGCAGATGGCATCAAGGGCACGGCCGACGATGTGGTGCTCTCCAATCGCTTCAATGTCCCGACAGCGATGCTGGCGCAGGGTGACATTCCCGCGCCGGAATCCTACGGCGTTCAGTCGGGACTGGTGCCACAGGCGCAAGGCCGCGGCATTGGCACGCTGCCTGGCGGCGTGCCGCTTTACAAGGTCGTCAACGGCGCGTTGACGCTGGTCGGCGGTATCGGAGTTTTCTTTCCCGGCAACGATGGCTACGCCACGCACGAACAAGGATTCGTTCCCAACATCGGACAAACTTCGGTGCAACGCGAAAATGCTCCCAAGGCGCTGGAGGCCGAGTACATCGCGGCCAGGACCGCGGGTGTCTTTGGCGGCCCGCTTCCCGGCTTTACGTTTCCCGGGGGCGGGCAGCCCAACCTCGGAGGAGCGCGGATCGACCTCGTCGGCATCACGCTCGAGATCATCGGGCCAAATCCAACCGCCGGCCATCGCATCTCTGGTTATGAGACCGTGCGGCGCGTCGGCGCCGCCCTAGGTCCGGGAGATCCCAATAGCGGCGCCAATCAAATCGTCGATACCGGCGGCGACACGTCAATCGATGGGCAAGTCGTGCCGCAAGGCTGGCTTGTTTGGCCGCACGATTCGCCGCTGGCCGGGGCCAATCAGCTCAAATCCGCCGACGTGCAGCGAATTGTCACCAGCGCCATCATGCAGGCGAACAAAACCCGGGCCGCCATCCGCCTCAATCTCACCAAACATCCGCCCACGGCTGGTGTTCCCACGAAAATGGTCATCGCGGTCGCTGATACCGCTGGAAACATCCTGGGCTTGTATCGTATGCCGGACGCTACCATCTTTTCGATCGACGTCGCCGTTGCCAAAGCCCGGAACACAGCCTACTACGCCGACCCAGTCGCGTTGCAAGACGCCGACAAAGTCGATGACGACTTGCTGATTGCTAAAGGCGCAATCACCGCCGCCCAACTCAATTCCTACGGCGATCGGAACAATGGTGGCGTAGTCGGCATCCCCGACCTGTTCACGAGCTCCAAAAGCACGACCCGCTATACGCCGCTGACCGGTCTCGCGTTCACAAACCGCACCTTCCGCTTCCTGGCGGAGCCGCGCTACCCATCGGGTGTCGATGGCTCGCTGCCGCCGGTGTTTTCCATCCTCACCGATCCTGGCATTAACCGGCGGACCGCCGAAAACCTCGGCGCGCCGACGCCCGCTTCGCAGTTCACCAGCGTCGTCGGCTTCGACGCCTTCCACTTCAGTCGCAATTTCCGCGATCCGGGCGACGTCGGCACGCCTGCGCCGGGTGTCAACACCGATCCGCTGGCCAATCAGAACGGCATCGTGTATTTCCCCGGCAGCACGCCGCTGTACAAAACGCAGATTCTTGTCGGCGGCTTCGGCATCAGCGGCGACGGCGTCGATCAAGACGATGTCGTTACGTCGCGCGGGCAGGTCGGCTACGCCCCGCCGCAAAGATTACGAGTGGATCAAGTCTTCTACCGCAACGTCCGCCTGCCATTCCAGAAGTTCAACCGCAATCCGCAGGGCTAATATGCGTAGGTTATGCTTTAGCATAATGCTTTTGCTGGCACTTGTTATGCTAAAGCATAACCTACGGGCCGATGAGCCGTTCTATCTCGGCCAGCGGGCTATCGACGATCTGCCGGCTCTAACGGATGACGAGCTGGGCTCGGACCAGCAGCGGGCATTGCTTGCGGCATTGGGCGGCGACCCATATGGTTATCGCGGCGGCGATCATGCGCAGGCCGGCTGCGCCATGCTCATTCGGTCGCGCGCAATTCCTTCCAACACGGCCCACTTCGGCTACTATCGCGTCGGTGGCGGTGTGCCGATTCATGGCGATGCGCCGATGCTCGACGAAGGCACCTTCGGCTGGGACTATTACGGCATCCTCTTCAACAAACGCATCGCGCTCGCCTGGACCCACGGCCGCAAATATCAAGGCGGCACCCTAGGCTACAAGCCCGACGGCCCCCGCCACCTCCGCCGCTAAGTGGGGCAGACATCTTGTCTGCCAAAAAGATTCAGGGTTCAGCGGAGCCTAACTTTGAACTTTGAACTTTGAACCGGCATTGCCGCCGCGGCAACCATCGCCACAAACGGCATCAGCGGCGCCCGCATCCGCAGGTTGGTCCAATAGAACGTGTGCACCGCGGTAAACGCGAAACACAGCAGCACGCCCCAAATCAACGGCGATGCAAACAGTCTCGATCTGAGCCGCCAAATGCCGATTGCAGCCAGCACATAGACACCGCAATACCACGCGCACGTCGCATACCGCAGCACCCGCCGGCCCATCGATTCATCCGCCGTCAGCTTATGCGGCAGTGGAGACCAAAGTTGCCCGACGCGATAAAGACAGGCGCAAGCAAATACCAGTGGCCGCTTTCGAATTACGCCGAGGGCGTCATCGTAGGCAAGTTCATCGTGGCGAACCTCGGGATTCTGCCTGGATTCTGGCTGCAGCGCCCATCTCCAGTCGATGTAGATTGACAACGGACGATCACTCCACGGCAAGCCAGTTGAATCGCTCTTAAGCCAATCATAGAAGGAGTCGTTGTTACCGAGCAGCAACGTGTACCCTCCATGCGTAGTCGTGACGATTGGCTTGCCGAACACGCGATAATTCCGAATCGCCCACGGCGACATGATGGATCCCGCCGCAACAATCAGGCCAGCTAAGTTTGCCAGCCGCCATATCATATTTTCAAGTTTGAAATTTGAGATTTGAAATTTGAAATTTGGCCCCGCGCGCACAGCGAGCATTGTCATCCCCACTAGCCCCAGCCACGGCAAAAACGTCGGCCTGCACAGCACCGCCAGTCCCATCGCCCCGCCCGCCAGCGTCGCATTGAACCACGACCGATCCGTATCGAAACGAGCAAGGCACCACAGCGCAAGAACCGCCAAAAACGCCGCCAGCGTCTCCGTCATGATCAGCGTCTGCTGATTCAGCAAAATCGGATCGCACGCGACGATCAGCCCCGAAATCAACGGCGCTATGGTGAGGCCCGGAGGGCCGGCAGGTAATAGCCCCGGCCGTAAGGCCGGGGTCGCCATATCGCGCGTGTTATCTTCGACGAGGCCCGAAGGGCCGGCACTCAGGAAGCGCCGAGCCGTCGCATAGGTGAGCCAAACACTGGCTACACCTAAGACCAGATGCAACAGGCCGACCTTAAGGAGCGACACATGCCGCCCCTCCGCCGTCGGCAAATTGCTCAAAACGACCGGATACAGCGGCGGTCGATACGCCGTCGGCGTGACGAAGCCGCCGGCGCCCGTCCCACTCGGCTTGCCCAGCGCAAACTCCCCGTGCCGCAGCAGATTCTCAGCGATTTCCCGGTAAGCATCCGGGTCCTGCTGCATGTTTTCACGCATCATCCATAGGACGCTGCCGCGAACCACGACGGTGAAAACGAGCAATCCAGCGAGCAGCAGTCGCTCAGCCGACAATGGCGACCGGGGATTTGGGGCCAGGGGGTCGGGAGTCTTTTTCGACAGCTCAGGTTCCATTGGCAGCCACACCCGTCGAATAAGACTCCTGACCCCTTTGGGCCGGATATTCATCCCGCCGTCCAGTTTGGCAGGCGGACCAGTCCATAGCCAGACATTTGACTTTGCCGGATCTGCGACGTTTGATAGAAGTAAAGCCGCCACAATGCCTTACGCCGCGTCTTGCAGCCGCTGCCAGAGTCGGCATTAGGCTTGCATTAAGAACACTCGCCGATCACTGCCTGCCATCTGTGCCTGCCGTCATGTCGCTCTTTACTCCGCGCCTCTTGATCACCGACGACGACCGCGACTTCCGCGAGACGGTCGCCGGCGCGCTGGCGGACCGCGGCTTTGAAACGCTCCAGGCGGCCGATGGCGAGGAAACCCTGCAGATCATTGGTCGGCAGGAAGTTCACCTGCTTTTGCTCGATATGCAGATGCCGCGGCTCAGCGGCCTGGAGACGATCGAACGTCTGCGGGGAATTGAGATGCCATGGAACGTAGGGTGGGACAAGGTCGCGCCAGCGACCGACGGCCCACCATCGACCGCGCCGTTCAGTGGTGCGCCGGCGCAATCTTCGATGACTGGCCCTATACGGCTTCCGCTCCCCTGGATTCTGATTTCCGGAGCGCTCGATGAGCAGCTGATCGCCCGGGCCAGAGCCGCCGCGGCCTTCTCCGTGCTGCCCAAGCCTGTGCGCCTGCCCGAATTAACCGGCGCCATCGCCGGAGCGCTGGCTCAAGCTTATGGCTGGCGGGCCGCATAGCGTAGGGTGGGACAAGAACGTAGGGTGTGTGAAGCGCAGCGGAACCACCACATCGCACGGTGCGTTGCGCTTCGCTCCACCCACCCTACCGATTCACGCCGCGTTTTCACTCTGCGGCTGAAGCAGTTTCACCAGCGCGTCGCGTAGCTCACGAACCTTGAGTGGCGTCGAAAGCAGCACGCGATGCGGGGCGAGCTGCGCCGCGTTGATCAGGTTCTTTTGCGCCCCATTCACGAACAACAGCGCGGGCACGTCCTTCGTCGCCGCAATGGTTGTCATCTCGTTGAACGATTCCAGTGCCTGCGCTCCCAAGTGTTCCGCACAGAACATGATGCAATCGGCCGGCTGCCGGTCGTCATCGACGAAACGCTTGATCGCCCGCTGCGGGTCGCTGAAAATCAGCACGCGATAGCCGTACTTCTTCAGTCGATCGCGAAGTACATCCTGCATTTCAATCTTCGACTCCACAACCATGATCGTCTTGTTCGCACCTTCGTGGTCCGTCGGCAACTTCAGCGCCTTGGGCAGCTCGGCGGGAGTCTCGGCCGTGTCCGGCTCGCAAATATCGCCTTTCTCCAGCCGCAGGAGAATGCGGCGGGCATCGTCGTGCATCTCCTGAGCCGAGCTGTACCGCTTGTCGGCATTCAGCTCCAGCGACCGCATGATAAACGCAGCCAAACGGCCGGGCACGCTCGGCTCCAGCACCTGAATCGGCTTGATGTTGGCAAAGCGCCCCGACGAGAGCCGACTAATGCGGTCCTTGTGATCGCCGATCGGCGAAGTGCCGGCGATCATGTTGTAGAGCATCACGCCGACGAAAAAGAGATCACTCCGTGGGTCATTGTTCTTGCAATTCGACGCCCGCTCGAGCGCCGCGTAATCGATTGTCCGCGGGTTCGTCTCTTCCGCCCCAGTCGGGTTGTTTCCCTGCAGGCCCGCCAAACCAAAATCGACCAGCTTCGCCCGCCCGCGGCTAGTAACCAGCACGTTCGACATCTTCAGGTCGCGGTGCGTCATGCCTTGCTGATAGGCGTAAACCAGTCCAGAGAGAATATCGACGGTCAGACGCATCGATTCCAGCGGCATCAGCTTCTTCCGCATCCGCTGAAACTCGCGGAGGTTGCTGCCCTCGACGAAGTCCATCACCAGGGCCGGCGACGGCTGCTCCATGACTTCATAAATCGGGACGATGCACGGATGCCGCAGCTGCACGCCAATCTTCCCCTCGCGCAAAAACTGCTCGCACATCGCCTTGTCGTCGCGAAATCGCTTGCGGAGCGCCTTGACGCACAGCACGCGACCGCTGGAATGCACCGCCCGATAGACGCGGGCGAACGTGCCGGTGCCGACCAGATATAGGACTTTGTAGTCGCCGTAAAAGTAACCGCCCTTTTCGCCCTTCAGCAGGCGATCGAGCTGGTAGTTGGTCAGCAGCTCCTTCCTCAAGAGCATGCCGGTAACCTGCTCGAGCGTTACTTCGCGCGTGCCCAGATCGGCCCATAGCGACTCGATCTGGCGCGCATCGAGAATGCCAGCATCGCTGATCCGCTGGAGCAACTGGTCAGGGCTAATCGACGGCATGGTCGAGCCGCGGATAGGCGGAGGGCGAGAGGAAACGACAGCTTCCGCCGGGTTCCGGTCCGGCGGCGAGAAGGGCAGATTTAGCGTAGCCGCCGGGCTCTGTTGCCCCGGCTTTTCCATGCTATTCTACGGCCGCAACGTCTGCAATCCTCTGGTCAAAGTAGAGCCCAATATAGCTCGCCGAGGCAGGCTGGCTGTGTTTTGCGAAGCATACACAGTTCTCTGCTGATTAGTCGGGTTCCGGCGTAAAACCATCTGCCCAGGCAGCCAGTCCTTGCAGATTGCTTATCGAAGTCGTCGTTTTCAGCGTGATTTTGACAGGCGCAATACCCGCCTGCATCCGCCCGGTTATACCAGCGCACACGGACGGCTCGACCATGCAAATCGTCTGTCAATGATAAGTCCTGGCTAGACGTATGCCGGCAAGGCTGCGACCAGTGGCCGCTTCCAACTCGAAGCGCTGAGCCGAACGCAAGTTCATTGTCAATCTGTCGGGCACCTACGATCAGGCCGTATCGATCAACTTCGCGACGGTGGACGGCACGATGATCGGCGGCGTGGACTATGTCGCACTATCCGGAACGCTCACGTTCGCGCCCGGCGACACGACCGAGACGATCACGATCGAAGTGCTCGACCCGACCTCGGTGGATACCTAGTTCAACATTCAACTCAGTGGTGCCTCAACAAACGCGCTGATCGCAAACGAGTGGGCGACCGGCTATTCGAATTACAGCTACTACGACTGGTACTACGATGACTACGAGTACTATTACTGGTAGTAACAAGCGGGGCGCTCTTTCGTTCCATCACCCGCGTTGCGCTCAGTCGGAGATCGGCCAGACGCGGTGCCGCGCGAGCCACTTTCCAACGTCTTTAAGATTGAGAATATAGTTATTCTGTCGCCCATATGTCCTCATTGGCCGCGCCATCTTCTCAGTGATGAGTCTCTTCATCATGTCCATGTTCCTCGCCATCGTCTCGTCACCGATCCCGGCCCCTCCACTATCGGCTGACAGTCATCCGCTCGCCGTCGAACGGGGTTGCGGGCAGTGCCGCGTCCGCCAACCCCATGCCCACGATCATCGATGTCCCTAGAATGGCCGCATCGTTCAAGAACATCCTTCCGCCTGACGCTTCCAAGCGCTCCAAAATCTGCAGGGCCCGTCGATTATGCGGCTGCAGACGCAGAATATCGCGGCAAGCTTGAATTTGCATCATCGGCGATGCGTCGCGGTGATGCAGACACTCAGCACGCAACACACGCAGCAGCGTCATGCACGGTGCCTGTGGAATAAGCTCTTCCAGCGTCCGCTCAGCCGGCAGCCATTCACCCCGCGTGAATTGGCTCCACGCTCGCAGCAGTCCGGCAAACACGCCGCCGTTGGCACAATCACTCAGTCGGGCCATCACATCGTCGAGCTTTTTCCATTGCCGCCAGTCGATATACACGCGGCCCAGGAAAAACCAGGTCGATGCATCCGCCGGAAAATCGTTGACTACATCCCGCACTACTTCCTCCGCTTCAGCCAGCGCGCCCTCGACGCGCAGCACCTCGCCCAGCGCCAGCCGCGCCAGTCGCTGCCGAACGTCGCCTGGCGTGCCGATGCGAAAGCAATCTTTCTGGGGCTGTTGCCACAGGATTTTGATCAGCTTCGCTTTGACCTCCGCGTGGCATCCGAGGTTGTACAGCGCCTCCGACTGCATATACAGCAAGTACTCGTCGCTGGGAAATCGGTGCAGCGCCCGCTCCAGCAACTGCGCCGAGACAGCAAAATTGCCCTCCGCGTTCTCCAGTTCTCCCAGCGTCGTATATGCTCGCCGCAACAGCAGCGGCAGGCACGCGCTCCGCGCAATCACGGCGTGCAAACACTGCCTTGAATCGGCTGATTTACCAAGTTGGGCATACGCGCTGGCCAGATCCATCAAGATGCAAGGATCGTCGGGCGACACAGCAAATTCCATCTGCAATAGCCGCAGGTTGCGTCGCAGCTTCCTCTGCTTTAGCCTCGCGTCTTGATAACCGAGATGATCGATCTGGATGTCTGTGAACACCGCCTCATGCCCCAGCGCCGTTGGCCAAGGCGTTAGCGCCTCGTGCACAAGGCGCGACCAGCGCAATCGCGGATCGCGCCGGAATAGCCTCAAGTGGCTCGTCACCCGTTCCCGATCTCGAGCCTGCTCATCCAAGTGCAGGACTGTTCGCATCATGAAGGCCTTTGGTGCCTTCGTAAGACTATCAAATAGGCACGCGAGTCGATTCACGTTGTCTTGCGAGACGCGGTCGTCCGCATCCAGCCAAAAAATCCAATCGCCCCAAGTCTGCTTCAGCGATTCATTGCGAGCGGCCGAAAAATCATCGCACCACATAAAATCGAATACTCGCGCGCCATAGCGCCGCGCGACCTGACGAGACTCGTCCTGAGAGCCCGTATCCACGATCACGATGTCGTCAAACAAGTTTGCAACCGGCGAGAGACACTCCTCAAGTTGGTGCCCTTCGTTGCGTACGATCATGCACAGACTGACGGTTGTTTTGCGCGCTGCAGCCACAGGAACCTGCCAAGACGAAATGTCGTAAGAGATAAAGAGCCCTCTTGCGGCGCTGCTCCAACCACGTGAATTCGCAAGTCATATACCAATCTTGCCGCTCGTCCGCGTTAAGGGCCGCAGCATTTGCTACTCGTCGTGAATAGAACGAATTGGACATCCCGCGCAGCTGCTTCAGAGCCGCATCCAGCGCAAACATGGAGTCCCTTTTTTCCAGCGCGCAATCCGCTTTCCTCTGACATCCTGACGCGCGCAATTCTGCTGCTCCGACGTCGCACTAGAATGCCGGGGTAGCGCTTTGTTCAAATACGGCTTTTCGGCGCGGCGAATTGCACTCGATTGCGACCACCTCGAGCGTAAACAGCCAAGTCGCTTCGATGGATCGGACCTCAGCGGCTTGCGCAGGACTGTTGCCGTTTGATGAAGCGTCGCTAATTGGACTGAGTGCCCGCCTCGACGGCTTACCGGGAAGTGGGTTCCCCTTGAGAATTCCTGTGATTCGAGCAAAGCCATCCCTTGTCTGCCTCAGAACTTCTTCGGCAGCACAGGAGTTGGGGGCTTTGCGCCCGGCCCTTTCGGAAACGGAATCCCCGGCTTGGGAAGCGTTGAGCCGGCGCTCGGCACGCCTCGCGGTGAGGCACCCGCCTGGGCGGATTGCTCAAGCACCTGCAGCAGACTCTGGGCCGCACGCGACGCTTGTTCGCCCGGATTCGTGGCTATAAAGTCTTTGAGTAGCTGGGTGGCTTCATCTCTCTTGCCTTCGCGAAGGAGGCTGCGTGCCTTGGTAAGGACGCTGTC